>Ga0209254_10003263_pt1 | contig 14816 bp, 12 predicted proteins | sample FrelakmetDIP11DI_FD_187148 | JGI IMG/M metagenome (GOLD analysis project Ga0209254, IMG submission 187148) | Freshwater lake sediment microbial communities from the University of Notre Dame, USA, for methane emissions studies - DIP11 DI (SPAdes)... | ecosystem: Environmental > Aquatic >...
AAGACGCTCGGCCAGACGTTCGTCGTGGAGAACAAGGGCGGCGCCGGCGGCAACCTCGGCGCGACCGAAGTGGCGAAGAGCGCGCCCGACGGCTACACGTTCCTGATGGGCACGCCCGGCACGCAGGCGATCAACCAGTTCCTCTACGCGAAGATGCCCTACGACACGCAGAAGGACTTCGCGCCCGTGTCGTTCGTCGTGAAGGTGCCCAACGTGCTGGTGGTCAACCCCGGTCTCGGCGTCAAGTCGGTGCAGGAACTCATCGACCTCGGGAAGGCCAAGCCGGGCACGATCAACTATGGCACGCCGGGCAGCGGCACCACCGGACACCTGTCGACCGAACTGCTCAAGACGCTCACGAAGTCCGACTTCACGCACGTCCCGTACAAGGGCAGCGGACCCATGCTGCAGGACCTGCTCGGCGGCCAGGTGCAGATGGCGATCGACAACCTGCCTTCGTCGATGCCGCACATCAAGGCGGGCAAGCTGATTGCGCTCGCCGTCACCTCCCCCGCCCCGTCGCCCGAACTGCCCGGCGTGCCGGCACTCGGCAGCGTCGTGCCGGGCTATGTCGCCGAGTCGTGGTTCGTGCTGATGGCGCCCTCCGGCACGCCGCCGGCGATCGTCGACAAGCTCGCCGCCGAAGTGGACCGCATCGTGCGCCGACCCGAAATCGTCGAGCGCTTCAAGGCGCTGGGCGCGGAGCCGGTAGGCGGCACGCCAAAGTCGCTCGGGGACTTCATCGCTGCCGAGACCGTGAAGTGGCGCGACGTCGTGAAGGCGTCGGGCGCTCGCGTCGACTGACTCTGCCCCTCACCCCCGCCCCTCTCCCCGCCTGCGCGGGGCGAGGGGAGAAGGTGTGCGTCGCGAAGAACGCGGGGTCGTTCGCCGCGCCCATGCGCGGGGTGACGATCGCCCGCACGCCGGCCACGTCCAGCGCGGGCGCTATCCCCCGGGTCGACCGCGAGCCCTCGCTCCATCGGCCCCTCGTTGACGAAGTGCGAGCGGCTCGTGCGTGCGACGCGAGCATCCACCGCGACGCCACTGCCGAACGCCGCGCTGCGCTTGCCCCCAGCGTGACGGCGATCCTGGCGCCGATCCCCGCGGAAGCGCTTGGCGACCGGCCTGCGTGTAAGCTTTGCCGCTTACCTCCGACTCAATCCGATTGCCTTCGCAACCATGCATCCCGACTTTGACCTCGCAGTGATCGGCGCCGGCGCCGGCGGCCTCGTCGTCGCGGCCGGCGGAGCTGCGCTCGGCGCGAAGGTCGCGCTCGTCGAGAAGCACAAGCTGGGAGGCGACTGCCTCTGGTACGGTTGCGTTCCTTCCAAGACGCTGATCAAGTCGGCCCGCATCGCCCACCAGATGCGCCATGCCGACCGCTGGGCGATCGCGCCGGTCGCGCCGCAGGTCGACCTCGCGGCGGTGATGGAGCGCGTGGCAGGCGTGATCCGCGGCATCGAGCCGAACGACAGCCCGGAGCGCTTCCGCGGCCTGGGCGTGGACGTGATCCTGGGCGAGGGACGCTTCACCGGCCCGGACGGCTTCGAGGTCGGCGGCCGGCGCATCACCGCGAAGCACTACGTCATCGCGACCGGATCTCGCCCGGCCGCGCCGCCGGTCCCCGGTCTCGATGGCGTGCCTTACCTGACCAACGAGACGTTGTTCGGCTTGCGCGAGAGCGTGCCGCATTTGCTGGTGATCGGCGCGGGCCCGATCGGATGCGAGATGGCTCAGGCGTTCCGCCGCCTGGGCAGCGAGGTGACGGTCGTCGACGTCGCGGCCAGCATCCTTGCGCGCGAGGACCTCGACCTCGCCGACGTCGTGCACCGCGCCATGGAAGCCGAAGGCGTGCGGTTCCGCCTCGGCGCGACGATTGCGAGCGCTGCCGGTCGCGCGGGCGATTTGCGGCTCGTGCTCAAGGCGCGCGACGGAACCGTCGAGACGGTTGCGGGCTCGCACCTGCTCGTTGCCACCGGGCGCAAGGCGAACGTCGAAGGTCTCGGGCTCGAGGCAGCCGGCGTCGAAGTCGACCATGGGCGCATCGTCAATGCCGACCTCGTCACGACGAACCCGCGGATCCTCGTGATCGGCGACGCCGCCGGAGGCCACCAGTTCACGCACGTCGCCGAGCACCATGCGGGCGTCGTGCTGCGGCGGACGCTGTTCCGCATGGGATGGACGAAGCCGTCGGCCGTCGTTCCGTGGTGCACGTACACCGATCCCGAGCTCGCGCGGGTCGGCCTGTCCGAGACCGAAGCGAAGCAGCGCGGCGTGGCGCACAGCGTCTACCGCTTTCCATTCGCGGACATCGATCGCGCGCGCACCGAGGGCGAGACCGAGGGTTGCGCGAAGCTCGTCACCGATCCGCGGGGCCGCATCCTCGGCGCGGCGATCGTCGGTGCGCACGCGGGCGAGCTGATCGCCGAGGCCGTGCTCGCGATGAACCAGCGGCTCAAGGCTTCTGCCCTTTCGGCGTCGATCCACGTGTACCCGACGCTGGCACAGGTCAACCGCCGCGCCGCCGACCAGCGCCTGAAGGAGGGCCTCACGCCCTCGTCGAAGGCGTGGATCAGGCGCCTCTTCCGGCTGCGCGGGTCGTGAGCGGCCCGCGTCCCGTGCCTTGGGCCAAGTTGGCGATCGTCGCGGCGTTCGTCGCTGCCGTGGTCGCGTTCTTCGCGTTCGACGGCCCGCGTTTCCTTTCACTCGACACCGTCAAGGGGAACCGCGACGCGCTGCTCGCGTTCGCGCAGCGCCACTTCGCCGCCGCGCTGGCGCTCGCGTTTCTCGTCTACGCCGGCGCGACCGCGCTCTCGCTGCCGGGCGGGCTCGTGCTGTCGCTGACCATGGGCTTCGTCTTCGGGCGCTGGGTCGGGACGGCGCTGGTCGTCGTCGCGGCCACGGTGGGCGCGACGCTCGTCTTCCTCGCCGCGCGCTACCTGTTCGCCGACGCGGCGCGCAGGCGGCTCGGCGCGCTCGGCGAGAGGATCAACGCCGGCTTCACCGAAAACGCGTTCTCGTGGCTCCTATTCCTGCGGCTGGTGCCCCTGTTCCCGTTCTTCCTCGTCAACCTCGCGCCTGCGTTCACCTCGGTCCCGTTGCGCACCTACGTGCTGGCAACCGCTATCGGCATCATCCCCGGCACGTTCGTCTACGTGAACCTCGGCCAGGCGCTCGGGCGCATCGACTCGCTGGCGGGGCTGCTGTCGCGCGAGACCCTTCTCGCATTCGGGTTGCTCGGTGCATTCGCGCTGCTCCCCATAGCATGGAAGAAGTGGAAGGGCCGCGCTGTTGGGAGTGCAGGACGTCCGTGATGCCCGAGCCCACCGTTCTACCCCCCCGCCTGACGTCCGGTGCCGGGGCACCCACTACGACGCGCCGCACTGCGCACCTGTAAAGGAACCGGATGCACGCCACGCTGCAACTGCTCAAGGCGACTGACTTCCCGCCGCTCGCGCGAGGGAAGCTCGATACGCTGCAGGTCAACCTCGGCTATCGCTGCAACCAGGCGTGCCTGCACTGCCACGTCAATGCGAGTCCGGACCGCAAGGAGATGATGAGCGGAGAGAGCGTCGACCTCGTGCTCTCCGTCCTGCGCGCACGGCGCATTGCCGCGCTCGACCTGACCGGCGGCGCGCCCGAGCTCAATGCGCACTTCCGCCGTCTGGTGACGCAGGCGCGCGCGCTAGGCGTGCGCGTGATCGACCGCTGCAACCTGACCATCCTCAACGAGCCCGGGTTCGAGGACCTCGCTGAGTTCCTCGCGGAAGAGCGGGTCGAGGTCACCGCGTCGCTGCCCTGCTACACACGCGACAACGTCGACCGCCAGCGCGGCGACCACGTGTTCGAGTCGTCGATCCTCGGGCTGCGCAAGCTCAATGCGCTGGGCTACGGCCGCGGCGGCGAACTCGTGCTGAACCTCGTCTACAACCCGCTGGGACCCTATCTGCCGCCCGCGCAGGCGAAGCTCGAGGCCGACTACAAGCGGGAGCTGGGCGAGCGCTTCGGCATCACGTTCGACCGCCTCTACACGCTCGCCAACATGCCGATCGCGCGCTTCGGCTCCACACTCGTCTCGCACGGCAAGTTCGCGCCTTACATGGCGCTGCTCAAGGGTGCGCACAACGCGGCGAACCTCGACGGCGTCATGTGCCGCACACTCGTGTCGGTCGACTGGCGCGGCTTTCTCTACGACTGCGACTTCAACCAGATGCTCGGCATTCCGCTCGTCATGCATGGCAAGCCGCGCAGGCACCTCTCCGACCTGCTGCAGGAGGACGTCGACGGCACCCCCATCGCGGTGGCGGACCACTGCTACGGCTGCACCGCCGGGCAGGGCTCGTCCTGCGGGGGCGCGCTGGTCTGACGTGAGGCTTGGCATTGTCGTCCCGGCGCTCGACGAGGCGGCGCGCATCGCCGCCGCGCTCGACGCGCTCGCGCCGCTACGCGCGGCCGGGCACCACGTCGTCGTGGTCGATGGAGGCAGTCGCGACGAAACGGTCGAGCAGGCGCGTCCGCGCGCCGACCGCGTACTCGTCGCGCCCCGCGGCCGCGCGGTGCAGATGAACGTCGGCGCGCACGCAGCGCGCGGCTCAGTACTGCTGTTCCTCCACGCCGACGTGAGCCTGCCCGATGGCGCTGCGGCGGCGATCGAGCGCGCTGTGGCGAGTGGGGCGCAGTGGGGCCGCTTCGACGTGACACTGGAGGGACGCTCGCGCTGGCTGCCGCTCGTGGCCGCCGGCATGAACACGCGCTCGGCTGCCACCGGCATCTGCACCGGCGACCAGGCATTGTTCGTGGGGCGCGACGCCTTCGAGGCGGTGGGCGGCTTCCCGGCGATCGCGCTGATGGAAGACATCGCTCTGTCGGCGCGGCTGAGGGCGCGCTTCGGTCCGCCCGCGCGGCTGCGCGAGCGTGTCGTCGCCTCCGGCCGGCGCTGGGAGAGGCACGGCGCGTTGCGCACCATCGCATCGATGTGGCGATTGCGCCATGCGTACTGGCGCGGCGCCGATCCCGACGACCTCGCGCGGCGTTACTACGGCATCTCGCCGGCGTCGCGTCCGGTATTGCAGGTATTCGCAAAAGCGCCCGCCCCCGGGCGCGTGAAGACCCGCCTCGCCCAGGCGATCGGCGCCGAAGAGGCGACGCGGGCGTACGTGGCACTGGCGGAACACACGCTCGGCGTGGCCGCAGCGGCCCGGCGCGCGGGAGTGGTCGAAGCGGTCGAGCTGTGGGTGGAGCCGGGAGCCCCGGCCGGGTCCTTCGACCAATGGATGAGCGAATTCGACGTGCCGGTGCGCGAGCAGCGCGGCGCGGACCTCGGCGAGCGCATGCACGCGGCGTTGCGCGATGCGCTGACGCGGCGCCGTTCGGCGCTCCTCATCGGCACCGACGTTCCGGGTTTCGACGTGCCCTATCTTGCGCAAGCCGCCGCCGCGCTCGGCTCGCACGACGCCGTGATCGGTCCTGCCGAGGACAGCGGCTACGTGCTGATCGGGCTCGCGCGCGATGCCGATGCGTTCTCCGGCATTGCCTGGAGCACGCGAGGGGTGCTCGACGCAACCCGTGCCCGGCTGCGCGATGCATGCCTGCGCTGGCACGAGCTGCCGCCGCTGTGGGACGTCGACACGCACGACGACTGGCAGCGGTGGCGGCAGGAGATGGCGGCGTGACGCGGCCCTCACCCCCGCTCCCCTCACCCCCGACCCCTCTCCCACCTGACGGCGGGAGAGGGGAGTGGTCTCTCCCCTCGCCCCGCGCAGCGGGGAGAGGGGTCGGGGGTGAGGGGAGTGGGGGTGAGGGGCATCGCTTGGCGTTGGTGCTGGTTGGCCTCGCATTGTTGTGGACGAGCGTCGCCGACGCCCAGGTGGCAGTCGCCCCGCTTTCCGCCGGACGCCTGGGCACGACGCCCCCGCCGGGGTGGTCGGAACTCACGTTTCCGAAGATCGAGCGCCGCACGCGCTACGAACACCTCGTCGACGATGGCGTCACTGTCGTCGCCGCCACCGCGGAAGCTTCCGCTTCGGGCTGGATTCACCGGCTCGACGTGCCGGCCGCCAACGCGCGGATGCTGCGCTGGCGCTGGAAGGCGGTCGAGCTGCCCACGGGCTCCGACTTGCGCACGAAGGCGGGCGACGACGCCGCCGCGCGCGTCTACGTCACGTTTCGCTATGCCCCGGAGCGGCTGCCGTGGCCGCAGCGCCTGCTCTACGACGCGGCGCGCGTGATCTACGGCGAGGCGCCGCCGCACGCGACGCTGATGTACGTCTGGGATGCGCGCGCGCCGCAGGGCGCGACGTTCGCCAACCCCTACACCGATCGCGTGCGCAACGTCGTGGTCGAAAGCGGCGCAGCGCGCCTGAATCAGTGGCTCGCCTACGAGCGCGACGTGCTGGCTGACTACCGGGCGGCGTTCGGCGAGGAGCCGCCGCCGATCTCCGGCATCGCAATCATGACCGACGCCGACAACACCCGCGGCCGCGCGGCCGCACGCTACGGCGACATCACGCTGTCGTCGCGGTAACGCTCACGCGTCGCGAGCGACCTCGCACACGGGCGCCGGCGCGACCTGCGCCTTCGCGCCGGCGACCTTCGCGATCTCGGGCAGCGCCACGTTGTTCTTGACCGCGGTGATCTCCGCGAGGATCGAGATCGCGATCTCCGGCGGCGTGCGGCTGCCGATGTAGATGCCGATCGGGCCGTGCAGCCGGCCGATCTGCGCCTGCGTGAGGTCGAACAGTGCCAGCCGCTCGCGCCGCTTCGCGTTGTTCGCGCGCGAGCCCAGGGCGCCCACGTAGAACGCAGGCGACTTCAGAGCCTCGAGCAGCGCGAGGTCGTCGAGCTTCGGGTCGTGCGTGAGCGCCACGACCGCGCAGCGCTCGTCGAGCTTCATCGCGCGCGCGGTGTCGTCGGGCATCGTGCGCACCAGCGTGACGCCGTGAATGTCCCAGGTTTCCGTGTACTCCTCGCGCGGGTCGCAGATCGTCACCTGGTAGTCGAGGCCGACGGCGATCTGCGCCAGGTACTTGGAGAGCTGCGAGGCGCCGATCACCAGCATGCGGTAGCGCGGGCCGTGGATCGTGGTCAGCGTGCGCCCGTCGAACGCGAGCCCGTCGTTGGCGCGCGCCGGGTGCAGCGTCGCGAAGCCGCTCCCGATGTCGAGCTTGCGCGCAACGAGGTGGCCGGCCTCGATCTCGCGCAGCAGCGCGAGGATGCCCGATTCGCGCGTCAGCGGCTCCAGCACCAGCTGCAGCGTGCCGCCGCAGGGCAGGCCGAAGCGGCGCGCCTCGTCGGCGGAGACGCCGTAGGTCACCGCCTCGCACTTCGTCTGCGTCAGCCCCTCGCGGCGTACGCGGTCGATGAGGTCGTCCTCGATGCAGCCGCCCGACACGGAGCCGACGACGTGGCCGTCGTCGCGTACGGCGAGCATGGCCCCCTCCGGGCGCGGCGAGCTGCCCCAGGTGTTCACGACGGTGACCAGCAGTACGCGGCGGCCGCCTTCGACCCACTCGGCGCTGCGCTTCAGGACTTCGAGATCGACGCTGTCCATGGGGTTACCTCGCGCTTCGTGCATAGAGGTACGCGATGAGGCCGATCATCGCCGCGATCGCGATGATGCGGATCATGTGGCGGGAGAGGAACGGGCTTCGGCCGGCGCCCTGCGGCAACGCGGCCGGCGCCGCGGTCGCGATCTCGGCCTCCGCCTTCGGCGCGAGCGCGGCCGCGAAGCGGGCGAAGAAATCGTCGGCCAGCTTCGCCGCGGCGGCGTCGACGAGCCGGTTGCCGATCTGGGCGAGCTTGCCGCCGACTTGCGCCTTCACGGCGTAGGTGAGCGCTGTCTGCCCGCCATCGGAGGGCGCCAGCGAGACGCGGGCGGTGCCGTTGGCGAATCCCGCCGCCCCACCCTGCCCCTCGAACTTGAGCGTGTACCCCGTCGGCGGCGCGACGTCGACAAGATCGAGCTTGCCGGAAAAACGCGCGGCCACCGGACCCACCTTCGCGGCGACGGTGGCTCGGTACGCGTTCTCGCCCGTCCGCTCGAACGTCTCGCAGCCGGGGATGCACGACTTCAGCACCTCCGGGTCGACGAGCGCTTCCCACACCCGCTCGGGGGAGGCGGGAACGATGCGGGTCTGGGTGATCTCCATGCGGGAGCCGTCGTGGTCAAAGGCACATGCTACCGCACGGGGCGAGCGGAGGCGCGTGGATGCCCCGCCCCCGGGCCGCCGTGCAGCGCCGCACCGACCTGCTCGAGCGAGGCGAGGTTGTGCACCGGCCGGAAGTCGTCGACGTACGGCAGCATCGCGCGGATGCCGGCGGGCTTCGCCTCGAAGCCCGCGTAGCGCAGCAGCGGATTGAGCCAGACGAGCCGCCGGCACGACTTCGCCAGCCGTTCCATCTGGAACGCGAGGCCTTCGCCGGCGTCGGCATCCAGCCCGTCGCTGATCAGCAGCACCATCGCATTCTGGCCGAGCAGGCGGCGCGACCAGCGGCGGTTGAACTCGGCGAGGCACGCGCCGATGCGCGTGCCGCCGGCCCAGTCGTCGACCGCCGACGCGACCTCCGCCAGCGCCACATCCACATCGCGGTGCCGCAGGTGCCGGGTGATCGGCGTGAGCCGCGTGCCGAACAGCAGCACGTGCACGCGGTGGCGGTCGTTGGTGATCGCGTGCAGGAAGTGGAGCAGCATGCGCGCGTAACGGTCCATCGACCCGCTGATGTCGCACAGCACGACGAGCGGCGGCGCGCGGCGCGTGCGCTCGCGGAACGCGAGCGGCGCGGCCATCCCTGCGGCCCCGGTCATCCGGCGCAGGCTGCGGCGCAAGTCCACGCGCGCGCCGCGCGGCGAGCCGCGCGTGCGGCGCACCCGCTCTTGTGGCAGCGGCAGCCGTAGCCGCGCCATCATCCGCTTCACCTCGGCGAGCTCGGCCGCCGACATCGTCGCGAAGTCCTTGCGCTGCAGCACCTCGCGCGGCGAGAACGTGAACGCGGCGTCGAGCTCCACCTCCTCCTGCGGCTCGCTTTCGCGCGACGGCCGTTGCGGCAGTAGCGCCTGCGCGAGCCGCGCGGCAACCTCCGGTTCCTCGGCCCCCGTGCGGCCGTGCACCTGCGGCAGCAGCGCCGCCGCGATCTTCTCCAGCAGCCGCGGGTTGCGCCAGAACAGCTCGAACGCCTGCTCGAACAGCACGAGGTGCTCGCGCCGCGAGACGAGGATCGCCGCCAGTGCGGCGCGGAAGTCCTCGCGCCGCTCCACGCCTACGGCCTCCACGGCCTGCAGCGCGTCGAGCATCTTCGCCGGCCCCACCGGCAATCCGCAGGCACGCAGCGCACGGACGAAGTGCAGCACGTTCTCGGCCAGGCGGCCCTTGGGCAGCCCGGCGAGTCCCGCGGCGTCGAGGCCGGCCGTCTGCGGACCTCCGATCATCGCGCGGCTAGAGCGCCAGCTTGCGCAGCGTATCCGGGTTCTTCACGACACCGCTGGTGCGGCTCGGCGGCGCGGCGTACAGCCCCGCCGGCGGATAGGTCTCCAGCCGCGACAGCACGGCAGGGTCGGTGCAGCGCGCGTCGAACGTCGCGCGCACCTCGTCGCCTTCGCTGCCGGCCGTGGCGAAGCAGGACTGCCCCAGCTTGCGGTTGAGCGGCGCGAACACGCCTGCGGCGAGGCGATCGGCTGCGCTCCCGCTGCCGCCAAGCTCGAGGTCCCAGACGCGGCGCGCGCCATCGGCGCGCGGCTTCGCGGCGATCACCGCGGGCAGGCTCGCGAACTCGCGCCCGATGACGTCGGCCGTCCCCTCGGGCAAGCCGTCGACCACCAGCGCGACGCGCCGGCTCGCCGGATGGACGTGCGCGAGGAAGAAGTCGCGGGAGAACTCATCGGCCATCTTGCCGCCGACCGCGCGCAGCGCCTCCTCCTCCGTCGCCCAGCTTCCCGTGCCCTTCGGCAGCGTGGTGTTGTAGTAGATCTCCTCGCCGGTCGCGCGGTCGACGCACTTGACGCTCAGCGCCGCGACCGCGTACTTGGTGACGGTGATGCCAGAGGCCTCCAGCCGCGTCGTCAGGCGGCGCACCCTCGCCTCGCCGGTCACCAGGAAGTCGGCCACCTGGCCCGGCTCGGCAGTATCGCTCCACGTGCGGAAGCCGAACGAGCGGATGCGGTCCTTGAGCAGGTTCTCTGCCGCCGGCGAGGCGCGCGGCGCCGCATTCGGCGCGTCGGCGTCGCGCACCGAGACCTTGAGCGCGATGCGCGGGTCGCCGCCGGCGCGGATCAGCTGAATGCGCTCCTTGCGCGACATCTCGTTGAGCGACTTCTGCACGGCCTTGACGTCGACCACCGCCTCAGTGGTCAGCGTGACGAGCCCGCTCCTGCCCGTGCTCGGCGCGCCTTCGCGCACCACGTTGCCGACGAAGCCGGTACCCTTCACCACGAGCCGGTCGTTCAGCACGTCGTAGTTCTTCGCGAGGCTCGCCGGCTCGACCATCAGGCCCAGCGCCTTCTGCACCAGCTGGCCATTGGCATCCGCCCGCAGGTCTAGCTGCAGCAGCGCAGCGTCGCCCTGGTAGCGGGGATTCGCCGGATCGGCGACGCCCACGGCCGTGATCACCATCGTGCCCGGCGCCGGCTTCGATGCGGGCGCCGAGTTGGCCGCGGGAGCAGGCTCGACGGGTGCTGCCACGACAGGCGCAGGCGCTGTCGCCGGGGCAACCGGGACAGCTGCCGCCGACACGGCGGCGGCGGGAGGCGCGGCCGACGGCGGCGCGCTGGAGGCCGCCACGCTCACCGGCGTGGAGGATCGCTGGAGCCAGGTCCACATGCCGACGGCGATGGCCGCGACGACCACGGCACCGACCACGCCGATCGCCGTGGCTTGCGACTTCGACTTCGCATACGCCGGTGCCTGCTGCGCTGCAGGTGCAGGTGCAGGCACCGGCGCGCTTGCCGCTCGCACGACCGTGTCCGGCGCCGCCAACGGCGCGTGCACCTCGGTGGCTGCATCCATGGCGATGCTCGCCGCCGGCAACGGCGCGCTCGTCGCGCGATGGCCGGCGGCCGCGCGCAAGGCCGCCGCGAATTCCGCCGCGGTCTGGAAGCGCTCCTCCGGCTTCTTCGCGAGTGCCTTGCGGACAACCGCATCGATCGCGTCGGGCAACTGCACGTTCAGCGTCGACGGCGGCAGCGGGTCTTCCTTGAGCACTTTCTGCGCCGTCGTCGTGGCGGAGCCGGAGAACGGCCGCTCGCCGGTGAGGAACTGGTAGAGGATCACGCCCGCGGAGAAGAGGTCCGAGCGCCCGTCGACCGGCAGCCCCAGCACCTGCTCGGGCGCCATGTAGCCCGGCGTGCCCATCACGGTGCCGGCCTGCGTGAGGCTCGACGACTCGATGTGCGCGATCCCGAAGTCGGCGACCTTGACCGTGCCGTCCTTCTGCAGGAACACGTTGGCCGGCTTGATGTCGCGATGGACGACGCCTCGCGCGTGCGAGTACTCGAGCGCCGCGAGGATCTCGCCCATGATGCGGAACGCGTCCTTCGCCGCGAAGCGCTCGTTGGCGGAGAAGTAGTCGCGCAAGTCGCGGCCCTCGACGTACTCCATCGCGATGAACGACGTGCCGGCGTCCTCGTCGAAGTCGTAGATGGCGACGATGTTCGGGTGCGTGAGTCGCCCCGCGGCCTGCGCCTCGCGGCGGAAGCGCGCGAGGATATCGCCGGCCTCCTCCTTCGCGAGCTGGTCGGCGCGGATCGTCTTGATCGCTACCGCGCGCTTGATCATCGGGTCGTAGCCTTCGTAGACCACGCCCATCGCGCCACGGCCGATCTCGCGGCGGATTTCGTACTTTCCGAGCTTTTCGATGGCTGGCATCCGGCAATCTACCTACACGGAGGGAGAGACGCTGGATCCCCGCCTTCGCGGGGATGACGAAACGACACTGGATCCCGCCGGAACCTGCCCCCGCGAAGACGGGGACGGGAACGACGCAAAGACGCTGGATCCCCTCGTTCGCGGGGATGACCGTGCGCTGCGCGCTCGGTCACTTGTACTTGCTGTCGATCTCCCACACCGACTTCTGCACCAGCCGCTGCACCATCGTGTCCAGCCCCACGCCACCCTGCTGCGACTGGTGCACGCCCAGCGCCGCCTGCCGGGTCGCGCCGATCTCCATCTTCTCCTCGGTGTAACCCTGCGCGACCTGGTCCGTGGTCTCGGCGTCGATGATCTTGTAGCGCATGCCGATGAGCCATACGGTGGTCGCCTCGCCGGTCTGCACCGAGCCGAGCGCGGCGCTTCCGACCGCCCCCGCGCGCGCACCGCCCCAGGAACCGCTGAATGCGCCGAGCGCCCCGGCGATGTTGCCGAGCGCGCGGCCATCGAAACCCTGCTGCGCCGCTGCGATCTGCTCGGCCTTGAGGATGTCGAACTTGACGACGTACTTCGTCGTCTTGAGCTTGCCTATTCGCAGCAGCTTGCGCGCCTGGTCGGGGTCGCCGAGGTTGTAGGCCAGCTCGAACTCGCGCATCAGCGGCCCGAGGTTGCTGCGCTCGAGCACCTGGAAGTTCGCGCTGGAGAGCTCGATCTCGCCGAAGTCGGCGATGTTGTTCGGCTTGAACTGCGCAATGAACGTGGCGTTGTTGCTCTTGATCTCACCGGGGATGACGACCAGCGCAGGCCCCTTCTTGCGAGCGTTGACGTACTCGACCGGGCGATAGGCCGCCTGGTCGGCCGCCTGGTTGGCCTTCTGCGAGGTCTCCGTGCCAGCCGTGGGCGAAGGATTGCCGAACTGCGGCTGCGCAAGCACCGCGGCGGATCCGGCGATCGCGGTCAACCCCACCAGCAGCGGGATCGACCGGATGTTGACGCAGTGACGCATGGCGTTGTTCTCCTGTGCGTTGTTCGCAGCTACGGGCCGGCTCGCACGGCTACTTGCGCGCGGGCCGCGGCGGCTCTCCGAAGCCCGCATTGCGGCAGTACTCGGCGTAAAGTTTCGCGACCACTTCATCGGCCTGCTCCTCGACGAGCGTGGCCGCCATCCGTGCGACGTCGCTTCCGGCATACGAGGCCGACTGCGCGTCGGCGGTGGAAACGAGGCGACCGTTGCTCGATGTGAGCGTGAAGCCCATGGTGACCGTGACCTGATTCACCCGCATCATGGGGTTGGGCATGGCCTGCGACGAGATGAGCCCGCGCAGCACGTAATTCGCGCCGAGCCGCCTGCTCGCCGACAGCGCAGCGTCGGGGTCGTTGCGAAAGTGCGCGTCGATCTCCGCCTGCGCGACCTGGCGGCGGATCTCTTCGGGCGTGTACGTGGTCAGTCCGAGAGCGCGCAGCCGGTCGTTGATCGCCCGCGCGTGCGGGCCGTAGTTGTCCTGCACGGCGGACACGTAGCCGTTTGCCTGCGTCTCGCCGATCACCACCATGATCTTCTTCTGGCGCAGATCCGCGCGGCAGGGCGTGGACAGCGCGTCGCCGATGCGCGCAGCGCTCGCCTCGCGCTCGCGCTTCGCGCTGTCGTCCGGCGTCGAGAAGCTGAAGCCCTGCGCACCCGCCTCCGGCACGGCCAGCGCGAGCACGGCGGCGAGCAGCGCGACGGTCGGGAGCGAGCGCATGGCGGCGGGACAACTCCATAAGTCGTGGAGATGCGACCGGACGAGATTACGCCATCGTCGCCCGGAAATCCACAGCGGGGCGACCGGCGCCCGCCCACGCCGGCCTACACGCGCACGCCCTCGGCTTGCACCTCGGCGACGAGGCGCGCGGCGACGTCGGGCGTGATCGCCCCGACGTCGTCCTGGTACTTGAGCAGTACACCGATGGTGTCGGCGACGGTCTGGGGATCGAGCGCGACGCGGTCGAGCGCCACCAGCGCCTCGGCCCAGTCGAGCGTCTCGGCCACGCCCGGCGCCTTGAACAGGTCCATCGCGCGGAGCCGCTGGGTGAACGAGACGACCTCGCGCGCAAGCGACGCCGCGGCCTGCGGGCGCTTGCGCTGCAGGATCGCGAGTTCGGTGCGCGCGTCCGGGTAGTCGACCCAGTGATAGAGGCAGCGGCGCTTGATCGCGTCGTGGATTTCGCGCGTGCGGTTCGACGTCACGACGACGATCGGGGGGTGCGCCGCCCGGATCGTACCGAGCTCGGGGATGGTCACCTGGAAGTCGGACAGCACTTCGAGCAGGTAGGCCTCGAAGGGCTCGTCGGTGCGGTCGAGCTCGTCGATCAGCAGCACCGGCGGCGCGCCGTCGTGCGGCGACAGCGCCTCGAGCAGCGGCCGGCGCAGCAGGAAGCGCGTGGTGAAGATGTCGTGCGCGAGATCGCCGCGCTCCACGCCGCCGGCTGCTTCGGCGAGCCGGATCTCGATCATCTGCCGCGGGTAGTTCCACTCGTAGACCGCCGAGGCGACGTCGAGCCCCTCGTAGCACTGCAGGCGCAGCAGCTTGCGTCCCAGCGCCTGCGCGAGCACCTTGGCCACTTCGGTCTTGCCTACGCCCGCCTCGCCTTCGAGAAACAGCGGGCGGCCGAGTTTCAGCGCGAGGAAGACCGCCGTGGCGAGTCGCCGGTCGGCGACGTAGTCCTGCGACGCAAGCAGCTCGGCGGTGGCGTCGACGGAGACCGGAAGGGAGGATGGCACGCGGTTCAGTTGAAGTCGTCGTCCCCGCGTATGCGGGGACCCAGTGTCTTCAGGCTGGAAAAGACACTGGGCTCCCGCCTTCGCGGGAGCGACGAAGATCTTAGGGCCTGTTAACGCTATGGCCGCGCGCGCGAGCGGGCAGCCTGGGGTGTCCATCGCGGCGCTCGCCGCTCGAGAAGACCGGGTGTCTTCGCAAGGCG
>Ga0209254_10003264_pt1 | contig 14814 bp, 11 predicted proteins | sample FrelakmetDIP11DI_FD_187148 | JGI IMG/M metagenome (GOLD analysis project Ga0209254, IMG submission 187148) | Freshwater lake sediment microbial communities from the University of Notre Dame, USA, for methane emissions studies - DIP11 DI (SPAdes)... | ecosystem: Environmental > Aquatic >...
GACTACCCGATCGAGCAGTACATCCGCGACGCCAAGATCGACTCGCTCTACGAGGGCACCACCGCCATCCAGGCGCAGGACTTCTTCTTCCGCAAGATCGCCCGTGACCAGGGGGTCGCGCTGTCGCACGTCGTCGCCCAGATCGAGAAGTTCATCGACAGCCCCGATGGCCGTCCCGAACTGGCGACCAGCCGTGCGCAACTGGGCGAAGCATTGGACCACCTGCGGGCGATGGTCGCCACCATGACCGGCTATCTGCTCGGTGCCCAGCAAGATGCGCGTGAGCTGTACCGAGTTGGGCTGGAATCGGTCTCGTTCCTGATGGCGGTCGGCGATCTGGTGATCGGCTGGCTGTTGTTGCGGCAGGCCGAGATCGCCCTGATCGCACTGGACGGCGATCCGGATCCGCGGGAGCAGGCCTTCTATAGCGGCAAGGTCGCGGTAGCGAACTTCTTCGTCCGTAACGTGCTGCCCAGGCTCGCCGCCGAACGGCGCATCGTCGAGGCCGTCGACCTGACGATCATGGACCTGAGCGAGGATGCGTTCTGAGCGTCGGCCAAGATGACGGGGAACCCGGCTTGTAGAAAGGTGACCCCATGAAGGTGATCAAGTCCATCGACGAGGCGCAGTCTCTGATCGGTGAGGAACTAGGCGTCAGCGAGTGGCTGGAGATCGACCAGAAGCGCATCAACGACTTCGCTGACGTCACCGGCGATCACCAGTGGATCCACGTCGACATCGAGCGCGCCAAGGCCGAAAGCCCTTACCGCACACCGATTGCCCATGGATTCCTCACCCTGTCGCTGATTCCCGCGCTGAGCAAGGGCAACTTCCGCGTCGAGAACGCCAAGCTGGCGATCAACTACGGGCTCAACAAGGTTCGCTTCCTGGCCGCGGTCCCGGTCGACAGCCGCGTCCGCGTCCGCTCGGAGCTGGCCGACGCCGCCAAGGTCGACGACAACACGGTCAACCTCACCGTGCGCCACACCATCGAGATCGACGGAGTGGACAAGCCTGCCGCGGTCGCCGAGATGATCGTCCGCACCATCTTCTAGGTTTCGGCGCGCTTGCCGTCGGTGAGCGACGACAAGCGCGCCGAAATCACTAGAGCTGCGGGGTGTAGCCGAACGGCAGCAGCACGCTCTTGTGCTCGACGTACTCCTCGATTCCCTCCGGCCCGTTCTCCCGGCCGATGCCGGAGTTCTTGTAGCCGCCGAACGGGGCGCACGGATCGAAGGCGTACATGTTCACCGCGTAGGTACCGGTCCGGATCTTCGACGCGATGTCGATCGCCTTGTCGAAGTCCGTCGTCCACACGCTGCCGGCCAGGCCGTAGTCCGAGTCGTTGGCGATGCGGATCGCGTCCTCCTCGGTGTCGTAGGGAATGACCGCCAGCACCGGCCCGAAGATCTCCTCCCGGGCGATGGTCATCGAGTTGTCCACGTCGGCGAACACCGTCGGTTGCACGAAGTAGCCGCTGTCGAGACCCTCGGGACGGCCGCCGCCGGTGACCAGCCGCGCGCCTTCCTCCTTGCCCTTCTTGATGTAGCCCTCGACGCGCTCGCGCTGCTTCTCGGTGATCAGCGCGCCGATCACCGCACCGGGGTCGTCGGGCAGGCCGACCGGCGTCGCCGCCACCGCGGCGCCGATCTTTTCGACGATCTCCTCATACCGCGACCGTGGCGCCAGGATGCGGGTCTGCGCGACACACGCCTGACCGGAGTTCATCAGACCGGCGAACAACAGCATCGGCAGCGTGGAGTCCAAGTCGGCGTCCTCGAGGATGATGGCGGCGGATTTGCCGCCCAGTTCCAGAGTGCACGGCTTGAGCTTCTCGGCGGCGATCTTGCCGACCTCCTTGCCGACTGCCGAACTGCCGGTGAAGGTGTACTTGTCGACGTCCGGGTTGGCGGTCAGCGCGCGGCCGGTCTCCGCCCCGCCCGGCACCACCGAGAGCACCCCCTCCGGCAATCCCGCCTCGGCGAAAACCTCCGCCAGCGCGTTGACGCTCAACGGGGTCTCGGCCGCCGGCTTGAGCACCACCGTGCAGCCGGCCAACAGCGCGGGGCCGAGTTTGTTGCACGCGAGAAACAGCGGAACATTCCAGGCCGCCACCGCACCGACCACACCGACCGGCTCGCGCAGGACCATCGTCTGGCCGTAGATGCCGTCGCGGACGTCCTTCCAGGTGAACTTGTCTGCGGCAGTGGCGTAGTACTGCAGGCCGGACAGCGCGGCCCCGTACTGCATCATGTCGACGATCATCGCGGTCTGGCCGGTCTCGCCCTTGAGCAGGAACTTGAACAGATCCGCGCGGTCCTCGATCAGCTTGACGGCGTTGGCGATCACGGCCTGGCGTTCCTGTGGTGTCATCCGCGGCCACGGGCCCTTGTCGAAGGCCTCGCGGGCGGCGGCGCAGGCGGCGTTGACGTCCGCCTCGGCGGCCAGCGGGACCTTGCCGACGTATTCGCCGGTGGCCGGCGAGTGCACCTCGATGACGTCGGAGGTCGACGGCTCGACCCACTTGCCACCGATGAAGAGCTTGTCGTACTCGGTCTTGTAGACGGTCTGTGTCATGTGAGTCACATTACCGACTGAAGACAAGAACTAGAACCTGTTCATTTCGCCGGGACCGGCGGGCGAAGCACCAGCACCAGATTGCTCACCAGGAACTCCCGTATACCCGGCAGGCCGGTCAGCGGCCACGCCCATCGCGGGTGGTAGCGGGGGAATGCCGCGACCAGCGCGCCGGTTCCCGCGGCCCACCGCAGGCCGTCGGCGACCGACACGGCGAACAGCGACGACCCGTAGTCGTTCTTCGGCGGATGGCCATGCCTGCGGGTGTAGCGGGCCGCCGCCCACTCCCCACCGAAGTAATGGGACAGACCCGTCTCATGACCGCCGAACGGGCCGAGCCAGACCGTATAGGACAGGATCGTCAGCCCGCCGGGACGGGTCACCCGCAGCATCTCCTCGCCCAGCCGCCAGGGCCGCGCAACATGCTCGGCCACGTTCGACGACAGGCATACGTCGACGCTGCCGTCGGCGAACGGCAACGCCATCCCGGAGGCGCGGACGAAAACGCCCGGCCCGCTGCGGCGAACGTGCTCGGCGGCGTGCATCTCCGAAGGGTCCGGTTCGACACCGACGTAATCCCAACCCGCATCGGAGAACGCCGAGGCGAAGTAGCCCGGCCCGCCGCCGACGTCGACCACGGTGTGTCCGGCGGGCCCGTCGGCGTGGCTCGCCCCCCACAGGTCGCCGACCATCGCGGCGGTGTCGGCGGCCAGCGTTCCGTAGAACCGGTCCGGGTCGCGTTGCTCGTAGCGGAACTCGGCGAGCAGGCGCGCCGACCGGCCCAGCGTCGCGCGCTGGGCGAACAGGTCGGTGACACGCATCGGTTCACCCTAATGACAGAGCTAGGGCTTGATTGTCGGTCTCCTCCTCGTGCCGTTCCGGCCCGCATCGTCGGCCGACTAGGGCCTGATTGTCGGTCTCCTCCTCGTGCCGGTCCGGCCCGCATCGTCGGCCGACTAGGCTGAACCCGATGTCCGCCACCGTTCGCTCCGTCCTGCTGCTGTGCTGGCGTGACACCGGCCATCCGCAGGGTGGCGGCAGCGAGACCTACCTGCAGCGCATCGGCGCACTGCTGGCCGAGTCGGGGGTCGACGTCACCCTGCGCACCGCCCGTTACCCCGGCGCACCCCGCCGGGAGGTGGTCGACGGCGTGACGGTCAGCCGCGGCGGCGGCCACTACACCGTCTACATCTGGGCCGGCCTGGCGATGGTCTTCGCCCGCATCGGGCTGGGTCCGCTGCGACGGGTGCGCCCCGACGTGGTGGTCGACACCCAAAACGGGGTGCCGTTCCTGGCGCGCCTGGCGTTCGGCCGGCGGGTGGCGGTGCTGGTGCACCACTGCCATCGTCAGCAGTGGCCGGTCGCCGGCCGGTTCCTCGGCCGGCTGGGTTGGCTGGTCGAGTCATGGCTGTCCCCCCGGATGCATCGGCGAAACCAGTACGTGACGGTGTCGCTGCCATCGGCCCGTGACCTGGCCGACCTCGGCGTCGACGCCGGCCGAATCGCCGTGGTCCGCAACGGCCTTGACGAGGCTCCCGCCGAGACGCTCAGTGGTGAGCGGTCCGCGGAGCCGAGGGTCGTGGTGCTGTCGCGGCTGGTGCCGCACAAGCAAATCGAGGACGCCTTAGACGCGGTCGCGCGGCTGCGGTCCCGGGTAGCCGGACTGCATCTGGACATCGTCGGGGGCGGCTGGTGGCACGACCGCCTGGTCGAACGCGCCGACCGGCTGGGAATCGCCGACGCGGTGACGTTCCACGGTCACGTCGACGACTTCACCAAACATGCTGTGATGCAACGATCGTGGGTCCACGTGCTGCCGTCGAGCAAGGAGGGTTGGGGCCTGGCGGTCATCGAAGCGGCCCAGCACGGGGTGCCGACCATCGGTTACCGGTACTCCGGCGGGCTCACCGATTCGGTGATCGACGGGGTGACCGGAGTGCTGGTCGACGACAATGGCGAACTGGTGGACCGGCTGGAACGACTGCTGACCGACCAGACCCTGCGCGACGAACTCGGCGCCAAGGCGCGCGCTCGCAGCCGGGACTTCTCCTGGCCGCAGAGCGCCGCGGCCATGCGCAGCGTGCTGGAGTCGGTGCACACCGGCACTCGCCTCAGCGGGGTGATCTAGGAACCGATGAGTGACAACGCCCGCCCCAACCTGCTGCAGTACATCGCCTACTGCTACGGCAAGGTACTGCCTTCGTCGATGCATCACTGGGTGCGAAATGACCTGGCGGGCAAGGGGGCCCGGCGCCGCACGCTGATTCGAGTCACCGTGCCCGGGCTGCTGCTCATCGCGCCGCTGTGGCTGATTCCGACGACGACCTCGATGCACCTGGCGATGTCGGCACTGCTGTTCTTGCCGTTCCTCTACTTCGCTCACGCGTTGGACAAGATCTGGCGGATACACCGGTTGCGACAGCACAATCTCGATCCCGAACTGGTGGACCAGCTGACCCGACAGCGGGATGCCCACATCCGCGAGGCCTACCGGAAGCGCCACGGTCACACCGACGAGACCTAGCCGGAATCTCCTCGGCGACCGGCGATCAGATCGATGAAGCGCTGCGACGGCGGCGCCGACGATCCCGCGCTGGTCGAGTCCCTTCGTACACCGTGGTGTCCGCCGGGACATCGATGGATACCGTGCCGGAAGTGATCAGGTACCAGTTGGTAGATCGCGGCGGCGGCGCCAGACACCCACCGCCAGAGCCGCCGCGCTCACCGCCAGCAGCGCCACCCAGACCGCGTGGGCCACCACCATCACGATCCGTTTGCCCTGTGCCGCAGCCGGACCGGAGCCACCAACCCGATACAGGGTGAGGTCCGCGTCGTGGTAGGCCACCGGCAGGCGCTGCAGGCCGGCTTGCGCATCGCCCATCGCGCCCGCGCTGCCGCCCTCGACGACGACCCACCGCACTCCGGCGCCGGCCAGCTCCTCCGGCGGGGCACCTGCCACCAGCAGGCGCTGCACCTCGCGCGCGCGGCCGCCCTCCCCGGGAACCGTCTGTCCCGAGATGGTGAGGTCCCCGGTCGTGAGCACCTCGGCGCGAACCCAGCGGGGCAGTGGGTCCAGCACCGGTGCGGGTCCGGCCCACTCGAATCGCCTCATGCTGTCGGCGGGAAGCACCGCGACCGGGCCCGGGTCGGCGTCGATCGCCTCGGCCACCGCAACCCATCCCGGCGGATACCGCACCGGCGTCACCTTGTTCCACACCCCCCACGCCAGGTCGGGGAGCACTGCGATGAGTGCGGTCACGCACGCCAGCGCGACCAACGCGGGCCGCACCCGGCCCCTGGCCGTCACGACCGCCGCCGCGGCGGCCACCGCATAACCCGGCATCGCCAGCGCCACCCACTTCTGCCCGTCGCGCAGCACGCCGAGCCCGGGTGCGGCGTCCACGATCGCGCGCAACGCCGCCAACCCCGGCTCGGTGGCCATGGCTGCGGGCAGGACGATGCTGACCGCCGCCAGCACCAGCAGTGGCACCGCGGCGGGGCGGCGGATCGCCGTCGGCAACCCGATCGCGACCACGGCCAGCAGGACCGCCGTCGCGACCAGTGCCAGAAGTGTTGTCCGAGAGGACGGTACGGCCTCGGCATTCCAGATCCCGCCCAGTCCGGCCAGGCTGCCGAGGGTGCCCAGGCCCCGCTCGGCGCGGGCGGCGAACGCCACCAGACCGGATGGTGTTGACGTCCCGAGCGCACCGCCGAGCGCCGACGCGGCCAGCCACGGCGTCGCCGCGAGCGCCGACGTCGCCACGATTCCGGCGGAGCACCGCACACGCGGCACACCGGGACCCGGCACAGCCACACACACCACCGCCACAGCGGCGGCCAACAATAGGCCGGTCGGCGTCAGCCCGGCCAGCGCGATCCAGAACACCACCACCGACCACGAGCCGGTGTCGCCGGTGCGCAACCGCACCACCGCGGCCGCCGTCCACGGCAGAGCGCCGTACCCCACCAGCAGACTCCAGTGGCCCTGCAGCAGCCTTTCGGCGACATAGGGATTCCACACCGCAAGCGTGGTGGCCACCAACTGGCCGGCCACTCCGGCATCGGGCACCACACCAGCGGCCAGCCGCGCGGCACCCCAACCGGCCAGGAACAACCCGCCGATCAGCAACACCTTGACCACCAGCCCGCCGTCGACGGCCGTCGTCAGCGCGGCGATGAGGAAGTCCTGCGGCACCGCGCGCGGCGCGGCTTCGGTCAGACCCAAGGCGGCGTCGGAGAAGAACGACCGCGGCGTGGACACCGCGTCACGGAGCAGCAGGTAGCCGGGTGCGAGCAGCGGAGCCGTCACGGTGAGGGCCAGTATCAGGGCGTATCCGGGCACCACCCACCGGACTGCCCGGCGGTGTGCCTGGGTCATGCCGCGCTCACCGGTCCGGTGGGGGCTCCAGATCAGGTCTCGCCGCGGGCAGCTTCTCAGTGGCTGCCTCCGCGGCGGGCATCGGTCCCGTCTCGTCCTTGCCGAAGAAGCCGTGATCGGCGGTGTCGAGGCCGGGATCGATCAGCGCCCCCTCGGCCCGCAGGCTGAAGGTGCCCAGCAGGGCTCCGCCGATCAGGGCGACCAGACCGGCCGCGGTGAAGCTGATCGGCAGTACCCGCGACCACAGTCCCACCCGGTCCCGCTCATCGCGGGCGGCGGCAACCTGGGCCTCGACGGTCTGCTCGGTCGAGGTGACCTTGTAGTCCGCCAGCGCCATCTCCGGCTTGAGCGGGTCGCGTGCGTAGTAGTGGTTGGCGCGCTCTTCGGCCCGCACGATCGTGCCGGACACCGGGTCCACCCAGAACGTGCGCTGGGCGGCGTAGTAACGGGTCATCGTCACTGGATCGTCCGGCGGGCCGGGCAGGCCCCACAGCGACGCCCGGGCGGTCACCTCACCGTCCTCGTTGTCGTCGTACAGCGAGGCGTACTTGATCGGCTCGACCAGCTTGCCGTCGGCGTCGTAGCCGACGTTCTGAGTGAACCGGTAGGTCGTCAGTCCGTTGACGTCGTCCTCGCCGTCGTAGTTGGCGTCGAAGGCCTTCTGCGCGATGGGATCGAAGTAGGGATAGGTCTTCTTCTCGGTGTTGAACGGGAACCGGTAGGACAGTCCGTCGTGCGGCAGCGCGACGTTGGTCGACGGCGTCTCGTCCCCGATGCTGCGCGGCTTCTGCACCGAGCCGCCGGGATGGGTGTCGTCGGAGACCGCCATCGCGGTGCTGCGGTTGAGCGTGACGGTGTCGACCATGGCCAGCAACAGACCGTTGTCCTGCTGCTTGTCGCTGCGGCGAACGGTCGTACCGACCTGAAACGTCACCACGTCGGCGTTGGCCGGCGACTCCACGGTGATCTGCTGCTGGGACACCAGCGGGACGTTCTTGTCGACGATGAAGCGGTCACCCGACAGCGAGGCCGGGTCCAGTGCGGTACCGGTCCCGTCGCTGACAAGCGACTCGTCGACGGTCAGCGGGATCTTCTTGATCTTGCCGGAGGTGTATGTCGACAACAGCAGCGCGGCAATCAGCAGGGCGGCTCCGAGCCCGATGATGCCGCATGCCGCGATACGCAACATGCCTGCGCGGTTCACGCTGCCGTGGCCTCCTTCTCCGGATCGGATCCTGCACCGCCTGACGGCGAAGCAAACCGGTCTGACCCTAACAGCAGAAGCCGAGGCACTGACTCATTAGGAGGTCATCACCGCACCTGGTGTGTACCCACTTTCGCAAGCCGACCGTGCACCGGCAGACTGACGGTCATGAAACCGGCGGAGCAGGTGGGCGGCACCCGCGGCTTCCTCCCGGCCGTCGAGGGAATGCGGGCCTGTGCGGCCATGGGCGTGGTGCTCACCCACGTCGCATTCCAGACCGGAACGTCCAGCGGTGTGCTGGGCCGGCTGCTGCACCGCTTCGATCTTGCGGTGGCGGTGTTCTTCGCGCTCTCCGGATTCCTGCTGTGGCGGGGCCACGCCGCCGCGGCCCGCGGCCTGCGGCACCACCCGCCGACCGGTCACTACCTGCGCTCGCGGCTGGTCCGCATCATGCCCGGCTATCTGGTCGCCGTCGTCGTCATCCTGACCCTGCTGCCCGAGGCCAACCACGCCAGCCCGACGGTGTGGCTGGCCAACCTCACGCTGACCCAGGTCTACGTGCCGCTGACCCTGACCGCCGGGCTGACTCAGATGTGGAGCCTGTCGGTCGAGGTGAGCTTCTACCTGGCGCTACCGATCCTGGCCTTCCTGGCGCGGCGGCTTCCGCTGCGCGCCCGCCTCCCGGTGATCGCCGCGGTGGCGCTGGCCAGCCTGGGCTGGGGTCTGCTACCCATCCACACCCCGCCGGGAGTCAACTTCCTCAACTGGCCGCCGGCCTACGCGTCGTGGTTCGCCGCGGGCATGCTGCTGGCGGAGTGGACCGTCAGCCCGCTGGGCTGGGCGCACAAACTGGCCCGCAACCGCTGGGCCATCACCGGCGTGGCACTGACCGCCTACCTGATCTCGGCCTCGCCGCTGGCCGGTCCCGAGGACCTGGTTCCGGCCACGCTCGGGCAGTTCGTGATCCGCACGTCGATGGGTGCCGTGGTGGCCTGGGCGCTGCTGGCGCCGCTCGTACTGGACCGGCCCGACACCGCGCACCCGATCCTGGGCAGCCGGGTAATGGTGACGCTCGGGCGCTGGTCCTATGGGCTGTTCGTCTGGCACCTGGCCGCGTTGGTGATGGTGTTCCCGATGGTCGGCAAGTTCATGTTCAACGGCAACCTGGTAGTGGTGCTGATCCTCACGCTGATCTTCGGATTCGCGATGGCCGCGGTCAGCTACGCGCTGGTGGAATCGCCGTGCCGCAACGCACTGCGCCGCTGGGAGTACCGCCGCAAGGCGCCGATCCCGCCGCTGGACAGCTCAGTGAGCGATACGCCCGAGCCGGTCATCGCGCGATGACCTCGTCGTGCACCGCGAAGTTCAATAGATATACACCACGGCGCTAGTGCCGCCTGTGCACGTCACAACACGGCGCCCGGTGCAGGTCATCCCATAAGTTTGGCCGGTGACCGGACTGCGAGCTTCGATGAGGACCTTCGCACCCCGACTGGGCTGGCTGATGTACTCCCGTCGCACCTCCTCGGCGAATTGGCAGGAGGTGAGGTTGCTTCCGATCGCGGATACTCGGAACTCGGTGTCGGGGTAGATGCTGGGGCAAGTCCTGGCGTTGGACGGCACGGTCTCGGTCGGTTCGACCGATGTGCTCGGCGTGGTGGCGACCGGGTTGCTTTGGTTGGGGTTGCGACCGAGTCTCGGGATCACCAGCAATGCCGTAACGCCGATAACCGCTGCGGCCAACAGGATTACTGCAGTCCAGATCAACGCCGGCGCTCCGCGTCGAGGCGGTGCCGGTTGCCAACTCTCCTGCGGTGGCGTGCTCGGGATCCGTTCGTGCAGGGGAGACGCAGCCCGTGCGGTCGGCGGTCCAGCCGCCGTCACGGCGACTGCTTCCTGCGAGCGTGGCGGCTTCGGCTGTTCGGATGAAGCGGCAGAGTCCGGCGCAGGCACAGCCTCCGGACCAGCGGCAGGCACCAGTGGTTCCGTCGCTTTCTGGTTTCCGATTCCCCACTGGCCGAGCGCCCGAGCCACGTCTGCGTACAGGTCGTCGCGCTTGCTGAACATCTCGAGTATGTAATGGCCGCCTTTTCGCTCCTCGGGGTCGGCGGAGCTGAGAGAAGGTTGCAGTTGGACGAGGATCTGGCGTTGTTGCGGATGCGTCAGGGGGTCTGACTGCGACACCTGGTCGATGAGATCGGTGAGATAAGACAGCGGGGGCGGCGGGGCTTCGGGTAGTTCGGTGGGCAGTGGCGGCGCGGACGGTAGCGCCGCAAGCGCACCGGCCAGGGCGAACGCGGATTGCTGGCCGGGTTCGGAATAGTCGACGATCTGCAGCATCGACAAGTCCCGCGGAAGGGCTTCGGGAAGTCTCTCGACTGCCACCGGCAAGATCGGCTTACCCAGCGCCAGGGCCCACTTGAGCTCTCGTTTGCATGCCACCGAGTTGAGGCTGCTTCGGGACACCATCACCAGGAATGCGTCGCACTGACTGATTTGCCGCAGAATTTCGTTCCACCACGTCTGCCCGCCTCGCAGCGAGGAATCGACCCACGACTCATAACCGAGATTTTCCAAGTGGCGCACCAACTCTTGGACGCTCCCCTTGTTCTCGCGTGCGTACGAGATAAACAGCTGCCTCATTCCGATCCTTGGTGACTGAGATCGCCTATCTGGCCAAGTCGCCGTGCGATGACCTCGTCGCGCACCGCCGACCGCCGGGCCTTGCCGGCGTCGTCGCGCAGCGGAGTGTCGACGAACTCCACACTGCGCGGGACCTTGTAGTCGGCGAGCCGCTCGGCGACGAACGTCTGCACGCCGGCCACGTCTAGTCCGTCACTGTCGGTATGCACCAACGCATGCGGCACCTGGCCCAGATCATCGTGCGGAACCCCGACCACCAGACACGACAGCACGGCTGGATGTTCGGCCAGCGCGTTCTCGATCTCAGCCGGGTACACGTTGCGGCCGCCGACGGTGAACATGTCCACCCGCCGGTCGCACAGATACAGGTAGCCGTCCTCGTCGAACCAGCCGAGGTCGCCCAGCGAGTCCCAGCCGTCGCGGGTCTTGGCGGTGCTGCCGATGTAGCGGTAGGTGGGTGCGCTGCCGGGCCGGGGCCGCATGTAGATCTCGCCGAGCACCCCCGGCGGGCACTCGTTGCCGTCGTCGTCGAGCACCTTCATCTCACCGGCGACGACCCGGCCGACCGAGCCGCGGTGGCCCAGCCATTCCGAGCCACTGATGAACGTCAGGGCTTGAAGTTCGGTGCCGCCGTACAGTTCCCACACCGCTTCCGGGCCCAGCAGTTCGATCCAGGCCTCCTTGATGTTGGGCGGGCAGGGCGCGGCCAGGTGCCACAGCCGCCGCAGCGAGGACAGGTCGTAGGCATCCGGGTTCGCCTGGTACACCGGCAGCAGCCGCTGCATGATCGTCGGCACGGTGGCCAGGTAGTTGACCCGGTGCTCGGCGATCAGCCGCAGGAAATCCTCGGGCACGAACCGTCGCATCAGCACCAGGTGCTGGCCGCTCAGCAGCGCGATAGTCGCCGAGGTGAAGCCGGTGTTGTGGCTCAGCGGCACCGGCACCATGTGGGTGTCGCTGGGTAGGTTGCCCATTCCCATCGCGATCACCTCCGCCGGGATTCGGCCCTCGCCGCCGGCCTCGATCAGCTTCGGCCGCCCGGTGCTGCCGCCGGAGGCCATCGACTTCCACGCCGGTGAAACCGCTTCGGGCAGCGGTGCATCGGACAGGTCCGGGCTTCCGGTGAAGTCGGCGTCGACCGAGGGCACCACACCCCGCGGGTCGGCACGGCCGACCAGCAGGGCCCGCGGCTTGAGGTCGAGCAGACCCTCGAACTCGCTGTCGGGCAGTCGTGGCGAGAGCGGCTGCGGAATGGCGCCGAGCTTCCAGACCGCGACCGTGGCCTGCACCCACCCGATCGAGTTGGGCACCGCGATCGTCACGTAGTCGCCGTGGCACACGCCGAGTTCGGCGTAGGCCCGGGCCAGCCGGTTGGACGTCGAGTCCAGTTCGCCGCGGGTGACGGTGCGTCCGTCGCAACTCACGGCCGGTGTGTCGGGTGCCTCGGCGGCGAGCTGGCTCAGCTTGGTCCCGATCGGGGGGATCTCGTCACGCATAGGCACCTTGCTTGGAGAAGATGGTCCGCGGGTTGTCCACGAGCATCGTGGTGATCTGGTCCTCGGTGACACCGCGTTGCCGCAGCGCGGGCAGGACGTCGTGGTGGATGTGCAGGTAGTGCCAGTTGGGCAGGACTACCGGCAGTGCCGCTTCCGGAAGCCAGTCGATGTGGCAGGAGGCGTCGTGAGCCAGCACCATCTTGTTCGCGTGGCCCCGTGCGCACATCTTGGCCACGGTATCGACTCGGTCTTCGAAGCTGAGGAGGTTGTCCAGACCGAAGCGGTCCATGCCGAGGTAGGAACCCGCGGCGATCAGCTCCTCCAGGTAGTCCAGATCGGTGGTGTCGCCGCTGTGCCCGATGATCACCCGGCCCAGGTCGACGCCCTCCTCGGCGAAGATCCGTTGTTGTTCCAGACCGCGGCGGGTGTGCGCATGGGTGTGGGTGGTGATCGGCACCCCGGTGGCGCGATGCGCCTGGGCGACTGCCCGCAGCACCCGCTCGACGCCCGGGGTCACACCCGGTTCGTCGGTGGCGCACTTGAGGATTGCGGCTTTCACACCGGTGCCGGCGATCCCCTCGGTGATGTCTTGGACGAACATGTCGACCATCGGCTCCGGACCGTCGAGCACGGTGCCCGGGCCGGCGAAGTGGAAGTACATCGGCACGTCGTTGTAGGTGTAGACCCCGGTCGCCACGACGATCTGCAATTCGGTCTGCGCGGCCACCCGCTGGATGCGCGGAATGTAGCGACCCAGGCCGATCACGGTGGGGTCGATGATGGTGTCCACCCCGATGGCTTTGAGTGCGTTGAGCTTGGCGACGGCATCGGCCTCGCGGGCAGCTTCGTCGCCCCAGCCCTCCGGGTAGTTCGCCATGATCTCGGGCGAGAGCACGAAGACGTGCTCGTGCATCAGTACGACGCCCAGGTCACCGGGTGCGAGCGGGCCGCGCACGGTTTGGATCGGTGACGGCTCTGTCATGGCACGACCTTAGCGGGAAGCTGTTGGGGCTGGCCGTTTTCGGCAGAAGGCGGAGGTCCGGCCACGACGGATGCGGCCAGCGCGCCGAGTGAAACCAGCGCCAGCAACTGCACCCACGGCGAATGCCCGACGTAGCCGTCGACCGAGCGCCAGGGATACCGCGACAGCACCGCACCGGCCAGGATCAGGCCACACGACGCGGCCCACAGGGTCAGCCGGTCACGTAGTCGCTGCTGATTGCGCAGGGTGTAGGTGGCGGCCAGCCAGCCGCCGAACACCAGCATCCCGCCGATCCCGGCGATGACCGCCCCTGCGGCCAGTACCGCCGCGGCCACCAGCAGCGGCACCGCCCACGGCTGGGCCGGTTCGCGGAGCTGCGGCGGCCCGCGCCGCGGAACGAGGGCGAGCAGCAGCAACAGCGGCAGCAGTGACAGTCCGACCGCCAGGCCGGTTCGGTAGGTGGCGTTGGACGGGAACGTCAACGTGACGGTGCCCTGCTCGCCGGCGGGCACCACCCAGCCCTGCTGCCAGCCGTTGACGATCACCGGGGTCAGCGTCGCACCGTTCGGGGTGTGGGCCACCCAGCCCGGGTTGACGCTTTCGGGTACCACCAGCACTCGCGCAACGGGCGCCCGGCTCAGGGTGATCTCCCGGCGGTCCGCCCCCCAGGTCGTGATGTCCGCGGGTGTGGTTGTCGCGGTGGGGATCTGGGCCGCTAGCGGGCCGGTCAGCGCGGCGCCGTCGACGAAGAACGCCGACCCCGGGCTGATCAGCAACTCCTGTTGACCGGCGGGCAGTGCGATCGGCGTCGGATCGCACGCCTTGGCCGGGATCGGCTCACCGTCGAGCAACGTGTCGACCGTAGTCGTCACCGAGGTCTGGACGAACCGGCCCGACACCGCGATGATCGGACCCTCACCGCACGGGATCTCGACGGTGCGCTTGCTGTTGCGGGCCGCGTCGGCCGGAGCCACTGGTTTGCCGTCGGGTCCCAGCACCCCGACCTCCGCCAGCCCAGGCGGCTTGATCTGGTCGAAACCCAATGCCGTGCGGTCGATTACGTCGTCCCAGTCGAGCAGGCTGATCCGCACCTTGTCGGTGACCCGGGGACGCAACGGCACCGTCTGGGTGCCCGCGTCGTCACCGGATTTGAGTCTGCGGACCTGCGGCCCGTCCCCGAGGTCGATGGCGACCATGGTGGGGTGCGTCGGCAGGGCCGAGGCGCTGGGGGTCAGGCGCAAGCCGGTCACCTCGGTGGCCGTGGGCAACGTCACCGTCAGTGTCGGTGGGCTTCTGTGCTGCACCACGTTCTGCGGTGCGGTCCAGGCGGTTCGGGGGTCACCGTCGGTGGCCGCGTACGCCGAGCCGTCGACGTCGATCAGGTCGGAGTCGCCGCGTGCGCGGGTGGTTCCCGGCTCGGCGATCAAGTCCGCCAGGTGCGGACCCTGCCGGCCGCGCACCCACACCGTGGCTCCCACACCCATCGGGGCCGGCACGCTCAGCGTGCGGCTGAGGTTCACCGGCTCCTCGGGGG
>Ga0209254_10003265_pt1 | contig 14813 bp, 11 predicted proteins | sample FrelakmetDIP11DI_FD_187148 | JGI IMG/M metagenome (GOLD analysis project Ga0209254, IMG submission 187148) | Freshwater lake sediment microbial communities from the University of Notre Dame, USA, for methane emissions studies - DIP11 DI (SPAdes)... | ecosystem: Environmental > Aquatic >...
GCCCGCTTGATCGCGCGGTTGCTGGAGAGCTCCATCGGGATCCGGACCGAAATGCCGTGGCGCTGGATGAAGTCGTCGATGGCCTGGCGGGGGGCGGATTGCTCCTCGTGCATGATCAGGGGCTGGCCTTCAAGATCGTGCGCGCGCAGCATGTGGCGGCCCGCCAGCGGGTGGCGCCGGGGGGTGATGATGATCAGCTCGTCCTCCAGGATTTCCCGGACCACCAGTTTCTCGTGGTCCACGGGGTAGGAGATGAAGCCGATGTCGCATTTCAGGCTGGCGGTGTTCTCGACGACCAGCTCCGTCGGCAGAATGTTCATCGAGACCCGCACCAGCGGAAAGGCCTTGCAGAAGGGGATGATCACCTCCGGCAGATAGTAGTCTCCGAAGCTCTCGCTCGACAGAATGCGGATGTGGCCGCGCTTGCGCTGCTGGAAATCGCGGATGCTCTCCTCGGCGTGGGTCTCCATGTCGAAGATCTTCTCGGCGATCTTGAAAAGCACCTCGCCGGCATCGGTCAGCACGAGCTTCTTGCCCACGTAATCGATGAACTTCAGCTCGTAGAACTCCTGCAGGCGCTGGATGCCTTTGGTGACCGCCGGCTGGGTGATGAAAAGCTCTTCGGCCGCCACGCTCAGATTGCCGGCCTTTACGGCCGAGTAGAATATCTTCAGCTGATTGAGATTCATGGAAGCCTTATTGCCTGCAAATACCTTTTTTTAAAATAGCATAACCTGAAGTTATAAAAAAGAAATTTTTGCATTTCGACTCGTACGCAAAAACCCGCCGCGGTTGCGACGAGGTGCTTGACGTCACTGTAGACAACGCCAGCAGAGCCGAGGGTGCAGCCGGCCTTATCGAGGAATCCGCAGAAGGAGACAAGGGTGTGAAAGACCAGACTCGAATCGTGGTGATCGGCGGCGGGGTGTTCGGGACCAGCGTAGCCTATCATCTGGCCAAGATGGGCTGTCGGGACGTGGTGCTGGTGGACAAGGGCGAGCTCACCAGCGGTACGACGTTCCACTCGGTCGGGCTGGTTTCGCAGTTCCGGACCTCGCCGGCGCTGATGAAGATGATGAACTACAGCATTCGGCTCTTCAACGAACTCGCCCGGGGCGACGGCGGCCCGTCGCTCGGCTGGCGCACGGTCGGCAGCCTGCGGCTGGCCTCGAGCCCGGACCGGCTCAAGGCGCTGAAACGCGAGGTCAGCCGCGCCAAGGCCATCGGCCTCGCCGCGGACATCGTATCCGCCAAAGAGGTCGTCGGGCGCTGCCCCTTCATATCGGACGAGGGGCTTTACGGCGCGGTTTGGGTCCCGGACGACGGGTTCATCGACCCCAACGGCATCACCTACGAACTGGCGCGCCAGGCCCGCGCCATGGGGGTCGAGATCCACACGAACGTGCGCGTCACGGGCATCGATTTGTCGCCGCGCCGGGAGGTCACGCGGGTGATCACCGATCGCGGCGCCATCCGCACCGAGTGCGTCGTGAATGCCGCCGGCGAGTGGGCGCCGCGCCTGGCGGAAATGGTCGGGGTGTTCCTGCCGACCGTGCCCCTCATGCACCAGTACCTGACCACCAGGCCGATCCCCGGCCATGAGCTGGCCCCGACCACCCCGGTCATCCGCGACCCCGACCACCTGTTCTACTGCCGCGAGGACACGGGCGCCTTTCTGATCGGCGCCTTCGAGACCCACCCCAAGGCGTGGTCGCCGGAGGGCGTCCCCTGGGAGTTCAACCAGCAGCTGCTCAGCCCGGAATGGGACCTGTTCACGCCGGTCATGGAAAACGCCATCCGCCGCATGCCGATCCTGGCCGAGGCCGAAGTCGTCCAGCTCATCAACGGACCGGATGCGTTCACGCCCGACGGCCACTACGCTCTCGGTCCGGTACCGGGGCTGCACGGCTTTTTCGTGGCCGCCGGCGGGTCGATCAACGGGATCGTCGGCGCCGGCGGCGTGGGCAAGACCGTGGCCGAATGGATCCTTGAAGGCGATACCGAAATCGACGTGCACGAACTGGATGTCCGCCGGTTCGGGTCGCATCTGTCCCACAAGCCTTACCTGGTGGAGGCCTGCCGGGAGGTCTACCGCTACTACTACCACATGCGCTACCCCGGCGACGAAAACGAATGGGGCCGGCCTTACCGCACCAGCCCCTTCTGCGACCGCCTGAAGGACTTCGGCGCCGTCTTCGGCCACAAGAACGGCTGGGAGCGCGCCAATTACTTCGATCCCGGCAAACCGTGGCGACAGGCCGGCGCTGACCAGAAGGCCTGGGGTTGGACGCGGCCGCCCTCGTTCGCGCTCGTGGCCGATGAAGTCCGGGCGGCGCGCGGGCGGGTGGCCCTATTCGATATGACCTCTTTCGGGAAGATCGACGTCCGCGGCCAAGGCGCACTCGCCTTCCTGCAGAGACTGGCGGCCAACGACCTCGACCGGCCGGCCGGCAGCATCGTCTACACCCAGTTCCTGAACCGCAAGGGCGGGATCGAGAGCGATGTGACCGTGACGCGCGTCGCCGGAAACGAGTTCCGCGTCATCTCCGGAACCTCCTTCGTGGCGAGCGATCTGGGCTGGATGAGGCTCCACCAGCCCGATGACGGCTCGGTGGTGATCGAGGATGTCACGGATCGGCTGGGCTGCCTGGGGCTCTGGGGCCCCAAGGCGCGCGAGGTGCTGCAAGCCGTGAGCCCGGCCGACGTTTCCAACGCGGCCTTCCCTTACCTGACGGCCCAGACCGTGACCATTGTGGGCGCGCCGGTGTGGGCCCAGCGGGTCAGTTACGCGGGCGAACTGGGCTGGGAGCTCTACATCCAGCCGGCGGACGCCCTGGCCGTGTTCGACGCGCTGTTGGACGCGGGCCGGAAGCACGGCATCCGGCTCGCGGGCTACAAGGCCCTGGACTCCCTGCGATTGGAGAAAGGCTATCTCTACTGGAGCGGGGACATCACCCCCGAGGACAACCCGTTCGAAGCCGGCCTCGGCTTCTGCGTGCGCATGAATAAATGTGATTTCATCGGCCGGGAGGCCCTGATCGGCATCCGTCAGAAGGGGCTGCACACCCGGATGTGCGCGCTGACGATGGACGCCGGCGGAAATCTCTACGGCGGGGAGTCGGTCTATGCCGGTGGCCGGCTCATCGAGCGCATCCGCACCGGCGGCTACGGCCACACCGTGGGCCGGGACATCGGGCTCGCGTATCTGCCGCTGGACTGGGCCAAGGCCGGGACCCAGCTTGAAGTGGAGATCCTGGGAGAGCGCATCCCGGCGCAGGTCGCGTATCTGCCGCTGGTGGATCCCAAGGGAGAGAAGATCAGGGCCTAGGTTTCGGGTTGGGGATAAGGTTCCATGGTTCATTCCACTTCAACCATGAACCCGAAACCGTGAACCCATTCGTTATCCTTTTTCGACCTCCGCAATGCTGTCCGCGATGATCGCGAGCGCCTGGTCCATTTCCGCGCGAGTGATGGTGAGCGCCGGGGTGAGGGTCAGGATGTTGCCCATGGTGGTCTTGAAGCTCAGGCCGCGCGAAAGCGCCGCATACATGACCGCCTCGGCCTCGTCGCTGGCGCGCTCGCGCGTGTGGCGGTCCTTAACCAGCTCGATCCCCAGAAAGAGTCCCAACCCGCGCACATCGCCGATCAGCGGATGGCGGCTCTGCATCTCCTGCAGCCGTTCCAGGGTGTAGCGGCCGAGGTCCCGGGCGTGGGCGACCAAGCCGTGTTTCTCGATGTGTTCGATCGTCGCCAGCGCGGCCGCGCACAGCACCGGGTTCTTTTCATGGGTGTAGTGCCCGAGGGCGCGCGCGGCGGCGACATCCAGGCTCTCGCGGGCGATGACCGCGGCCAGCGGCAGAACCCCGCCGCCCAGCCCCTTGCCGATGACCACCATGTCCGGCACCACCCCGAAATTCTCGAAGGTGAACATCCGTCCGGTGCGGCCCAGGGCATGGGGGATCTCGTCGAAGATCAGCAGGGCGCCGTGGCGGTCGCAGGCCCGGCGGACGGCCTGCCAGTACTCGGGCTTGGGGATGTAGGGTGTGCTGCGGATCGGCTCGGCGATCACCGCGGCGATATCGCCCTCTTTTTCAAGGATGTACTCGACGTAGCGCGCGCAGGTGAGGTCGCAGCCGCCGCGTCCGCTGCAGTCGAAGACGCAACGATATTCATCCGCTGGCGGCACATGCTCGGTCCCGGGCAGGAGCGGGCCCATGCCCTGGCGGAAGATCGCCTCGCCGCCGATGGAGATGGTGTCCAGCGTGGCGCCGTGGAAGGCGTCCCACATCGAGATCGTTTTGTGCCGGCCGGTGGCCAGGCGCGCGAGCTTCAGCGCGATGCCGACCGCCTCGGCGCCGCCGGGGCAGAACAGTGACTTCTTCAAGGGCGCCGGTGCGATGGCGGCGAGCTTCTTGGCCAGGTCCACGGCCACGCGATTGGTGTAGCGGCGTGTACAGAAGGACAACTCGTCGAGCTGGCGCTTGATGGCAGCGATGACATCCGGGTTGCCGAAGCCGACCTGGTGCACGTTGTTGCCGTGAAAGTCCATGTAACGCCGGCCCTGGGTGTCCTCGATGTAGATCCCCTCGCAGGCGCGCATGGTGTTCAGGCACGGCGTCGAAAGGGACTGCCGCAGAAAATAGCGCGCATCCTCATCCAGAAGGGCGCGGCTGCTGCCGTCGAGATGGGCGTTCTGCCATTGAACCCGCCGCGGCGAAATGTTGATGTCGCCTTCGGATTGATGCAGTTTGTCCATGCGAAAGGCCTCTCCGTAAAGGGTCGGGGTGGGCGCGACAAGAACCAGTCCCTTATAGTTAGCGGTTCACCGCGATGTCAAAAGAAACTTTCTCATGCGTTCGATAAGCTGCGGTCATTCCGGCGATTGCATTTTTTCGCTTGCCGGAGACCGGCGGTCCGCATAGATTGGTTCAACTGCCTTCCCATTTCCCCCTTTGGAAAAGGGGGTTCGGGGGATTTTGAAATCGACCTCCCAAAGAGGAGTTCAATATGTCCAAGACCCAGCCGCCGAACGACAAACGCATGCAGCGGGAACAAGGGGATGCGAACACCACTCCCAACCGCAAGCGCTACTGGGAGCGCAACCTGTCGGCCGAGGCCCGCCGGTGGTTTGAGGAGGATTCCCGCTATTTCCTGCACCAGAGCCTCTCGACGCCGGTGTTGAATGTCCTGGCGGGCGCCGAGGGAGTTTACATCCGCGATTTAGAGGGCAAGCGCTATATCGACATGCACGGCAACGGGGTTCACAACGCGGGCTTCAACCACCCCGCCGTGATCGCGGCGGTCAGAGCCCAGCTGGACCAAAACCTGACCTTTAGCCCGCGCCGCTACACCAACATCCCGGCCATCCAGCTCGCCAAAAAGCTGGCGGCGATCGCCCCCGGTGGGCTTTGCCGCAGCCTGTTCTGCCCCGGCGGCTCGGAGGCGATCGAGATGGCCCTGACGCTGGCCCGCCAGGTGACCGGCCGCTTCAAGACCATCTCCTTCTGGGACTCTTTTCACGGGGCGGGGTTCGCGGCGGCGGGCGTCGGCGGCGAGGAGCATTTCCACGGCGGGATCGGACCTCTGCTGCCCGGCGCCTTCCACGTGGATTTCCCCAACTACTATCGCAACCCCTGGGGCTTCACCCGCGAAGAGGACGTGGATGCCGAATGCCTGCGGCAGATCGAGCACGTGCTCGCGCGCGAACCCGAGATGTCGGCCATCATCGGCGAGCCGATCTCGGCCACCCCCGTGATCCCTTCCAAGAGGTACTGGGAGGGGGTGCGCGCCCTGTGCGACCGCTTCGGCGCCCTGCTCGCCTTCGACGAGATCATCGAGGGCTTCGGCCGTACCGGCAAGATGTTCGCCTGCGAGCATTTCGTGACGCCGGACGTGCTGGTGCTCGGCAAATCCTTGGGCGGCGGATTGCTGCCCTTCGCCGGGATCGTCACCCGCGAGAAGTACAACACGCTTCAGCACCGCTCCATCGGCCACTACACCCACGAGAAGAACGCGCTTTGCGCCGCCGCGGCCCTGGCCGAGATCGAGGTCATCGAAACCGAACGGCTGGCCGAGCACGCGGCGGGGCTGGGCGCCTACAGCCTGCAGCGCCTGACCGAGATGCAGGAACGGCACCCCCTGATCGGGCACGTGGCCGGCCTGGGGCTGCACATCGGCATCGACCTGGTCAGGGACCGCGCGACCAGGGAGCGGGCGGTGGACGAAGCCGAAATCGTCATGTTCAAGTGCCTCGAGCGCGGCCTGTCCTTCAAGACCATCGACGGCAACGTCCTGACGCTGAGGCCGGCCCTGGTGATCACCCGGGAGGAGATGGACCGCGCCCTGGACATCCTGGAGCAGGCCATCGGCGAGGTCGAGGGCGGGGGAAATTATTAGAAATGGGTGCCTGACCCTGTCGGACAGCCGATGATCGCATTGCAGGTCTCAACTCTTGCCAACGGTGACTGGTCCCGATATACTTTTTTAAAAGTGCATGGAAATAGAAAACTGGATGATTGCTGAAGCCGCTGGCCTCGATATTTTTAAGGGGACGGTGGCAAGCTTTGATCACTTTAATAGTGTTCAAAGGGAGACAAACCTTGAGCCGTATTTGCACGGCCCCATTTTTGAACCGATCCGCAAGCGACGAAAGCAAGAATGAACATCCCCAATCCCCAACTGCGGCTGGCCGAGGAATTTGTCCGCGATACCAACTGCAGCATCTTTCTGACGGGCAAGGCCGGCACCGGCAAGACCACCTTTCTGCATGCCATAAAAGCAAAGACTCCCAAGCGGATCGTGGTGACGGCCCCCACCGGTGTGGCTGCCATCAATGCCGGCGGCGTCACGCTGCACTCCTTTTTCCAAATGCCGTTCGGCCCGTTTCTCTCCGGCAGTGAAGCGCCTGCCGTCCAGCACCGGATGCGGCGGGAGAAAAAGAACCTCATCCGGAGCCTCGACCTGCTGGTCATCGATGAGATCAGCATGGTGCGTGCCGACCTGCTCGACGGCGTGGACAGCATCCTGCGGCGCTACCGCCGCTCGGACCTGCCTTTCGGCGGCGTGCAGCTGCTGATGATCGGCGACCTGCATCAGCTTGCGCCGGTGGTCAAAAAAGAAGAGTGGCAGATCCTGCAGAACTATTACGATTCGCCTTATTTTTTCAGCAGCACCGCGCTTCGCCGGGCCGAGCTGATTCCCATCGAGCTGAAGCACATCTACCGCCAGTCGGACCAGCGCTTCGTTGAACTGCTGAACCGCGTCCGGGATAACCAGCTCGACCCGTCAACTCTCAAGCAGCTTAACTCCCGCCACGTTCCGAATTTTTCACCCTGCGACGGCCAGGGATACATTACGCTGTGCACTCACAACCACAGCGCGGATGCCATCAACCGCGCCAAGCTCAAGGATCTGCCGGGGAAAAGCCGGCGGTTCGATGCGGAGGTGGAGGGCGATTTCCCGGAGCAGGCTTACCCCACGGCCGCCGCTCTGGAAGTGAAAGCCGGGGCCCAGGTGATGTTCATCCGCAACGACATGACGGCCGAGAAGTCCTATTTCAACGGCAAAATCGGTGAGGTCGCGGCGATGTCGGGCGACGCCATCGAGGTCCGCTGCCCCGGGGACCCCGAAGCGATTACGGTCGAGAAAACCACCTGGGAAAACATCGAATACGCGGTCGATGCGCAAACCGCGGAAATTTCCCAAAGGGTCATCGGCACCTTCCGACAATTCCCCCTCAAGCTGGCCTGGGCCATCACCATCCACAAGAGCCAGGGGCTTACATTCGACAAGGCGATCATCGACGCCCAGGCCGCCTTTGCCCATGGCCAGGTATATGTGGCCTTGAGCCGATGCCGGACCTTCGAGGGCATGGTCCTCAGCTCGCCGCTGACCGCCGGCGGCGTAGACGCCGACCCCGCGGTTCAGCGCTTCGTGACGGAGATCACCGCTAATACGCCTTCAGGGGAAAGGCTCGCGGTCGCGAAGAGCCGCTATCAGCAGCGTCTCTTACTGGAGTGCTTCGACTTCGAACGCCTGCACCGGCGGCTGGGCCGGCTGGTGGCGCTTCTGGCCGCGAATGCCGACGTGATACGGACTTCGGGCGGCGGCGATCTGGCAGAGGTCCGGCAGCGGGTTTCAGCAGAGATCTGCGACGTCGGCGAAAAGTTCAAGCGGCAGTTGCAGGGAATGTTCAGCGACGGCGTCCAGCCGGCCGCCGACCCCGCCATCCGGGAAAGGCTGGCCAGGTCAGCCGTCTATTTCCAGGAAAAATTCGCCGCGATCCTGTCGCCCCGTCTTGAAAACCTCGCGGTGGAAGCGGATAACAAGGAAATTCGCAGGAAAATCAACGATGCCGTCGAGCAGTTGAGCGAGGAGGCTGCCGTGAAGCTGGCCGGTGTGCTCTCCTGCCGGGACGGCTTTTCTCCGGGGCAGTATCTCCGCGCCATTTCCGCCGCAGCCATCGCGACCGGGCCGCCCCGGCCGAAAGCCAAGGGCGTCACCCCCTCCCAGGCCGACGGCGGCCCCCCCGAGCTGTTCGCGGCCTTGCGCGAGTGGCGCAATCGGAAGGCAGCCGAGAAGGGGCTCGCCCCTTACCAGGTCATGCACCAAAAGACCCTTGTGCAGATTGCGGTCCACCTGCCCGATTCGCTTGCGACCCTGAAACGGATCAAGGGCATCGGCAAGCGCCTGGTCGCAAACTACGGCGCTGAACTGGCAGCGATGGTGACCGATTACCGGCGGGAACACTCGATCTCTGAGGCTCCCCGGCCCGAGCCCGCGGCGGTGCCCCCTCCACAGAAGGAGCGAGCGGGAGCAGCGGTGAAGGCAGATACCAGACGCGTCAGCCTCCAACTCCTCCAGCGCGGGGCGAGCATCCCGCAGATCGCCGCTCAGCGGGAGCTGGCGGTCTCCACCATCGAGAGCCATCTGGCCTTTTTCATCGCCCAAGGCCAATTGGAGATCGACAAGGTGGTGGCGGATGAAAAGCGGCGGGTGATAGAGCAAAAAATCACCGCCACGCAGGCAACCTCGCTGAAGGAGCTGAAAACAGCCCTCGGCGATGGCTGTTCCTACGGCGAAATCAAGATGGTCCTTGCCCATCTCAAACACCTCGAGCAACGCTGAATTCGATGGGTGTCTCAGGGCCGGACCCGTTCGGATGCCGCATTGATCCGAAAAAGGAGAGAATCCCAGCTTCCAGCGTCAAACCACGGGTCCAAGACGGGATTGAGCGCTCTTGTTAACGGCTTCGATCAGGACTGATCAAACGCACCGACGGGAAGCAGGAGCGGTATCGGCGAGCATCGCGGGTGAGCAGGGCTAATTCCATAACGGCGGCATGCGCACCGATAAAAAAATCAGGCAGCGGAAATCGTCTTTTACCACGGCGTTTCCTGTATCTCAGAAATACTTTTCCGGCCAGAAAAAGGGCCTCTTTGGGGATATCGAGCAAAATGAGTCCGGTGGGTCTCAGTGCGGATTCCAGTTCTTCGATGCGCTCAAATCCGATCGATAGTTCGGCGTAGATCATCGGGTTGATGAACAAGCGGTTGGCGGCGCTTAACTCCTCCAAAACCCCCTCCGACCCATCGGCCCAGTTCGGATCATTCAGAAAAACATCCAACATCAGAGAGTATATCTAATTTGCGAAATGTGATATGAGCAGGGCATCTATTCCGAGCATCGATGATCCAACGGCGGTATCCTCTACCTTGCCCGGACCTGAACTGGCAGCACGGAAAAACGCGGAGGTGGCCTATGGCGGTTCAGCTTCAGAAAGCTCCCATTGTTAAGGACTGCATCGGATGCGACAACGTCGAAGACAATTTCTGCCGCATATGGGCGACCCCGGCGGCCAAGTGGAGGCTTGGGGTCTGTGCATCGGCAACGCATACAAAGGCGGAGGTCAAAAGCGAGCCGGTCAAGGTCCGGGTCGGCCAACAGAAGCAAAAGAAGAAGTAGAAGACACCTTGGCGCGAGCCAGTTGACGCAACTGCGGTCATGGAGTATGGTCCCTGCCGCTTGCATCCGAGGAGGCGGCAATGAGGGTGGTCAGCATCCAGATCGAGATGGCGGACCGATCCAAGGCCGAGAACGTCGAACAGGCGCTTTCCGCCATCGATGGGCTGCCTGCGGCGGATCTCATCCTGCTGCCGGAGATCTGGCCCTGCGGCTTTTTCGCCTTCGACCGTTACGCTGCGGACAGTGAAGCCCTGGACGGGCCTACCGTGAGCGCGTTCAGGCGGAAGGCCGCCGAACGGCGCTGCCACCTGGTCATGGGCAGCCTCGTGGAGCGGGATGGCGGCGGCCTCTTCAACACCACGGTCTTCATCGGCCCCGACGGCGGGATCGTCGCGCGCTACCGCAAGATCCACCTCTTCGGCTACCAGTCCCACGAAGCCCGGATCCTGACCCCCGGCAGCGAGGTCGTCTTGGCCGACACCCCCTGGGGGCGGGCGGGGTTCGCCACGTGCTACGACCTGCGCTTTCCCGAGCTGTTCCGGCGCTTGGTGGACCGCGGCGCGGAGTTCTTCATCATCCCGTCCGCCTGGCCGCTGGCGCGCATCGAGGCCTGGCGGCTTTTCAACCGCGCCCGGGCGCACGAAAACCTCGCCTTTCTCGCTTCCTGCAACTGCGCCGGCGAAAATGGGGGCAAGCGCTACGGCGGCCACAGCATGGTGGTGGACCCCTGGGGGCGGGTGCTGGCCGAAGGCGGCGAGGGCGGGGAGATCGTCAGCGCCGACATCGATATCCGCGAAGCCGGACAGGCCCGGGCGGAGTTTCCGGCCCTGGCGGACCGCGTCCTGCGATGAAGCGCAGTCAAACAGGATACTGGATGCCCGATGCTGGATGCCGGATAGAAATCGGTTTCTTTCCCGGTCCACCATGCCGGATTTCGCACCCGGCCCATTCTTTCTTGGAAAGCACCCCCCAAAAGTGAACTCTGGAAGCACCACGGCTGCCTCCGCGAGCCGGCAGGCCGTCGCCGGGGTTTTTTACGCCGGTATGGCCTTTTTCATCTGGGGCGCCAGCCCCGTCTACTGGAAAGCCATGCAGCGCGTTCCGGCGCTGGAGATCGTGGCGCACCGGGTGGTGTGGTCGTTTGTCTTCCTGATGGGGCTGGTGCTGATCCAGCGCCGCTGGGGCGAATTCAAGGCGGTCCTGAAGGCCCCGCGCAGCCTGCTGATTCTTGCGCTCACCACGCTGCTCGTGAGCTGCAACTGGCTGATTTACATCTGGGCCGTCAACGCCGGCTACATGCTGCAGGCCAGCCTCGGCTACTACATCAACCCGCTGGTGAACGTGCTGCTCGGCATGCTGTTCCTGAAGGAGCGCCTGCGCCGGCCCCAGGCGCTGGCGGTGCTGCTGGCCTGCGCGGCTGTCGTGGTTCGGACGGTTTCTTACGGGGAGCTGCCCTGGATCGCGCTCTCCCTCGCCTTTTCGTTCGGGCTTTACGGCCTGATCCGCAAGGTGGCGCCGGTCGGCTCGCTGGTCGGCCTCACCGTCGAGACGCTGCTCCTGACACTGCCCGGCCTCGCCTACCTCGTCCAGCTCGACTCACGGGCCGCCGGCGCCCTGTTCAACGGCGGTCGGACCATGGACGCCCTTTTAATCGGAACGGGAGTGCTCACCGCGGTGCCGCTGCTGTGCTTCACTCTCGGCGCCCGGCGGATCCACCTCTCCACGCTGGGCCTGATGCAGTACATCGCGCCGAGCGGCATGTTCCTTCTGGCGGTGATCGTCTACGGAGAGCCTTTCACGGCAGTGCAGGGATGGACTTTCCTGATGATTTGGACGGCGCTGGCGATCTACTCGATCGACTCCCTGCGCACCTATCGGCATGCGGGTCCATCGGATTGATTTCTAACGCCGCTTTGCGGTATAAGATTCCCTCAACTCCCCGCACCTTTCAGGGCGCCCCGTCAACGGCTGTCGGCCATTGGATCGAATACCATGACCGTGCGCGATCCGAACAGCGAATTCGAACAGCGCCTGTGGAAGCTCAAGCCCGGCGACCATCTGTGCTGCCTGTACGCGTCCGAGGAGGAGCACCGCACCCTGCTCGCGCCCTTCATCCGCCACGGGCTGGAGCGCCGCGAAAAAGTGCTCTACATCGTCGACGACCACCCGGCCGATCAGATCCTGGGATACTTGAGCGCCGACGGGGTGGATCCGCACCCATTCCTTCAACAGGGCCAGCTCGCTTTCATCGAAAGCGCAAACGCCTACACGCACGCGGGCGCTTTCGAGCCCGAGCGCATGCTCGCGCTGCTGCGATCCGAATCGGAACGCGCCGCCGCGGACGGATACGAGGCCCTGCGGGTCGCCAGCGAAATGAGCGGGTCCGTGAAGGGCCTGCACGGTTCCGAGCCCATCATCGAAGGCGGCGCCCAGCTGAACGCGTTTTTCGCGGGCAGCCGCTGCCTTTCCGCCTGCCAGTACGACCGGCGCAAGTTCACGTCGGACATCCTCCTGGACGTCCTGCTCATCCATCCGCTGGTGGCGATCGGGGGCGAGGTGTACGAAAACTTCTATTACATGCCCCCCCAGGACTTCTTCGGAACCCACCCCATCGCCGCCAAGCTCGACAGCTGGCTGGAGAACCTGAAGGAGCGCAAGCGCAACGAGACCCAGATCCGCACGCTGACGCGCAAGCTGATGAAGACCCAGGAGGACGAGCGGCGGATGATCTCGCGCGAGCTCCACGATCGGGTGGGCCAGGACCTCTCCGGCATTAAAATGGCCCTGGAGACGCTCTTCGACCGGCATCCCGGGACCGCCGCCGAAATCAAGGCCAAGGCCACGCAGCTCAGCCGCCTGCTGGAGCACACCATCTTTGCCGTGCGCGACCTGGCCTACGATCTGCGGCCGCCGGGGCTCGACGAAATGGGCATCGTGCAGGCCCTGTCCATGTTCTGCGACGACTTTTCGGAGAAAACCGGCATCCGCACCGACTTTCATTCGGCGGGGGTCGAAAAGCTGAAGCCCGACTTCAACACCCAGATCAACCTTTACCGCATGATTCAGGAGGGGTTGAACAACATCCACAAACACGCCGAGGCCTCCCGAGCGGTCGTCAAGCTGACGGCCGCCTATCCGCACCTCATCCTGCGGATCGAGGACAACGGCCGGGGATTTGACGTGGAGAAGCGCGCACGCGCGATCGACTCCGAAAAGCGCATGGGGCTGCGCAGCCTGCAGGAGCGGACCGACCTGCTGGGCGGCGCCATGATCGTGACGTCCAAGCTCGGGCAGGGGACCAAGATCCTCATCAAACTTCCTTACGCGGGGTAGCGCCATGACCCACAAGAAGACCATTCTGCTCGTGGACGACCACACCCTGTTCCGCGAAGGGCTGAAGGCGATCATCTGCCGCAACCCGCTGTACGAGGTCGTCGGGGAGACCGGCCGCGGCGACGCCGCGCTTCAGATGGCGCGCACCCTGCGGCCCGACCTGGCGCTGGTGGACATCTCGCTGCCGGACCAGAGCGGCATCGAGGTGACCCTGCAGTTGAAGAAGGCCCTGCCCAAGACCGCCGTCATGATGGTGACGATGCACTCCAAGGTCGACTACATCGTGAACGCCTTCAAGGCCGGCGCCACCGGGTTCGTGACCAAGGATTCGGCGCCCGAACGGCTGCTGCAGGCCATCGACATCGTGCTCAAGGGCGAATACTTCCTGGACTCGGCCGTTTCCCAGAAAGTGGTTCAACGGCTGGCCGGCACCCAGGCCAACCCGAAATCGATGACGGACGCCGGCTACGAAACCCTCACCCCGCGCGAGCAGGAAATTTTCGCGTTTCTGGCCGAAGGGCATTCGCTGAAACATATCGGCGACCGGTTGTTCATCAGCCCGAAGACGGTTGAAAACCATCGCTCCAGCATCATGCGCAAACTGGGCATCCACAGCACCGTCGAGCTGGTCCGCTACGCCGCCAAGGTGGGGATCATCGACCTGGACCTCTGGAAAGAATAAGCTAGGCATTTCTCCCCGGTTGCTCCTCCTTTCTCCCTGTCCGGCAGGAAAAAGTCACGGATCTCAGCCTTATCCTCAGCGGAATGAGGCCGCTCCCCTATGGACAATTACCAATAATTATTGGAAAAAAACTCAAACTGCCGAGCGTGAAGATCGCTGAAGAAGTGCCGGATCGAACACGCGGGGCGGCGCATGAACCACTGCACCGCACCGAAAAGGGAGGCGAGGAGAGATGATCGACACGGCGGAAGACCTCTGCGATGTGGCGCGGCTGATACGAAGCATTCAGCGGCTTGAAGGCAACCCGGACTGCTTCGGGGCGGCGCGAGGAAACTGCGAGCAGACCTTATGTGCGTGGCGGGAATACTGCCTGAAGATTTCTCGCCCCCCGGCCGATCCCGATCCGGAGGGTGCCAAGAAGTAGCGCAATCGTCACGAAGGCCATCGGAGCGCATCCTGCCCCAGCAGGCGGAGGCCGGCGCCAGAAGGTCAAGCGGTCAAGCCGGGAATCGGTTTCGCAAAAGGAGGTCCGGTCATGGAAAAACGATCCAACGAGCGACGCCGGATAAATACGCCGATCGTCTGCAGCCGTTTCAAGTCGCGGTACGACGGGAAAGCCATCGACGGGCTGATGAAAAACTGCTGCTTGAGCGGTTTTTACGCTGAATTGCAGGAGCAGGTGCAGATGGGAACCATCCTCGTGGTCCGGGCCGGCGGGAACTCGTCCGGCTATTCTACGGAAGAAGGCTACCGGTCGCTGGCCCTGGCGGAGGTGCGGTGGTCGCAGCCGAAGACGATTGAGGGAGAGGTCTGCTACGCTACGGGGCTGAGGTAC
>Ga0209254_10003266_pt1 | contig 14811 bp, 16 predicted proteins | sample FrelakmetDIP11DI_FD_187148 | JGI IMG/M metagenome (GOLD analysis project Ga0209254, IMG submission 187148) | Freshwater lake sediment microbial communities from the University of Notre Dame, USA, for methane emissions studies - DIP11 DI (SPAdes)... | ecosystem: Environmental > Aquatic >...
ACGCTGGTGGGTGCGATGCTGCTCGCGGCGCGGCTGCTGCGGCTTGGCTTCGTCGCCAACTTCATCTCCACTCCGGTGCTGACCGGATTCAAGGCGGGCATCGGCCTCGTCATCGTACTCGACCAGTTGCCGAAGCTGCTGGGGATACACATCACCAAGCAGGGCTTCTTCCTCGACGTGGTCAGCGTGACGCAGCACCTGCCCCAGACCTCGATCGTCGTGCTCGCAGTCGCTGCCGCAACCTTCGCGGTGCTGATCGGCATGGAGCGCCTGTGGCCGCACTCCCCGGCGCCGCTGGTCGCCGTCGCCGGCGGCATCGCCGCCGCCTGGCTGCTCGGGCTGGAGGCGATGGGCGTTTCGCTGGTCGGGCTGATCCCCCAGGGACTGCCGTCGATCACACTGCCCGATGTTTCGCTGATCGAAAGCCTGGTACCCGGTGCGCTGGGCATTGCGCTGATGAGCTTCACCGAGACCATCGCGGCGGGCCGCGCTTTTGCAAGCCCGGCCGACCCGCCGATCAATGCCAACCGGGAACTGGTCGCCACCGGCGTCGCGAATATTGGCGGCGCACTGCTCGGCGCCATGCCGGCCGGCGGCGGCACATCGCAGACTGCCGTGGTACGCAACGCCGGCGGCCAGTCGCAGAAGGCCTCCCTGGTAACGGGCGGTGCGGCGCTTGCGACCATGCTGCTGCTGGCACCCATCCTCGGCCTGCTGCCGAATGCCACGCTGGCGGCGATTGTCATCGTCTACTCGGTCGGCCTGATCCAGCCAGCGGAATTTCGCGCGATCCGCAGCGTGCGAACGATGGAGTTTCGCTGGGCGCTGATCGCCTGCCTGGGCGTGCTGCTCTTCGGCACGCTGAAGGGCATCGTCATCGCGATCATCGTCTCGATGATCGGGCTTGCCAGCCAGACGGCGCACCCGCGCATCTCGGTCATCGGCCGCAAGCGCGGTGCCGACGTTCTGCGGCCGCTGTCACCCGAGCATCCGGACGACGAGACCTTCGAAGGCCTGCTGATTCTCCGGCCCGAGGGGCGCCTGTTCTTCGTCAATGCACAGAACGTGTCGGATCAGATCGCTGCGCTGATCACGAAGTATCAACCTCGCGTGGTGGCGCTCGACATGAGCCGCGTGCCGGACCTCGAGTATTCCGCGCTGCAGGCAATGATCGAAGGCGAGAAGCGCCTCACTGATCGCGGTATCGTCGTCTGGCTCGTCGGATTGAACCCCGGCGTGCTCGAGATGGTCAGACATGCAGGCCTGGCGGATCGGCTGGGCCGCGACCGGATGCTGTTCAACGCGCGCGCGGCAATCGAGCGCTATAAAGAAGTGCAGGCGACTGCCGGGCCCGCACCGGTGGCCTGAGCGCTGCATCTACCGCTTCCCACGGAGAAGACCCCATGTCCACGCTTTGGCTGACCAATGTTCCGAAAGAGGCCACGGATGACGAGTTGCGCGCCCTGGTCAAGAAGTACGCCTCGGAACTCGAGTGCGCCACCCTGCACAGGGAGGAAGGCGACGGTTCGCGGCCGGTCGCATTCATGACGTTCACCGGCGGCGAACTGGGGTCCGTGGAGCGACTGGCCGAGCGGCTGAACGGCATGTACTGGAAGGAGCACACCCTGCGCTGCACGACCACGCTCTGACAGCGGCGCAGACGACCCTTTTCAGCGGTTGACCGCGGCCGCCAGCGGCAACCGGCAGATTCGCACGGCGCGATCCTCCGGATCGGGCGCGATGCCGAACCCGAGCTTCTTCGCCAGTCGCAGCATCGATTCGTTCTCGGCCAGCACGAAGCCTTCCATCACCTGCAGGCCTCGCCTGCGGGCGGCGTCGATCAGCGTCTTCATCAGTGCCGTCGCCAGTCCGGAACCGCCGAAGGGCGTGGCAACGCTGATCGCGAATTCGCAGGCGCGCGCCTCGCTTTCGATGATCGCGACCGCACTGCCCACGATGTCGACTCCATCGGTGGCAGGCACCGTGGCCACCAGGCCGATCCCGCTTTCCGGAAACGACGCAAGCACCGTGCGCAGCCGTTCGATGTTGGGCTCGCGCACGACGCGCATGAAGCGCATGTAGCGGGCGTCATCGCTCATGCGGCCAAAGGCCTGCAGGAGTTCCGCTTCGTCAGCCCCGCGCATCGCGCGGATGTGAACCACGCGGCCATCGCGCAGCGAAATGTCGGCTTCTGGAATGTCGGTACTCATCGTGAAATGCTGCAGTCCGGCGTCCCGATCGAGACCCGCATCCTAGCCCGCCCATCAGCCGGGCCGAGGCAACACATCACAAAACGCGATTGTCATGCACTCGTGACATTGAGCGTGGTCATGCCGGCGATTGTCCCGAGGAAGACAATTTATCCATACCCGGTCCGGAACTCCGACCGCGTTGGCGAGTTCCAGACCGACCCGATGACGAGGAAGGGAGGGATTCATGTCAACCGCGGTCAACCCCGGCGGCCTGCCGGTCAATGCTCCATCAGCACTAACTGCCAGGAAAGGCGGTCACGCCTTTCCCTGGAAGGCGCTCGCACCGATTGCCGTTGCCCTGATCATCGCGGCGTTCCCGCCGCCGGAAGGCCTTGCACAGCACGCCTGGTATTTCTTCGCCATCTTTGCTGGCGTCATCGTCGGCCTGATGCTCGAGCCGCTGCCGGGCGCCGCCATCGGCCTGATCGGCGTGGCGCTGGTCACGGTGCTCGCGCCGTACGTCCTCTTCGGGCCCGCGGAGCTGGCCAAGGCGGGCTTCAAGCCAGCCAATGCCGGCCTCACATGGGCGCTGTCGGGCTTCAGCAACTCGACGGTCTGGCTGATCTTCGCCGCCTTCATGTTCGCGCTCGGCTACGAGAAGACCGGCCTCGGACGCCGTATCTCGCTCGGCCTCGTCAAGACCATGGGGCGTCGCACGCTGACGCTGGGCTACGCCGTGGCGTTTGCCGACCTGCTGCTGGCACCCTTCACCCCGTCGAACACCGCGCGAAGCGGCGGCACGGTGTTCCCGGTGATCCGCAATCTTCCAGCGCTTTATGACAGCAAGCCCAACGACCCATCGTCGCGCCGCATCGGCGGCTACCTGATGTGGACTGCGATCGCCGTGACCTGCGTGACGAGTTCGATGTTCATTACCGCGCTGGCCCCCAACCTGCTGGCCATCGAACTGATCAACAAGACCGCCAAGGTGAGCTTCAGCTGGACAGAGTGGTTCATGGCGTTCGCGCCGGTCGGCATCCTGTTGCTGCTCGCGATCCCGCTGCTGACCTACGTGCTGTATCCGCCGACCGTCAAGAGCGGCGACGAGGTGCCGAACTGGGCGGCGAGCGAGCTCAAGAAGATGGGCGGCCTCACGATCCGCGAGATCGGCCTTGCGGCCCTCGTGCTGCTCGCGCTGTCGCTGTGGATCTTCGGCGGCGACTTCATCAATGCCACGACCGTCGCCATCGCCGTCATCGCACTGATGGTCATCGGCCGCGTCGTCAGCTGGGACGACATTCTCGCCAACAAGTCGGCCTGGAACACACTGGTGTGGTTCGCGACGCTGGTCGCGCTGGCCGACGGCCTGGCCCGGGTCGGCTTCGTGAAGTGGTTCGCAGAGACCATCGGCGCGCAGATGACCGGCGTCTCGCCGACCATGGCGATGCTGGTGCTGGTCGCGGTGTTCTTCTTCACGCACTACCTGTTCGCGAGCATCACCGCGCACGTGACCGCGATGCTGCCGGTCATGCTGGCGGTCGGGCTGGGAATTCCCGAGATGCCGATGGAGACCTTCGCACTGCTGCTGGCACTGACGCTCGGCATCATGGGCATCCTGACGCCGTACGCGACCGGACCGAGCCCTGTGTACTACGGCAGCGGCTACATCCCGTCGAAGGACTACTGGCGCCTGGGCGCGATCTTCGGCGTGATCTTCTTCGTCGCGCTGCTGGTCATTGGCCTGCCCTGGATCGCGATGATCCGCTAGGCCGCAGTACGTGAACGGGAACGCCGGCCCACGGGTCGGCGTTTTCGTTTTGGGCCGTGCCATCGCGCGCGGCGCAATGCCATGGCAGGGCCTGACTGCGGCCGGCTTCCAGCAAGCAGCCGCGCAGCGCTCAGCCCCAGCGGCGCGTCGTCTTCAACGGGTTGTCAGGCCGGTGTCGAGAGCTTGAGACCGACGATACCCGCAACGATGAGCGCGACGCTGAGGAGCCGAGCCGCGCTGACAGGTTCGCCGAGGAGCACGATTCCGAGAATCACCGTGCCAACCGCCCCCACACCAACCCACACACTGTAGGCGGTACCTACGGGAAGCGACCGCATGGCGATGCCAAGGAGCCAAAGACTGATGACCATCGCCAGCACAGTCCAGGCTGTTGGCCATGGGCGTGTAAAGCCCTCCGAGTACTTCAATCCGATGGCCCAGCCGACCTCGAACAGCCCCGCAACAACAAGAATGACCCAGGCCATCGTTGTTCCTTTCAGAGTCGCAGTGTCGACCCCACTCGATAGTGAGGTGGCGTCGGCGCCTCAATCGCGGTCAATGGCCCACCGCCCGACTTAGGCCACCCCGCGAGATAGCGCCGGCCTGGATGAATTGTCCAGCCGCCGTTTGCATTCAGCCGTAGCAAAAGACATCAAGCTTGTTGCCGTCCAGGTCGCGGAAGTAGGCCGCGTAGAACCCCTCGCCGCCCTCCGCTCGCAGGCCAGGCTTGCCTTCGTCAGTACCTCCGAGTTCCAGAGCCTTGTTGTAGAGCCTGTCCACGGTTTCACGCGAATCTGCGGATATGCCGGCCATCACACCGTTGCCGACGGTCGCCGGCCGGCCGTCGTAGGGCTTGAAGATGCAGAGCATCGGCTTGTCCAGACTGGCTGCCCAACCATAGCCACGGTCACCGAAATCCATCAATCTCCTGACTCCCATCTCGGAGAGCACGGCATCGTAGAAAATCCTGGCACGTTCAAGGTCGTTGGTGCCGAGTGTGATGTAACCGATCAAAGCGATCTCCTGGAGATTGACGGAAACAAATTCCATATTCGCATGCAACTCGTTCCTGTGGAGAGTCGCCTGAATGCAGCCGCCGCTGGCAACGTGCTTCCCCAGGGCCCGGAAGGTCAATAACAACGACGACGCAGAGCGGCCACGTGACGCATGCCGCAGCGGGTCAACCTGAGCGAGACGGCAGGCCTTAACGCAATCACGCCAGGAGCCGGGGATGCGCCATTGTGGCCGGGTGCCGCTCGACGCGCCCGGATCGCCCACCTTCCCGTGGCATTTCGCCCCTTCACTTGCGGCTGTCGGTGGCCAGAATCGTCAGCACCATGCGCTCGCTCCTCCGCCCGTCGACTCTGGCCATCACCGCCGGCCTGCTTGCCATGGTCCTGGCGGGCGGCTGCTCCTCCGGTCTGAGCAAGAACGAATGCGTGACCGCCGACTGGCACATGATCGGGTACGAGGACGGTCTGCGCGGACTTCCTGCAGACCGGATTGGCGTTCATCGCGTCGCCTGCGCAAAGTTCCAGGTGACGCCGAACCTTGCTGCGTACACCGAAGGTCGCGAACGCGGCCTGCTGGAGTTCTGCCAGCCCAGGAACGGCTTTCGCGTCGGCCTCAATGGCTGGTCCTACGCCAACGTGTGTTCCGCGGCGTCCGAGCCCGCCTTCGCCGAGGGGTACCGCTACGGCCGTCAGATCCATGATGCCCGCGCCGAGTTGCGCGACACCCAGGTACGCCTGCGACGGGCACGCGACGGCCTCGTACAGTCCGACGCCGCGGTTCAAGCCGTTGCGGTCGAGCTGGTACTGCCGGACGTTCCGACCAGTCGTCGCGTCTTCCTCGCGCAGGAACTCGTGCGACTCACGGAAGAAAGGACCGAGTTGCAGGCCCGGATCAATCGGCTGACGTTGCGGTCCCGCGAGCTGGGCGTCAGCGTGGCCGAACTCGAGCGCCAGAGTCCGTTCGCCTTGTGACTTGACGGCGGGCGCCGCGTTCGAGCCCGAAGGCGCGTCCTGCCGGGACACCGGCCCTGGACCTCGCCGTCGAACGCTGTGTCTGGGCCGAAGCCAGGCCCGGCGCCGCGCGCTGGCGCAACCTCTCAAGCTGTCTCCGCATGCGGCATCCACTACGATGTCGCTCGCGCCCGGCTCCGTCAGCCACCGATGCCCGACCTATTCGCACGCGAACTCAAGCGGCTCTACCCGGAACTCACCGGCCTCGACCTCGCTGCCGCTGCCCCCTCCTCCGCGGCGGCAGTCGACGTGCCTGCGGGCGCAGTCCTGTTCAGCGAAGCCACGCGCTGCGCCGGCTTTCCCTTGTTGCTCGAGGGAGAGGTGAAGGTCTTCCGCAGCTCGCCCGAGGGGCGCCAGCTGGAGCTCTACCGCGTGGTGCCCGGCGAGCTGTGTCTCGCCTCGTCGGCCAGCCTGTTCCGCAGCCAGCCAATGGCTGCGACCGCGATCGCGACCAGGCCGACGAGACTCGTCCTGATTCCCCCGGCGGTGTTCGAGCGGTGGCTCGCAACGCCGTCGTTCCGCAGTTTCGTCATGGGCATGTTCGCGGACAGAATGGCCGATCTCGCCGGGTTGATCGACGCGATCGCCTTCCGGCGGCTTGACCAGCGGCTGGCGGCGTCCCTGCTGGGGCGCGGCCCTGACTTTCCGGTAACCCACCAGGCGCTGGCCGACGAACTCGGAACGGTGCGCGAAATCGTCACACGGCTGCTCCGCCGTTTCGAGCGCGACGGGTGGATCGAGCTTGCACGCGAGCGCATCCGCATCCTCGACAGCAGTGCCCTGCGCACGCTGGCGGGCTCCGTGACCTAGGTTACAGACACCACTGGGGAATCGCGCTTCAATGCGCGCATGAAGGCACCGCCCTTCCCGATCCGGAACCTGGAGACCTGAATGACCAAGAACGTTGGCAGTGTTGACCGCACGATTCGCATCCTGGCAGGCGTGGTTCTGATCGCCCTGGCCGCCACCGGCACGGTCGGCTGGTGGGGCTGGCTCGGCATCGTGCCGCTGGCCACAGGCCTGATCGGCTGGTGCCCGCCCTATTCCCTGCTGGGCATCAACACCTGTGCCGTGCGCGCCAAGTCCTGAACCCGCACATCCACTTGAAGGCCGACGGCCACTAGTGGCCGCGAGTCCGAAGTGGTAGCCGTGTCTTTGGCTTGACGGGCGTCAAGCTCTCGCCGGCGCATGCAGTTACGTTGAGCGGCATCGCGCCACGCGCTGGCCGATGGCTGTGCATGTTGAATGCATCGCCTCGGAACGAGGAAGGTCATGTTCAGCACGCCCGTCAGGCAACTCATCGAACCGCGCAAGATGCTGCTCGCTGCGCCGGATTCCACCGTGCGTGAAGCATCCCGGCAGATGGCGGCGCGTGCCGTCGGTGCGGTGCTGGTCGTCGAGGGCGACAAATTGCTCGGCATCTTCACTGAGCGCGATGTGGTCTTCCGCGTAGTCGCGCTCAGCCTCGATCCCGATGTGACACGCCTTGCCGAAGTAATGACGCCCGAACCGAAGACGATCGCACCCGAGAAGGCGTTCGGGATCGCGATGGCGCTTATGCACGAAAACGGGTTCCGTCACCTGCCCGTGATCGACAAGGGCGTTCCGATCGGCGTGGTGTCGTCCCGCAGCGCGCTCGATCCCGAGCTCGAGGAGTTCGTCGCTGAAGAGCGACGGCGCAAGCACATCCTCGAGCAGCTCTGACCGGTTCTATTAACAGCCCTCAGGTACGCGCCGCGCGCTGTTCGGCGCGCCGGACCATGGCCCGCGTCATCCGTCGAAACAGGAACAGGTGCGCCGGAACCATGGCGTACCAGTAAAGCAGCCCCCAGATGCCACGTGGGTGCCAGTAGGCCGTCTCGGTGAGGCGGGTACCGCCATGCGCCAGAGGTTCGAGTTCAAACTCGAGAATTCCCGAGCCCGGCGCCTTCATGCCGAAGTAAAGCGTGAGTCGTCGCTGCGGCTCGAGCGCCAGCACGGTCCAGTAATCGATCGCATCACCGACGCGCAGGTCGACCGGATCGCGTCGCCCGTGCGTGAAGCCGGGGCCACCGACCAGCCAGTCGATCAGTTCGCGCAGCCACCAAAGGAAATTCAGCGTGTAATAGCGATTGTCGCCACCGATGGCCGTCACGACCGGCCAGACGGCCGCCGGTGACACCGCCGTCTCGGCGACACCGCCCGCACGCTTGGCGTAGAAAGCGTGGTCGTGGCGGTAGGCACGGTGGGGAAACGCGCCTTCGGTCCAGCGGCCCACGACCCGATGCTGCTGCTCTGACTCCAGCGCGGCAAGGACGGCTTCGCGAAACGTCAGCAGCCTTTGCGGCACCAAAGCCCGCAGTTCCGTGTCGTTGGCTGGAATGTCGTACTTCAGGCCGCCGATCAGCGCACGCGCAATGCTCGCCGGAACCGATGTCACGAGTCCGAGCCAGTACGACGACAGCCGCGGGCTCAGGACAGGAACGCGGACAATGCGCGGCCGCTTGCCGACGATTTCGCCGAAGGCCAGCATCATCTCTTCGTAGGTCAGCAGTTCCGGTCCGCCGGCATCGAAGATGCGGCCAGCCGCGCCCGGCTCGGTCGCCAGAGCCAGCAGGTAGTGCAGCAGGTTCTCCAGCGCAATCGGCGATGACTTCGACTGGACCCACTTGGGCGTGACCATCAGCGGCAGGTGATAAACGAGGTCGCGCATCACCTCGTAGGCCGCGGAACCGGCGCCGACGATGATGCCCGCGCGGACCTCGGTCACGGGTACATGCGTTGATCGCAGCAGGTCGCCGCTTTCCTGGCGCGACACCAGGTGCTCGGAGTCGGCGCCGGCCGGCACGAGGCCGCCCAGGTAGACGATGCGTTGCACTCCCCGTCGCGCCGCGGCGTGTGCGAAGTTGCGGGCCGCTTCGCGGTCGAGCCGGGCGAAGTCGCTGCCGGCCGCCATCGAGTGCACAAGGTAGTAGGCGATTCCACAGCCATCGAGCGCCGCATCCAGCGTCTCCGGGTTCAGCGCATCGGCCTCGACCAGTTCGACACCCTGCCAGCCGCGGGCTTCAAGCACACGCCGCTGCCGCGCAACCGCCCTCACCCGATGACCGGCCGCCTCCAGCCAGGGAACGAGGTTCGAACCGACGTAGCCGCTCGCGCCGAAGACGACGGTGACGGGCCCGGTCACCGGCGTGATCGCGACGGGAGCAGGCTCAGAAGACGTCATGCGCCAAGTCTACGGGCGCTGCCGAACGAGCGCTCAGTAGCGACCGTGCTGCTTGTAGATGTAGTTCGCCAGTTCGATCGACTGGCTCGACAGGCGCCGCTGGATCGCATGCGCGGTGCGGATGATCGCGCGCATCGTGCGGTAGACAATTTCCGGATCGGACTTCAGCAGTGACTCGAGCGCGGGGCGCCGCAGTGACATCACGCGCGTTGGCCCCTCCGCCAGGAGCGACGCATAGCGCTCGGTGTCGTCGATGAAGGACAGCTCGCCCGCCAGATCTCCCGGCACCAGCGTGTGCAGGGCGACGGGGGGCTCGCCTGCCGGGTGTCGCACTACTCCGAGAGCTCCACTGACGACGACGAACAGGTGGTCGTCCGACGCGCCCTCCCGGACCAGGACGTCTCCATCCTTGAGCTCCACCAGTTCCATCAGGCCGGCGAGCTTCCGGCACTGTGATTCATCCAGTTCGGCCGCCAGGCGCGAACCCTGAAGAGCTTCAAAGCGATCCTGCGACATCTTGACCTCGTGAAGAGTGCGCCGATGCAACGGGCATCGGTGCCTGCATTTAACGGCTCGATCATCGAAACGGGCTTGCAGTAGCTCAAGGATAGGCCCTCCGGACCCCGCCCGGCTGTAACGGATCCCGTAACACCCGTGACCGGATTCGAAGCACATCGTCGGCGCTTTCCATCGCGTTGACGTGCATCAACGGGCTTCGTGCGCAAAGGAGAACCATGCGGAACATGCGGCGAAAGCAGCGCGACTGCCGAGCCACACGCAAGACATGACCCAGGGAGATACACCATGCTCGAAACGTCATACGAAGTGATGCGGCGGCAGGGAATCACGCGGCGGAGCTTTCTGAAGTTCTGCAGTCTGACCGCAGCATCGCTCGGGCTCGGCGAGGCCGGCGCGCAGGAGATCGCGAAGGCGCTGCAGACCAAGCCGCGCACGCCGGTCATCTGGCTGCACGGTCTGGAGTGCACCTGCTGCACGGAGTCGTTCATCCGCTCGGCGCACCCGCTCGCCAAGGATGTCGTGCTGTCGATGATCTCGCTCGACTACGACGACACTCTCATGGCTGCCGCCGGCCACCAGGCCGAAGAGGCGCTCGAGCAGACGATCAGCAAGTACAAGGGCAATTACATCCTCGCGGTCGAGGGCAACCCACCGCTGGCCGACGACGGCATCTACTGCATCCCGGGTGGGCGCCCGTTCGTCGAGAAGCTGAAGCACGTTGCCAAGGATGCCAAGGCCATCATCTCCTGGGGCTCGTGCGCTTCGTGGGGCTGCGTGCAGGCCGCGAAGCCGAATCCGACCCAGGCGGTGCCCGTGCACAAGGTCATCTTCGACAAGCCGATCATCAAGGTGCCGGGCTGCCCGCCGATCGCGGAAGTGATGACGGGCGTCGTGACCTATGTACTGACCTTCGATCGCCTGCCCGAGATGGACGCTCAGGGCCGGCCAAAGATGTTCTACAGCGTGCGTGTGCACGACAAGTGCTATCGCCGTCCGAACTTCGACGCGGGCCAGTTCGTCGAGCGCTTCGACGACGCCGGCGCGCGCCAGGGCTACTGCCTGTACAAGGTTGGCTGCAAGGGCCCGGTCACCTACAACGCCTGCTCGGCCGTTCGCTGGAACGAGGGTCTCAGCTTCCCGATCCAGTCGGGCCACGGCTGCATCGGCTGCTCGGAAGATGACTTCTGGGACAAGGGCTCGTTCTACGACCACCTGACGACGATCCGGCCGCCGGGCGTGGCTGGCGTCGGCATCGAAGGCACGGCAACGCGCCTCGGCGTCGGTGCACTGGCCGTCACCGGCGCGGCGCTCGCGGCACACGCTGCCGTCAGCGCGATCAAGCAGGCGCGCAGTTCCGGGCGCAATGACAAGGTTAACGAGACGGTGGAGAAGTAATCATGCCGACCATCCAGACTCAAGGCTTCACCCTCGACAACAGCGGCCGGCGCATCGTCGTCGACCCGATCACGCGCATCGAAGGCCACCTGCGCATCGAGGTCAATGTCGACAAGGACAACGTGATCCGCAATGCCGTGTCGACCGGCACGATGTGGCGCGGACTCGAGGTCATCCTCAAGGGTCGCGACCCACGTGACGCGTGGGCGTTCGTCGAGCGCATCTGCGGCGTCTGCACCGGCGTGCACGCGCTAGCGTCCGTGCGCTCGGTCGAGGACGCGCTCGGGATCAAGATCCCGAAGAACGCAAACATCATCCGCAACCTGATGCATGCGACGCTCTACGCCCAGGACCACCTCGTGCACTTCTACCACCTGCACGCGCTCGACTGGGTGGACATCGTGTCGGCGCTGAAGGCGGACCCGAAGAAGACCAGCGAGATCCAGCAGTCGATTTCGCCGTGGCCCAACAGTTCGCCGGGCTACTTCCGCGAAGTTCAGAGTCGCCTGAAGAAATTCGTCGAGAGTGGCCAGCTCGGCATCTTCGCCAACGCGTATTGGGGCAACCCGGCGTACAAGCTGCCGCCCGAGGTGAACCTGCTGGCCACCACGCACTATCTGGAAGCACTCGACTTCCAGAAGGAGATCGTCAAGATCCAGACGATCTTCGGCGGCAAGAACCCGCACCCGAACTGGCTGGTCGGTGGCGTGCCCTCGCCCATCAATGTCGACGGCACCGGCGCAATCGGCGCGGTCAACATGGCCAATCTGAACATGGTCAAGGACATCTGCGACCGCACGATCGAGTTCATCGACCAGGTCTACATCCCGGACCTGCTGGCGATCGCCGGCTTCTACAAGGACTGGGCCAAGTGGGGCGGCGGTCTTTCGAGCCAGAACGTGATGTCCTACGGTGACTTCCCCGACATTCCCAACGACTACAGCGACAAGAGCATGCTGCTGCCGTCCGGCGTCATCCTCGGCGGCGACCTCAAGAAGGTTCACGAGGTCGACCTGAAGGATCCGGAGCAGGTCCAGGAGTGGGTCACGCACAGCTGGTACAAGTACGCGGACGAGGCCAAGGGCCTGCATCCGTTCGACGGCGTGACCGATCCGAAGTTCGAACTCGGCAAGGGCACCAAGGGTACGAAGACCAACATCCAGGAGATCGACGAGTCCGCGAAATATTCGTGGGTCAAGTCGCCGCGCTGGAAAGGCCACCCGGTCGAGGTCGGGCCGCTGGCACGCTACCTGGTCGCCTATGCCCGCGGCAACAAGGAAATCCAGGAACAGGTCAACGGCGCGCTCAAGGCGCTCGACGTGCCGGTGACGGCCCTCTTCTCCACGCTCGGCCGCACCGCCGCGCGCGGGCTCGAATGCCAGTGGTCGGCACACAAGATGCGGTACTTCTATGACCAGTTGATGGCCAACATCAAGGCCGGAGACCTGTCGACCGCCAACGTCGAGAAATGGGAGCCGTCAACCTGGGCCAGCGAGGCCAAGGGGGTCGCCCCGGTCGAGGCGCCCCGTGGCGCCCTCGCGCACTGGGTGAAGATCAAGAACGGCCGCATCGACAGCTACCAGTGCGTCGTCCCGACCACGTGGAACGCCGGTCCGCGCGATGCCAAGGGGCAGATCGGCGCCTATGAAGCCGCGTTGATGAACACGCCGATGGCCAAGCCGGACCAGCCGCTCGAGATCCTGCGCACGATCCACAGCTTCGATCCGTGCCTGGCGTGCGCAACGCACGTCATGTCGCCGGAGGGAGAAGAGATCGTCTCCGTGAAGGTGCGCTGACAAGGAGCCACAAATGTCGAAACATGGCTATGGCGCGATGAAAGTCGATCCGGTCAGCGGCGCAGTGCTGGGCGGACCGCTTCGGCAGGTCTATGTGTACGAGGCCCCGGTGCGCATCTGGCACTGGGTGATGATGATCGCGATGTTCGTGCTGATCCCGACCGGCTACCTGATCGGATCGCCGTGGAGCGGACCGCGCGAGGAAGCGACGTTCACGTACTTCTTCGGCAACGTGCGGATGATCCACTTCATCGCGGCCATGGTGTTCGCGGTCGCCTTTCTCGTCCGCGTCTACTGGGCGATCGTCGGCAACCATCATGCCCGCGCGATCTTCATTCCGCCGCTCTGGAGCTTCAACTGGTGGAAGGGGCTTGTCGGCCAGGCGATGTACTACCTGTTCCTGCGGAAGGAATCGGCCCTGTGGATCGGCCACAACCCGCTGGCGCAGTTCGCGATGTTTGCGATGTACGTGCTGGGTTCGATCGTGATCATCCTGACGGGGTTCGCGCTCTTCTCCGAACAGTTCGGCTGGGGCTCGACATGGATGAACGTGTTCGGCTGGGTCAACACGCTGCTGGGCAGCTCGCAGATGGTGCGCACCGTGCATCACTTCACGATGTACTACCTGATGATCTTCGCGGTCGTGCACATGTACATGGTGTTCCGCGAGGACATCATGAGCCAGGAGAGCGTGGTCGGCACGATGATCAGCGGTGTGCGCTCGTTCAAGGCAGGCGCAAAGATCGAGAAGGTGTGACCCCGGCGTCCTGCGCCTGACGTCATGATGGCAGCGCAAAGTTCCCGACGAGGCCAGATGGCCTCGTTGGGCATTCCTTCCCGCCGGCCCCCGCAGCCCGGGCAGTTTCTCGAGTCCCGATTCATGAAGCCGCTCGGCATCAGCCAGACCGAGCTGGCCAAGGCGCTCGGCGTCTCGCGCCGGCGCGTCAACGAACTGATCAACGGGCGACGGGCCATCACTCCGGACACCGCCGTGCGCCTGGCAATGTTCTTCGGTAACGAAGCGGCCTTCTGGATGCACCTGCAGGTCGCGTGGGACATGCACACGGCCGCGCGCGAAGTCCGCGCATCGATGCGCGGTCGCTGAAATCCCGTTCGCTCTGACGTCCCTTTGCGCACAGCGCGTGCGCGCGTTGATGTAGAGCAATCGCGCCTGCCACCCCTGCCGTTACTGTCCGTGTAACCAATCGGGTTACACGTCCAATGGATGCACGTCGCGAAGTACTGGTACTGGGAATTGGCAATCTCCTGTGGGCCGACGAAGGCTTCGGCGTCCGCGCCGTCGAGGCACTGAACCAGGCGTTTCGCTTTCCCGACGGGGTCGAGCTGATGGATGGCGGGACGCTCGGTCTCAGCCTCCTGCCCCACGTGGAGACCAGCCGCCGCGTGCTGGTATTCGACGCGGTCGACTTCGGGCTGGCGCCGGGCGGGCTGAAAGTCCTGCGCGATGCCGAGGTGCCGGCCTGGGGTGCGCGCAAAATGAGTCCGCACCAAAATGGCTTCAACGATGTCCTGGCGCTCGCGCAGCTGCACGGAGCCGCGCCCGAGCAGATCGTTGCGATCGGCGTGCAGCCGCTGACGCTGGATGACTTTGGCGGCAGCCTGACCGAGCCCGTGCGCGCACGGCTCGGCGAAGCGATTGGCCTGGCCGCCGCGGAGCTTGCGTGCTGGGGCTACCCTGGGGCGCCTCGGGCGGCCAATGACCCGGCCGTGCCGCTCAACGCAGGGTCGGTCGGCCTCGCAGCCTATGAGGCAGACCGCCCGGCAGCGGATACAGCCTGCAGGATCGGCGATCCGCGCCTGCTCGAACTGCGCGAGCGCGCGGAAGGCTGAGCCATGTGTGTCGGCGTCCCTCTGCAGGTGATTGATTGCGACGAGCAGTTCGCCGTCTGCG
>Ga0209254_10003267_pt1 | contig 14809 bp, 21 predicted proteins | sample FrelakmetDIP11DI_FD_187148 | JGI IMG/M metagenome (GOLD analysis project Ga0209254, IMG submission 187148) | Freshwater lake sediment microbial communities from the University of Notre Dame, USA, for methane emissions studies - DIP11 DI (SPAdes)... | ecosystem: Environmental > Aquatic >...
CCGCTGGCTGGCGGACGAGGTCCGCGCCGGAGACGTCGTGCTGGTGATGGGCGGCGGGCGCTCGTACCGGATCGGCGAGCTGCTGCTTGAGCACCTGGGGGCCCGGTGATGCTCACCTACGCGCAGGGCTACGACCTGCTGGCGGCGCTCGTCCGTGCCCGGCGGCGGTATGACGGAGACGCGTTCACGGACCTGTTCACCGACGACGCGCAGCTGGTCCTGGACCCGTTCACGCGGCCGCTCGCCGGGCACAACGACCTGCGGGCATACTTGCTGGAGGCGGCAGGCGCGGAACGCTATTACGATCTGGCCATCGAACGCCACTGGGTCGCAGGGGACGCTGTGCTGGCTGCGTGGCATGCAAGCTGGACCCGGATCGACATCGAGGCCAAGGTCCGGCAGGCCGGCTTCCTCTCCGCCGAGGTTGGAGGGGACGGGCGCGTCGTGCGCCTGAAGTTGTGGACGGTGACCCGTGAGCACCTCGCGGACTGAAAGGAGCGCCGATGGCGGGCGAGATCTCGTTCGACGTCGTCTCGGACTTCGATGAGCAGGAGCTCCGGAACGCGCTTGACCAGGTGCGCCGGGAGGTCCAGCAGCGCTACGACTTCAAGGGCGCCCACGTGGACCTGGCGCAGGAGAAGGAGCGGCTCGTCCTGGTCACGGACAGCGAGATGCGGGCGCGGGCGATCCGCGACCTCATCGAGTCGAAGGCCATCCGCCGGAACCTGTCCCTCAAGATCTTCGAGTGGGGCGAGGTCCTGCCGGCCGGCGGCAACAAGGTCCGCCAGGAGATCACCCTGCGGCGGGGCCTGCCCGATGATCTCGGGCGGAAGCTGGTCAAGCTGATCCGGGACGAGTTCCCGAAGGTGCAGCCCCGCATCCAGGGCGATGCCATCCGGGTTGCCGGCAAGAGCAGGGACGAGCTGCAGAAGGTGATCGTCCGCCTGCGCGAGCTCGATGAAGTCGTTCCTCTCCAGTTCGAGAACTACCGATAGGAGGTTCGCCATGCCCGGTGCTCGCAGCGCCCGCCTGGTGATGATCATCGTCGCCATCGTCGTCGTGGCCGGGATGCTGGCCGCGATGGTCGTGGCACCCAGCGCCGCCATCCCCGGCTGAGTCCGGCCCCAGACTCCGAAGACCACTCGCCCCGCAAACCCCGGCCCCGGACGGACCGCCGTCCCGGCCGGCCACAGGAGGCCTCGATGCATCCCCACCTCGACCAGGACCCCGATCCGCAGACCGTCGTCGATGAGGCGGAGCCCGGGCAGCAGCCCGTCGAGCCGGAAGAGGCCGTAGCGGACGTTGCCGCGCTGGACGATGCCGGGGCAGAGTCGCCGATAGCCATCGATGCCGAACCGGAGCAGGACCTGGCGGTCGCCGAGCCGCTGGCGGCCGGCGAGGCCGAACCCGTGGCGGCAGCACCGGAGCCCGAGCCCGTGGAGCCCGAGCCGGAGCCGGAGCCGGTCGATGCCGAGCCGGAGCCCGAACCCGTGCTGGAGACCGCAGCCGAGCCCGAGCCGGAGCCGGTCGATGCCGAGCCCGAACCCGTGCCCGCGGCTGCGGCCGAGCCCGAGCCGGAGCCCGACCCCGTGCCGGCGGAGCCTCGCACGGTGGCAGAGCTGATCGCCGCCACGCTGCGCGGCGCCGGCGTGCGCCTGGCGTTCACCGTCCCGGGGGAGAGCTTCCTCCCGGTCCTCGATGCCCTCGAGGCGGCCGGCATCCGGATCGTCGCCACCCGCCACGAGGGGGCCGCGGCCTTTGCCGCGGAGGCCTACGGCCAGCTGACCGGCCGACCGGCGGCCTGTCTCGGCACCCGCATCGTCGGCGGCGCCAACCTCGCGATCGGCATCCACACCGCCACCGCGGACTCCACGCCGATGTTCGCGCTGGTGGGCCAGGTGGACAGCCGTCTCCGGGGTCGTGAAGCGTTCCAGGAGTCGGACCTCATCCGCACCGTCGGCAGTCTCGCCAAGTGGGCGGGCGAGATCGACGATCCTGAGACTGCCGGCGCGGTCCTCGAGGACGCCGTGAAGGCCGTCCTGGAGGGACGCCCCGGCCCCGCGTTCCTCGCCCTTCCCGAGGACGTCCTGTCGCAGCCGATCCCGGAGGGCACGCGGGTCCCGATCGTCCGCCCACACCCGGAGACGACGTCGGCGTCCGACGTCCGTGCGGTCCTGCACTTCCTCGCGGCGGCCGAGCGGCCGGTCATTCTTGCGGGGGCCGGCGTGCTGCGGGCGCGATGCTCCAACGACCTCGTCCGTTTGGCCGAGCTGCTCCACGTGCCGGTGATCGCCAGCTGGCGGCGTGGGGACGTGATCCCCAACGAGCATCCGCTGTACCTGGGCATGAGCGGCATCGAGAGCCCCGCCACGGTGCGCGCCCGCCTCGAGGCCGCGGACGCCATCCTCGTGCTCGGGTCCCGGCTTAGCGAACCGACGAGCTACGGGTACGCCATCCCTGCGGACGGCCAGCCGTGGATGCACGTGGACCTGGAGCCGCGGACCGCGGCGCTGGGAGCCACCGCCGCGCCGATCCTCGCGATCCGGTCGGACGCGCGCGCCTTCCTCCGCGCAGCCGTGGCCCGGCTCAAGGACGCCGTGCTGGTCGCGGAGCCGGTGGCCCTTCGCGACCGCCACAACGCCGAGGACCGGGCGGCATGGGAGGCGTCCATCGTCGTGGATGCCGCGCCGTGGTCCGGGCCCGGCGTGCATCCCGGACGGATCGTGTCGGACCTCCAGCGCCTCCTGCCGGAGGACGCGATCCTCACCACCGACGCCGGAGCATTCGCCGGCTGGGCGGCCCGCGGGTTCCGGTTCCGGCGGCCCGGCACGTTCTTGGGGCCCACGTCGGGCGCGATGGGGTACGCGTTCCCCGCCGCGCTGGCGGCGGCCCTCGTCCACCGTGAGCGGCGCGTGGTGGCGCTCGTTGGGGACGGCGGCATGGGCATGGTCATGGCAGAGGTGGAGACCGCGGTCCGCGAGGGCGCGCACGTCGTCGCCATCGTCTTCGACAACGAGCGGTACGGGATGATCCGGTCCCACCAGGACCTGCAGGGCAGTCCGAAGGTGCCCGGTACGGACCTCGGGCCCCTGGACTTCGCTGCGGCCGCCCGTGCCTGCGGGGCGCGAGGCGTGCACGTCGAGAGCGACGCGACCTTCGAGCCCGCACTTCGCACCGCGCTTGCGGCGGCCGGACCCACGGTCATCCAGGTGGTGCTCGACCGGCGATGGGTGAGCGTGGACCGGCCGGCGACGACCGACCCCGCCTGACCCGGCCGACCCTGCATGACCCGGCCGACCCTGCATCTCGTCCCGGAGGCGGTCTGGGAGGCGCATGACCCCGGGTCGTCATACCTCCCAGCCGCCTACCCGGTGGACGGCTTCGTCCACTGCACGGACGGCGACGACGAGATGGTCGCGGTGGCGAACCGCTTCTACGGCGACGACCTGCGCTCGTTCCTGCTGCTCACCCTCGACCTCGACCGGACCGGCAGCCCGTGGCGGTTCGACGACGCCGAGCGGCGCTACCCGCACGTCTACGGGCCCATCGACCCGGCCTGCGTCCTGGAGGTGCGGCGGATGCTCCGCGACCCCGGCGGGCGGTTCCTGGCGCCGGGAGCGCGCTGAACGGTCACCGGGCCGCCGGAGCCGTCAGCCCCGGTGGCGATGCCGTTTGGGACGCGTTTCCGTGGCCTCGCGGGCCTGGTGATCCAGGATCTGCTTGAACACCTTGCCCATCCCCGGGCGCATGAGGTCGCGCCGCGCGGCGTCCAGGTCGTGGTCGCGGCGGCGCACCCGTGCGGCCTCGCGCGGGTCGACGGGCTCGAGCGGGTCATCGTCTTCGTCCAGCGGCTGCTGCTCGTCCATGCGCCGCGGTCAGTCGCCGCGTGTCGCCGTGACGGAGAAGGAGAGCGGGAACCGCCCGCGTTCCTCCGGGCGAACGTCCCGGTGGCCGGCCCACCAGTCCACCGGGTGCTCGGCGACCTCGTCAAGGTGGAGGCCGGACCGGAGGAGCGCGGTGATGACCTCGCCCAGCGTCCAGGCCCGGGCGAACTTCCAGTGCTGCTCCTCGTCCGGGAGCGAGAGCCGGTCGATGTATGCGGGAGCCCAGCCGCGCGAGGCCTCCGGGCCGCCGAAGTAGTCGTAGTCGGTGAGGACCCAGTTGCCGTCCTCGTCCGCGGCGAGCAGCCACTCCGCCGGGTGGCCCTCGAAGATGACGAGGCGACCCTGTGGGGCCAGGAGCCGGTGCAGCACGGCGGCCCACGCGTCCAGGTCCTGCAGCCACATCAGCGATCCGCGCCCGGTGTAGAGCAGGTCTGCGGTCCCGTCGAGGTCGTGCGGGACGTCGAGCACGTCCGCCTCGACCCAGCGGGCCGGTGCACCCGTGGCTGCCGTCAGCCGGCGGGCCAGGTCCAGCATCCGGGGGCTGAAGTCCACCCCCACCACCTCGTCCGCGCCGAGGTTCCACAGCGAGAGCGTGTCGCGACCGCCGGCGCACTGGACGTGGATGGCCCGGCGGCAGCACCCGTTCAGGTCGCCGATCAGAGCGTGCTCGACCGGGAAGAGGTTGGATCCACCGCCGAGGATCTGCGCAACGGACTCGTCGAACCAGCCCTCGTATCGTTCCGCGGCCTCGTCCCAGGCCATGCGGTTCGCCGCGTGCATGCCGCGGACGTCGGCAACCTCGGCGGGTGTGGCAGAGCGGACGTCGGGGGTGTCGTCGGCTCCGGGATGGCAGGTCATGCGGGGGAGTCTATCGCCCGGCGGGCCGGGCTCCGCGGGAGGGCGTTGTCCGGGGGCTGCCGCGGATGTGCGAGGGCCGTCGTCCCCTCGGACGACGGCCCGGCTGTCATTCCTGGCGGGGCCGGGCGAACGACCGGTCCCGCTTGTCGGCGGTCGGGCTTATGCCCCCGACCGCCATGGTCTGCCGGCGCGGGTTTCATCCGAGAGGTTGCCCGCACGGGGACGTGTCACCGGGTTCGAGGCACCGCGCGATGCATCTTCGCTCGCGGTAAGCCGACGCGACTCCTTGCGCCGTCGCGAGCCGAGCCCATTGGCCGTTCGCATCGCCAACACCGGCTACCTCCCGGGACGCCCTCCGCGGGGAGAGGACGAGAGAATCTGATTATGGACCACCGGTGCAACCCCCAATTGCAGAGATTCCGTCGCGCCCTTGATGCACTCCCTCCCACCTGGCGCAGCGGCCCCATCGTCCGGGCGCCCGGCAGCCATTCGCGGAACCGGCGACCATGGGGACATGACCCGGCTCCCCGCGCGCTCCGGCGCCGACATCCACCTGGCGGACGCATTCGAGGCACCGGGCTGCCCGCTGTGCCGGGAGCTGGACCGTGCCGAGTCCACCTACCTGGAGTCGATCCTCGCGGAAAGCGTCAATGACGTCGGGTTCCGCGGCACGCTGGACGCGGCTCGCGGGTTCTGTGCCGGGCACGCGCGGGCCGTGCTGGACGCGGACCGTCGGCGGTCCGGCAGCCTGGGGGCGGCGATCCTGCTGCGGGCGAGCCTGCTGGCGCGCCTGCGTGACCTCGAAGCGGTCCACGCCGCCCGGGGCTGGAACCGGACGAAGCGCCTGGCGGAGGCGGCCCGCCCCCCGGCGTGCCCCGCCTGTGCCCGGCTGGCCAGGAACCGGGCCGGCCTGCTGGACGGCCTGGCGCACCTCGTGGCGGACCGCGCCTGGGCGGCGGCGGTCTCGGCCGCCCCGTTCTGCCTCGAGCACCTCACGGGCCTGCTTGCGCGCCGCCCGGCCACGGACGCGTGGGGTGACATCGAGACACGGCAGCTGGAACGGCTCCGGGACCTGCGGGACCTCTTGGAGCGTTTTGCCCACGCTTCCAGCCACGACCGCGCCCATCTCCAGACCGACGCGCAACGTGCCTCGGTGGACGCCGTGGCCGACCTGCTCGCCGGTGATCGAGGGCGGGGATCCCGTTGACCACGCCGACGGCCGGTTGACCTAGCCGGCCGTCCGCGAGCGAGCGGGCTGGCCGCGAGCGCGCGGGGGCGACCAGCCCGCTCGTCTCGATCAGCCGCCCGACACCGCGGGGATCAGGTGGATGTCTGCGCCCGCGGGAACGGGCGTATCCAGCCCGGCCCGTTCTCCTGCGACGAACACGTTCAGGTGACGGCGAAGGCTGGGCCCGGCGTCGAGGACACGGTTCGCGAGCCCGGGCACCCGCCGGTCGACATCGCGGATAACCTCCGCAACCGTTGCCCCCGTCGCCTCGATCCGGTGCGGGCAGTCCGGGAACAGGGCGACGAGCGAACGCGGCAGGTGCACGACCACCGCCCGCCCCGCGGCCTCAGGCAAGGACCAGGGCCTCCAGCGACCAGATCGGCGGCAGGTTGTCGGCGATCCTGGACCACGTCCGGCCCTCGTCGGCGCTGGCGTAGACCTGCCCGGTGCTGGTGCCGAAGTAGACACCGGCCGGATCCAGCCGGTCCACCGCCATCGCCTCGCGCAGCACGCCGATGTGGGCCTCCTGCTGCGGCAGGCCCTCTCCGGCACGGATCCAGGTCCCGCCGCCGTCGTGCGTCCGCCAGACAGCCGCGCTGGCGTCGGGCATCATGCGGCCGGCCTCGGGTTCGGTCAGCGGGATCGTCCAGACGGTGTCCGGGTCCCGTGGGTGAGCGGCCATGACGAAGCCGAACTGGCTGGGCAGGCCCTCGGTGATCTCGTCCCAGGCTAGGCCCCCGTCGTCCGACCGGTAGACGCCGCAGTGGTTCTGCTGGTACAGGCGCTCGGTGCCGCCGGAGGCCAGGACCAGCTTGTGGACGCATTGCCCGAACTCCGGGTACCTGTCCGGGTGGAAGTCGGCCCGGACGCCACGGTTCCGGGTCTCCCACGTGCTGCCGCCATCCCGCGTCTCGAACACGCCGACGGCCGAGATCCCGACCCACATCCGCGCAGGGTCGGTGGGGTGGGGGACGATCGTATGGAGGATCAGGCCGCCCGCGCCGGGTGCCCACTCCGGCCGCGACGGGTGGGCGGTGAGCCCCTCGACGTGGGTCCAGGTGCGTCCCTTGTCGGTGCTCCGGAACAGGCCCGCCGGCTCGACACCCGCGTAGATCGCGTCGTGGGTCGCCGTCACGTTCCAGACCGTGGTGACCCTGGGGCCGTCGTCGCCGTAGGTGAGGCCCTCGCTGGAATGGGTCCACGTCTCGCCCAGGTCCTCGCTCCGCCAGACCGCGGCGCCCCACCACGGGCTGCCGCCGCCCGCGAGGAGGGCGTTCGTGCCGGGTTCGACGGAGATGTCGTGGATCGGCCAGACATCGCACAGCGGACCCCGCAACCGCCAGGCCCGGCGGGCGTCATCGCCCAGGAGGAGGAAGGCGCCCTTCGGGGTGCCGACGAGGAGGACGCAGCGCTGGGTCATGGCCAGATCTCCCGGGGGTTCGGAGGGGACGGTGTCCGGACGCGTAGCGTACGACCAACGACGGCAGATGGTGCACGCGCAGGTGCGATCCCGGCAGCCTGTTCCATCGATGACGGTCCAGCCGGAGGTACCAAGCGATGAGCGAGAAGATGGTGGCGGCCAAGCTGCTGATCAAACCCGGGGCGGCCGTCTGGGTCTCCGACGGCGACCGGACATCGCTGCTCGGACCGCTGCCGGAGGGCGCCCGGCTGGTGGCGTCTCCCGGCGAGGCCGGCCTGGCGGTCGTGATCGCGGACGATGCGGCGGCGATCCGGGCGGCGCTCGCGACCCACCTGGATGACCTGGCGTCACGCCCCGTGCTGTGGGTCGCCTACCCGAAGGGTGGCCGCGCCGACATCAACCGGGACTCGCTTTGGCGGCTCCTGGCCCCGCACGGGCTGCGGCCGATCACCCAGGTGGCGATCGACGAGACGTGGTCGGCGCTCCGGTTCCGGCCGCTGCGGGACGACGAGATCGAGTTCCAGGGCAGCGCTGGGGAAGGCGCATGACGATGCGGACGTTCGCCCTGCGGCTCCACCCCGGCCAGGACCTGCGTGTCGAGGTGGAGGCATTCGCCGCGCCAACGGTCTCCGCGCGCCGTTCGTACTCACGTGCGTCGGCAGCCTGAGCCGCGCCGCGCTCCGGCCCGCCGGTGTCCCGGCGACGATCCACGTGGACGGCGACCTGGAGATCCTCTCGCTGGTCGGCACCCTGTCCGAGGACGGGCCACACCTCCACCTCACCGTGGGCGATGCAGGGTGCGCGGTCCGCGGCGGGCACGCGCGGGAGGGCAGCATCGTCCGGACCACGGCGGAGGTGGTCCTGGGCGAGCTGGACGACGTGGTCTTCCGACGCCCGGTGGACCCGACAACGGGCTGGGACGAGCTGGTCGTGGAGCCGCGCTAGCGTCTGCTCCTACGCTGCGTCCTGCGCGCAGCGGAACCCCGGACCTCCGGCCTGGCTCCAGCCCGTGAAGTCGGGCAGCAGCCCGCGGCGGTAGGCGCAACGGGTGTGCTCCTGGGTGTAGAACCAGGACCCGCCTCGCACGACGCGGAGGCCGCCGGCGGCGGAGGCCGACACGTGCCGGGACCCGGCATAGGGCAGCAGCTGGTCCGCGACCCACTCCTCCACGTTGCCGCCGAGCTGCTCCACCCCGTAGGGGCTGGCGCCGGAGGGGTGCGATGTGACGGGCACCGTCGTGACGCCGAGGGCCATCGCGTGGTCCCAGACGATGCAGCGGGACTCGTCGAACTCGGTGCCCCACGGCCAGCGGCGGCCATCCGTGCCGCGCGCCGCCTTCTCCCACTCGGCCTCGGTTGGCAGGCGCTTTCCGGCCCACGCCGCGTATGTGAACGCATCGTGCCAGGACACGCGCTCAACGGGGTGGTCCAGGCGACCCTCGGCCGGCTTCCCGTCCGGCCAGTCCGGCGGCGCCGGGTGGCCGGTGCCTCGAACGAAGGCGAGATACCCCTCGCAGGTGACCGGGAAACGGTCGATCCAGAACGACGGCAGGCTCACGGTGTGCGGCGGGCCCTCGAGGTCGAACTCGTCGCTGCCCATCAGGAAAGGGCCGCCGGGGACGAGGATCATGCCCTCGGTGGAGGCGGTCACGTCAGCACCTCCCCGGTCGTGATGGAGGCGGCGCAGCGGAACGTGGGGGCGCCCAGCACGGCCATGTCCTCCGGTGGCCGTGAGGGGAGCTCGAAGCAGCGGTAGGCGCACCGGGCGTGTGTCTGGGTGAAGATCCACGCGCCGCCGCGGAGGACGCGGAACTGCTCGCCGTAGCCCAGGCTGCGGTAGGCGCTCCCCGGGTAGGCGTCGTACCAATCCGAGCACCACTCCTCGAGGAGCCCGACCATCTGCTCGCAGCCGAAGGGGCTGGCGCCGGCCGGGCGGGCGTCGACGGGCTCCGTACGCTGGCCAGAGGCTGCCACGGTCTCCCACGTGAGCGCCTTCGCGGTGTCCCACACGTTGCCCCAGGGGTAGCGGCGCCCATCCGTGCCACGTGCAGCCTTCTCCCACTCGGCCTCGGTGGGGAGACGCTTGCCGGCCCAGCGTGCGCAGGCGTCCGCGTCAGTCCAGGTGACCATGACAGGATGCCGCTCGAAGCCCGGCCTGGGCCGGCCATCGGTCCAGTCCACGGGTGGCCGGTGGCCGGTGGCCGCGACAAAGAGGGCGAACTCGGCGTTGGTGACCGGGAACCGGTCGATCCAGAACGCGGGCAGCTCCACGACGTGCGGCGGCGTCTCCCTCGCGAACTCGTTGCTGCCCATCAGGAACGGGCCCGCAGGTACCAGGACCATGCCGTCCCGGGAAACGTCGTGCATGTGGCCTCCTTGGCAGCCGCGCGGCAACTGGAGCGGCAGCGGCGATGCTACTGCACTAGGACCGGTCTTTGCTGGCGTGCGAAATCGACGTTTCGGCGTTACTGCCATCGTTTACAGTTTGGTCAGCGGAACGCGAGCGTTGCCGCCGGGTGACGAGGACTGGAGGCCGTTCGGTGCCCTGGCCAGTTGTGGCCGAGACACCGCCCAGCCGCCCGAACTCGACAACCTACCGGGCCAAGGGCGGTCGGGGGGGACTGCCGGAGAGTTGGCCGTCTCGTCCGTGGGTGGCGGGAGGCCCGACAGAGGGAGGTACGAGGGAGTTATGGCAACACAGGCCAGTGTGCCGAGGAAGTCGTCGCTGATCCCGCTGACGCTCGTCATCACGCTCGTTCCCGTCGCGGCGGCGCTCAACATCGTCGGCGGGACGATCAACACCGCGCTCAAGCTCCCGATCTTCCTGGACATGATCGGGACCGCCGTCGCCGCGATCGTCCTGGGCCCGTGGTGGGGGGCCCTCGTCGGCGTCATCACCAACGTCGGCGGCTCGTTCATCAACGGACCCATCGGGATCCCGTTCGCGCTTGCCAACGTGGCCGGTGCGCTCATCTGGGGCTACGGGATCCGTTCGTGGGGCATGGGCCGCAGCCAGCTCACCTTCTTCATCCTGAACTGCCTCGTCGCCCTCGCGGTCACCGCCGCCGCGGCACCGATCGTGATCTTCGTCTTCGGCGGGGCCACCGGCCATTCGTCCGACGCGATCACGGCCGCGTTCGCGCAGGCCGGCCAGGGCCTCATGGAGTCCGTGTTCGCCTCGAACATCATCGTTTCACTGGCCGACAAGATCATCGCGGGATACGTCGCGCTGGCGATCATCGCGGCACTCCCCGCCCACCTCACGGCGAACCTGGTGCTGCCTCCGCAGAGGGGCATGAAGGCCGCCCTCGTGGCTGCCGGCGGGATCACCATCGGCGTGGCGCTGGTCCTGGTCTACACGCTGATCCTGGCCCCCGCTCCCGCCGCGTGACCGAGCCCCAAAGGGAGGAGACACAAGCCATGGCACAGGAAACGCAACCAGTGGCAGAGGAGACGAAGCCAAGCGAGGGGCGGACCGTCGGTTCGCGGGAAGGCCTCGCGTTGGGGATCGTCTCTCTCGGCGTCCTTTCGATGGTCCTGCCGGGCGTCGTGGACCAGCTGCCGGCCGCCTCGGGCGACGGCGGTCCCGCCGCGGTCCTGTACGGGATGATGGTGCTGATCGGAGCCTTCGTGGTTCTCGCCGGCATCGTCTCCCTGTTCCTCAAGGACTGACGACAACCGTCGGTGCCTGGACGCGTCACGGCCCCCGCCGACCCCTCCCGGATCGGCGGGGGCCCACATATCCCCAGGGCCAGACTCCAAGAGGGCCACGTGACGGACGAGCTGTACATCTCGATCAAGGACCTCGGGTTCACCTACGCGCAGGGCACCCGTCCGGCCCTGAGCGACATCAACATCGATATCGCCCGGGGCGAGTACGTCGGCCTCGTCGGGCTCAACGGCGCGGGCAAGACGACGCTCGGGCTGTGCCTGAACGGGATCATCCCGCACATGATCATGGGCGAGCAGGTCGGCACCGTCAGCGTCGCCGGCCACGACGCCGGTAGCACCCCGGTGCGCGAGATCGCGCGCGTGGTGGGCATGGTGTTCGACAACCCGGAATTCCAGATGAGCCAGATCACCGCGGCCGAAGAGGTCGCGCTGGGGCTCGAGAACCTCGGCGTCCCATACGAGGAGATGCTGCCCCGGATCGCAGCGGCGCTGGACATGGTGGGCCTCTCGGGTTTCGACGAGCGGTCGCCGATGGGCCTCTCGGGCGGCCAGCAGCAGCGTCTTGCCATCGCGTCGACGCTCGCGATGAGGCCGCAGATCCTGTTCATGGATGAGCCGACCTCGAACCTGGACCCGCTGGGCAAGGCGGAAGTCTTCGAGATCGCCCGCCGCCTGAACCAGGAGGAGGGGATGACGGTGATCGTGGCCGAGCACGAGGTCGAGGTCCTCGCGGAGTACGCGGACAGGATCATCGTGCTGAACGAGGGGAAGATCGCCATCCAGGGCACGCCCGCCGAGGTGTTCGCCCAGGTTGGTCGCATGGCGGAGCTCGGGCTGCGGGTGCCGCAGGTCACGGAGCTCGCCCGACGGGTCGGAGGCGACGCCGCCACCGGCCTCCCCGTCACGACCGACGCCGCCCTGCGCTGGCTGGAGGCCAGGGCATGAGCGGCCCCGTTGACGGGGCTGCTGCCGGCGCGGACGCCGCCATCGTCTCGGTCCGCAACGTCACCTTCGTGTACCCGCGCGGCCAGGTCGTCGCGCTGGACGACGTCACCCTGGATATCCCGAAGGGAGGGGTCGTCGGGATCGTAGGCCAGAACGGATCCGGCAAGACGACGCTGACGAAGCTGATGAACGGCCTCCTCAGGCCCACGTCAGGAACCGTGGTCGTCCAGGGCATGAACACCGCCGACAACACGGTCCAGGTGATGGCCACCCATATCGGCTACGTCTTCCAGAACCCGAACCACCAGCTTTTCGCGCCGACCGTCGCGGACGAGCTGGCCTTCGGTCCGCGGAACGTCGGTGTCCCCGAGGCGGAGATCCCGGATCGCGTGGCAGAAGCCGTGGAGTACTTCAGCCTCCAGGACGTGCTCAAGCTCCACCCCTACCGGATCAGCTTCCCGCTCCGCAAGCTCGTCGGTATCGCGTCGATCTTCACCATGCGGCCCGGCGTGTTCATCCTGGATGAGCCCACGACGGGGCAGGACCACCGGACCACGGGCGTCATCAACCGGCTGATCCGTCGCCTGGGCGACCGGGGTGACACGGTCATCTGCGTCTCGCACGACATGCCGCTCCTGGCCGATGTCGCCGAGCGGCTCATCGTCATGTGGAACACGAAGATCATCGCGGACGGCACGCCCCGCGAAGTGTTCGCGGATGAGGCCGTCATGGCGCAGACCCACCTGGCCCCGCCGCAGATCACGCAGCTCTCGCTGCAGATCCCATCGCGGGCGGGCCGGCCCGCCGTCCTGTCCGTCGACGAGCTGGCCGACGAGCTCCGCGCCCCTGCCGGCGCGGCCAGGGAGTAGCGGCATGCAAGGGATGAACGTCTCGGTCACGCATGTCCGCGGGACGTCGTGGCTGCACAAGATGAACCCGATCTCGAAGCTCTCGTGGGTCGTGGCGGTCACGTTCTTCGCGTTTGCCTCGTACAACCCGTGGCCGCTGTTCGCGATCGCCATCGTCGGCTTCATCGCGGCGTGGTCGGCCGGCGTGGGACCCGCCCTCGGGCGCGTGCTCCTCGTGTTCGCCCCGGTCACCGCCTCGATGATCGTGATCCAGGCCATCGCGCCGGCGATCTGTTCCAACACCTGCACGCCCGCCGTCCAGCTTGGACCGCTCACCATCTACCAGGAGGGCATCTCGCACGGGCTCTCACTTGTCTCCCGCGTCCTCGCGATGGAGGTCGTGGCGATCGCCGTCCTGATGACGACCCACCCGTCCGACCTGTTCGCGGGCCTCGCCCGAATCAAGGTCCCGTACGTCCTCAACTTCATGATCTCGATGACCCTGCAGCTGATCCCGGTGCTGCAGCGCGAGGTCCAGGTCGTCCTGTCGGCCCAGCGCTCGCGGGGCATGAAGAGCACCGGCTTCGGCTCCGTCATCCCGTCGTTCGTGCCGGTGTTCGCCGGGGCCTTCGAGCGGATGCAGCAGCTCTCGATCAGCCTCGAGTCTCGCGCGTTCGGCTCGACCGGCGTGAAGACGTCGTACCGACGGATCACGTTCAACGCCGGCGACAAGGCGATCGCGCTGGCGGGCGTCGCCGCCGGAGTCATCGGGACGGCCCTCGGGCTCGTCCTCTGGAGCGCCGGGAACACGCCCGTGATCATCCTGCCGGTCTGGCTCACGGTCACGATCTTCATGGTGGCGCTCGTGATGTTCGTGGGCGTCATCGCGATCGCGCTGTGGACCATCGCCCGCTCATGAGGTCACCCGTCCGATGCCCTTGACCGAACCCGATGGCCGGTTCCACCACATCGGGCTGCTGCCCGGTGAGGTTGGCCGCTACGTCCTGCTGCCCGGAGACCCGGGTCGCGTGGAGAAGATCGCCAGTCGTTTCGACGACCCCCGGTTCGTCGCCTCGCACCGCGAGTACGTGACCTGGACCGGAACGCTGGACGGGGTGCCCGTGTCGTGCACGTCCACCGGCATTGGCTGCCCGTCCACGGCCATCGCCGTCGAGGAGCTGGTCGGCGCCGGGGCGGACACGTTCATCCGCGTTGGCACGTCCGGCGCGATGCAGCCGGACCTCCGAACCGGGGATGTAGGCGTGATCACCGGCGCCATCCGCGACGAGGGCACCAGCCGCCACTACCTGCCGCTGGAGTTCCCGGCGGTCGCCGACGTGGACATCACGGTGGCCCTGCGCGACGGCGCACGTGACGCGGGGGTCCCGTTCCACCTCGGCGTGGCGCAGTCCAAGGACAGCTTCTACGGCCAGCACGAGCCCGGGCGCATGCCGATCGCGGCGGAGCTGGGACGTCGCTGGGACGCCTGGGTTGCCGGCGGCGCGATCTGCTCCGAGATGGAGGCAGCCACGCTGTTCATCGTGGCTTCCACCCTCCGGGTCCGCGCCGGAGGCGTGATGCTGATCTTCCAGAACCTGGACCACCAACCGCCCTCGGAGGAGGATCTCCGCAACGACGATGTTGAGCGGGTGATCGACGTGGCCGTCGCGGGCCTGCGCCGGCTGATCGCGGCGGACCGCGCCGCCGGACGATGAGCGAGGAGCCCCAGCACCACGTCGCGCTGCGCACCGGCGACGTCGGGCGGTACGTGCTGCTGCCGGGGGACCCCGGCCGGTGCGAGCGGATCGCGTCGCGGTTCGACGCCCCGAGCCTGGTCGCCCGGAACCGTGAGTACGAGACGTGGACGGGGTCGTTGGACGGTGTGGCTGTCTCGGTGACGTCCACCGGCATCGGCTGCCCATCGGCAGCGATCGCGGTCGAGGAGCTCGTCCGCT
>Ga0209254_10003268_pt1 | contig 14806 bp, 15 predicted proteins | sample FrelakmetDIP11DI_FD_187148 | JGI IMG/M metagenome (GOLD analysis project Ga0209254, IMG submission 187148) | Freshwater lake sediment microbial communities from the University of Notre Dame, USA, for methane emissions studies - DIP11 DI (SPAdes)... | ecosystem: Environmental > Aquatic >...
AGTTACGTTGAAAAGTGATTACTCACCCATCCCCGATAAGGATCTACGCAAATATTTGCAGGTGATGTGAAAATACAGATCAATGAAGAATTATGTTGAAAAGTCAGTCGACATATACCGGATTGGAATAGATCCACCCCCGCCTGCTGCCCAGGTAGTTGATATATGCCTCCACCCGGTATACACCCGGTTGGGAGGTGATATAAGTGCACAGGTCATGGTTGTGCCAGGTGCGGACGGGTTTACCATCCTTCAACAATGTACACTCCGTGCGCATGGGAAGGCGTATCTGGATGGTTACACCACCCTTGCTGTCCAGCCTATCCCCCATCAAGGCGATCTGCTGCATTCCATGTGCAGTCATTGAGAAACCACGGGTTGGGGCGGGGAGGTCATAACCGATGAAGCAATGCCCGAGGCGGAGTGCATCCAGGATCATGGCTGTATCCAACTCCGCATCGTTAGCGAGAGGGCGAGGCAGAATTACGTGGGTATTGACAGCGGAAAAATGGAAACCGTAGGGGAATATCGTCCGCCGAATTGGTCCCAGTCGTAAAGGGAGGGCATGGGCATCCGATCCAGCAATCGCAACCACTTTTTTCCCGGAGGCTAACAACTCTTCCCACCGTCTGACTGTTTCAGGCAGAGGACCCTGGGCAATGCGATTTGGGAAAAATGCGTAGAATAAAGCATGCAACTTTGACTTGATGCGGGTCTTATATTCGGAGAAGCCATTCCAAAGCTCAAGCCCGGTGAAACCCTGGACATTCCAATCCACCCAGGAAATGTCACCCTGGTTAACGGAGGGTGCAGCAGGGTCAACCGGGTGGGCGATAAATGCCAGACCACCCGCCGTGGCGACAGCATCCAGCAGCAACTGCGGGTCGGAGGCATAAGTGGACAGCTCACGATTCGCCCCGAAGACAAGCAGATGGTTCTTTTGTGGCTGGCGTGCCTGGTCGTGGATCTCTTCCCCCACCATCAGGAGCACACGCTTGTTCCCTTCCTTATAATATCCAGCAAATCCATTGACCCAGATATTATGGTCGGTGACAATCACAGCATCGATACCGGATTGCATTGCAGCGGTTGCAATGTCATTATGCGAGCCAGAGCCATCTGAATAGAGGGTATGCATATGCAGATTTAAGATGATTTCGGGCATGGATTCTCTCTCAAGTGAATATACATCTATTATAGCTGAGGTACTCATTTGAAACTCAAATACCCAGGAGGTAGATAAAAATAATGAGCAAACATGGCACAGAGCATGCTTCTTTATGTGATGGGATGGATAAATTTCAGGAAAGAGACGAAACAATTCAAATTAGTGTTTGACGATTCACCGAACCTTGGGTATAATCCGCAAGCTCGGTAATCCGATGGCAATTATTCAAGGTTTGCAAGTTGTAGTACTTTTTATGGAGGCAGGTTGTGGTATACGCAGTTGATATTTCATTAATCATTGTTTCAGTCGCCCTTATTGCAAGTGTGATTTTGCAAAGTAAGGGAGCTGGTTTGGGTGGGCTGACAGGCGCTGACACAGGTGGCATATTCACCGCACGTAGAGGTGTGGAAAAAACCCTGTTTTACGTAACCATCGTTTTGAGTGTGCTCTTCTTTACCCTGGCGATCATTTCTGTAAAAGTCAGCTAAACGATCAACTTTTGAGCGCTGAAGAGCTTCCCCAACGATATCGTCCATTGGGGGTTGGCAGGCAAGCTTAAGCGCTCTTTGTTTTTAATTCATGATAATATTGAGCTGATGAAAAAACTACGCTGGCCGTTGTTGATCGCTATCCTTGCCCTGACAGCAATTTCTATTCTGTTATTCAGCCAAAAACCAGATACGCTGCAGCCCATTGATGCACCGGTCGTTCAACCCGCTGAAGGGGGGATCTATTCGGAAGGGTTAATCGGCACATTCATGCGATTAAATCCATTATTGGATTATTATAACGAGGCAGACCGCAGCGTGGATCGACTGATATTTAACGGGATGCTGCGCATCGATGAGCGCGGCTTGCCCCAAGCCGACCTGGCCACTGCGTGGGGTATCTCGCGGGATGGCATGATGTATAACTTTTCGATCAATTCCGAGGCGACCTGGCATGATGGGCAACCCGTAAGCAGTGATGACGTAATCTTCACCATTCAGATGATGACCGCAGAGGATTCCCCTATTCCAAACGATCTGCGCCAATTCTGGCAGCAGGTTGAGGTCAATCGGCTGGATGAAAAAACCGTGCAGTTCAAACTTCCCGAACCCTTCGCTCCCTTCTTAGATTACCTGACTTTTGGTCTTCTTCCGTCACACTTGCTGGGTGACCTGACTGTTTCTGAACTGATCAACGATCCATATAACCTGCAACCGGTTGGAAGTGGTCCCTATCGTATTGACCACCTGATCACAGAAGGAGATCAAATTAGCGGGGTGGTCCTTGCAGCCTATAAAGACTATTACGCCCAGGGAGCCTATATCGACCAGATCGCTTTTCGCTATTACCCGGATGCTGAAGCTGCCTATGGGGCGTATAAAGCCGGAGACATTGCAGGGCTGGCCGATGTGACCCAGACAATCCTGCCGGAAGTGCTGAAAGAGCAGGGACTTAACTTATATACCACCCGCCTACCTGAAATGACCTTGCTGTACCTAAACCTGGATGATCCGCAAGTCACCTTTTTCCAGGACCTGAATATTCGCAAGGCACTCATGCAAGGCCTGAACCGTCAAGCGATGATCAATAATCTGTTGAACGGACAGGCAATCCTGGCAGACGGACCCATTTTCCCCGGTACCTGGGCATATTATGATGGCATTGAGCATTATGTCTATAACCAGGACCAGGCGATTGCCTTGTTGCGCGAGGCAGGTTTCACCCTGCCGGCATCCGGTGGAGAGATCCGTACCAGCGAGGATGGAACAGCGCTATCCTTTGAGCTAATATATGCAGATGACGAGCAGCATGCAGCCCTGGCAAGCGCCATCCAACGCGATTGGGCAGTCCTGGGAGTGAAGGTGTCGTTGACCGCCTTACCCTATGACCAGCTAGTTTCAGAACACCTGGAAACCCGCAATTACCAGGCAGCTCTGGTGGATTTGAACCTCTCACGTTCCCCAGACCCCGACCCTTATCCATTTTGGCATCAGACGCAAATTACCAGCGGCCAAAATTATTCAAAGTGGGATGACCGGCAAGCCAGCGAATACCTGGAACAGGCGCGTATCAGCACAGAATTGGATGAACGCGCCCGGCTGTATAATAATTTCCAGGTGCGCTGGAGCCAGGAACTACCAGCAATCCCATTATTCTATCCTGTATATACTTATGCGGTAAGCAGTGACGTGCAGGGGGTGAGCATCGGACCGATTTTTGATATACCGGACCGCTTTAATCACGTGACCAATTGGTACCTGGTCACGCGCCGTACAAGTGAAGACGAAACTGCAAGCCCGACTCCATAAAAGTCGGGCAATGTCGCTAACCCCTAATCTTTTTCGATCGTTTTCTTAACTTTCAGGATATTTTGAAAGTCATCCTGGAAAACTTGCACGATCTGAGGGTCAAATAATGTCCCGTTGGCTCCAACGATCAGGCGCATCGCATCCTCTACCGAGATCTCTTTCTTATAGGGGCGCGGCGTGGTCAGGGCATCAAAGACATCGGCGACGGCACACAGACGGGCGCTCAGGGGAATTTCCTCAGCGCTGATTCCATTCGGATAGCCTGAGCCATCCCAGCGTTCATGGTGATTTAATGCAACCATTTCACCTGCTTGCAGGAGAGGAGAATTCGCGTTTTTCAAGATTTCAGCACCAATGGTGGTGTGGCTTTTGATCTTTTTCAATTCAGATTCGGAATATTGTCCCTGCTGGAGCAGTAATCCCTCGGGAAGCCCAACCTTGCCGATATCATGCAGCTGGCAGGCGGTTGAGATGACCTGAATTTCGTTTTGCGTCAGACCCAGGCCGCGCCCAAGCACCTGGACATAGCCTTTGATACGCTCCAGATGGGCAGCATTACCGCCTTCGCGAAATTCTGCAATATATGCCATGCGCCAGACAGCATCCACAAGTTCTTTATGGCTATCGAATGAGAACATGATCCCTTCCTTTCCTGGTCACTTTGCTAACAAAATACCGTTCGGTGCGTTTATCATTTAGATATTCTTATCACTATAGGCTATATTTTACAATACTTCCCCCGTTTAATACATAAATCAATATCAAGTAAACCTATCATTATTGTCAATTCAGAAAATAGTATATCTTGTTATAATTTTTCTAATACCTTCTGGAAAATAATGATCAATCTATTCAGATTGGTAATGGCATTGCAAGATTTTAAGGAGAATACCTTGTGGATGGATAGCATTCAGAATGAAAGAGTATTCGATGCTTGATAAGTATATTTTTTTGAGCAAAGATGAAAAATTGTAATAGGGCTGATTCATAAAATTAAACTTAATAATGCAAGTAAATAGGACGGAGTCTAGTGGAATATAAACTCATTTTGCCAGTATTTGTTTTACAAATTATTGCAATTTTTAACCTTGCACTGACTTTTGTTACATTCATAACCGAACAATACAAAACAATCCCAAATTTAACCTCGGAAGATGCGCGAGCAAAATCAATCTACCTGTATCGAAAAGATTAAGAATATGCCACAAGTCTGGCATGTTTATTGCATAAGCATCCTATGTCAAAGCTAATTAATGAAATATTGAATCCAGGAGGGTTACCTTGAATCGACGAGTTCTAATTGGAATCATTATCGCAGTTGTGGGAATTGGTTTAATCGTGCTCGGGGTGCTGGCGATTAACTCGGTGTTGAAGCAAAGCTTTGCTCCGCCCGCACAGCCAACCCCGATTGTGGAATCTAAAACAGACGTTGTTATCAGCACCCACGACCTGGCAATTGGGACGGTGATCAACCGGGAAGATGTCCAGACCGCCTCGGTTCCCTTGGATCTGATACCACGCGATGCACTGCTATCCATCGAAGCTGCATTAGGCAAGATCGCAGCCACGCATCTGATCCAGGGGGAAATGGTGCTCCAGCACCACCTGGCTGATCCCACCAACGTCTCACATGATATTGGCTATATCATCGCCAAGGACCAGGTATTGATGGCCTTCCCGGCCAATGATTTAATGAGCAGTTTAGGCGTGCTTCAGCGTGGAGACATTATTGATATCTTCGCCTCGATTACTGTGGAGGTCAGCCCAACAACCGTTGCACCGGTCCCCGGACCAACTGCTCAAGAAGAGGAAAAAATTAGCCGGTTATTCACCTTCGATGCTTTACAACGTGTGCAGATCACAGCCATCGTTGCTGAGGTTATCAATGAATCTGGATCAAGTAATGCTGGGGAAGCACAGCCCACACCGAGTCCATCCGACATCAGGGTCAGGGGTTACCTGCTGGCATTAAATCCACAGGATGCGCTGGTATTGAAGAATATGATCGATGAGGGAGCGATATTCGATATCGTCCTGCGCTCGCCCACCGCCAATCTACTTTTCGAGGTCAGTCCTGTCACGGAGGAATATTTGATCCAGCGCTATGAGCTAGAAATTCCCAAGTAAATTGAATGGAACTGTTTTCGAAATCATCCTATGTTTATAGACCAATCCTGAATCGAGGTGTTTTAGCATGAATCCACCCAACAAACAAATTCGCCTGGTAAGCATATGCGATCCAGGGGTCACACAACAGCAAATTACCGAGGCAATCAATGCACAAACGGAGTTCGTCCTGGTGGATATACTATCTTCCAAAGAGATGCTGGTGAAGCAATTAAGGTCGGTTGAACCAGATATCCTGCTGGTAGATTCGCAGCTTGAAGGTGAGTCGACCATGGATATTATCGATGACCTGGTATTACAATTTCCAAATGCATCGCTGGTTGCCATCCTCCCGACGAATGATCCTTTAATTGCCCAGCAAGTCATGCTGGCCGGAGCCCGCGCATTCCTGATCACACCATTCTCACAGATAAACCTGATCAGCACACTCCGCCGGGTATCAGAACTGGAAGGTCGACGGCAGCAAGCCAAGACATACATCCCATCTGCCTCCCCAGAGGCGACCCGACCTTTACGCTCAGTCAGCGTGTACAGCCCACGCGGGGGAACCGGTGTGACTACGATCGCGGCCAATACAGCCATCGCCCTGGCTGAAGAAACTGGAAAAAGAGTTCTGCTCTTTGAAGGCAAGGTGTTTTTCGGACACCTGGAAGTCATTCTTAATTTACGGGTGCAAAATTCGATCTCAGACTTGATCCCGCATGCCACCAACTTGGATGAGGGATTGGTACGGGATGTGGTAACATCCCACCCTTCCGGGATCCATGTACTCCTGGCACCCAGTAATGTTCAAATTGCCCAAGGGATTCGAGCGGAAGATATTTATAACATCTATATGGGTGTAGCACGCTATTATGATTACGTGGTTGTGGATGCTGGTGGACCCTTGAATGAAATCTCGGTAACATTGATGGATGCGGTAGATCGCGTGCTGCTGGTTATGACATCTGATCTGGCTTCACTGCACGATACCAGTCGTTTCCTTCAATTAAGCCGCTCGCTTGCCTATCCGACCGAAAAAATATTAATGGTTCTCAATAAAGCTGGAATAGATGGCGGGATTAAATTACGTGACATTGAATCGGTGCTGCACAACCAGGTCTATCACCAAATTCCCAGTGACCCAGCAAATGTATTACGGAGCATCAATCGGGGTATCCCATATTTAGTTCAATACCCTCGCAGTCAAGCCAGTAAATCAGTCCAACAGCTTGCCCGAAATCTCATGTCAATTTCACTGAGGGAAACGGGGCGTGAAGCGGTTGGGGTGCAAGGCGAGAAAGCTGGACACGATATGCTGATGGCATCCAGCCATCTAGGATAGATTCTTGATAAAAGGAACTGGTTGAATGCCGTCTTTTACGATCCTCCTCACTCTGGTTTCCGTAATTGTCATTATCATCCTGGTCGCTTACGGATTGGTGATCTTCGGCCTGCGGGATGTGTTTTTCGCGGGTCAGGATATCGGATCGCGCCTTGAGACTTATGTAGGCATGCCCGTAGAAGCATCCCCACGCTTCGATGGCCAACGACGCCGCAACAGCTTGATTCGATGGCGCTTACGGTTGAACAATCTGCTGTCTGGGCTTGCATCCGAGAAACTCAACCTGCAGCTGATCAGCGCTAACTGGCCAGTCACTGAATCGGAGTATATCCTCATCCGGCTCGGAGGAGTTATCCTGGGTTTTGGGCTGGGGTGGATCACCTCCAAATTATTCGTATCAGGCAGTGAAGTATTGGTGTTTGGTCCAGGCTGGACAATTTCCAAGATGCTCGTATCGGGGATAGGCCTGGCGGTTATTGCCTACTTCATCCCTGATCTGATGCTGAAACGGGCGATATCCAAGAGAAGGACGAATTTTGCCAGCCAGCTGGTGGATGTCCTGGTCCTGATGACGGGTGCAGTTCGGGCAGGATACAGCCTGCCCCAAGCGATTGAAGTGGTGAGCAAGGAAGTGAAACCACCCGCGTCCGAGGAATTTCGCCGGGTGCGGCATGAAATTGGCCTCGGGCTATCCCTCAGCCAGGCTTTAAACAACCTGGTGGCCAGGATGGAAAATGATGACCTTTACCTGGTTGTGACTGCCATCAACATCAATTCGCAGGTGGGAGGCAACCTCGTCACCATGTTGGATGCGGTCACGACAACCATCCGTGAACGGATACGATTATTCAGTGAAGTGCGGGTCCTCACGTCACAGCAGAGGTTTGGGAGTTATATTCTCACCTTCATGCCGATTGGCATGTTAGCTGCCATGTTTTTCCTCAATCCGACCTACATGATGCGTTTATTTGACCCTTCAATTATATGCATCCCAGTTGGGGCGGTAATTATGGTTATCCTGGGGAACTTCTTAGTTCGCCGTTTAGCCAAGATCGAGGTATGAGGTAAGAATTATGCAAATGTTCACCCAGATCAGTTTAAGTTTGGTACTTGGGATCGCTGGAATAGTGATCCTGGTATTAGGGGCGCATTGGTTGAGCACCAATACGATGTCCAAACGATTGAACCAGTATGTTGCTTCGCCGTTGGATAACACTCGCAGCCGGGTAAATACAGGGCGCAATCAATCCAGGGTAATTAGTGGCTCGTTTGTCAACCGCACGATTACCCCGGGAATAAAAGGGGTAGGACGTTTCTTTGGCCGTATCACTCCCAGTGGTGCGCTCGAAAACCTATCGCATAAATTGCTTGTCGCAGGCAATCCAATGGGATTGGGAGCACGGGAGTATTATGGTATCAGCCTGGCGAGTGCATTTCTTGGGGTTTACCTGGCTTTCCTTATCTTCCGCCGCGGGGCAGAACCCATCAATATCATCCTGAGCCTCTTAACCCTGATTTTGTTCTATTCATTCCCCAAGATTTGGTTAAATAACCGAATCAGCCGCAGGCAAAACAGTGTGAGAAAAGGTTTACCCGATGCCATGGACATGCTGAGTGTATGCGCAACTGCAGGATTGGGGTTTGATCAATCGCTTCAGCGGGTAAGTGAATATTGGGACACCCCGATTGGTCATGAGTTTGGGCGAGTTATCAATGAAATGGAAATGGGTTTATCTCGCCGGGAAGCCTTGAAGAACTTTTCAGACAGGTTGGATATTCGCGAGATATCCAGTTTTGTGGCATTGATCCTGCAAACCGAGCAGCTGGGTATGAGCATCAGCGATACGCTGCATGCTCAGGCAGATCAAATGAGAATCGAACGGAGATTTCGTGCCCAGGAACAAGCACAGAAAGCCCCGATCAAAATGCTCATTCCAATGGCTTTATTTATATTCCCAGCCTTACTGGCAGTTATTCTCGGTCCTGCTGTACCAATTTTAAGGGAGGTATTTAATTCACTATGAACGAGAAGGTAATTTTTATGATGATCGCAGGTTTCTTGGAGGCAGCATGAGCTCGAACACAGCAGAATCGTACTTTAATTCCCCACTTTTTTTGGAAGCGATGGGTCATTTTCAGGTTGGAAAGTGGGATGAAGGATTCAGCAAGATAGGTGAACTCCAAAATGTTTATCCCACGGAGGCTGATCTGCGAGCTCTACGCCAGGAGATGGAAGTACGGGCACGGATCAGTGAATATGAGATCGAAGAGATTAAACTCGGCAAGAGATCCCAGATTATCAGGAATGGACTCAAGTTTTTAGTGGTCCTGGTTATCTTGGTTGGAGGCTTTTTAGCTATCAATACTTATTCCGGTTGGATCCGAGGGCAGATAGCCAAGGCACAAACTGACCTATCTGAGAGCTTGCTACAGGCACAAATGGCGGTCGAATTTCGCAATGGACAGCAACTGATCATCGCCGGAAAATCGGATGAAGCACTATCCGTTTATGAAAATATCAAATCCAAAAATCCGGAATTTCCAGGCTTATCAGATGCCATCACCCAGGCACAGAATCTGAAAGAGGTTGAAGTGCAGTATACCCAGGCGATGGACCTGCTCAAACAGGGTGATGCAGCCCAAGCGCTTTCTATCCTGCAAGTGATCAACCAGACTATGCCCAATTATCGAGATGTATCATTACAACTCAAGATGCTGCAGTCACAGACTGAGATGACTTCTATCCTGCAACAAGCAGATTTGGCATATGCAGAAGGAAGTTACGAAGATGCCCTGTCGGGGTTTGAATCACTTCGACTGATGGATTCCACCTTCCAATCGATGCTTGTGGAAGAAAATTTATTTAGGAGCTATATTCAAGCCGCCCAGGCACTATTAGGGGAACCGGTAGCATCCCTTGATACGCTTAAAAAGATCGATGATTATTTCAGCAAAGCCCTGGCATTACGCCCGTTAGACCGTGAGGCACTTGCAGCACGTACCCAGGTTCGCCTGGTTATCGAAGACAGCGTGATTGGAGAGTATCTGAGCCAGGCACAGGCAACCCTGGCAAACGCCCCTGATTCCATGGAAGCCCAACAACAAGCGGGGCAGTATTTAGGGTTAGCATTATCGATCAGACCCAATGACCCTGATATATTAACCCAATTTCAACTGGCCAGCGCGTATATCCAGGCTGTCAACGACTTCGCCAGTAGTAAGTGGGATGCAGTGATCAACCAGCTCGAATTTGTTGTCGAACAGCAAGCGGGGTACGCCAGTGGAACAGCAGTACAGACCTTATACGACGCATATATCGCTCGCGGTGTAGACAATTTAGCCGCAGGCGAATATTCGCTGGCGCTGGAAGACTTCCAACGGGCTGCAATATTAGCGCAACAACTTCCTGATTCAAATACATTAGCTTTTGAAGCCCAAACCATGATCGCTGAATCGCAGGGATTGTTAAATCACTTCCAGGAGGCGGTGTTAATTTACCAGGATGCCCTGACCAAAATCGGTTTACGTGACCGTATCATGCAACTTCAAAGCCCGCTGACGGAAACGCTCGCTCTGGCAGAGTACAGTACCAATGTAGGAGATTATAAGAGTGCATTTTACGCATACCAAAAACTCCTACGGAGGAGAGTGGAAGCCTATGACAACAGTACAGTGGTCACGGTTAAAAGCGGTGACTACCTCACGATGCTTGCACATCGCTATAACACGACCGTGGCTGCCATTCTATCGGCTAACGAAATGAACAACCAGCCGCGTCTGACCCCGAATACCCAATTGATCATTCCAATCCTTCCATAATCGATCGCTGGAGAGTATTGAATGTTTACCAACCGACCCGCAAAGAATGGGCGCACAACCGCCCAAACTGAGTACGATATTTTAGCTGAAGCCCAGTCTATTGCAGGCTCTGAACAAATTTCTGCAGATGCCTATATGATCCGTGACCGGGTTCAACGCCGATTGTTGGCAGAAGCTGATGGTGAAGTCGATCTCTCACACATTCCCCAGATGCACCAGATGATCGAAACGTTGTTCAACCGGTTGCTGACAGAAGAAAATTTATTATATACCCGGGCAGTCAGGGGTCGTTTGCTGGATTGGGTAATAGCCGACATCCTTGGATTCGGTCCATTAGAGCCGCTTCTAAAGGAGAACAGCATCACTGAAGTGATGGTGAACGGTTTTGATAGTGTTTACATTGAACGGTTCGGGAAAGTGGAGAAAACCAGGGTATCCTTTGAAAATGAAGCCCATCTGATGCGCATCATTGACCGCATCGTGGCACCGTTGGGGAGACGTGTTGATGAATCATCACCGATGGTAGATGCACGCCTACCCAATGGGTATCGTGTCAACGTGATCATCCCACCCCTATCGCTGGTCGGTCCCATGTTGACCATCCGAAAATTCGCACAAACTCCCTATACTGCCCAAGATCTCGTGGCAAATGGCACGGTCACCTCCTCCCTGGCTAACTTCCTCAAGGCATGCGTGGAAGCCAGGGTTAATATCGTCATTTCAGGTGGGACTGGCTCAGGGAAGACAACCCTGTTAAATGTTGTTTCTGCTTTCATCCCTACCAATGAACGTATCATTACCATCGAAGATATTGCCGAGCTGCAATTAAAACAAGAGCATGTGGGACGCCTGGAGAAAAGACCTTCCAACGTGGAAGGTAAAGGCGAGGTGACCATCCGTCAATTGGTGATTAACTCACTACGTATGCGCCCAGATCGGATCATCGTGGGTGAGGCACGTGGTGGTGAAGCCCTGGACATGCTCCAGGCGATGAATACCGGGCATGATGGCTCGATGACCACCATCCACTCCAACAGCCCACGGGATACGCTGCGGCGTATCGAAACCATGGTACTCATGGCTGGACTGGAATTACCCCTCAAGGCAATCCGCGAACAGGTCTCATCCGCGATCGAACTGGTGGTCCACATGGAGAGGATGCGGGATGGTACCCGTAAAGTAGTCCATGTGGCTGAAGTACAAGGCATGGAAGGGGAAACAATCTTGATGCAGGACTTATTCCTCTTCGACCAGACTGGGATCCAAAACGGGCGCGTGATCGGTGCGCTGAAATCTACCGGGCTGAGGCCAAAATTCGCAGAGAAATTCGCCATTAATAACATTGAACTGCCGATCGAAATTTTCAATGTGGGTACAACGCTTTAGCGTTGATATAAAAAATCCAGGTTGATACCACGATCCGATCAGGCATGGGGAACATTCAGGCATCGCTATCGAGAAAGAATATTTTAGTACTAACTGGTGTTGCTGGATTAGCTGCCAGCCTGCCCCGCTGCTTTTCCCTAAATGAAGATTTTTCTCTTGCCTGGCCAGTGCTAATCATCAGGCAGGTCTGAGGTAATTAGTCGTGCATCAGCGGATCATCTTATGAGGCGCAAGTACCTGCTCAAGATCGGCGCGGCTCATATAGCCCTTTTCGAGGACCACATCCACCACCGATTTGCCGGTGCGGAGGGCTTCTTCGGCAATTTGGCTGGCTTTCTCGTACCCTAAAATTGGATTGAGGGCAGTCACCAGTCCGATGCTATTTTCCACCATCTGGCGGCAATGTTCGCGATTCGCAGTGATGCCACGGATGCAACGCTCCACAAGTGTGCGGCAGGCGCGTCCAAGCATATCCAGCGATGTGAACAAATTGTAGGCGATGACTGGCTCCATGGCATTCAGTTCGAGCTGTCCGGCTTCAGCTGCGATGGTCACGGTCAGGTCATTGCCAATCACCTCAAACGCCACCTGGTTGACCACTTCCGGGATGATCGGATTTACCTTGCCTGGCATAATGGATGAACCGGGTGCCATAGGTGGCAGGTTAATTTCACCAAATCCTGCTCGCGGGCCAGATGAGAGCAGGCGCAGGTCGTTGCTGATTTTTGATAGTTTCACCGCCACACGTTTCAACACACCAGAAAGCTGGACATATGCTCCAGCATCCTGGGTGGCTTCGACCAGGTTTTGGGATTGGACCACCGGAACAGCACTGATTTCACGTAATTTTGCGGTGACAAGCTCAGCATATCCAGGGGGTGCATTCAAGCCAGTCCCAATAGCTGTTGCTCCCAAATTGATCTCACGAATCAAAGCCTGTGCTTCGCGTACCCGTAAAATATCTTCCCCAACCATGACGCCCCAGGCTTCGAATTCCTGACCCAAGGTCATCGGAACTGCATCCTGCAGCTGTGTACGGCCCATCTTGATCACATCTGAAAATTCAATCCCTTTCTCAGTCAACGCCTCCTGCAAGGCTTGCATCTCAACAACCAGCCCATCCAGCTTCATGCTTAATGTCAGGCGCAGGGCAGTGGGATAAACATCATTGGTGGATTGGGACAAGTTGACGTGATTGAGGGGATGCAGCACATCATAACTGCCTTTCGGGTAGCCCAGATGCTCCAACGCCCGGTTGGCAATCACCTCATTGGCGTTCATGTTGGTGGATGTTCCTGCGCCACCCTGGATAACATCCACGACAAACTCAAAGAGTAATTCACCGCCCAGGATATCATCGCAGGCATGCGTGATCGCCTGGGCGACCTGGGCAGTTAATAAACCAAGCTCCAGGTTGGTGAGGGCGGCAGCTTTTTTGATATAAGCAAGGGAATGGACTAACCTCGGATAGTGTGAAATGGGAATCCCAGTGATATTGAAGTTCTCCACTGCCCTAAGTGTCTGGATACCATAATAATGCTCATTTGGGACCTGGCGGTCTCCCAGCAGGTCATGTTCAAGGCGAACATTGGTCATATAAACTCCTCGTTTATGGGCAGTCGAAAGAGTAAATCTTCATGTTCTGGTCTACGTGGACTGCAAGGTATTGGCTGTCGTACGACCAATCTGTTTCGGTAGCGGTACCATATATGCCAATATCCAGGGGATAAAGATTGCCCGTGCCGACATTTATGATCCATGCGTAACCATTTTCATCTATATAAGCGATGTGCCGTTCATCCGGTGACCAGTTCAATACACCTGGCAGGTCAACAAATTCAGGATTTAAGCTCGTGGGTTGGTGGGTATGCACTGACCATAAACTCCAATCGGGTTGAATGGGAGCACCTGCCTGCCTAGATAAGCCTGTGATCACCCCAAAAATCACACTTTGCATGCAGTCCACACCGCACGATGTGTAAACCCTCAGACGTAAATCGTCGATCCATTCACTGATGGCTTTCTGACTTGAATAATCATCTGACCGGGCTGCTTCTCCCGGAAAGAGGTCTATGGATGAACGCCCATTCGGATATGCCAATCCAACCGTATACAAGTTATCACTGCGGCGCAATCCCAGGTAAGCGAGGGTGGTCCCGTCTGGAGACCAATCCAGCTCGCCGGCAGCCTGTGTCGCCAGCTTTATCGGATTATCAAATAAAGGTTCTGTAAGCATGTGTAACTCCCCCACATTCCAGCTTGAACCCTGGGTGGATGCCACGTAAGCCACACTATTTTCAATCGGAGACCAGGCGATCAGGTCGCCCTGCGGATTTTCTACGCGAATCATTGCCTGCTCAGCCACCAGGCAGGCTTGAGGTGAGATAACATCCAAGCCGGGGATACTGGAAGTGGGTACCGGTGTGGGAGTAGGCCCGTCGGGTGCTCCACCCAGGATGGAGCAGGCGGAAAGCGCCAGGAGAAGAACTATGACTCTCCCAGCCTTTTTTATAGCAGAGATAATTCGAAGAAACAACATCTATCCTAAAATTATAACCTTGCTCCTGAAATGATGTTGTGCAGATCCGGTTTAATTTTAGAGCACCGAAAGCTGTATAGATCATTGTTTATCGACAGGAATAATATCTACAACTCCAGGTTAAATTAATATCAACCTGCATTTAT
>Ga0209254_10003269_pt1 | contig 14804 bp, 14 predicted proteins | sample FrelakmetDIP11DI_FD_187148 | JGI IMG/M metagenome (GOLD analysis project Ga0209254, IMG submission 187148) | Freshwater lake sediment microbial communities from the University of Notre Dame, USA, for methane emissions studies - DIP11 DI (SPAdes)... | ecosystem: Environmental > Aquatic >...
CTCGAGCTAATTGGAGCTGATGAGGTATGGGAACAAGGATACCGTGGTCAGGGTATTGTTATTGGTCACTCCGACAGTGGTGTTGAGGTGGGACATCCCGAGTTGGCATACTCCTACCGGGGAAGCGATGGCGATAATAATTATAATTGGTATGATCCATGGTATTCCTCTGTCTCCCCGGTAGATATCGGCGGCCATGGTACACACACCCTGGGCACGATCGTGGGCAAAGACGTAGGGATTGCCCCTGAGGCAAAATGGATTGGGTGTGTCAATCTCGCCCGGAATTTGGGAAACCCAGCTTTTTATCTTGACTGCATGCAGTTCATGCTTGCACCATTCCCGCTTGGTGGGAATCCATTTATGGATGGGAAACCGGAGCTTGGAGCACATATCCTGAACAATTCTTGGGGATGCCCGGAAACGGAAGGCTGCGAACCGAATTCTTTGTTTGATGCTGTTGAAGCACTACGTTCAGCAGGAATTTTTGTAGTTGCTTCGGCCGGGAACTCCGGAAATGGGACTTGCGCCACGGTAAAAGATCCACTAGCATTATATGATGCTGTTTATTCTGTTGGCGCAATTACCCAGGGAGGTGATTTAGCCCCATTTTCAAGCATCGGGCCAGTCCTAGTAGATGCAAGCAATCGAACCAAACCAGATATTGTTGGCCCAGGCGTTGACATCCTGTCTGCATATCCAAATAATACTTACCAAACTGCCAGTGGTACTTCTATGGCAGGTCCGCATGTCGCCGGAGCTGTAGCCTTGCTTTGGTCTGCCAAACCAGATTTAATAGGAGATATTAATAAAACCGAGCAGATCCTTAACCAATCAGCCTCACAATACAGCGGCACATACCCCGGGTGTGTTGACAGTCAACAGGTTCCGAATAACGCCGTCGGTTATGGAGTAATCAATGCCCTAGAAGCAGTGAATTTTGCACTCCAAGAAAGTAAATGATTCGAGGACATAGTCATTGAACGATATTTCGGATGATCTTGCACTATCGATGGCTAAAAACGGCGACAAAGATGCTTTTGGCATTCTTTATGAACGTTATGTTGGTAGGATTTATAACTATATCTATTACCGCACAGGCAATCCCAAAGAAGCGGAAGATTTAACAGCTCGTGTTTTTTATCGAGCAATAAATCATATTGGCAGTTACAAAAATTTAGGTGTTCCATTCTCTGCATGGCTCTATCGGATTGCGCATAACCTCGTTGCCAACTGGCACAGGGATAGGAGCCGCAGAAAAGAGGTACCGCTTGAAGAGCATATAGAATTACGTTCAAAATCCGACATTCCTGAAACAGCCTTAGAGATAAGCCAGGAGAAAGAGAAACTCTTATTGGCAATCCGGAATTTGCCGGCGGATCGTCAGGAGGTGATACTACTAAAATTCCTGGATAGAATGTCAAATGCCGAGATCGCAGCCGTTACAGGAAGAAGTGAAGGGGCGATAAAAAGTCTGTACCATCGCACATTACTTGCATTGCGGGATAATTTAGAAATCTCAGCATAAAAGTCTCCGGAGAAAAAATGGCGAGGATTAAAAAAGAAATACCAACACAGGTGGATCCGTTACTGGAAATTGAAGAACAGTTAAGTCACCAGCTGAATCCAGTCCAGCCAGATCCTGAATTTGTCAGACGTATTCACTCCAAATTAACGAATCCACCCAGCGTTTTATTGGAAACCCGGGCGGATTTTACAGGGATCATCCCAGTCCTTGGGGTAATTGCATCAGGAATAATTTTCCTTTGGATTATTAACCGGATTCGGGTATGGCTTTTTTAGATAGGGGGAACCAATCATTAAATGGTTAATAATATTGGCTTATTTTTATATTTATTAGCATGCGGTCTCGCTGTGGTATGTTAATCCTGGAACCATTTTTATTTTCCGGGCCAATCAAAGACAATCCCCGTTATGGAAATCTCTTTGCATTGGAATAAGAAATTATCACGGCTGCGAAAATTACCGGAGTGCATAATTTTATAATTCAGATGCGGCAGGATTATGGAACTTGGTTGGAGAACGGGGTAAAATCCTAAACCTCGGACAACGACAGCTTATTGAAATAGCCCGGGCAGTTCTAGCAAATCCAGATATATTGATATCGGATGAGGTGACTGCCAGCATTGATTCTCAGACTGAATTGTAAATCCAAAACTCCCTTGAAAAATAGATCAAAAAAGGAAACTGTTTCGTCATTGCCCTCCGGCCTTCAACAATTCGAAATGCTTTCCAGAGCCTTGTAATCTCTGATAGGAGAATTTTTGAAAGGGGATCCCATGATATATTTATCGCATTTGAAGGTGTATATGCGAATTGACATAACCACCAGCGTGCTGAATCCGGATGAAAAAATTAGGAGCGGATATCCTCAAAACCCGGTCAAATTCGTTGTGATAGGTAACTAAATCCAGCCCTGGTTTTTTACAAAGTTTGTAATTACCGGGATTTCAAATACCTCGCCTTGGTAGGCTTTGATACCAAGGAAAATAAATAGCCCCAGCGTTAGAATTGATGTACAAATACCAATCAGTACAACACCCAGTACCAGATTAATGACCATTCCAGCAATTCCAAGTACAAGGGCGTGGATATTGTGATATTTTATGAATGGCCTTTCTTTTTTACTCTCAATAAACAGAAGAATAATCGGGATAATTGGGGTGAAAAGATAGGCCAGCAATGCCCATAAGCGGTCATCATTTGTGCTCTCAATTGGCTGGATGGCTGGTTGTCCTTCGTTCATAGGAACCTCCGATGTAGTGTGATTATTATTATCTACAATATTTTATATTTTACCTCATTCCCTTACCTGTTTCATATGTTTATCCTTGAAGACAATAGTTTTCTGTTAATGTACCAATCAAAAATATTCGTGTTAAAATCACGCTATGGTAACAAAAATTGTTTTTATGGGTTCTCCGGATTTTGCAGTACCGACACTATCAGCGCTAATTAATAAATACGATATTGTTGGCGTAGTAACCCAGCCTGACCAGCCTGCGGGAAGGGGACGCACAATAACCCCTCCGCCGGTTAAGGTTCTAGCCCAATCTATTCAACTTCCAATCATTCAGCCTGTTAATTTTAAAGACGAGAATGCCATCAAACAACTGATTGGTTGGGAACCTGACCTGATTATTGTAGTTGCTTTCGGGCAAATATTACGGAAGAATGTGTTGGATCTGCCGCCTTTGGGATGTATCAATGTCCATGCATCCTTGCTTCCCCGCTGGAGGGGTGCAGCACCCGTGCAGGCGGCAATCCTGGCGGGGGATCCAGACACCGGGGTTACTATTATAAAATTGGACAGGGGAGTGGATACCGGGCCAATTCTGACAAAGAAAATGGTGCCAATTCTCCCGGATGACACCTACCAGCTGCTGGGTTTGCGTCTGTCAAATATCGGGGCAGATTTATTAATGGATACACTGCCTGGATATATTGAGGGCAAAATTCAACCCGCTGCGCAGGATGAGGACTCATCTACCTACGCGCCAATGATAAAAAAAGAGCATGGGGAATTGGATTTCAGCCAACCAATTGAGTATCTTGAAAGGCAGGTCAGGGCATATTATCCATGGCCCGGCACATACATGAAATATAAAGCAAATATCCTGAAGATCCTTAAAGCACATATGCTTCTGGATGAGAATTCTAAAATTGGGGAAAGGGGAATTATTGACGGATATCCGGTTGTCGGGGGCAAGCATGGATGGTTGGTTTTAGAAATTGTCCAGCCAGCAGGCAAGAATGCATTATCAGGGGATCAGTTTTTACTTGGAGCAAGGGAATGGTAAAATTATTACCAGATCAACGAATACTTAGATCCCCGGTTTATGATAACTAAAAAAAATTGTAATTTGCGGTTCTTAATGATTGGCACGGGTGCTATTGGTACCTATATAGGTGGCAGTCTACTCGTCTCAGGGCAGGATGTTGTGTTTATTGAACAACCAGCCCTGGTTCCCGAAATTAAACATCAGGGGATGCAGTTGACTTTATCTGGTGAAACGCATCTCCTGGAAAATATTAAAATAGTCCCATCCATTAATGAAGCCTTAGCCTACGGACCTTTTGATATTGCTATTGTAGCGGTAAAGTCATTTGATACAAAAAATTTACTGGAAGGATTAATCCCTTACCGGGCTGCGCTGCCACCAATTCTGAGCCTGCAAAATGGAGTTGAGAACGAGGTAGTGCTGTCTAATGGACTTGGAAATGATAAGGTAATATTCGGAACCCTTACAAGTGCAATAGGTAAAATTGGTCCTGGAAAAGTTGTTCTCGAAAAACTAAGGGGTATAGGAATTTCAGCAACCACCTTATTAGTTCCATCCCTTGTGTCCGTTTTTAATTCGGCGGGACTTAATGCAAAGTTGTATACGAATCCTGCGGCTATGAAATGGTCAAAGATGGTGACAAACCTTCTGGCTAATGCCTCATCCGCTATATTGGATATGACCCCGCTGGAAGTATATTCCAATCCTGAATTATGTAAGCTGGAAATCGCGCAGGTTCGGGAAACGTTGGATGTTATGTCTGCATTAAAAATACCTGTTGTTAATTTGCCAGGAACCCCGGTAAGAGCGCTATCCTGGGGAATCAACATCCTTCCATTTAATATCATACAACCCATCTTAAAGAAAGTGGTGGGAGCTGGCCGCGGTGGAAAAATGCCATCCTTCCATATAGATCTGATGAGCAGGCGAGGATTGTCTGAAGTAGACTATCTAAACGGCGCCGTGGTCCGGTATGGAAGCAAGGTAGGAGTTGATACACCGGTCAATTTGGTTTTAACAGAAACGTTAATGGCTCTCACCAAGGGAGCGCTGGATATTAATTATTTCAGGCACCAACCCGAAAAGTTGATTGAAAGAATTAATTATCGTTAGGGAAAAGCTTTCAAAATCAAATTCCGATTCTTGTTGAAAAGGTGCGATTATTAATGGATTTTAGGAAATACAATTTGGATTTGAATAATGGGCTGTTTTCTGATTGATGAAAATTAAATCGGTTAGGAACCGGTAATAAGTCATGGAAAAACCAAGAAATTAAATCCAACAATCCGGCTTAGTATTATCCAGAAAAACGTGCTTTGAGTCAGAATTCTTGCTGGATAATTCCATATTTAAAAAGTTGTATTAAATTTGGGATATCTATATCCTTAAGGATTTTTAACGGCAGCTAATGCAAGACACCTTCTTGACGATGGATATTTTAAGATTTAAGCTACAATAATTGTGAAAAGATAGACGACTGGTTTAATAACTACTCAAAAAAAGGTTAGCCATGGCAAAAATAATATCCTATCTTCTAAGAATCCTTTTAGTAATAACTATTGTTGCCGGGATTTTTTATTATCCGGTGGAGAAATTGTTATTTACCAAGGAATTTTATGTGAGGATATATGAGGAGGAAAATACCTACCAGAAAATGGCCACCTTTGGCCTTGGTTTATTAATGGATAAGATTGGAGATTTAAGTATACTATTTGGGACAATGGGACCAGGCATGGAATCAACATTCGACCAAACTGCTATCCAGGAATTTTTACACTCATTGATCCGCGAGGAGTGGGTGAAAGAACAAGTGGATTCAGCCACCGGGGTAATTATCAATTATTTCAATGATCAAAGTAAGGAAATAAATATTATTGTTGATTTAACTGAAATGAAGCACTCGATTACCGGAGAATTTGGCAAATCGTTTATTGAAGAGTCAATAAACAACCTCCAGGACTGCAAATTATCAGATCTAATTAAGTTTGGTACACAGATGTTTTCAGGTAGCTCTCCAAAACTACCATTGTGCAAGCCTCCAGAGCAGCTTATGTCAATTGTATTCAGCCTGATGGATGGAATCATTGGGCAGTTTATTAATCCTATTCCAAATACGATTGATCTTGCTGAGTATATTCGTACGGATGATCTCCCATTAAACCAGGGTTTGTGGTCTCAGGTCTATTATTATGTACGCTGGTTTATTGCAAACTCATTGATTATTTTGCCGGTCCTATTGGTTATTTTGGTTCTGTTCCATTGGAAAGAAAAACCCGAAATTCCTTCTGTGATTGGTTTGCCAACTTTGATTGCAGGGTGCATTGGTGGTGGAATCGCCCTGTGGATTTACTTATTTTCAGGATCAATGGCTGAAAATTTCCTGCGTGATATTATTCCGGTGGCAATATTTGAAGAATTATTATTTCTCGCCGACGTGATCACCCGGGCGCTAAAAGAATTCGGCGCCTCGGCACTGATCTTTTCTGGCATAGCTATAGCAACGGGTGTCCTGCTCCTTGTAATCCATAACTTGATAAAAGGGCGAAAAGTACCCTCAACAATTGTGGAAATTACTTAACCGGCTTGATTTTTTTTCTCAACAAATTTGTTTTGCCATTCAAACAATTTGTTAATTGCTTCTATTGGACTGAAATTGTTAAGATCGAGGGATTTTAATTCTTCTATCAACGGATTGGTTTCTGGAAATAAAATCATCTGCTGGGCGGAGCCGGGGTTTATTTCCAGTGCTTTACCGGAGCTGATTTGCAACTGCATGAGGATCTCATACGATCGGTGGATGACAGGGGCAGGAAGCCCGGCTATCTGGGCAACATGAATTCCGTAAGATCGGTCAGCTCCTCCGGGAACAATTTTATGAAGGAAGACCACTTTCTCCCCGTCTTCCGTGACTGCCACGTTATAATTCCGGACACCTGGCAATAATTCCCCCAGCTGGGTTAATTCATGATAATGGGTAGCAAATAAGGTTCTGGCTCTTAATTTGGGATGGTTGTGAATATATTCAACCACTGCCCAGGCGATGGATACCCCATCATATGTACTTGTACCGCGTCCAATTTCGTCAAGAATGATTAAACTGCGATTACTGGCATGATTAAGGATATTTGCAGTCTCGATCATTTCAACCATAAAAGTTGACTGCCCGGCATGTATTTCGTCCTGTGCTCCGATTCGTGTAAAAATACGGTCAACAAGGCCGATCCTGGCTTTACCGGCAGGTACATAACTGCCAATCTGTGCCATTAGTACGATGAGAGCTACCTGCCTGAGGAATGTGCTTTTTCCACTCATATTTGGACCGGTGAGTATCCGGATTATCTCACCTGGTTCAAAAACGGAATCATTGGGAACAAAGCGTTCACCCCGCAGATAATGTTCTACAACGGGATGCCTTCCGTCCTGAATTTCCAGGACAGTATCCTCATAAATTTCTGGCCTAATATAATTATCCTGAACAGCAACTTCTGCGAGGGATGATACAACATCCAAAAATGCTACCTTTCGGGAACTGGTAAGCAGCATTTCCGCACTTCCAGCAATGGTCGATACGATTTCCTGGAAAATCCTGGATTCGATTTCTTTAATTCGGTCTTCTGCGTTCAGTACCAGCGTCTCATATTCTTTAAGTTCAGGGGTAATATAACGTTCGGCATTGACCAGTGTTTGTTTGCGAATGTATTCATCAGGAACATGATCGGTATTGCTGCGGGTAACTTCAATGTAATATCCGTAAACTTTGTTGTATCCAACTTTCAGATTCTTGATTCCTGTCCTCTGCCGCTCTTCATTTTCCAGATTTTTAATCCATTCCCGGGCATGTTTCGTTGAATTGAGAATATTATCTAACTCTGAAGAAAAACCGGATTTGATCACACCGCTTGTTTGGAGGGTTGCCGGGGGCTCCTCGGGTATTGCAGACTCGATTAATTCAAGCTCCGAGTGACAGCTGGTTAAACCTGAGGTAATCGGTTGGAATATTGCGTGCGAATCTTCAAATAACTTAATTAGGGATGGCATTTTCCGTAGAAAACCACGAATGGAGACTAAATCTCGAGGAATGGCAGATCCAGTGATTAATCGATTGGTTAATCGCTCCAGGTCCGGCAGCCCTTTAAGGGCAGCTCTTAACTCGGTTCTCAGCAAGCCGTGATTTATGAACGCACCGACTGCATCCTGCCGGCTTTGGATCTCGGCGATTATTAATAATGGTTTGGTAATCCATTGATAAAACATCCGGTGCCCCATCGGGGTGATGGTCTGGTCAAGGATTCCGACCAGGGAACCCTTATTATCCGACCGGCGGATTGTCTCAGTGAGTTCGAGATTTCGCCTGGTTTCTGCATCTAAAACCATAAATTCGGATGTGCTGTAGGTAGAAATCTTGTTTAATAATCGTAAGGCATCCGGTTGGGTTTCTAGCAAATATTGGACAATTGCTCCGGCTGCCCGGATAGCGGTCGGTTTGTTATTTAGACCGAATCCATCCAAAGTAGAGACTCCAAATTGCCGCAGGAGTGCTTCCTTGGACCGGTTGAATTCAAAACGATACCTGGGTAAATTTGTTATGTGGCCGGGAATGGTTCTGTGGAAATGAATATTCTCCGGTAGGACCACTTCGGCAGGCTTCAGGCGAACAAGTTCAGCGAAAACCAGGGATGAGATATCCTTACCGGAAATTTCAGTTACAGCAAATTCACCGGTGGTAACGTCAACAATGGCAATCCCGGCTTTCTCATCTTCGATAATGAATGTCACCAGGTAATTGTTAATCGGGCTTTGCAGAAGGCCAGGTTCCATAACAGTACCAGGGGTTACCACCCGCACAACCTGGCGGGGTACAAGGCCATTTACTGGTTGATCACCAATTTGTTCACAAATGGCGACATGGTATCCCTTGTCGATGAGACGTGCCAGGTAATTATCAACTGCGTGGTACGGTATGCCCGCCATAGGTATACGGTTATTCTTCGCCACATTTCGAGAGGTTAAAACAATATCGAGTTCCCTGGATGTAATTTCAGCGTCTTGATCGAAGGTTTCATAAAAGTCACCCAGGCGGAAAAAAACTATTGCCTCCGGATAACGCCGTTTTATTTCCAGGTATTGTTGGCGAATAGGAGTTAATTCATCAGACATATTTACTCACAACAATTACGGGATATGGAGCGAATCTTTTCACAATACTATCATTAAGAAATAATTTACACCAGAATTCAACTATAATCATAATTCGTTGTTGTCTGCGATATTTGCAGAATTCATTGGTTGATTTTACTCTTAGAAAATTATCATGAAACAAGAAAAGATGCTAAATCCGCTTTTTGAAAATATACAAATTGGAATAGGTACCTGGCAATGGGGTGATCGTATTTATTGGGGGTATGGTAACGAATATCATGAAGAGGATATTATGCTTGCGATAAAGGCCTGCTTCCAACATGGGCTGCGATTCTTTGATACTGCCGAGGTTTATGGTATGGGTAGATCAGAGACATTATTGGGGAGTGGTTTGCTGCAAACAAACGAATCGGTAATAGTTGCGTCAAAATATATGCCTTTCCCCTGGAGATTAAAACGTTCTAATTTGTTAAACGCGGTGAAGAATAGTATTCGCCGATTAAATCTCGATTGTATCGATTTGTACCAGATCCATTATCCTTTTCCGCCAATAAATATTGAAACCTGGATGGAGGGGATGGTTGAGGCTCATCAAGCAGGATTAATCCGGGAAATCGGTGTATCCAATTTCAACCGGGAACAATTGCAACGTGCGTTTGATATTCTGGTTCATCATGGTATCCGTTTGGCTTCTATTCAAATTGAGTATAACCTTCTAAATCGATCAGGTGAGAAATCGGGTTTATTGCGCTTATGTGATCAATTGGGTATTGTGTGCATTGCGTATAGTCCCCTGGCGCAGGGAATCCTTACCGGTAAATACCACCCAGATCGAATTCCCCAGGGAATCAGGGGAAGGCGATACAATCAAGATCTGATTAATAAAACCCAAGGGTTGATCAATGCGATGAAAAAAATAGGCTCGGACCATTCTGGAAAGAACTGTACCCAGGTAGCCATAAATTGGGCTGTAAATAAAGGGACGATACCAATACCAGGAGTAAAGAATGCGTTTCAAGTTGAGGATATTTCTGGGGCATTAGGTTGGGATTTAGATGGAGATGAAATGCAGTTGTTGGACCATTTATCTGATCAATATATTTCCGGGAAATAACCCTGATTTTCATAGAAACGAAATTCACAAAAATCCGTATTCTTCTTTAAAATGACAGGAATTAATTAACAGGAGAGTCCAATGGAGAAATATAGCAATCCATTAAGGAGATCTAAGAGGAATCGGGTTGTTGCAGGTGTTTGTGGCGGCTTCGGAGATTTTTTTGGGATCAGCCCAACCTGGTTTCGGCTGGCTTTTTTCATTGCAGCATTGCCGGGTGGATTTCCAGGTATCCTGGTTTATGTATTGTTGTGGGTGATCATTCCCCAGGGGAAATAGACCTACGCTAGATTTTGTACTAAAACCCCATTTTAATCCTGGAATTCCACTTCAATTTCCTGATTTTCATCCCATTTTTCAAACGGCTCAAGCCTGATATCTCCAAATAAGGTGTCCTGTTGAGCAAGCAAAATATTTTGTTTTATCAATTCCAGCATCGCCAGGAACGATACCACTATTTCGGTCCTGGTCTTATTTCTCGGAATATTATTGAATAATAGTTGTTGGGTTCCATGTAATAAAAATATTATGGTTTGGATTCGGTCTCGTATGGTAATTTTTGGTAACGACACGACTGTGTCAATGCTTTGTAAGCCCGAGTTTTTTGAAAATATGGATCTGGCAACCTCTAGCAGGTCTTCAAGTGTGATGTTGGTGAGATCAATCTTTGATTCATACTTATATGGAATCGGAGCGAGACGCAGGTAACTATGCAGTCCAGCATCCTGCCGCATATCCAACCATTTAGCCTTCTCTTTAAATTTCCTGTAGATTATTAACTGTCGCGCCAAAGCATCTCCGGGATCTTCTTCTTCCGAAGATGGAAAAACGTCTGTCACATTATGCGGTAAAAGCGCGGATGATTTGATCTGGAGAAGCTTGGTGGCAACGACTAAAAAGGAAGATATCTCGTCCGGTTCCCTGTCCTGAATTTGGTTTAAATAATTAAGGAACTGGTTTGTAACTTGCGCCAAGGCAAGGCGGGATATATCCAGTTCGGCCTTTTCAATTAATTCTAAAAGCAGGTCAAGGGGACCTTCGTATACATTAGTATTTACTTTGTAACCACCCGAATCCGGATTCATCGTACTTGCCATCATAAAACAAATTATATCAGAGGGAAAATAATATCAATTTGGAGTGTAACAATAATTAATGGTTATAATTCAGAAGTGAAGAATTTATTTTCCCATATCGATGATGCCGGTAATGCCCAGATGGTTAATGTTAGTGATAAACCAGATACTTTCAGGACAGCCATCGCTGCAGGAGAATTCCAAGTGACGCGTTCTACCTACCTGTTTATCCGGGATGGACTGATCCAAAAAGGGGACGTTCTAACGGTGGCTAAAATTGCCGGTATCAGTGCCGCTAAAAAAACAGCCGACTTAATTCCGTTGTGTCATAATATTCCGCTAAGTTATATAGATGTGCAATTAACACTTTCTGAAATCCTGCCTGGAGTAGAAATTTTAGCGGAAGTCAGGTCTTCTGGCAAGACAGGCGCTGAGATGGAGGCTTTAACAGCTGTATCGATCAGTGCATTGACTCTCTATGACATGGTAAAAGCAGTGGAAAAAACTGCCAAAATCCAAAATATCCGCCTCTTGAGAAAAACAGGAGGTATGAGTGGGGATGTGAATAACGAATGAGGATTCCTGTCAAATTCTTTGCATCCTATAAAGAATTGGTAAAAACAAGCATGATGGAAATGGAAATTCCATCCCCTGCTACTGTTTTGCAATTTAAACAACTCCTTATTCAAGAATTTCCTGCTTTAGAATCATCAATGGTCAGCGCAATTATCTCAGTAAATCATAAATTTTCATTTGATGAGGATTTAATTGTTGAAGGAAATGAGATTGCGTTATTTCCCCCGGTGAGTGGTGGAGCAATGAATCAAACACACCTTGATATTTCTGAAAATCCTTTTGATATAAATCAGTTAGTCCAGAAAATTACCTTTCAGACCACAGGTGCGATATGTGCATTTACTGGTATTGTAAGAGAGCTAAACGAGACGGAAAACCTTGAAAAAACAATTGCCTTGGAATATGAAGCATATTTACCCATGGCACTTGAAAAAATGGAACAAATTGCAGATGAAATTCGCAGCCGTTGGGGAAGAATAGAAGGTATTGTTATTGTTCAAAGGATTGGTTATTTACCGAAGGGCACCCAGACGATTTTTATCGCTTGTTCAGCCAGTCACAGGGATGACGGGATTTTTGATGCTGCCCACTTTGGTATTGACCGGCTGAAAGAAATTGTCCCCATCTGGAAGAAAGAAATTCATTTACAGGGGGAACATTGGAAAGAAGGCAGCTACCATCCAACAAGGGATGATTAATCACTTTCTCCTTTTACATCATACTGCGAAACAATACCAGCAGCGGCTTTACCAAAGTTACATTTTTTTATTATTAATGGATAATGCACTAAAATACGAATGAGTGAAGGATAAACGGTGAAAAGCGAATCATCTTTACGATGTAGAGATGTTTGGCCTTCCATCGTTTCCTGGAGGATGATATTGGATAGTGAATATATAATACAAGACATTGAATCGCCAAAAGAATTAGCACAAAGACTCAATCTCCAATTTAAGGATCATTTATTACTAACCAGGGCGTTAACCCACCGATCGTTTTTCAACGAACACCCAGATGCAATTGAAGATAACGAGCGGCTGGAATTCCTTGGAGACGCCGTCCTTGATTTTATGGTGGCAGCCTGGTTATACCATAAATTTCCAGAGATGCCCGAAGGGGACTTAACCAGGATGCGTTCAGCGCTTGTTCACACTGAACAATTGGCAGATTTTGGAAGGAAAATTCATTTATCTCAAGCAATGCGCCTTGGGAAGGGTGAAATGTACGCAGGTGGAAAGGACCGACCAGCATTACTTTGTGATACTTTCGAAGCACTTGTTGGTGCACTGTACCTGGATGGCGGTATTGAACAGGTGAGAATATTCATTTTCCCATTTTTAGAAGAAGCAACTGCAGATATAATCTCCAACCGCAAAATAGATGATCCAAAAAGCCAGCTGCAGGAGTGGGCCCAGGGACAGGGTTATCCTCCCCCACAATATATAACCCGCAATGAACGCGGGCCTGACCATTTAAAGGAATTTGATGTTGAAGTAATTATTAACGGAATATCTTATGGTTTGGGCATTGGCCACAGTAAACAAATTGCTGCAAAATCCGCTGCTCAACAGGCTTTGAAGACCCTTGGATTAATTGTTTCGTAATACCCGGGAATTACACAAAGGATGATTCATAGATGATACCTCAGCTCAAATCCCTTGAACTACAGGGGTATAAAACTTTTGCAAGCAAGACCTTGTTTGAATTTCCGGTTCGTATCACAGCAATTGTAGGTCCCAATGGTGCCGGGAAATCTAATATTGCTGATTCATTGCGTTGGGTACTTGGTGAGCAAACCTATTCCCTTCTGCGTGGTAAGAAAACGGTAGACATGATTTTTGCAGGTTCCGAGCAAAAATCCCGCTCCAGTATGGCTGCTTGCAAGGTGACATTTGATAATTCAAGCGGATGGCTCCCAATTGATTATGGGGAAGTAACCATAACACGCAGAGCTTACCGTGACGGTCAGAACGAATATCTTTTAAATGGTCAGAGAGTCCGGTTGAAAGAGATTTCGGAGCTGTTAGCAAACGCCGGTCTGGCCGAAAGAACCTATACGATTATTGGCCAGGGGTTGGTTGACTCTGCACTCTCGTTAAGACCTGAAGAACGGAGGAAGTTCTTTGAAGAAGCATCCGGGATCGGGTTATATCACAGCAGGCGGGAGGAATCTATTGCCAGGCTGGAAAAAACCCGCAGGAATTTGGAAAGAGTCCACGATATTCTCGGGGAATTGGAGCCAAGATTAAAAAGCCTTGAAAAGCAGGCTCAGAAAGCAAAGGAATTTGAACGCATACAAGCCGATTTAAAAGTTCTGCTACGGGAATGGTATGGATATCACTGGCATAGGTCTCAGAATGAACTCGCTCTCTCCTATACTGCCCTGAAAGATCAAGAGAAGGAACTTGAGACTGCCAGGGAGGAACTTTCCAAAATCAATTCACATATGGATTCTGGAAAAAGCATTGTATTAGAAAAAAGAAATACTCTCAGCCAAATGCGTGTTAAGCTTACGGAATTTTATCAAAACCGGGAAAATATTAATCGTTCCCTTGCCGTCTTAGAAGAGCGGAGTCGTTCTCTCAATGAACAATTATTGAGAATTGAAAACGACCTGGTCCGTAATCAAGAAGAAAATGAAACAACTATCGGCCGAATTACAATCCTGGCGGAGGATTTAGACAGATTTACCTCTGAAAAAAAGGAAGCGGAAGCGAAGTTTCTCGAAGCCAGAAAATTGTTTTCTGCCCGCCAAATTGCCAGGCGGGATTTCGAAAACCAACTCAATGAAAAAAAGAATGAAGTTATCACGGCTGAGACAGATAGAATACGAACAGGATTACGCTTGCAGGAGCTTGAGAACCAGATTACCAGAAATGCCAGATCTATAGATACGATAAATGAAAAAGTAATTAATGAGAAGACCCTTCGCGACAAACGCCAGATGGAGCTCAATGATCTTGGCAGTATTCTTACCCAATCGGAAGCATTAATTCAATTCAATCGCGAAGAAATTCACCGTCAGGAAGACACGCTCATAGATCTCCAAAAGGATCTATCTTCACTACATGACAAACTTTCATCACTCGAGAGGGG
>Ga0209254_10003270_pt1 | contig 14804 bp, 13 predicted proteins | sample FrelakmetDIP11DI_FD_187148 | JGI IMG/M metagenome (GOLD analysis project Ga0209254, IMG submission 187148) | Freshwater lake sediment microbial communities from the University of Notre Dame, USA, for methane emissions studies - DIP11 DI (SPAdes)... | ecosystem: Environmental > Aquatic >...
CTCGTCGTCATCAGAATCGGTATAGTCATGATCCTCATTGAGAAGGAAGCTCTGCGGCTTCTCAAGGAACTGATGGCCTTTCGGCGTCAGCCCCAGGAGACCGTAGTTCTCTATGTCCTTGTTCAGCAGCTTATTGATAAGCGCCTGCCGGATGACCATGTTCCAGAAACGCTCATCCTTCTCCTCATCTATGCCAAACGTTTCAAGCTTGTGATGCTTGTATGACTTAATGGCTGAATTAAGCGTTCCGGCCAGTATCTTAGCTATGTGTTCAGCCTTGTGCTTCTCTTTTACCGCCATGACAGTTTCAAGCACGTTGACAACATATTCTGATCCCTCAAACTGTGTCTTGGGATGCAGGCAGTTATCACAGGCTTCGCAGTTCTCCTGCTTGTATTCCTCACCGAAGTAGTGAAGCAGTATCCTGCGGCGGCATGTTGATGATTCGGCATACGAGACCGTTTCAAGAAGGAGCTGCTTGCCTATTTCCTGTTCGGCAATGGGTTTTCCCTGCATGAATTTCTCAAGCTTGACAATATCATCGTAGCTATAGTACGCTATGCATCGCCCTTCACCTCCGTCGCGGCCAGCACGGCCGGTCTCCTGGTAATAACCCTCAAGGCTCTTGGGCATGTCATAGTGTATGACATACCTCACATCGGGTTTGTCTATACCCATTCCGAAAGCGATGGTGGCTACAATCACATCCGCCTCCTCCATCAGGAATTTATCCTGGTTGGTGGTCCGCGTGGCCGAATCCATCCCTGCATGATAGGCCAGGGCCTTAATATCATTGACCTTAAGCGTCTCTGCCAGCTCTTCTACTTTTTTCCGGCTCAGACAGTAAATTATTCCGGATTTGCCGGGATTATTCTTTATGTATTTGATGATCTCCCTGGCAGCATCCTGCTTCGCCTTGACCTCATAATAGAGATTGGGCCGGTTGAATGACGACTTGTAAACCTGCGCATCGCTTATTCCGAGGTTCTTCAGTATGTCATGCTGCACCTTTGGTGTGGCAGTTGCAGTGAGAGCTATTATTGGCGCGCGGACTATTGTATCTATGATAGGACGTATCCTGCGGTACTCAGGCCTGAAGTCATGCCCCCACTCCGAGATACAGTGAGCCTCATCAACGGCATAGAATGAGATCTTAATGTTTCTGAGAAAATCAATATTCTCCTCCTTGGTGAGAGACTCCGGCGCCACGTAAAGGAGTTTGGCATTTCCCTGCATCACATCCTCCTTTACCTTCATGATGGAGCTCTTTGTCAGGGAAGAATTAAGGAAATGAGCTACATCATCATTGGTGTTGAAATTCCGCATTGCATCAACCTGGTTCTTCATCAGGGCGATCAGCGGAGAGATCACAATGGCAGTGCCTTCCATCATCACCGCAGGCAGCTGGTAGCAGAGCGACTTGCCCCCACCAGTGGGCATCAGAACAAAAGTATCATTCCCGGTAAGGATATTCCTGATTATATCTTCCTGGTTACCCTTGAAGGTATCAAAACCGAAGTATCGTTTCAGATAATCATGTATGGCACTGTCAGCAAACATATCAATTCCCCTCTTCCCCGTAAAATAAACAGAGTATTATACAAACAACAAGTTACAAACTCATCGGATTATTTTCAAACCCTTATATCAAATTTAATCTTTTTTAAATCAACAATCAAATCTTTTTATTCCAGGAGATATTTATCATTGCATGTGCATTCAGAATTTTTGTTTTGTTTGGAAACGTAAGATTTAGCATCTTTACAGGCTTTAAAATGAGGCGAGACTGATGATTGGCAGTAAGAAAAAAAGTGGCGAGGGAGAGGGTGAAATGACCTTTCTTCAGCACCTTGAAGAACTGAGGTGGCATATAATAAGGTCTGTCATCGCCGTTGTCGTGGGTGCCATTGTCGCTTTTATGCTCAAAGATTTTATTTTCGACAAGGTCATACTTGCTCCCAAAAGCCCCGGGTTCATCACCAACCGGTTGCTGTGCCAGCTGGCTGATGCCGTTAATGCGCCTGTGCTGTGCATTAACCAGAATTCCCTGAACCTGATAAGCATTAAAATGTCAGGCCAGTTTACCACACACATAACCATATCGCTGATAGTGGGCGTCATCATGGCATTTCCCTATATTTTCTGGGAGTTCTGGTCCTTTTTCCGTCCGGCTCTTTATGAAAAGGAAAGGAAACATGCACGCGGTGCCGTAACGGCTGCATCATCGCTGTTCATTATAGGAATTCTCTTCGGCTATTACATTATTTCACCCCTGTCGATAAATTTCCTGAGCAGTTACCGTGTCAGTGACCTGGTGGATAACCAGATAAACATAACCTCTTATATAGGATCTGTCACTTCGGTGGCGCTCTCGGCTGGCATAACCTTTGAACTGCCCATAGTAGTGTTTTTTCTTGCCAGGATAGGAATAATAACGCCGGAATTCATGCGCAAATACAGGAGGCATGCCATAGTCGTCGTTCTTGTCCTTGCGGCAGTGATAACCCCGCCTGATGTCTTCAGTCTTATACTCGTTTCAATTCCGTTGGTCTTATTATATGAAGTGAGTATCTTTATTGCCGGCAGTGTAGTGAAGAAACGCGAAATGGATAACAAAGCTGCTGAGGCCGTTGCCGGTGCTGCTGAAAAAAAACAATAGGATGAAGCTCTATACCACAGACCTGGTAAAAAGATACAAGACCCGTACTGTTGTGAACGAGGTCTCCGTTGAAGTCGAACAGGGCGAGATCGTCGGGCTGCTCGGCCCCAACGGGGCAGGGAAGACCACCACCTTCTACATGATCGTGGGCCTGATAAGACCAAACGGAGGAAATATTTTTCTTGACAATACCAATATTACTGACTTCCCGATGTACCGCCGCTCACGCCTGGGCATAGGATACCTGGCGCAGGAGGCATCCATATTCAGGAAGCTGAGCGTGGAAGACAATATCATGGCTGTCATGGAGCTGTCTGACATGAGCAGGGAGGAGCGGCATGAGCGCCTGGAGATGCTGATGACGGAGTTCGGGCTCGTTCGCATACGCAAGAGCCTCGGCATACAGCTCTCCGGCGGCGAACGGCGGCGAACGGAGATAGCACGCGCCCTCGCCCTCAAACCAAATTTTATCCTCCTCGACGAGCCCTTTGCCGGCGTTGACCCTATTGCCGTCGAAGATATTCAGGGCATCGTATCACATCTTAAAGACAAAAATATAGGTATCCTCATCACTGACCATAACGTGCACGAGACCCTTTCCATAACTGACCGTGCCTATCTTCTCTTCGAAGGTAAGATCCTCAAACAGGGCACATCAGCCCAGCTTGCCAATGATGAAGAGTCAAGAAATCTCTACCTCGGTAAGAACTTCGAACTCAGGAGGTAATTTAGAAGTACTGCTTTTGTAACTTCATATTATTTGCTAATTTTGCGCCACATTTTGCGGATGTGTCGTAATTGGTAGCCGAGCAAGACTTAGGATCTTGTGCCTCAGGGCGTGGGGGTTCGAGTCCCTTCATCCGCACTAAATCACAGAACCGCTATGACAGTCCGCCAACTGGCGGACGTTGAGCGGTTTTTTAAGTCGAAATAAAATTTTATTGAAATGAATATCACCAGAGAAAACGTTGATGCACTGAATGCAAATGTCAGGATCAATATCGTTAAAGCCGATTATGAAGAGAAGGTTGAAAAAAAACTCAGGGAATACAGAAGGACCGCAAACATAAAGGGCTTCCGCCCAGGTCATGTACCCTTCCCGATGATTAAAAAACTGTACGGCACATCCGTTCTCGTCGACGAGATCAACAAGCTGGTATCCGAAAGTCTTTCCAATTATATCAAGGACGATAAGATTGACATCCTCGGTGACCCAATGCCAAAAAATGACGAGCATGCCTTCGATCCCGAAAAGTCTGAAGAGTTCAATTTTACATTTGAGCTTGGCCTTGCCCCTGAGTTCGAGCTGGCTCTGTCAAAAAAACAGAAGCTTACCCGCTACCTGATTGAGCCTGATGCCAAAATGATTGCAGACTACGTCGACAACTATGCCCGCAGACACGGCCAGTTCATTATCGCCGGGAAATCGGAAGAGAAAGACCTCCTGAAAGGTACGGTAACATCCGACGACGGCACTGTCACCAACGATGACGCTACCCTTTCAATTGATGTAGTCAAGGACGAAAAGATCAAGAAAGAATTCATTGGCAAAAAGGCCGGCGACACCCTTACCTTTGACATACGGACGGCTTTTCCCAACGACTATGAGATAGCCGGCCTGGTGAAGAAGCAGAAAGATGAAGTCAGAGACCTCAACGGACAGTACACCATAACTGTCAGGGAAGTGTCAAGATTCGTACCCGCGGATAATGACAAGGCCCTATGGGATAAGGTTTACGGCGAGAACACGGTAAATACCGCTGAAGAATTCGAGGCAAAAGTGACAGAAGAAATAAGGGAATATTTCAACCGTGAGACAGACTATAAACTGCGGACGGATGCACGTGAAACAGTATTGAAAAAGACACCTTTCGAACTGCCCGATGAATTCCTTAAGAGATGGCTTCTGAAAGTGAATGAGAAAACCACCCCCGAGGAGCTTGAGAAGGAATATGATCATTTCCGCGACGACCTGCGCTGGCAGCTGGTAAAAAATAAAGTAGCCAAAGAAAACAGCATAAAGATTACTGATGAGGAAATCATGGCTGAGGCAAAAACCTTCACTAAAGCCCAGTTTGCCCAATACGGCCTTTACTATGCTACAGATGAACAGATTACATCCTTTGCTGCAGACATGCTGAAAAAGGAGGATGATTCGCACCGCATTGCTGAAAAAGTACTTGATACAAGGGTACTTGATATCATAATCGAGGCTCTCAGGGTAGATGATAAAAAGGTCTCGATAGAAGAGTTCAACAAGCTCTTTGAGAAGAAGTGACAACTGAATAATGAGAATTTTATATCTTTGACATTCAATCAAAGTAATCAGTTATGTCAGATACAGGAGATTTTAAAAAATATGCAGCTGACCGCTTCGGCATCAGCAGCCTTACCATGCAGCGTTATATTTCAGCCAATAACAGCTACATTTCCCCAACAATTATCGAGGAACGCCAGCTCAACATAGCCTCGATGGACGTGTTCTCACGCCTGATGATGGACCGTATAATATTCCTTGGCCTTCCCATAGATGACTACGTTGCCAACATCATACAGGCACAGCTACTCTATCTTGACTCGTCAGACCCCGGAAAAGACATACAGATCTATCTGAACACCCCCGGTGGCGCAGTCCATGCAGGTATGGGTATCTATGACACGATGCAGTATATCTCAGCCGATATTGCTACCATTTGCACAGGGATGGCCGCATCTATGGGCGCCGTCCTGCTCACTGCAGGCACCAAGGGAAAACGGTCTGCCCTGAAACACTCACGCATCATGATCCACCAGCCTATGGGAGGTGCAGAGGGTCAGGCCTCCGACATAGAGATAGTTGTGAGAGAGATACTGAAAATCAAGAAAGAACTGTACGAGGTCATAGCTTTGCATACCGGCAAACCGCTTGATCAGGTGGAAAAGGATGCTGACCGGGACTACTGGATGACGGCAACGGAGGCAAAGGATTACGGTATGATCGACGAAGTTCTTACCAGATCAAAAAAACAAAGCCGTTCTGATGGATAAATGCTCATTCTGCGGACGTACAAAGAAAGAGGCGAACCTGCTTATTGCGGGGCTTGAGGGCCATATCTGTGATCACTGCATCGAGCAGGCTCACAACATCATGGCTGAGGAGCTCGGCAGCAAATCAAGTTTCAGCCTTGACAGTATCAAGCTACGTAAGCCGGAAGAGATAAAGAGTTTCCTTGACCAATATGTTATAGGTCAGGAAAGGGCAAAAAAAACACTCTCCGTCGCAGTATACAATCACTATAAAAGATTGATACAGAGACCTGACAGTGATGATGTGGAGATCGAGAAATCGAATATTATTCTTGTCGGGGAGACGGGTACGGGCAAAACTCTCCTGGCACGAACTATTGCACGTATGCTTCATGTGCCTTTTACCATTGTCGATGCCACCGTCCTCACCGAAGCAGGATACGTGGGTGAAGATATTGAAAGCCTTCTGACGCGTCTTCTGCAGAATGCCGATTATGACGTCAAGGCTGCGGAAAAAGGCATTGTATTCATTGATGAACTTGACAAGATAGCACGCAAGGGAGATAATCCCTCCATAACGCGTGATGTATCAGGAGAGGGAGTACAGCAGGGCCTCCTTAAACTTCTTGAGGGATCCATTGTAAATGTGCCTCCGCAGGGAGGAAGGAAGCACCCTGAGCAGAAGATGATCCCTGTCGATACAAAAAATATTCTTTTTATATGCGGCGGAGCATTCGAGGGCATCGAAAAAAAGATTGCCAACAGGCTCAACACAACAGTAGTAGGGTACAACGCCAGCCGTTCTCGTGACCGTTATGATAAAAGCGATCTTCTGAAGTATATTGCCCCGCAGGATCTTCGTGCCTACGGCCTTATACCCGAGATAATCGGACGACTGCCGGTTCTCACACACCTCTCTCCCCTTGACAGCAAGGCCCTTAGAGCCATCCTCACGGAACCGAAGAACGCCATCACAAAGCAGTATATCAAGCTCCTTGCCATGGACGGCATTGAACTCACATTCACTGACGAGGTGCTGGACTATATTGTAGACAAGTCCGTTGAGTTCAAACTGGGCGCCAGGGGATTGAGAGCACTTTGCGAAGCAATCATGCTCGACGCCATGTTTGAGCTTCCTTCCGGTGATACAAAAGAATTTACCGTCACCACCGAGTACGCCACCCGCAAGCTTGAAAAGGTGGACATGAAAATCCTCAAGGCATCATAAAAATAAGGCTGCCCCTGTTGAGGCAGCCTTATTTTATTTGCAGACATTGCAGACATGGCATATCCTTGCAATGTAGCGATGCCCTGAGAGGGCGTCGTTACTTAAGGATCAACATAATTCTTTATTTCCCAAGGGGATATTTCGGATGCCGGTACCTGAGAGTTATCTCTTTGGTATCATCACCTCTTATCAGTGTGGCAATTGCATCGCATGCACCTGTTCCGTAATCAAGCTCGAACGGCTCCACACCGTCGATCTCAAACCGGACAGTACCGCTTACCAGGAACCTGCAGGCTGCTTCCCATTGCAGGGGATTTGTCACGGAAAGATTATAAGTAACACCGTCAAGATTTACCCCTGAGGCTGTACCGGTGATGAGGCACTTGTCATCCCATGGGTTCCACCATGTCAGATAGCCGGCGGTATACTCACGCATGCGGCTGAACGTCCGTATAATGAACTTGCTGTCACTGAAGGTGATCTTCCCGCCGGTGAGTACTACAGAAAAGACGACATTACCACTGTTGTTAAGGCCGGTGTTCGTCACTACTGTCGTTCCTTCGACCCTGGCGCCGTTGACATAATAATTGTCAAAGGTGAGCGTTCGTACCGATGCCACTTCCTGCCTCGGCGCGGAAAGGGTTAAGATGATCTTGCCACTGCGTACAACATCATTCAGGCCTTCGCATCCTGTGCCGTAGTCAATCACAACATTCATCGGCCAGAGGCCCAGCTCCGGGAAAGTTACCGTGACCAGAGGGCAAGAATCAACAACTGAGCCTGACTTTTTTAAGTCCTCGGCCATCATGGTGGCAATCTCGAGTGACGCAAAAGCATCATCAAAAACTGCTTCAGCCAGTACGGCATCATCAGCCGCCTCGATGGTTGAATCCTCCAGAGGGGTCGACTTCTGGCATGATGAAACCATAAAACCCAGGAGGATCATAATAAGTAAAAGAGATTTCGTTTTCATAATAGATTTTGTTTAATTATTCAAATGCATTCCATATCACATAGACTGCCGAACAATTGAAAGGTTTAACGGAAAATTCAGGAAAAAGTTACTTCCGGCGCAGATATGTCGTGTAAGTGAAGCTGATCCCGTCTTTTTCTTCGGAGATATGTTCTTCTTTTTCAGCAACATACCATTCCACGGGGTCGATTTCCGGAAAGAATGTGTCGGATTTGAATTTTTTATGTAAATGTGTCACAAGCAACCTGTCGGCAAGTGGCATGAACTGCCTGTAAACGGACCCGCCCCCGATGATGAAGATCTCTTTCCCCGGGTCACAGAATTCCATAGCCTGATCTACCGACCTGGCAGTCTCGGCACAGTTGAAACAGTCTAACTCATTGTCGGTCAGAACAATGTTTTTTCTGCCTGAAAGGGGTTTATTCGGTAATGATTCCCATGTCTTCTTGCCCATTATGAGACAATGACCCATGGTTATTCTTTTAAATCGCTTCAGGTCACCGGGGATGTGGGCAAGCAGCCTGTTCTTATAACCAATGCCGTTATTGCGGTCCGTTGCAACAATTATAGTTATCATCTCATACAGATATGTCTCCCTTTATTGCAGGGTGCGGGTCGTAACCAGTGAGGGTGAAGTCATCGTATTTGAAAGAAAGTGTATCCCTGGCCTCCGGATTAATATTCATCAACGGCAGGGGACGCGGTTCACGGGTGAGCTGTAGCCTGACCTGCTCAATATGATTAAGGTATATGTGTGCATCGCCGAATGTATGCACGAACTCCCCTGGTTTGTAACCGGTGACCTGTGCCATCATCAGCGTCAGGAGTGCGTATGATGCAATGTTGAAAGGCACGCCGAGAAAAATGTCGGCGCTGCGCTGGTAGAGCTGGCACGACAGCCTGCCGTCAGCCACATAAAACTGGAAGAGTATATGACACGGGGGAAGCGCCATCTTCTCAATCTCACCCACATTCCAGGCATTGACTATATGGCGTCGCGAATCGGGGTTCTCCTTCAATGACCTTACCACGGCACTAACCTGGTCAACATGCCGACCGTCAGATGACGGCCAGGAACGCCACTGGTATCCGTATACCGGTCCCAGGTTACCGTTGGCATCCGCCCACTCATTCCATATCTTTACACCGTTTTCCTGAAGGTACCTCACATTGGTGCTTCCGCTGAGAAACCAGAGGAGCTCATAAATGATCGATTTGAGATGCAGCTTTTTGGTCGTCATAAGCGGGAAGCCCTCCGACAGATCAAACCGCATCTGGTAGCCGAAGACGCTTATGGTTCCTGTGCCTGTACGGTCTTTCTTCTCAGTGCCATGGTCCATGACATGGCTTAGCAGATCGAGATATTGCTTCATAGAATACGATGCAGATTATTTCCCCGAAGGTGTTATTTTTGCCACCCATCCGCCTCCGGGAGCCATGTTTATTTCGGTCTTGCCCGCAGATCCGGCCTTCACGGTAACATGCTTATAATCTTCACCGTAATGGTCAGCGTTGATACCGTCTCTGAATATCTCCAGGGTGTAATCCCCGCCCGGGAGGAACGAAAGTTCCGCCTCAAGTATACGCGCATCCCAGTCGGTCATGGCGGCAAGGTACCATGTATCATCTTTCCTTCGGGCAATGAGTATGTAGTCTCCTGCTTTCGCTGACAGTACCCTGGTCTCATCCCAGGTGACTGGCAACCTGGCGATGAATGTCGTGCACTCCTGGTTGCGCTTATAGTTGGAAGGACTGTCGGCCAGCATCATCAGAGGGCTCTCATACACAACATACATAGCCATCTGGTGTACCCTTGTGCCCTGGCTTGCCGGCCTGTAAAACACCGGCGTGAAGTCGCGCTTCTGCTTGTTGATCATGGCACCGGGAGTATAATCCATCGGCCCTGCTACCATTCGTGTGAAGGGCAATATAAGGTCATGCTCCGGGTTGACGTCGTAGCTCCACTTGTTGTTTTCAAGCCCCTTTACTCCCTCGCGGGTAATTACATTTGGCCAGGTGCGCTCCATACCGTCAGGTTTGTAAGAGCCGTGAAAATCAACCAGCATCCTGTGTTCGGCAGCCCGGGCAGCAACCTCATGGTAACAATTGACCATCCACTGGTCATCACGCTGCATGAAATCAACCTTGATGCCTTTCACTCCCCAGTCTTCAAATTGTGTCAGCGCTTCATCCATTTTATCATAAAAGGTCTTCCACACGACCCACAGTATGATGCCTACTTTCTTTCCGGCCGCATAATCACACAATGCCTTCACATCAAAATCCTCCGCCACGTCAAGCACATCACCGAGGTTGTACCAACCTTCATCGAGGATCACATACTCTATGCTGTTCTCCGAAGCAAAATCAATAAAATATTTATATGTTTCATTATTGAGACCTGCCCTGAAATCAACTCCGTACAAATTGTTGGCGTTATACCAGTCCCATGCCACCTTGCCCGGCTTCACCCAGCTGAAGTCAGCGCCGGGTGCAGCGGGTGCTCCGAGTTTGTAAACCATCTCGCTCTCAACCAGTCCGGCATCATCAGGAGTGATAATGAAGACACGCCACGGATATGTGCGCGTGCCGGTTGTCTTTGCAATATAATCCTCCCGTTCCGTCACGTAGATATCACGGTCGTTATTAGCCTTCACGGCAGCCGGATATGCAGGGAAAGTACCCGAGACACCTCCTTTGTCGTCGCCGGTGATCCACATGCCGGGATAATCACTGATGTCAGCCTCGGTGAGCAGGATGTTAACGCCACTGGCCATGAAGAGAACCGGCAGGCTGGCAAGATGCTGTTTTCCAACCGTGTCCATCAGTGCCGGCGAGAAATGACATTCATTATGCGATATAAACCCTTTTTCAAGAGGATACCAGGCAGTTGCGCCGTCAGGCAGAGAGAATGCGAACTGCTCACCGGTGACTGTTATATCGCCCTTTAGCGAAGTGGTGAACCTGTAAGCAACACCGTCATCATATACGCGGAATAAAAGTGAGGATCCGTTTTTGAAACGGAGGCTCAGCCCGCGGTATTTGTCAACAACAATTTTGTTCTTGTGCGGTACTACCGGTCTGAGTGTATCGGTTAAGTTGACCAGCATGGCTTTGGGCTGACCGGGTTTCATTCCGGGCAGCTCAGCTCCGTCAACTATCAACGCCGGCTTCAGGTCAGTGACCAGTGTTTTCCCTTCATAACTAATGTTTATGCTGACCTCATCACCAACCTGAACGGTCAGAATGAGCCTGTTGTCCGGAGATTTGACCGTATAATCCTTTGAGAGAACAGGGTATGAAAGCATCAGCCCCGTTACCAGTAAAATTTTAAAAATCCCCATTCTTTATGATTGTCTTATTCCTTTTCCTTTCTACGGGCCATTTCATCACGTATGGCCGCTGCCTGCTCGTAATCCTCGCGGCTGATGGCTTCGGTGAGCATATCCTTAAGCTCATCAGCAGTGAATTCACCGTACTCGCTTGCGGCCGGGGGGCTTTTTTTCTGCGGAATGGCCCCGCCCTTCTTCTGCTCTTCCTCCGTTGTGGCGCTCATTACAATGCCGGCTTCATTGAGTATCTGTGAATCAATGAATATAGGACATTCAAATCTGAGGGCCAGGGCTACGGCATCTGAAGTGCGCGAATCAATCTGAAAACGCTTCTCACCGTCAGTGCAGATGATCTCCGAATAAAATATACCCTCACGCAACTTATTGATCAGTACCTGCTCAACCGTCACGCCACACGCTTCGGCAAAACTCTTGAAAAGATCATGTGTCAGCGGTCTGGGCGGCTCGAGATTCTCAAGCTTGATCACAATCGCCTGAGCTTCAAAACCTCCGATAATTATTGGCACCCGGCGCTCACCGTTCTCTTCCGCCAGGATTAAAGCATACGCCCCGGACTGTGTCTGACTGTACGAAATACCTATGACCTTCAGACGAATAAGATTATTCTGCATAGTAACTCTGGTTTTCTGCCCGACAGGCCGATATGACAAATATATATAATATGAATCTTTATCTTTCTAAGGTTTGAAATTTTTATCCACAGTTTAACGGTGATAAATTCATATCATAGATTTGTAAATAAGTTAATTTTTATATCTTTGCAGTCCGAAAAACAAAGATCCGGCGGGGCCCGCAGAAGTGTCATGCACAGAGGAGCAAGGCCGCCTCACGGAGTAACATAAGATTGATTGAAAATGTACGCAATCGTAGAAATTGCCGGTCAGCAGTTCAAAGTGGAAGAAGGAAAAAAAATCTTCGTTCACCGCATGGATGCATCTGAAGGCGAGAATGTTGTATTTGAAAAGGTTCTCCTTGTTGATAACGATGGAGCAATCTCAATAGGCGAACCTGTCATCGCTGATACCGTTGTTGAAGCCACGGTTCTCGGACACGCAAGAGGTGACAAAGTGATAATCTTCAAGAAGAAGAGGAGAAAGGGGTACCAGAAGAGATCAGGACACCGTCAGGATTTTACCGAAATAGAGATCTTATCTATAGGACCGAAAGGCGCCCCAAGGAAAAAAGCTGCTCCGAAACCTGAAAAGAAAGTTGTTGAAGCTCCTGTTGCAGAAGAGACTAAGGGAGAAATGAAGAAGGCTCCTGCAAAAAAAGCTGCTGAAAAGAAAACTTCTGAAAAGAAAACTTCTGAGAAAAAGGCACCGGCTGAAAAGAAAGCAACTGAGAAAAAAGCCCCGGCAGCAAAGACCAAGAAACCGGCAAAAGAATAACCGTTAAACAGTAAAAATCAAAGGATATGGCACACAAGAAAGGAGCCGGCAGTTCTCATAACGGCCGCGAATCACAAAGCAAACGACTTGGAGTCAAACTCTTCGGCGGCCAGGAAGTAAAGGCCGGCGGCATTATCATACGCCAGCGCGGCACTGTTCACAACCCGGGCGAGAACGTCGGAATAGGTAAAGACCATACGCTTTTTGCACTGGTCGACGGAACGATAGAGTTCAAAAAGAAAAGTGACAACAAATCATACGTATCGGTAAAACCCGTTGCAGTATAAGTGATAATCACTTCAGAGCATAACTCCTGAAAATATACGCTGAAGCGCATCTTTTCAGGAGTTTTTATTTTAATTTTACCCCGCTTTTGCGGTAATAATACTCTTATTATGCTCAACATAAACCTCCTTCGCGAACAATCATCCACTGTCATCGACAGGCTGAAAGTCAAAAACTTCGATGCAACAGCGATTGTTAACCGTGTTCTTGATCTCGACCGCCGCCGCCGTGAGATGCAGACTGAAAGTGATGCAATTCAGGCAGACCTTAACAGTCTCTCAAGAGAGATCGGATCAATGATGAAGGAAGGCAGAAAAGAAGAAGCTGAGACCGCCAAGAAAGGTATCAGCACCATGAAGGAGAAGCAGAAACAGCTTGCTGAAACCCTCGATCAGGTCAGCGAAGAGATGCAGAAGGAGCTCATCAGCCTTCCAAACCTCCCCCACCCCATGGTCGCTGCGGGAAAAAGCGCCGAGGATAATGTCATTGTGCGCAGCGGCGGACACCTGCCTGAACTTCAGACTGATGCACTGCCTCACTGGGACCTGATAAAAAAATATGATATCATAGACTTTGACCTGGGGATAAAGATCACAGGAGCCGGGTTTCCGGTCTATAAAGGCAAAGGAGCGAGACTGCAGAGAGCACTGATAAACTTCTTCCTCGATGAAGCCGGCAAGGCAGGCTATCGCGAGATCGAACCGCCGATAGTGGTAAATGAAGATTCAGGCTTCGGTACCGGACAGCTGCCTGACAAGGAGGGACAGATGTATCATGTTGGCATTGACAACCTTTATATGATACCTACAGCGGAAGTGCCGATAACAAACATATACCGTGACGTGATCCTTGACACTGCTGACCTCCCGGTACGTAACGTGGGTTACACCCCGTGTTTTCGCCGCGAGGCAGGCTCATGGGGAGCACATGTCAGGGGATTGAACAGGCTGCATCAGTTTGATAAGGTGGAAATCGTCCAGATTGCTCACCCAGATACATCATACGAATCTCTGGAAGATATGGTCAGGCATGTTGAAAGCCTCCTTGTCAGGCTTGAACTGCCGTACCGCATATTAAGACTGTGCGGAGGTGATATGTCATTCACCTCGGCAATGACATACGACTTTGAAGTCTGGTCAGCAGCACAGCAGCGCTGGCTGGAGGTGAGCTCAACATCGAACTTCGAATCCTTCCAGGCTAACAGGCTTAAATGCCGTTTCCGGGAGAAAGGTGCAAAACAGACTACTCTCTGCCACACACTTAACGGGAGCGCACTGGCACTGCCGCGTATCGTAGCTGCACTGCTTGAGAACAATCAGACAGCCGAGGGCATAAAGATCCCTGCTGTTCTGATCCCGTATACCGGCTTCGAGCTGATCAGCTGAGAGCATGAAGAAGAGCTCACAGGCATATATATATGCGGCTCTTTCGGTCATACTGTGGGGAACCATCCCTACTGCCTTTAAGATAGCTCTGTCAGAATTAAGTATCGTCACCATGCTGGGCATAGCCACTCTGGTGTCAATGATGGTGCTCTTCATTATACTGGCTTCTTCCGGCAAGCTCAGGCTGCTTGGCATGATGAACCGGAAAGAGATACTTTGGTCAGCTCTCCTTGGCCTCATCAATCCTGTCCTATATTACCTGATGCTTCTCACAGCCTACAGCCGGCTGCCGGGTCAGGTAGCCCAGCCCGTGAACATGGTCTGGCCTGTCATCCTCGTCTTTCTGTCGATGCCGATACTGCATCAGCGCATCCCTGCCAGAAGCTTTGCAGCACTTTTTATCAGCCTGGCAGGGGTATATATCATAGCGTCGCAGGGAGCTCCTCTTAGTCCCGGCAGGTCCGATGCCCCCGGAGTGACCCTGGCCCTGTTCAGCGGGGTACTCTGGGCCCTGTACTTCGTTCTGA
>Ga0209254_10003271_pt1 | contig 14799 bp, 10 predicted proteins | sample FrelakmetDIP11DI_FD_187148 | JGI IMG/M metagenome (GOLD analysis project Ga0209254, IMG submission 187148) | Freshwater lake sediment microbial communities from the University of Notre Dame, USA, for methane emissions studies - DIP11 DI (SPAdes)... | ecosystem: Environmental > Aquatic >...
GAAGGCGATCAACCACGGGCAGCAGGACCGCCACGAGGAGATCCAGGTCGGGTCGATCGTGGTGGCCACCGGGTTCCAGCCGGTCGACGCGCACAAGGTCCCGCAGTACGGGTACGGCCGGTATCCGAACGTGTTCACCGCGCTCCAGGTGGAGCACATGGTGAATGCGTCGGGCCCGAACAACGGCCAGGTCTTGCTGAAGGACGGGAGCACGCCCAGGGCGGTCGGCATCATCCACTGCGTGGGGTCGCGTGACAAGAACACGCACGAGTACTGCTCGCGCGTCTGCTGCATGTACTCGCTCAAGCTCGCGCACCTGGTCCATGAGCGGAGCGGCGCGAAGATCTACAACTTCTACATCGACATGCGCAGCGCGGGAAAAGGCTACGAGGAGTTCTACAACCACCTGCTCGAGGAAGGGTGCGAGTTCATCCGCGGACGGGTGGCCGAGGTGTCCGACTGGGCCGTCACGCCCATGGAAAAGGACAAGCTGGTCATCCGGGTCGAGGACACCCTGGCCGGCCTCGTCCGGCGAATCCCCGTGGACATGGTCGTGCTCTCGACGGGCCTCGAGGCCCGCGAGGACGCCGACGATGTGCGGCGGATGTTCAACATGTCGTGCTCGAGCGAGGGCTGGTTCCTCGAGCGCCATCCGAAACTGGCGCCGGTCTCGACGTTCACCGACGGCGTCTTCATCGCCGGGTGCGCGCAGGGGCCGAAAGACATCCCCGACACGGTGGCCCAGGCCGGCGCGGCGGCCGCGGAGGCCATGGCGCTCATCGACACGGGCCACGTGGAACTCGAGGCCTACACCGCCTGGATCGAGGAGGAGCGCTGCTCGGGGTGCCAGATCTGCGTGCCGCTCTGCCCGTTCAGCGCCATTGAGTTCGACAAGGAGAAGAAGGTGTCCGCCCTGAACGAAGCCCTCTGCAAGGGCTGCGGCACCTGTGTCGCGGCGTGCCCCTCGCACGCCGCCCAGCAGCACCACTTCACCGACGCCCAGATCATGGCCGAGATCGAGGGCGTGCTGGTGCGCTAGGAACGAGGAGCCATGGCAACCACCGCGTTCGAGCCCCGCATCGTGGCGTTCTTCTGCAACTGGTGCACCTACACCGCCTCGGACCTGGCGGGCACCGCCCGCCTGGCGTACGAACCCAACGCCCCGGTGATCCGCGTGATGTGTTCGGGCCGCATCGATCCGCAGTTCGTCCTGAAGGCCCTCCAGGAAGGGGCCGACGGCGTGCTCATCGGGGGCTGCCACCCTGGCGACTGCCACTACCAGGAGGGCAACTACAAGACGCTACGCCGGTTCCGCCTCCTGAAGCGCGTCCTGACCCAGTTCGGCGTCGACGACGCGCGCGTGCGCCTCGAGTGGATCTCCGCCAGCGAGGGCGACCGGGTCCAGCACACGATTAACGAGATGACGGACCAGCTGCGGAAGCTGGGGCCCTGGGACGCGAGGAGCTGACGATGGCGGACAAACCGAAGGTCGCCTTCTACTGGTGCGCCTCCTGCGGCGGGTGCGAAGAGGCGGTGGTCGACCTCGAGGAGCAGATCCTCAAGGTCGTCGACGCCGTCGACATCGTCCTCTGGCCCGTGGCCATGGACTTCAAGCGCCGCGACATCGAGGCCATGCCGGACCAGTCCATCGCCGTCGCCTTCATCAACGGCGGCGTGCGGATGTCCGAGCAGGAGGAGTGGGTCCACATGCTGCGCCGGAAGTCGCAGCTGGTCGTCGCCTTCGGCGCGTGCGCCCACCTCGGCGGCATCCCCGGCCTTGCGAACCTCAACGACCGGCAGCAGGTGTTCGACACCGTGTATCAGGACGTGCCGTCCCAGGACAACGCGGCGCGCACGGTCCCGGGAGAGCACTCCGGCGTAAACGGCCATACCCTGGATCTGCCGCGCTTCTGGGACACGGTGAAGTCGCTGGACCAGGTGATCGACGTCGACTATTACCTGCCGGGCTGCGCGCCGCCGCCGACGCTCATCTGGGGCGCGATCGAGGCCATCCTCACGGGCACGCTCCCGCCGAAGGGCGCGGTGCTCAGCCCCAACAAGGCGTGCTGCGACGACTGCCCGCGCAAGGACTCGAAGCCGGACAAAATCGAGCTCACCGAAATCAAGCGGCCCGCCACGCACATCGCCGACCCCGAGCTGTGCTTCCTCGCGCAGGGCTTCGTCTGCATGGGCCCGGCGACGCGATCGGGGTGCGGCAACCCGTGCATCGAGGGCAATATGCCCTGCCGGGGGTGCATGGGCCCCATGGACGACGTCTTCGACCAGGGCGCGAAGTTCCTCTCGGCCTTCGCGTCGATCCTCGCGCCGAAAACGGAGGCCGAGATCGACAAGCTTCTCGACCAGATTCCCGATCCGGTGGGCACGTTCTACCGGTTCTCGCTGCCGACGTCCCTGCTGCGCCGCCGGCACACTGGAGCGACCGTATGAGCCAGCGCATCACCATCGACCCCATCACGCGACTCGAAGGCCACGGCAAGATCGAGATCTTCCTCGACGACTCGGGCGAGGTGGCCAACGCGTACCTGCAGATCCCCGAGCTCCGCGGCTTCGAGCGGTTCTGCATCGGGCGCGCCGCCGAGGAGATGCCGCGCATCACGCAGCGCATCTGCGGGGTCTGTCCCTCGGCGCACCACATGGCCTCGGCCCGCGCCCTCGACGACCTCTACCACGTCGACCCGCCGCCGGCCGGCCACAAGATCCGCGAGCTCTTCTACAACCTGTTCATGTTCGAGGATCACACGCTGCACTTCTACTTCCTCGGCGGTCCGGATTTCATCGTCGGACCGACGGCGCCCGCGGGCGCCAGGAACATCGTGGGCGTCATCGGCAAGGTGGGCCTCGAGATCGGCGGCCAGGTGATCGAGGCGCGCAAGATCGCCCGCGAGTTCATGGCCGAGATGGCCGGCAAGGTGATCCACCCGGTGTTCGGGCTGCCCGGCGGCGTGAGCAAGCCGCTCAAGGCCGACATGGTGGACCGCCTCAAGGCGGCGGCGCCGCGCCTGATCGACTTCGCGCAATTCTCCCTGAAGGCCTTCCACGACATCGTCCTGGGAAACCAGGCGTACGTGGACACGATCCTGGCCGACTACTACGCCCACAAGACGAACTACATGGGCATGGTCGACGCCAACGGGAAAAACACCTACTACCGCGGCAACGTGCGGGTGATCGATCCGTCCGGGAAGCGCCTGGCGGAGTTCCCGCCGCAGGACTACCTGAAGCACATCGCCGAGCACGTGGAGCCGTGGTCCTACATCAAGTTCCCGTTCCTCAAGACGCCAGGCTGGAAGGGGTTCGTGGACGGCCCGTCGAGCGGCCTCTACCGCGTGGCCCCGCTCGCGCGCCTCAACGTGGCCGACGGCATGGCCACCCCGCTCGCCCAGGCGCACTATGAGGAGTTCTTCACCGTGCTGGGCGGCAAGCCCGTGCACAGCACGCTGGCCACCCACTGGGCCCGACTCATCGAGGCCCTGCAGGCCACCGAAACCATTCAGGCCCTGGCGCACGATCCGGAGATCCTGAGCCCGGTCATCCGCAAGCTGCCCGAGGCTCCGCCGACCGAAGGCATCGGCATCGTGGAAGCGCCGCGCGGCACGCTCATCCACCACTACGCCACGGATCCGAACGGCATCCTCACGATGGTCAACCTGATCGTGGCGACGGTCCACAACTCGGCGCCGATCCAGATGTCGATCGACAAGGCCGCCAAAGGCGTCATACACGGCGGAAAGGTGGATGACGGCCTGCTCAACATGGTGGAGATGGCGTTCCGCGCCTACGACCCCTGTTTCGGGTGCGCGACGCACTCGCTGCCGGGCGAAATGCCGCTGAAGGCCACGATTCGCAACTCGCGGGGCGACGTGGTGGAGGTGGTGGAGCGGAAGACGAGGTTGGGGGCGTGACACAACTCGGGACTCGGGACTCGGTATCCGGGACTCGGGACTCGGGACTCGGGGCTCGGGAAGCCACGGCGAACGCTGATTGTTCCGGCTCGATGGGCGCTGCAGGTGGGGACCCCCAGGGCGTGCTCGTACTGTGTCTCGGGAACGACATCCTGCGTGACGATGGCGTGGGTTGGGCCATCGCTGACGAACTGGAGCGATCGCAGGTCGGTCTTCGAGTCCCGAGCCCCGAGTCCCGAGTCCCGGGTTTCGAGTCCCGAGCCCCGAGCCCCGAGGCCCGGCCTTTCGTCGTGAAGCGCTCCGCCCTCTCCGGCTTCTACCTGCTGGACGAGCTGGCCGGCTGGGATCGGGTGCTGGTCGTCGATGCGGTGCACACCGGTCAACACGCGCCCGGGACCGTGCTGTCGTTCCCCTTCGAAGCGCTCGGCACCGAGGCCGGGCCGTCGCCGCACGCGGTCGGCCTCCCGACGGTCATCCGGCTGGGACGCCAGAGCGGCGTGCCGCTGCCTGCGTGGATCCACATCGTCGCCATCGAGGCCGACGACATGGAGTCGTTTGTCGAGGGCCTGACGCCCGCGGTCGAGGCCGCCGTGCCGCGGGCCGTTGACGTGATACGCTCAGTGCTGGCCGACGCCCCTGCCCCCGCGAGCGCGCCCGCTTGAGCCAGGTCCAGGATCTCGCCCCCAGCGAACCGCCGGACATCTCGTGACGATGAACGCCGAGTCCCAGACCGTGCCGGATGCAGCGGGCGCCGGGCCGCGCTGGCCGGCACGCCTGCGCGCGTGGCTCGGCGGCGCCACCATTCAGGGTCGGCTGGTCCGCAACTTCGCCATCGCGATCCTCGTCCCCGCGGTCGTGACAGCTGTCGTCGGCGTCGGAATGATCCGTCAGCTCGTCTTCGCCCAGGCCCAGACCCAGGTCAACGCCGACCTCGAGGCGGCCAAGGAGATCTATCAGTCCACCGTCGATCGCCTCGAGGACGCCATCCGCATCCACGCGACGCGCATGATGATCTACGGTGCGCTGGCGAGGCGGGACACCGCCGGCCTGGCCGAAGAGATGGATCGCATCCGCCGCGCCGAGCATCTCGACGTGCTCACGCTGACCGATGCGGACGGCCGGGTGTTCTACAGGTCGGGAAACCCGGCGGCCCCAACCGATGGCGAGGCTGACGACGCGCTGGTGACACTGGTGCTGAAGGACGTCGAGCCGGCGGCCGGAACGGAGGTGGTCGGGGCCGCCGTGCTGGAGCGGGAGTCGCCAGCGCTCGCGAAGCAGGCCAGGATGACGATCACGCCCACGCCCCGGGCCCGCCCGCCTGCGGCGAAGGAGTTGCGGTCCGGGATGATGCTCAGGGCCGCGGCCCCTGTCACGACCCCTGCCGGGCGCCTGCTCGGCGTGCTCGACGGGGGCGTGCTCCTCACGCGCAACTACGCCATCGTCGACAAGATCCGCCAGACGGTGTTCAAAGAGGAGGAGTACGAGGGCCGTCCCGTGGGCACGGCCACGATCTTTCAGAACGACGTGCGGATCTCGACCAACGTGCGGTCGGCCGACGGGACGCGCGCCATTGGAACGCAGGCGTCGGCCGAGGTGGCCGACGCTGTGTTGTCCCGCGGCGAGACGTGGCGGGGCCGGGCGTTTGTCGTGCAGGACTGGTACCTGGCGGCCTACGCCCCGATTCGCGACATCTCGGGCGCCACCGTCGGCATGCTCTACGTCGGAGTCCTCGAGCGGCCGTTCACCAACAGCCTGTGGAGGAGCCTGCTGGTCTTCCTCGGCATCGCGGCGGGCGGCGTGGCGCTGGTCTACCTGGTGTCGGTCCGGGTCGCCCGCCGGATTTCCGGGCCTATCCACAGCATGGCCCTTGCTGCCCAGCGCATCGCCCAGGGCGACTACTCGCAGGCGGTGGACGGGGGCGGCGACGACGAACTGGGCTACCTGGCGCACAGCTTCAACACGATGACCACCGAGCTGCAGTTCGCCCACAAGGCCTTGCGCGAGAGCGCCGACGAACTCGAGCGGAAGGTCGAAGCGCGCACGGCGGAGCTGAAGCTGATGCAGGCGCAGATGATTCAGTCGGAGAAGATGGTGGCCATCGGCAAGCTGGCCGCAGGCGTCGCCCACGAAATCAACAACCCGCTGACGGGGGTCCTCACCAACAGCAGCCTGATGCTGGAGGATCTGGCCGATGATCACCCGTGGCGGGAGGACATCCAGACCATCGTCAACGAAACGCTGCGGTGCCGGAAGATCGTGAAGGGCCTGCTCGATTTCTCGCGCCAGACCAGGCCGCAGCGCACGCTGCTGGACCTGAACCAGGTGGTGGAAGACACGCTCGCGCTGGTCCGCAACCAGACGGTCTTCCGGAACACCCGCATCGTGTACGAGCTCGATCCGCACCTGCCGACGGTCCTCGCCGACGCCGATCAGATGCGCCAGGTGGTCCTCAACCTCGTCCTCAACGCCGCCGAGGCCATGGTGCAGGGCGGCGAGCTGCGCCTCGCCTCGTCGGCGAACTCCGCGAAGAAGGCCGTGGAGCTGCGAATCTCCGACACCGGGCCGGGCATCCCGGACGAGGTGCGGGTGCGCATCTTCGAGCCGTTCTTCACCACCAAGAAGACGGGCACCGGACTTGGGCTCGCGGTGGCGTACGGCATCATCCAGCGCCACCACGGAGAGATCCGGATCGAGACCTCCCGCGGCAGGGGCACCACCTTCATCATCAGCGTGCCGATCGGGGGGACGGCCGACGATGACTAGCGCCCGAGCGCCGCGCGTGCTCGTGGTCGATGACGAGCCGTCGATCTGCCGGAGCTGCGAGAAAATCCTGGTGCGCGAAGGGTACGAGGTGACCACCGCGCTCAGCGGAGGCGCGGCCCTCGACCTGCTCGGCCGCGAGTCGTTCGACCTCGTGTTCACCGACCTCAAGATGGCCGAGATGGGCGGGATGGAGCTGCTCGAGGCCCTGCGCAGCCGGCATCCCGACGTGGTGCCCGTGGTCATCACGGGCTACGCCACCATCGCGTCGGTCGTCGAGACGATGAAGGTGGGAGCCTTCGACTACCTGCCGAAGCCGTTCACGCCGGACGAGATGGCGGCAGTGGCCCGCAAGGCCTGGGACCGCCGCCAGTTGCTGCTGCGCAGCCACGGCGCGCCGCCGCCCGCGAGCGACGACCCGGCCATGTTCGCCGGCATCGTGGGGTCGAGCCCGAAGATGCAGGAGGTCTACCGCAACCTCCGCAAGGTGGCGTCGACCTCGAGCACGGTCCTGATCATCGGCGAGACCGGCACGGGCAAGGAGCTGGTGGCCCGCGCGATCCACGACCTGAGCCCGCGGAAGCACGAGCGGTTCTTCGCCGTCGATTGCGGCGCGCTGACGGTGACGCTGCTCGAGTCGGAGCTGTTCGGTCACCTGAAAGGCTCGTTCACGGGGGCGACCAGCGACAGGCGGGGCATCTTCGAGGTCGCCAACCGCGGCACGGTCTTCCTCGACGAGATCTGCAACGTGGACGTCGAAGTGCAGGCCAAGCTGCTGCGCTTCATTCAGGAACGCGAGTTCCTGCCGGTCGGCTCGACCGCGCCCCGGCACGTGGACGTCCGCCTGGTATTCGCCACCAATCGCGACCTCGAGAAGATGGTCCGCGAGGGCACGTTCAGGGAGGACCTCTACTACCGCCTCCACGTCTTCCCGATCCAGCTCCCGCCGCTGCGCGAGCGGCGGGAGGACATCCCCCTGCTGGCTTGCCACCTGCTGGCGAAATCACGCGAACGGTGCGCGAAGCCCGCCGTCGCCCGGTTCTCGGAGGACGCGCTGAAGCTGCTGGGGCAGTTCGACTGGCCCGGCAACGTCAGACAACTGGAGGCCTTCGTCGAGCGGGCCTTGATCGCGTGCGATGCCGACGTGATCGAGCCGAGACACCTGCCGAGAACGCTGGCCCGGCAGACGCTCCCGGCCGACCTGCAGATTCCGACGACCAACAGGGATTTCCTGACGCTGAAGAAGCGGCTGCGCGAAGAGGCCGTCACCGACCTGGAGCGGGAGTTCGTGCTCGAGGCGCTCCAGCGCAACGGGTGGAACGTCACCCGGGCGGCGGCGGAGGTGGGGATCCAGCGCCCGAACTTCCAGATGCTCATGCGCCGCCACGGCATCAGGGGCGGGCAGGGCGCCGACCACGACGAATCCGGCGCGCCTGTGGAGCAAGTGGACGAATTTCGCCGGGTGTAGAGCAACTCCTATCATTCCGCTTGGTATATCTAACCCGTCGAGCTGCGTACGGCGCGTATACAGTTGGCCATCCGCAATCCCGGATGCTCGACACGACGAACAACTCGACATTCCTAGCGTTTTTCGCGTGCGGTCGATGAGGCCGGCGCCAGGGACGGCCCCCATTGCGTGGCCGGCGGCGGCCCCTGCATATCCCTCATATGCACCTGGACACTTCTGACGTTGCCTGCATGTCGTCAGGATATGGCCGTAACCTGCTGCGCACCATACCTTTACACAGGCCTCGCGTCCTTCGATTCAGGTACGGCACGAAGATTGGATCTAAGACTGTCGGAGATTGAGTTGAGGTGAGTGCCATGATGACCCAGACCAAGGTGATGCGCGTGCTGGTGGTGGACGACGAGCGAATCGTGTGCAGCGGTGTGGAGAAGATTCTCGCGCGCAGAGGGCACACCGTGGAGCAGGCGCTGTCGGTCGCCGACGCGGTAAAGGCGATCGAGCGCGACCCCGCCTTCGACATGATCCTGGCCGACCTGATGATGCCCCAGGCTGGGGGCCTCGACCTGGTCAGCGCCGTGAAGAACCGCTGGCCCGGAATCCCGGTGATCATCATGACGGGGTACGCGTCGATCGGATCGGCGATTGAGTCCACTCGCGCGGGCGCCGCGGGCTACCTGCCCAAGCCGTTCACCCCCGAAGAACTCGAGTCGACCATCGAGCGCGTGACCATCGTCATGACGCCAAGGCCTGCGGTAAAGGCTGCGGCGAAGGCGTCGCCGAAGGTGCTCCCGAAGGCCGACGAGATCATCGACGTCGACATGCCGTTCGGCGCGGACGAAGTCGCGGCGGCGACATCGCCCGAGTATGTGAAGCACCTGACCCGGTCCGATGTCGCCCTGATGGATTTCTGCGAACTCGGCGAACGGTCGTGCAAGCGATTCAAGACAAAGGGCGCCTGCGAGCAGCCGGAGTGCCCGCTGGTGGTGGCGGAGCGGAGGAAGAAGGCTCCGGCGGCCATGGCCGCGCAGGCCAACGACTTCATCGACGTGGACATGCCGTTCAGTTTCGCGGAAGTCGCGTCGGCGACCTCCGAAGCGTACGCCGATGCCCTCGGCCGGAGCGACATGGCCGTCGCCGGCCGCTGGAACGCCGACAAAGCAACCGGCCGCAAGGTCCTCGTCGTCGACGACGAGGTGGTCGCGGCCAACAGCGTGCGGCGCACGCTCACCCGCCGCGGGTTCCGAGTCGACGAGGCGTTCTCCGGCCGCGAAGCGCTCAACCGCATCCTGAACGAGATGTACGACCTTGTCCTGCTCGACATGAAGATGCCCGACACGAACGGCCTCGAGTTGCTGCCGACCATCAAGAAGCACCGCCCGGCGCTCCCGGTCGTCATGGTCACCGGCTACGCCTCCATCGACACGGCCGTGGAGGCCATCCAGCGCGGCGCCACCGACTACGTCGCCAAGCCGTTCACGCCGGACGAGCTGTTCAACGCGGCCAGCAAGGCGATCCGGCGCGCGATCGTTTAGAATCGTCAACGCATGCGCGGACTCGAGCGGTGGACCAGGCTCGCCCTGGTCGCGTGGGCCATGGCCGTCACCATGGCCCGCGCCGTCAGATACCCCAACGACTTCGCCGAAGCCCACTGGCTGCTCGACTACCGGTTCGGCTTCATCAGGCGCGGCTTCGCCGGCACGCTGTTGTCGCTCGCTTCGAGCACCGGCCTGGCCTCCCACTCGGAGCGGGCCGTGACCGTCGCAGGTGTGATGGCGCTTGGCGCGTTCGTCCTCCTGCTCCTGTGGGCGGTATCGCGCGTCATCTCCTCGGACGCCGACCCCGGGGTCTCGTTCGCCGCGGCAGCGGTCTTCGCCACGTCGCCGTTCGTCGTGATGACCGCCCACTTCATGGGCTACCTCGACCACCTCTTTCTCGCCGCCGCCTTCGCCGCGGCGTGGCTGGCCCGAAGCGGCCGGTTGTGGCTGGCGGCAGTGGTGGCCGCCTGCGGAGTCCTGGTGCACGAGAGCTTCGTGCTGGTCGGCGTTCCGCTAGTGCTCCTTGGGGCCGCCTTGCGGCCGGAGCCGCGGCGGCGAGGAGGACCGTTCGAACTGATGCCGCTGGCGCTGCCCGTTGTCGCCGCTCTCGCCCTCGGCGTGTCCGAGGCGTTCCTCCTCGACGGGGGTGTGCTGCGGAACCAGCTCGTGACGCATCTGTCGGCCTTCCCGTTCGTCGGCGGCGACATGAACCTGTTCGTGCCCGACTGGCTGACGACCGGCACGGTGGCGAACTGGCGGGAGCAGCGACACGCGTTCTGGCGGCATCTCTCCGACCCGAACCTGCTGAGGCTCATGGTGCCCTCCGCCGCACTGCTCGTGCTGGCCGCCGCCGCGGTGTCCCCGCCCGGCACGCGAGGACGCCGGGGCCTTGCGGTGGCTGCCGCCGCGCTCGCGCCGCTGGCGCTGCACGCCGTGGCCTGGGACACGGCCCGCATCTGGACCTACACGATTGCCGCCGGCTTCGGAGGCGTCTGGCTGTGCAGCCGCGACAGCCGCGAGGCGGCCCCCGGGCGACGCTGGCTCCTCGCCGCCGCCGTGCCCGTCATCGCCGCGAACCTCTTTGCCAGGTCGCCGCTGATGGACGGCGAAGTGGAGCGGTTCACCGCGGCAACGCGCGCCCTGCTCTACCTGCCGTTCCTCGCCGGCGCCGCCCTGGCCTTTCTCGAGGCCTGGCGCCCTCGGAGAAGCTGAATTGGAGAGCGCCACCACTGTTGCGGTGCGCCGGAGCTAGAATGGATAGTTGCGGACACGGAAAGGGGCCTGGGATGGCACAGTCGCGTCGTGAGTGGATTCGGGGAAACGTGCTGGCGTCCGGAGCCCTGCTGATGCCCGCCGGGCTCTGGCAACAGGCTCCTGGCGTGCACACCGCATCGGGCCGTCCCCGAATGACGCTGCGGTTCCGGCCCTATACGCTGCAGTTGAAGCATGTCTTCACCGTCGCCGTGAACTCGCGGACGACCACGCCTGTGGTGCTCACCGAGATTGAGTACGACGGCATGGTCGGCTACGGCGAAGCGTCGATGCCGCCCTACCTCGGTGAATCCCACGACACGGCGACGGCGTTCCTCTCGAAGGTGGATCTCGGACGATTCGCCAACCCGTTCGAGCTGGAGTCGATCCTCGAGGCGATCGACGGCCTGGCCCCAGGCAACCCGGCCGCGAAAGCCTCCGTGGACATCGCGCTGCACGACCTCGTCGGCAAACTGATGAAGCAGCCCTGGTTCAACATCTGGGGCTACGACCCGAAGCTGGCGCCCGTGACGACGTTCACCATCGGCATCGACACGCCGGACGTCGTGAAGCAGAAGACGCGCGAGGCGGCCGAGTTCAAGGTGCTGAAGATCAAGCTGGGCAGGGACACGGACAAGGCCATGGTCGAGGCCATCCGGTCGGTGACCGACACGCCGCTCAGCGGCGACGCCAACCAGGGGTGGACCGACCGCCAGCAGGCGCTGGACATGATCGGGTGGCTGAAGGAGCGCGGGTTCCTCTACGTCGAACAACCCCTGCCGAAGGAGCGGGTCGACGATCTCGCCTGGATCACGGAGCGCAGCCCCCTCCCGATCATCGGCGACGAGGGAGTGCAGCGGCTGCCGGATGTACGGAAGGCCCTCGGCGTGTACAGCGGCATCAACATCAAACTCATGAAGTCGACCGGCATGCGTGAGGCGCAGAAGATGCTGCAGCTCGCGCGCGGCCTGGGCCTGAAGGTGATGCTCGGCTGCATGACGGAGACCTCGTGCGGCATCTCGGCGGCCTCGCACCTGTCGCCCATGGTGGACTGGGCCGACCTCGACGGCGCGCTTCTCATCTCGAACGACCCCTTTGACGGCGCGAAGGTCGTCGACGGCAAGGTGGTGATCCCGAACCGGCCGGGCATCGGGGCAGTGAAAATCGGCAGCACGGGCTGACAGGCTGCGCGGGACGCAGGAGAGGGGGGCGCGCCACGTTCTCCCTGACCAAATGGTACGTCGACTGCGTGACGCCGGAGGGCCGGTCGGCTATCGCGTACTGGGCAGCCGTCTCCTGGCACGGGCTCCGGTTCTCCGCCACCACGATCGCCGCGCACGAACCGGGCTCGCCGCCGAGGTACTGGGGACGCCTCTCCCACGCGCCTCAGCCCGTCTGCGTCGACGGCGCCCTGGCGTGGCGGGTCCCCGATCTCGGGTTTTCCGTCGAGGGAGAGTCGCGGCAGCCTCCGTTCGGGCTGCGCCTCATCGAGGATGGGCGAGGGACGGCGGACTGGGAATGCCGAGCCTGTCGCGCACGCATGACCTTTCGCTTGCCCGGCGGCGACGTCATGACCGGCCTGGGGTACGCAGAGCGGCTCACGTTCGACTTCCCTCCCTGGGCGCTCCGCCTCCAGGACCTGCACTGGGGACGGTGGATCGCCGCCGACGGCCAGCGCTCCTTCGCATGGATCGACTGGCGCGGCCCTGATCATCTGACGGCGGTCTTCGTGGACGGCGTTCGAGATTCGAGCGGCGTGGTGCACGACGAGGAGGTACGGACCTCCGGCGTCGTGCTCGCCTTCGAGGAGCGCACGATGCTCGACGGGCGGAGCCTCCAGGACATTCTCGGCCGGTCGTGGCCGGTCAGTCGATTGCTGCCGAAGAGCTGGCTTGCTTTGCAGGACCGCAAGTGGTTGAGCCTCGGCACGCTCGAGGACGCGGGTGCGGAGGCCGCCGCAGGGTGGGTGATCCACGAGCACGTGAGGTTCCCGTGAGTCCTGGCGCGAAACTCCCCGTCAGCCGGGGCCGTTCGCGCGTCAACAGGGCAGGTCTCGTCGCCTACGGCGCCGTGTTCGTGGTCGCGCTGCCGGTGCTGCTCGCCGCCTGGATGCACCGTCTCGATCGGGTCCTGACGCTGCCCTCGTATGGCACGCGCGCCGCCGGCGCGTTCACGCTCGCGGGCGGAATCGGCGTCATGGCCGCCGCGATGCTCGAGTTGTGGCGCCGCGGCGGGGGCCTCCCGATGAGCCCGCACCCGCCGAGCCGCGCCGTGTCGAGCGGGCTCTACGGTCTGCTGCGCGATCCCATCTACGTCGGTGCCGTCATCGCCTGCCTCGGCTACGCCATCATGCGGCAATCCGGCGCCGGCATCTGGGTGGTGACACCCGTGCTGGCGATGGCGGCGGCGTCATTCGTGCTCGGGTACGAACGCCGAGCCACGGAGGCGCGCTTCGGGTCGCTGCCGCCGGTGCGCGTCGGCCTCCCCCGAGACGGAGACGGAGCGCCAACGCGGTGGGAGCGGGTTTCGGCGTATGTCGTCGTGCTGTTCCCGTGGGCCATGATCTACGAGGCCCTGAGCCGGGTCGGGTTTGCGCCGGACACCCGATCCTCTTATACGGCGTGGGACGACGCCGTTCCGGTCGTGCCGTGGACCGTGGGGATCTACACGCTCACCTACCTGTACGTCGGGCTCGCGCCGGCGCTGGCCGGCAGCCAGTCGGCGCTGCGCCGCTTCGTTCGCCGCGGGCTGTGGGCGACCGCGACGATCGGGCTCTTCTACCTGATCGTTCCCTTCTACGCGGTGCCCAAGCCGGTGCCGGACGGCACCCCATGGGCGGGGCTGCTGCTTTTCGAACGATCGTGGAACGAGCACACGTCGCTCCCGTCATTCCACGTCGTGTGGGCGTGCCTGGCAAGCGCGGTGTACGCGTCTCGATGGCCCCGCGCCAGGTGGATGTTCGCGGCGGCCGCCGGCGCCATCGCCGTGAGTTGCGTCACCACAGGCATGCACGCACTCCTGGACGTGGCAGCGGCTGGCGCCGTGACGGCGATGCTGGTCGGGGGACCGTCCATCTGGACGGCGCTCTGCCGCGCCACCGAAGCCGTGGCGAACTCCTGGCGGGAATGGCGGGTGGGCCCGCTGCGCCTGCTGAGCCACGGAATGTTCGCCGCCGCCGGGACCGCGGCCGGCATCGCCGTCGCGGTCTCCCTCGCCGGCACGAGCCAGCTCTGGTGGATCGTGGCGTTCACGTTCGGCGCCCAGGCCGGCGCCGCGATCTGGGCGCAAGTCCTCGAGGGCTCGCCTCAACTGCTGAGACCCTACGGATACTTCGGCTCCGTGATTGGCGTCGTCACCCTCGCTGCCGCGGCGGCCGCAGGCGGCCGGGACCCGTGGCTGCCGCTGGCGGCGATGGCGGTCGGGGCGTGTGTCACGCAGCCCATGGGGCGCCTGCGGTGCCTCGTGCAGGGCTGCTGTCACGGACGGCCGGTGGACGCCCCGTGGGGCATCCGCTACACGCATGCGCGATCGCGGGTGACAAGACTCTCGGCGTTGGGCGGTGTCCCGCTCCACCCTGCGCCGCTCTACTCCATCCTGTGGATGCTGGCCGTCGGCGCCGTGCTCTTCCGGTTGTGGATGCTCGGTGCTCCGCTTCCCTTCATCGCCGGCGGGTATCTCCTGCTGGTCGGCCTGGGCCGTTTCGTCGAGGAGTCGTATCGCGGCGAGCCGCAGACCGCGATCGTCGGAGGGCTGCGACTCTACCAGTGGCTGGCGATCGGCTTCGTGTGCGGAGGTTCCGTGCTGATGGGGCTGGGAGGGCCGCCGGCGCCGCGGCCGGAAGCTCTGGAGCCGCGGACTTGGG
>Ga0209254_10003272_pt1 | contig 14793 bp, 13 predicted proteins | sample FrelakmetDIP11DI_FD_187148 | JGI IMG/M metagenome (GOLD analysis project Ga0209254, IMG submission 187148) | Freshwater lake sediment microbial communities from the University of Notre Dame, USA, for methane emissions studies - DIP11 DI (SPAdes)... | ecosystem: Environmental > Aquatic >...
GGATACCGGGTGAAGAGTCTGTCATAGTTATCCCTCAGAATCTGACGTCCGGGCACTTCAGGCGAATTCTCCGAATATTCAGGTGATACAGGTTTTACATTAAGTACTGAAGTGGGCATCATGTTATAGAGAAACGTATCATAGCTGTTTTCAGCATCTTTATAATTTCTCCTGAGCCATCCATTAAGTTCTTCTTTAAGGTTGTCGGCTTTGGAGCAAGTACCGCAAATATTTCTCAGGATTTTCCTGGCAGCCACAAAATTGTCTTTCCTGATAGGAGTGAGAACTTTCCCCAGATCATCGGAAATATCATTCACGGCGGCCTCTTCTTTCTCTTCCATACATTGGCAGGTTCTGTCGCTTATGATTTTTACAAGAGCATCCCTTTCAGTTTTCATTGGATTCTGAAACATTTCCCAGCTTTTTCTTCGTGCTTCCCTTGCTTCCTCGCCGGCTTCTTCAGCCAACCGGTCAAGTTCCTGAGGCGATGCGATATTCTCGCTAATTATCCATTCTCTCATTTTTATTATCGGATCATAATCCTCCTCCCATTTTAATCGCTCCCCGCTCTTATATCTTTCATGTGATCCGGATGTGGAATGACCCAATGGCTGAGTGACCTCCTCAATATGGAAAACAACAGGTTTATGGTCCCTCCGGCAAATTTCTATTCCTTCCCTGTAAAGATTTAATAGTCCTTCATAGTCCCATCCTTTCCCTTTAAAAATAAGGATCCCGGGCTTGCCCGGTTCATCTTCGAATCCCTTAAGAATGTCAGAAATGCTGCCTTTGGTTGTCTGGTATTTTTTAGGGACTGATATCCCGTAGCCGTCATCATACACTGATACTGCCATAGGGACCTGGAGAACACCTGCTGCGTTTATGGTTTCCCAGAAATGTCCTTCAGAAGTACTTGCGTCGCCAATTGATCCGAAGGCGACCTCATCGCCCTTATTTGACAGAGTTGTAAACTTATGAAGGTCTTTATTAAGCCTGAAGAGTTTTGAAGCATAGGCCAGGCCAAGAAGCCTGGGCATCTGTCCTGCAGTGGGGGAGATATCAGAGGAGGAGTTTTTCTGTTTTGTAAGATCGCGCCAAGTTCCGTCAGGATTTATGTTCGGCATCGAAAAATGATTATTGAAGACCCTTCCTCCGCTTCCCGGGTTAATCTCCCTGTCGGTATTTCCGTAAAGCTGATGGAAGAACTCCATGGAGTTATATAGCCCCATGGCCAACATCCATGTCTGATCCCTGTAGTATCCTGAACGCCAGTCTCCGTTCCTGAACTGTTTTGCAAGGGCAATCTGGATAATTTCTTTGCCATCACCGAAAATCCCGAATTTTGCTTTTCCTGTCAATACTTCACGGCGTCCCAGAATGCTCAGGCTCCGGCTGAGATTTGCAAGTCTGAAATCGGCAAGGATTGTCTCCCTACTGATACCTTTTTCCGCTGAATGAGTATTCTGATTCATGGCAGTCATCTTATTAAATACCGACAGAGATTAAACAAACCAAACAGTGTGTTGTTTATTATGTGAAGAATAAATGTTACTTATCTTTGTCTTTATCTGTGCTTTGGTTTCCGGGTGATAAATGTAACCATCATATAGAACCGAAGCCACAAAAGTATAAAGATACAAATTACGGAAGGGAATTAAAAATGTTCATCAAGCTACTCATTATAAGTGTCATATTCCTGATTATCTCTTTCATTTTCTTAGGGATCAGTATCCTGGTAAGGAGCAACGGGCGGTTTCCTGAAACCCACATCAGCCATAACCCTGAAATGCAGAAACGCGGCATCACCTGTGCGCAGGATACCAATATAGGATGCATCCCCTCGGATGTTTATTCCGGTTGTTCAGCATGTGGGAAAAGGATACTATAGCAGGTTCAAAGGTATGAGGCAATGATTACAGGGAGACTATTCTTGCGAAATATATCTCTTAAGGTTTTCGGTGAACCAGGTATTGTAATTTCCACTGTCATCAGAAAAGACCAGGAAGCCATCAAACTCAGGATGGAATCCAATAAACTCAATAGCTTTCTCTTTTCCAAAGACCATGCAGGCAGTGGCTATTCCGTCGGCAGTTGCACAATCATCAGCAACTATGGTTGCACTTAACAGTTGATTTTTTGCGGGATATCCGGTCCGTGGATCAATTGTATGGGAATACTTAATCCCGTCTTCAACATAGAATTTCCTGTAATTACCAGATGTTGCAAGCGAACGGTCCTTCAAACTGATGACAGCCTGAAGATCGTTCCCGGGAATCACATTATCATCTGAAGGTCTGTCAATTCCGATCCTCCACAGAACTCCGTGCTTATCACCTTTTACTCTCACCTCTCCCCCTATTTCCACGAGAAAACTATTAACTCCCCTGCTCTCGAAGTAGCCTGCAATAACATCGACGGAGTATCCCTGTGCAATAGCATTAAAATCCAGGTTAATACCGGGATTTGTCTTTATCACCTTACCATTTTGTATGCTCACTTTGTCCATCCCGACCAGACCAAGAAGTGAGTCGCGCTTAGCTTCTGTAAAGTATTTCCGTGCATCTGGTCCAAAACCCCATGCTTTAACCAGAGGGCCAACGGTTATATCAAAGGCGCCATCAGTCATTTCTGTTATTTCTCCTGATTTCTTAAATGCCCCGATAAAGAAAGTATCAGGTGTAACCGCCTCATTGCGATTTACTTTTGACACTATTGAAGAGTCAATATAAAGCGACAGGGATAAATCAAAGTCATGAAGGATTTTCTCAACATCCTCTTTAACAGACTTCTGATTCAGTTCTCCATCGTTTTCAAATACGATACTGTATGTAGTACCCTGGGCGAATCCTGCGAAATTGTCATAGTTTACTGTTTCTTTACAGGATATGAAGGGTATCAGAAATACAAAAACAATACTAAAATATCTGTAAGTCATTTTAAGCCTATGGTTTTCTGGTCTGCGGCTCTCTGTGACTCCTCTGTGGCTCTCAGTGCAGGTTCTTTCTTGTTACACAGAGTTACACAGAGATTAAACAGAGGTACACAGAGATTTAAATATTTAGATCCCGAAATCATCAAAAGAAATATTCTCCTGAGGTACTCCAAGGTCATAAAGCATTTTAACAACAGCATTGTTCATTACCGGAGGACCACAGAAATAATATTCAATATCTTCCGGCTCTTCATGATTCCCAAGGTAGTTATCAAGAAGTACCTGATGGATGAAACCGGTATGACCTTTCCAATTGTCTTCCGGAAGAGGTTCTGAAAGTGCAATATGAAACCTGAAATTCGGAAACTTCCTTTCAATTGCCCTGAACTCGTCTTCATAAAACACTTCCCGGAGGGATCGAGCACCATACCAGTATGATATCTTCCTTGTGGTTTGAAGGGTATGAAAAAGATGGAAAATATGTGATCTCAGCGGTGCCATTCCTGCTCCGCCTCCGATATAAATCATTTCACTCCGCGAATTCTTTATATGGAAGTCACCATAAGGTCCTGATATCATCACTTTATCGCCTTTTTTCAATGTAAAGATGTATGATGAACAAATTCCTGCAGGAACGTTTAAGAATTGCTTTTTCACGTTATCCCAGGGTGGTGTTGCGATCCTGATATTGAGTTTGATCAGATTTCTTTCAGCGGGGTAATTGGCCATTGAATATGCGCGGAATGTTTCTGAGGTGTTTTTAATCCTGAGATCCCACATCTTGTATTTATCCCAGTCGCTTCTGTATTCTTCCTCAATTAAAAAATCTGTATAGCTGGTCTCATATTTTGGTACATCAATCTGGATATAACCTCCCGGTTCAAAATCCAACGAATCACCCTCAGGCAGTTTTACAACAAATTCTTTTATGAAAGTTGCCACGTTTACATTGGATACTACTTCACACTCCCATTTTTTGATACCCATTACAGATTCGGGAACCTTTATGCTCAGATCCTCCCTTATTTTGACCTGGCATCCCAGGCGCCAGTTGTTATGCTGTTCTTTTCTTGAAAAGAACCCTGTTTCAGTCGGAAGAATTGACCCTCCTCCTTTCTCAATCTGGCATCTGCACAGACCGCATGTCCCTCCGCCTCCGCAAGCTGAAGGAAGATATATCCCGTTGCCCGAAAGAGTTGTCAGAAGATTTGACCCCGGCGACACAACAAGCTCACGGTCGTTTATATGCAATGTGATATCACCTTTTGGAGAAAGTTTATCCCTTGCAAAGAGGAGCATAATTACAAGAAGCATAATGATGATCAGAAAGACAATTATACTGTACAAAAGTGTACCTAAGGTAGTAACCGCCAGAACCATAATAAAATAATTACTTAGAGTTTAATTCCCATAAATCCCATAAATGCAATCGCCATCAACCCGGTAAGTATAAAAGTTATGCCCAATCCTTTAAGAGGATCAGGCACATTGCTGTATTTTAACTTCTCCCTTATAGCAGCAATGCTGACAATGGCCAGCATCCATCCTATGCCTGATCCTACACCGAAAACTGTTGCTTCGAGTACATTTTCATATTCACGCTCCTGCATAAAAAGTGCAGCTCCAAGAATTGCACAGTTCACGGCAATCAATGGAAGAAATATGCCAAGTGAGTTATATAGTGCAGGGCTGAATTTCTCAATTATCATTTCGACAAGCTGAACCATTGCCGCTATAACGGCAATAAAGACCATAAATGTAAGGAAGCTCAGGTCAACATCTGCAAAACTGTCACTGAGCCAGATCAGTGCACCTTTCCTAAGAACATACTTCTCGACCAGGAAATTTACAGGCACTGTAATGAGCAAAACGAAGATAACTGCCACACCAAGGCCTATTGAAGTCTTAACTGTTTTTGATACTGCCAGGAATGAACACATGCCCAGGAAAAAGGCAAAAATCATATTATCGACAAAGATCGATTTTACGAATATATTCAGGAGATTTTCCATAGTTTTCTTTTTCTATTGTTTTTCAATCAGGCTCCTGTTTCTGCTTCTCTGCAGCCATATTATCAATCCGACAAGTATGAGAGCCATTGGCGGAAGTATTATCATACCGTTATTTTCATACCCGGCTTTATAAATTCCCAGCTTCTCAAATACCGGATAGCCGTATATGGTTCCGGAACCAAAAAATTCCCTGACGAAAGCCACAACAACAAGGATTATCCCATATCCGGCACCGTTGCCGATTCCATCGATGAATGATGGCCAGGGTTTGTTTCCCATGGCAAAAGCTTCGAGTCGTCCCATCAGAATGCAATTGGTTATAATAAGTCCGACAAAAACCGAAAGTTGCTTACTTACATCAAACACATAAGCTTTTAAGAACTGGTCGACCAGTATTACCATAGTGGCAATAACTACCAGCTGAACGATTATCCTTATACGGTCAGGAATATATTGCCGGATAGCAGCTATAACAAAATTTGAAACAGCAGTTACAATAATAACTGACAGAGCCATTACAATTGCCGGTTTAAGCTTTACCGTAACTGCCAGTGCAGAACAGATACCGAGTACCTGTACTGTGATAGGATTATTTTTCCCGAGAGGTTCGGTAAGCAGTTTCAGATTTTTTGCCGAAAATATCGGCTCTCTTTCCTGGTTGTTCATATATCAGTTCCTGTTTTTTAAAAGATAGTCATCATATTTTTGGATACAGTCAAAGATCATTTTCTGGAGACCTTTGCTGGTGATAGTGCCTCCGGAAATAGCGTCAACGCCGTGGATATCAGCATCAGCTGCGCCTCCTTTGATAACCTGAACCGACACAAAGTTCTCATCATCAAACAGTTTCTTATCATGAAACTGACTCTCAAAAGCGGAGGTGTTGATTTCCGCACCAAGTCCCGGAGTCTCTCCCTTATGATCAAAATTTACTCCATAAATTGTATTCATATCCGATTTCAGGGCGACATATCCATAGATAGGACCCCAGAGACCTTTACCTTCAACCGGGATAATAATTACTTTTTCTCCGTCGTCGGGTACAGCCCTGAATATGGGGAGATACTGTTCCTCCGGTGGCTTTTTCTGCTCGTTCTTAAGGACAACAGTGAATGCATCAACACCATCAACAGGCTCACCCTTTGAGTTGATAACAAAGCTTTCGTTAATATACTTGTCGTAAAGGTCTTCAGTATTACCGCGGGTTGAGGAGATATTTATTGATTCGAGCATATTCCTTTTTTTCTCGATCTCAAGGTTCCTTTCCTGGGCAGGTTGCAATAAGGTGGCAGCAAGAGAAAGTAATGTTGCCACTGCAACCACCATAACTGAAGAGAAGATGAAAATATATCTGTTACTGAACTGTTTCATTTTACAACATTGTTAATTGCAACTTTAGCTCTCTTAAGTCTTTTCTTTATATTCGACTGAACCACAAAATAGTCGATGAGCGGAGCAAAAATATTCATCAGAAGGATAGCAAGCATTACTCCTTCGGGATAAGCCGGATTGACGACTCTTATAAGTATTGAAAGTATCCCTATCAGGAAACCGTAGATCCACTTTCCTTTTTCGGTCTGTGATCCGGTGACAGGGTCAGTTGCCATAAAAACAGCGCCGAAAGCAAACCCGCCCATAACAAAATGGTAATAAAAAGGCAGTTCCATAAATGTATTTACTGAAATTGCATTAAGAAGAAGTCCCATTGCAAGCCCTCCTGCAAACACCCCGGCCATAATTTTCCAGCTGCCGATTCCGGTTATTATAAGAATAGCAGCTCCGATTAGTATTGCCAGGGCTGATGTTTCTCCGACCGATCCCGGAATAGTTCCGATAAACATCTGCATGAATGAAGGGAGTTTTGTGATTTCTCCTGCAGCGCATAGAGAGAGTGGTGTTGCGCCAGAAAAGCCATCTATAATATTCTTACCTGCCGTCAATCCTTCGGTCCAGACCTTGTCTCCGGTCATCCATGCCGGATAGCTGAAAAACAGAAATGCCCTGGCAAGCAAAGCCGGATTAAAAATATTCATTCCTGTACCACCAAAGACCTCTTTACCCAGTATTACAGAAAAGGCTACTGCAAGTGCCAGCATCCACAGGGGAATATCGACCGGCATTATTAACGGTATCAGAAGCCCTGTAACCAGGTATCCTTCGTTTATCTCATGCCCTCTGATCTGGGCAACAATGAATTCTATCCCGAGTCCGACAACATAGCTTACAATAATCAATGGAAGTATCTTCAGGAATCCGAACCAGAATGCCTGAAACAGATCAGGATTAACGCCAACAGATTTGAAATGCTGCAGCCCGGTGTTATAGGAACCGAATAAAAGAGCGGGTAAGAGGGCAATAATTACAATTGTCATTGTACGTTTAAGGTCGGTTGCATCTCTTACATGCGAACCTTTAAAAGTAACCTTGTCGGGTACAAAAATGAAAGACTCAAATCCTTCAAATACTGATTGTAACTTTGCAAACTTCCCCCCTTTCGAAAAGAGGGGTTTTAATTTATCTAACTTTTTTCTGAGGGAATTCATAACTATTGAGGAATCACAGGTTACTTAACTCATCTCTTTTCTCATCAGATCAAGCCCTTTTCTTACAACTGACTGGATCTCTATTTTGGAAGGACAAATAAACTCACAAAGAGCAAAATCCTCTTCAGCCACTTCATATATTCCGAGGTTTTCCATCATGTCGATGTCTTCAGCCATAATTGCTTTGAGCAGCTGCATAGGGAAAATATCCATAGGCATAACCTTTTCATACTGACCTGTTACAACAAAAGCTCTCTCGCCTCCATGAAGATTTGTGTCGAGCCTGAAGTTCCGTTCCGGGAAAAGAGAAGAAAGAAAGGTATGCGAAAAGCTGAACTTATCAATACCGGGCGAAGCCCATCCGAAGAACTCATAATAATTGCCTTCAGGAATCACAGATAACTGTGAATCATAAAATCCAAGATATCCGTTAGAGTCAATTTTTGTACCGGTAAGAACATTCCCACTTATGATCCTGAGGTTACCAGGTTTCAGATTACCGGCAACAAGTGAAGAAACTGCCGTTCCTGATAATGTTCTGTAATACTGCGGGTGAATAACTTCGGATCCGGTAAGTGCAACAATTCTTTCAGGCCTGTAGACTCCCTCCTCAAAAAGTCTTCCTATCATGATCAAATCCTGAAGGTTAACAAACCATACAATTTCACCTTTGTTTAAAGGATCGATGTGGTGAATATGCACACCTACATTGCCTGCAGGATGGGGTCCTGAAAAATAGGATATTTCAACGCCCGGAAGATTCTCAAGGAGTCTGCCGGAGCTCCCTTTTCCATTTAGGATAAGGTTGACCTTACCGTTGGTCAGCTTTGACAATACAGAAATACCGGTACTTAAAAATGAAGAGGGATAGTTCCCAATTATGAAATTGAAATCGGGTGCAAGGGGTGCTGTGTCGAACCCCGGGATAAAAACAGATTTAGGATTATCCCTGGGATCAGCAATTACATGGTACGGCCTCTGACGTACCGCAGGCCAGGCACCTGAATTAAGAAGAACCTCCTTTATCCTTTCAGATGAAAGCTTTGCCGGATCAGCTTTTCCAAAATCGACAAAGCCATTACCGGATCTTTCAACTACCACTTCCAGGATCTTTCTCCTTTCCCCTCTTTCAATCCTTACCACTTTTCCGCTAACAGGTGAAGTGAATTTGATTTCAGGATGAATCTTATCATGAAACAAGGGAGTCCCTGCCAGAACTTCATCTCCTTGTCTGACCTCCAGCTTAGGTATAAGTCCCGGAAAATCAATTGGTTTAACTCCGTACAAAATATGATCTGTTGTTTCAGAAAGAATTTCTGTGGCACAACCTTCAAGCCGGATATTGAAACCTTTTTTAAGATTTATCGATCTGGACATTTTAAAAGGATCTTATTGTAATTAGAAATTAAGACAAGAGTATTGTTAATAAAATAACAGCATCTGCAAATTTATTGATACATTATCACACACAGTCAAAAATGCTAAATATGTTATAACAAATTTGCACTATTTTTGTTAGACTGTCACTATGTTATGACCTATTACACTGTTACATGCTTTCACTTTTAAATGTTATTTGACTGATAATAAACTTCTTGATCAATCAATGAAAGAAATTATTCACGGACTGAAAATCCGTATGGCCGGCCGGCTTATAAGTTATGAGATAGTTTTCCTGCTGTTTATTTTATCAATGAGAATTAATCCACTGTTTTCCCAGGAAAATGATTCCCTGTTGTTTACAAACCATGTTTTTAATGAAAATATTAAGAGTGTCGAGCTTTATAAAGAGGGATGGAACCTTTCATATCCTGTTATAAAACTCAGAAGTGATGAAAAGCTTGTTTTCCATTTTGACCTCCTGGGAAACAATATTGAAAACTACTACTATATGTTCATTCACTGTAATAAAGACTGGAAAAAATCGGACGTTTTTCCTTCCGATTATATGGAAGGATTCCCTGAAAATCCAATTGAAGAATACAAAGGGTCATTCAATACAACCGTAAATTATGTCCATTATAAGCTCTCCTTCCCAAACCAGAAAGTTCAGTTTAATTTATCGGGTAACTATATTCTGCTGGTTTATCCTTTGAATGAACCTGACAAACCTGCAATTTCGCAACGCTTCATCATTACCGAAGAGTCAGTTAAAATTAATATTATGCCTCACAGGGCAAGGATGACAGCTGACCGAAATACCAGTCAGCAGGTAGATTTTACTGTCAGCTTCCCTTCGATGAGAATTAATGATCCTTACAGGGATATTTTTGCTTTTATCCTTCAAAACGGAAGGTGGAATAATGCAAAAAGGAATTTAAAACCCGAGTTTATCAGCCCTAATGAGCTTAAATACAGCTCATTATCTGATAAAAACGTTTTTCGGGGAGGAAACGAATACAGATATTTCGACATAAGAAGTACCAGATACCAATCGGAATATGTAAAAAAGATTGATTTCCTGATTTCCAGTTACAACGTATATCTTTTCCCCTCGGAGAACAGGGAATTCAAACCCTATTTCTACCAGCAGGATTTCAACGGGAAGTATTATATAGCCGTTCAGGAGGAGAGGAATCCTGAGACCGATGCTGATTATGTATATGTTTATTTCACACTCCCGTCAAAATCCATTCTTCCGGGAGGCAGGTTATATGTTTCAGGCGCTCTGAATAACTGGTCGTACGACAACAACAACCTGATGATCTTTAATCCTGACCAGGGAACTTACGAGTGTGTAATGCTCCTGAAACAAGGATGGTACAACTTTGAATATTTCTTTAAGAAGAATGGAGTTGAAGATGGCATTGCCACAGTATTTGAAGGGAGTCATTATGAAACAGAAAACGATTACACAGTTGTGGTGTATTACAGAAATCCGCGTGAGAGATATGACAGAGTTACAGGAGTTCAGACAATTAACACCCTTAACCGCCTGACTGACTAGTGTTTTTCATGAATGTCAATTCCATACTGCATTAATACAGTATGCTTAAGTGTCTTAACAATCTCAGACATATACTCGTTGACGGCTTTTAATGATCCCGGAAGAGTATAAATCAGCGATTTACCTAAGGTTCCTGCAACACCTCTGCTCAGGAGGGCATTTGGTTTTTCCATACCGTATTTTACCCGTATGAATTCCATTACTCCGGGAATTTCCTTTTCGAGGAGAGGTCTGATCGTTTCGATTGTAATATCGCGGGGCCCGATTCCTGTACCTCCTGTGGTAATAATAAGATTTGAAGAGTCACCGGCGTCTTTGACAAGCTTATAAAGGATTTCCCTTTCATCAGGAATTACTTTAATGGTAATATCTGAATCCCAGTTCTGAGATGTAAAAAAAGATTCCAGCACCTCCTTGATTCTTGGCCCGCTTAAATCCCGGTATTCACCCCTGCAGGCCCTGTCGCTCAGGGTAATTATCAATACTTCAAATCGTTGCGGAAGATTCATCTTTTTGATTTCTCAGTAAGCATTATCCTGTCAATGACCATCATATTATCTACTGCCTTGCACATGTCATAGACGGTAAGAAGTGAGATGCTCACAGCTGAAAGAGCTTCCATTTCAGCACCTGTCCGGCCCGAACAATGGATTTCGCTTTCAGCAATAATACCAGTATTGTCGGGATGAAGATTCACCTTTATATAATCCAGATTTATATTATGGCATAAAGGGATAAGGCGGGAGGTTTCCTTGGCTGCATTTATTCCAGCCAGCTGTGCAACTGTCAGAACATCACCTTTCTTAAGAAGATTATCTTCAATAAGTTTCAAAGTATCACCGGATATTCGTATATGTCCTGATGCTTTGGCTGATCTTTGCTGGATCTCTTTGGATCCGATATCGACCATTACGGCTTTGCCTGATAAATCGGTGTGTGATAGTTTTTCCATCTTTTATTCTCCTAAATTAATGAAACAGATTCCTGAAAATATTTTAAATCATTCGTACACTTACAATTTCGCCTTTTTTTATTCTTTCTTTTCCAATCTGCACGGAAATGATCCCATCAGCTTCATGAAAAGCTGAAATATGAGCCGAACCATGATATTCAACAGGTGAAACAAATCCATCGCTGTCTATTATTACAGGTATTAAGGCCATCCTGTCAGCCGATTTCCTTTTAATTTCTTCCCTTACCGGCAACTTCTGAATCAAAGGGTGCCAGTTATAATCCATCATTTTACAAATAAGAGGCCGGACAAGAAGTTCAAACTGCAAAAAGGATGAAACAGGATTACCCGGAAGGCCAAAAACTAAAGTTCCTGCATGAATTCCGAAGGTTGTAGGTTTTCCGGGCTGTACAGCAATCTTTCTAAAAAGAATTTCAATGCCTGCTTTTTCAAATACAGAGGGAACGAAGTCGAAGTCACCTATTGATACACCCCCGGTAATAATCACGATGTCATTTTCAGAAACAGCCCTGTCGACAACAGAGAGAGTCTCTTCCTCATTGTCAGCTGCGATTCCATAATATATCCCCAAGGCACCAGCTTCTTTAACCTGTGCAATCAACTGGCTCGCATTACTGTTCCGTATCTGTGAGATGGCAGGAATCTGATGAGGTTCAACAAGTTCGCTGCCAGAGCTAATAACTGCAACCTTCGGCATGGTCATTACTTTCACCGATGTATGTCCGACTGCTGCCATAACAGCAATATCCTGAGGCTTCACTTTTTTCCCGGTCTTAAGAACAATATCTCCTGATCGCACATCCTCCCCTTTAACCGATATATTTGATTTTTTAAAAGTTCCTTCAATTCTCACCTTACCGGAATTTAACAGGGTGGTATCTTCAACCATGATAACACAATCGGCTCCTTCGGGGACCGGAGCACCGGTCATTATCCTTGAGGACTGGCCTTTTGAAATGTTTTTTTCTGGCCATTTCCCCGCAGGAATGGTCTCAATAATATCCATATCTTCCAGAATGTCGGCCTTTCTGCAGGCAAACCCATCAACTGAAGCTTTATTAAAAGAGGGAAGATCAATTTCTGAAACGACAGCTTCCGCCAGTATCCTGCCCAGGGAGTCTGTAAATGGTACTGTTTCAATGCCGGTTTTGGATCCGGAATTTATTACAATATCATAAGCTTTATCAAAGGAGATCATTTCCATCGTAGCGGCTGGTTTAGCATTAAACGTTTTTCTGTATAGTTTTATCTTTTTATCTTCTGTTTAACCGGTGCCCGGAAGAGCAATCGCAGCTTCATCCGGGAATGTTACCCAAACGGCTGATGATTCTTTAATCTGCAATAGCTTAAACTCGCTGACTGGCAGATCAATATAGAATATCTCACCGGCATCTACCAGGATTTCCATGCCATATTCAGAGGGATTTATCTCCGTTATAACTCCGTTGAAACAGTTATCATACCTATGGAAAGGTTCCCTTGAGCTGATTTTTACATCATTGCTTCTAAGTATTACCAGCCCTTCACCAGGGAAATTATTACCGGAAATGTTAAACACAAGGTTATTTTCACATTTTGCTTTCCATCTGCCATTCTCCGGAAAGAATTTTACTTTAAAAAAGTTTCTGATTCCGGCATATCTGGCAACAAACTTATTAGCAGGTCTGCTGAAGACAAGATCAGGAGTTCCGATCTGAATTACAGATCCATTATGTATTACTCCAACCCTGTGTGCAAGGCTTACGGCTTCTCTGAAATCGTGAGTTACATGAATAATTGTAAGGCCATTTCTGTTCAACCGTCGCAATATCCTTTTAATATCTTCCTTGAGGCTGGCATCAATTGAAGCCATGGGCTCATCGAGCAGCAGAATCTTCGGGTGGTTAACCAAAGTACGGGCAAGTGCCACTCTTTGCAGCTCCCCGCCTGAAAGATTGTCGGTAAACCGGTTCAGAAGATCAGTTATATTCATGTCTTCGGCAATTCTGCTTACTTTTTCGTGGATCTCCTTCCTTTTGAGTTTGAGGCAATGAAGCGGGTATGCAATGTTTCCCGATACAGTCATGTTCGGGAAAATTGCATAATCCTGAAAAACAAGTCCTACCTGGCGATCCTGAATTTTTCTAAAGGTTGCATTTCTATTATTTATCCACACCTCTCCAGAATCAGGAATAGTGAGTCCGGCAATCAGCTCAAGAAGCTGCGTTTTGCCCGAACCTGACCGGCCGAGCAAAACAAAATACTCTCCTTCCGGTATATCAATATTTATATCAGTCAGGGCAAAGTTGCCAAGTTTCTTATTTATGTTTCTAAGGCTCAGCATCGTGAGATATATGGACTTCTTTTTTCTTCAGTGAGATCATTCTTAGCAAAATAAATATCGCCAGTGAGACTATGATAAATATAACAGAAGCCGGTCTGGCATATTTTAGTCCGAATGAGCTGAACCGTTCATAAATCAGTACAGGGGAAATCATCGGATGATATGCCACAATGACCACTGCGCCGAATTCACTCATTCCTCTGGCAAACATCATCACAAAGCCGGTCATGACGCTTCTCCAGGCCAAAGGAAGTGATACTGTAAAGAAAACCCTGCCCTGACTGGCTCCAAGGGTAAGGGCTGCTTTTTCAAGACGTTCAGGGACGGCTGAAAATCCATCACGGGCCGAGTTTATAAGAAACGGGACGCTTACAAAGGCCATAGCCATTGCTATTCCTGCAGGATTATTTATGAATGAGAGTCCGACAGAGTCTGCAACCTTTCCCAGTAATCCGTCTCTCGAGATAAAACCCAGCACAGCAATTCCTGCTGCAGAATGAGGCAGTACAACAGGCAGATCGATAATACCCTGAACAACCTTCTTCAAGGGAAATTTTTTTCTTGCCAGCAACCAGGCAAGCGGGACAGCAGACAGAGCCGAAAAAAAGGTAGCGGTAAATGAAACCCAGAGTGTCAGCCATACGGTTTCCTGAATTTCTTTATCAGCGGCAGTTTCGATTAACTCCGGGCCGCTTGTGTGGAGAAACATACCTGTCAACGGAGCCAGAATGAAAAGAAGTACCAGGGAGGAGAGTATCAGAAGAATCCAGTTAAACAGGTTGCTTTTCATTTCAGGACCGGTCAGGTTATTTCACCTCCAAATAGGTCTTAAGTTTATCAGGAATCATATCAGGCTGCCCGGTGCTGAAAGGAATAACTGGTTCCTGTCCGTTCCTTTTAAAAATATCGATTCCTTCACTGCTTAAAAGGAAATAAACAAAATCGATAGCGCCATCTTTATTAGGGGCACCTGAGAGGACTGAAAGACTATAGTTTATAAAATCACCCTTCACTGTCATCTTACTTCCGGGAGTACTTCCTGTTACCTCGGCTGAAACGGTAT
>Ga0209254_10003273_pt1 | contig 14791 bp, 9 predicted proteins | sample FrelakmetDIP11DI_FD_187148 | JGI IMG/M metagenome (GOLD analysis project Ga0209254, IMG submission 187148) | Freshwater lake sediment microbial communities from the University of Notre Dame, USA, for methane emissions studies - DIP11 DI (SPAdes)... | ecosystem: Environmental > Aquatic >...
CAGTTCCCGCACTCGCGCGCGCCGCTCGGCCGGCGAGCCCAGGCCGTGAATGACCAGGCCTTCTTCGACGATGGCGCCGGCCGTCATGCGGGGGTTCAGCGACGATCCGGGGTCCTGAAAGATCATCTGCATGTCGCGGCGCAGCCGCCGGAGGCGTGCGGCGGGCAGACCGAACACCTCTTCCCCGCGGAACGTGAACGATCCGGCCGTCGGCTCGACAAGCCGGAGCAGGCAGCGCGCCGTGGTCGTCTTGCCGCACCCTGATTCGCCGACGAGTCCGAACGTCTCTCCCTCGTCGATCGTGAAGCTCACGCCGTCGACGGCGCGGATGCGGGACGGACGCCCCCAGAGCGCCTGCCGGCGCTCGAATGTCTTCACGAGTCCCGTCACTTCGATGAAGGCCATCAGGCCGCTCCGCCGAGGAGGAAGCACCGGGCCTCGCGGCCCGGCGACACGGTGACCGCGGCCGGGCGCGACGCGTCGCAGTCGGAGAACCGCTCGGGGCATCGCGGCGCGAACGCGCATCCCGGAGGGAGGGCGGCGAGGTCTGGCGCCGCGCCGGGAATCGCCTCGAGGCGCGCTCCCGGGACCCGCCCGGGCAGCGACGCGAGCAGGCCCCGCGTATACGGATGGAGCGGCGAGGCCAGGACGCCACGGGCCGGCCCGGTCTCGACGATCCGGCCCGCGTACATGACGGCTACGCGATCCGCCACACGCGCGACGATGGCCGGGTCGTGTGTGATGAGCAGCAGTGAGAGGCCGAATTCACGCCGCATGGACGTCAGCAGATCCAGAATCTCCGCCTGGACCGTTGCGTCGAGCGCGGTGGTCGGCTCGTCGGCGATGACCAGCGCCGGCCGGCACGCGACCGCGGCCGCGATGAGCACGCGCTGGCGCATGCCGCCGGAGAGCTGGTGGGGGAAATCGCGGGCGCGGTGCGCCGGCTCCGGGATGCGCACCGCGTCGAGCAGTTCGACGGCCCGCGCCCGCGCGGCGGCCCCTGTCGCGATGCCGTGAACCTGGAGCACTTCGGCGACCTGGTCGCCGACGGTGAACGACGGATTGAGCGCCGCCATCGGCTCCTGGAAGACGAACCCGATTCGCGCGCCGCGGACGCGCTGGAGCTCGCGCTCGTCCAGGGCGAGGAGGTCCAGCCCCTCCAGGCGGACGCTGCCCGCGATCGTTCGGCCCGGCGGAGGCACCAGCCGGACAATCGAGAGCGCCGTGACGGACTTGCCGGAACCGGATTCGCCGGCCAGAGCCAGGATCTCCCCGCGCGCGATGTCGAAGCTGATGCCATCGACCGCGCGGAGGGGAGGGCGCGCGCCTTCCCGCCCGGCGCCGAACTCGGTCGTCAGCCCGCGCACCTCCAGCACCGGCGCCTTGTCGTCGTTCACGTTGTCGTCTCAGCCGTGCGGGCTGCGGGTCCTGCCCGAGACGTTTCCATCTGTCCTCGGGTGACCTTCGCTCGTCCTCCCTGCGGGCAGATGGAAAGCGCCTCGGTCACCCACAGCCCCGAGCCCCGAATCCCGAGTCCCGAGCCCCGAATCCCGCTTGCCTCGCCGCAGCCGAGGGAGGAAAGCAACTCCCCCGGACCACGGCGAAGGCGGGAGCCCCGAGCTACTGCAGCTGCTTCAGCGCCGAGCGGCCGGCGTAGTTCGCGGCCGGGCCCAGTTCCTCTTCGATTCGCAGCAACTGGTTGTACTTGACGACGCGATCCGTGCGGCTGGCCGAGCCGGTCTTGATCTGGCCCGCGCTGGTCGCCACCGCGAGGTCGGCGATTGTCGAGTCCTCCGTCTCGCCGGAGCGGTGCGAGATGACGGTCGTATAGCCGGACCGATGAGCCATGGCGATGGCGTCGAGCGTTTCGGAGACGGTGCCGATCTGGTTCAGCTTGATCAGGATCGAGTTGCCGATGCCGCGCTCGATCCCCTGCTTGAAGATCTCCGGGTTGGTGACGAAGATGTCGTCGCCGACAATCTGGACGCGCGCGCCCAGTTCCGTGGTCAGCGCCTGCCAGCCGTTCCAGTCGCCTTCGGCGAGGCCGTCTTCGATGGAGATGATGGGGTACTTCGAGAGCCACTCGGCGTAGAGCGCGATCATCGCGGCCGAGGTCCGCGCGGCGCCGCCGGACTTCTTGAACTGGTAGCGGCCCGGCTCCGTTGTCGGCGCATCCCACGGCGTCGATCTCGGGGCGCCATCGTCCCAGAGCTCGCTGGCGGCCACGTCGAGGCCGACGCAGATGTCGCGTCCCGGCTTGTAGCCGGCCTTTTCGATGGCCTCGATGACCAGCTCGACGGCCTGGTCGTTTGACGGGAGGTTGGGTGCGAAGCCGCCCTCGTCGCCGACGCCGGTCGACAGTCGGCGCTTCTTGAGAATGGCGCGGAGGGCGTGGAACACCTCGGCGCCGGCCCGCAGGGCCTCCCGGAACGTCGGGAGCCCGATGGGATAGACCATGAATTCCTGGAAATCCACCGTCGAGTCCGCGTGAGCGCCGCCGTTGAGGATGTTCATCGTCGGCACCGGAATCAGCCAGTCGTCGGCGTCCGGCTGCCCGAACAGGTCGCGGTAGTGGCGGTAGAGCGGGATGCGCCGGCTGGAGGCGGTCGCCTTGGCGAACGCCATCGAGACCCCGAGGATGGCGTTGGCGCCGAACCGGCTCTTGGTGGGAGTGCCGTCCAGCGTGATCATCGCGGCGTCGAGGCTGCGCTGATCGAAATCGCCGCCGATGAGGGCCTGGGCCAGTTCACCGTTCACGTGCCCGACCGCCTTCAAGACGCCTTTGCCGAGGTAACGCCGCGCATCGCCGTCGCGCAACTCGAGGGCCTCGCGCTCGCCGGTGGAGGCGCCCGAGGGGACCGCGGCCCGCCCGAAAGCGCCGTCGGCGAGAGAGACATCAACTTCCACTGTCGGATTTCCGCGGGAGTCCAGGATCTCCCGCGCGTGTACTGCCGCGATCTTCATGTTCGAACCTCAATCAGGGGGCAGTGAACCAGTGCCGAATCCAACCCGGAATCTTACCACAGCCGATTGACGCTAACCTTTGACACCGTGGGGGTTTGGGGCCTATGATCGACCAGTGTCTTACCATGGTGGCAGGCATAATGGGAGTAGCATCATCATGAATATCCGCCGGTGGGGACTGGCGCAGTCAGTCGTGGCCCTTTTCATACTGTCCGCGGCGGCGTTCGTGCCCGTCCTGGCCCAGCAGCAGGGCCAGAAAGTCGACAAGAAGGCCGAGAAGGCCCAGCAGTTCGACATCCAGTCTGTTGTCAGCGCCGCGAATGCCGCCATGGCCGGCGAGACCGTGGGCGACATCAAGATGACGTTCCGCAACGATTCCTTGAAGGCGCAGGAAGGCAAGACGTACGTGCCGTTCACGGTCACCTTCGATCAGGCACAGGCCCCTGCCGGCAAGGCCGTCACCCTCTTCACGCGCGTGGTGAACAAGGCGCTGATTCCCGCCGCGCCCCCGGCCGACGCCAAGAAGGGCAAGAACGACAAGAACGACAAGTCGAAGGACCAGCATCCCGAGTACGTCTACCAGGACGTGTCGTTCATTACGCTGACGCCGCCGGCCTCGGCGACCGAGCCCTACAAGATCAGCCGCGCGTTCGCGGTGCCGGCCGGCGAGTACGACGTGTACGTCACGGTGATGGAGCGCCTGCCCGTTGACGCGAAGGACCGTGAGAAGGCGCAGGTGAAGGCCGGCGTGCTGAAGCAGACCATCACGGTGCCGGATTACTGGTCCGACCAGCTGTCGACCAGCACGGTCATCGTGGCCGACAAGGTGGAGCCGCTGGCCGCGCCCCTCTCGCCACGCGAGCAGATCGAGCAGCCCTACACGCTCGGGGCGACGCAGATCTTCCCGTCGATGACGAACACGTTCTCGAAGAAGGACGATATTTCGATCGTCTTCCTCATTTACAACCCCGTGCTTGGCGCGGACAAGAAGCCCGATATCACGGTGGACTACAGCTTCTTCCAGAAGGTGGCGTCCGAGGCCAGCGGCGAGAAGTTCTTCAACAAGACCAACCCGCAGGTGTTCAGCGCCAAGACGCTCCCGCCGCAGTTCGATCCGGCCGTGGGGCACCAGCTGGTGGCGGGGCAGTCGCTGCCCCTCGGGAGTTTCCCGGAAGGCGAATGGCGGCTCGAGATCAAGGTCACCGACAAGCTCTCGGGCAAGACCATCACGCACGATGTGAAGTTCGTCGTCACGGCCTGATTCCGCGAGGCCGTCCAGCCACGCGGGCCGTGACGGGTTGACGAGAAACGCTATGAGACGCCTATCCACGCTCGTGGTCTCGGCTGCACTCGTATGCCTCGTCGGTCCGGTCCGGCCCGCGTCGGCTCAAGCCGAGAGGGCCGCGGATGCGACCGTGGCCCGCGCCGGGCTCGGCTCGATCCGCGGGCTCGTGCTCGCCACCGACGGCCGGCCGCTGGTCGGCGCCATGGTGTCGGCGCTGGGCTCGACGGTGGCCTTCGTCATCACCGGGCGGGACGGGCAGTTCCTGTTCGGCGCACTTCCCGCTGGCCCTTACACGGTGCGCGTGCACCTTGACGGATTCGCGCCGTCGGTCCGCCGCATGGTGGAGGTCCGCCCGGAGGCAGGCCCGTCCGTCATGTCGGTGGCGCTGAAGGCGCTGGCCTCGCCCGCGGTCACCGCCGACGGGAGGCCACTGCTGGCCGCCGGCGTGATCCCGTTCGACGGCGTCCGGACCGCTTCCGACGCCTCCTCCGATTCCGGCGGCGACTACGACTACGGCGAGACCGCCTGGCGCCTGCGCCATCTCAAGCGGGGCGTGCTGAAAGGCGTCGAGACCGGCATCGTGACGGCCGACGCGGAACCCACGCCCGAAAAGGCGGCGGGCTCCGTGTTCGGGCGCGCCTTCGGATCGTCGATGCGCGCCGCCGCCTCGCTGTTCACCGACTTCCCGCTGTCCGGGCAGGTCAACCTGCTCACGACGAGCACGTTCGGCGCGCCGTTCGCCCTGGACGCGCCCACGACGCTGACCTCGTCGAGCATCGCGCTCGTGTCGCTCGGGTCGACGGCCGGCCCGCTTGGCGACTGGGCGGTGAGCGCCGCCATGACGCCCGGGCAGGTCGGCTCGTGGCTCGTCGACGGCACGCTGACCGCGCGTCCGGGGTCGAGCCACCGGTACGTCGGCGGGCTCGTCTACGGCGCGCAGCGGGTCAGTTCGACCGATCTGTTCGCCCTGTCCGCGATGAGCGGCGGCTCGCGCTCGGTGGGCCGCGTGTACGGCTTCGACGAGTGGATCGTGTCGAAGTACTTCGCCGTCGGCTACGGGCTGTCCTACATGTGGCAGGACTACGTGGCTACCGAGGGGCTCGTCAGCCCGCGCGTGTCGATGACGGTGAGCCCCGTCCGCGGGCTCCGGCTGCGCGCCGTCGCCGCACGCAACAGCTTCGCGCCAGGATCGGAGGAGTTCATCAACGTGATGGACCACTCGCCGGACACGCCTTGGCTGCCGGCGCAACGCTCCTTCTCGCCGTGGTCTGAGCGCGACGGACTGCATGCGCAGACGACCGACCACCTGGAGTTCGGCGTCGAGCGGGACGTGGCGGCCTACGTCGTCGGCGTCCGGACCTTTTACCAGAGCGTGGACAATCAGGCTGGCGCGATCTTCGCCGCGCCGTCGCGTGAGCACCCGGCCGCGAGCCTCGGCCACTACTACCTGGCCAGCCTGGGCGATTTCGGCGCCCGCGGGTGGGGCGTGAAAGTCAGCCGGCCGCTCTTCGGCCTCGTCCGCGGGTCGGTCGACTACTCGGTGACGACGGCTCAGTGGGTGAGCGGACCTGAAGGGGCTGGTTCAGCCTGGTTCGGCGGCGCGAGCCGCGCCGAGCCGACCCGGGTGCACGACGTGACGACATCGTTTGAAACGGCCATCGCACCGACGTCCACCCATGTGTACGTGCTCTACAAGGTGAATTCCGGATTCGCGCGCCAGACGCCCGATGAGCAGGTGCCGGGCTTCGCCGCGCGCTTCGACATCCAGGTCAACCAGGCACTGCCGTTCATGGACTTCACGTCGGCGGACTGGGAAGTGCTGGTGGCCGTCTGCAACCTGTTCCGCGATGCCGTCGGAGAGCGTTCCATTTACGACGAACTCCTCGTCATCCGCCCGCCGAAGAGGGTGGTCGGCGGCGTGCGCGTCCGTTTCTAGCTCAGAACGTCGAAACGCCGCGAGTGATCCGTATAGTTGGATGGGTCATTCGTCTGGATGGATTCTGTCTTCCCTCGGGAATGACGTCACGTCGTAAGTGCTTGCGGCACAGCTATTTGACGGTTGAGTCGGCCCTTGCTTACCTGGTATGTCGATTGCTGTAACTCTCCGGCAAGGCGTAGTGCGCTAACCCGATGTCCGACAACCAGTTCCGGTCCGCAGAATCAGCGAGACGCACCAGCGCGGGGGCAGGCCCGCCCAGCGCGGCTGGCTGGTTTGCGGCCCTCGCGGTGGTACTGGTGCTGCTCGGCCTCGGTCTCGCGAACATTTACATCCGGGCGACGTGGCACGAAGTCGAGGACGGCGTGCTATGGGTCGCGCGTCCCGACGGAGTCACTGCCGCGGAACTGGCCGACCGTGCGCCCGCCGCGAGAGCCGGCGTGCGGCTCGGCGATGTGCTGCTCGCCGTTGACGGCCGGCCCGTGGAGAGCCCGGCGGATGTGGTCGCCACGGCGCACGCCGCAGGCAGCGCCACGCCGCTGACCTACACGCTGCTCAGGCTGGGCTCGCGCGAAATCGTGCAGGTCCGGCTGGCGCCCACTCCCCAGGGCAACAGCTTTCTCTATTTCATCCTCGCCTCGGTCGGGATCTTCACGCTGATGGTCGGCGCCTGGGTCCGCCTGCGCAGGCCGGGCGATCAGTCGTCGCTCCACCTGTTCTGGCTGACGGTGGCGTTCTTCGGCGTGTTCACGTTTTCGTTCTCGGGACGGTTCGACCGGCTCGACTGGCTGTTCTACTGGGCCGACATGGTGGCGCTGCTCGCCCTGGCGCCGATGCTTCTGCACTTCACGCTGGTGTTCCCGGAGCGGACAGGCCAGTGGGTTCGCACGCCGCTCGGCGCCCGCCTCTTGCCGCTCGTCTACCTGCCCGCGCTGGTGATGGGCAGCGCGCGCGTGCTCGCCGTCGCGCGGCTGGACGGCAACTCCCGCCTGCTCGCGGTCGTCGCCGCGCTCGACCGGCTCGAGCCGCTGTACCTGGGCGCCTGCCTGCTCGGGGGGCTGGCGGTCCTCGCGCATGCCCTGGCGCACGCGAGGTCGGTCACCGCCCGCCGCCAGTTGCGGTGGATCGTCTGGGGCACGCTGCTCGGCGGCGCGCCGTTCGCGCTCGGCTACGCCGTGCCGTTCGCCCTGGGCGTCGAGCCGACGGCCAAGATGGAACTGCTGGCGGTGCCGCTCGGGCTCATTCCCCTGTCGTTCGCCTCGGCGATCGTGCGCTACCGCCTCATGGACGTGGAGGTCATCGTCAAGCGGGGGCTGGTCTACGTGGCGGCGGCGGCCGGGATCGTGGCCCTGTATGCGGTGCTCCTCCGCGCGGTGGGCTGGATCTTCGTCGGCGGCACCGGGAACACCATCATCGCCGTGCTCGCGACGATGGTGGTGGTGCTCGTGGCCCGGCCCATCAAGGACGCCGTGCAGAATGCCCTCGACCGGGCGTTCTACCGCGACCGCTACGACTACCGCCGCGCGCTGGTGGGGTTTGCGCGCGACCTCAGCACCGATCTCGATCTGCCCCGGCTCGCCGATCGTCTGGTCACCCGCATCACGGAGACGCTCGTCATCGACCGTATCGCGCTGATGGTGGCCGACGAGTCGGCCAATGCGTTCCGCGCCATCCGCGCCGACGGGTTTGTCGGCGACCCGCCGCTGCTGCACCTCGACTCCGGCGTCGGCGCGCGCGTGCGAGCGGGGCACCACGTGGCGCTCGACGACCCGGCCGCCCTGCGCCGCGCCGGCAGCGACGAGATCGAGTTCTGGCGCGTCCAGGGCGTGCACTACCTGATTCCCTGCGTGTCCAAGCAGACGGGCATCGCCGTGCTGGCCCTCGGCCGCAAGGAGCGTGGCGAGCCGCTGAGCAGCGAGGACATGGCGCTGCTCGTGGCCGTGGCCGCCCAGGTGGCCTCCGCCATCGAGAACGGGCGCCTCTACCAGCAGCTCAAGGCCCAGGCCGATCAGGTCGAGCGCATGCGCCAGTCGAACGAGAACATCCTCGAGTCGCTCGACAACGGCCTGACCGTCGTCGACGCCGGCGGCCGGGTGATTCGCTGGAACCGGGCGCTCGAGCAGCTCAGCGGCATTCCGCGACGGGACGCGGTCGGGCGCATCCTCGCCGACCTGTTTGGCCCGTCGCTGCTCGACGCCATCGAGGCGGCCCGGCTGGGGAGCCCGTCCGGCGCGGCGCTCTACCGTACGCCGCTGACGCTCGCGCGGGGGCGCGCGGACACCGGGCGGCTGGTCGACGTGGTCGTCGTGCCGCTGCAGGGCGACGGCGTCGACCTCGGCGTCGAAGGGTCCATCATCGTCTTCGAGGACGTGACCAGCCGCGCCCGCCTCGAGGAGCAGTTGCAGATTTCCGACAAGATGGCGTCGATCGGGCTGCTCGCCGCCGGCGTGGCCCACGAGGTGAACACGCCGCTGACCGGCATCTCGAGCTACACACAGATGCTGCTCGACCGCGCCGACCCCGAGGATCCACAGACCAAGCTGCTCGAGAAGATCGAGCGCCAGACGTTCCGGGCGGCGAAGATCGTCAATGGGCTGCTGACCCTCGCGAGAGGCGGGCAGGCGGCGAACGAGCGTGCCCCGGTGGACCTGAACACCGTCATCAACGACGTGCTGTCGCTGCTCGAGCACCAGTTCCGGGCCGTCAACATCCAGGTGCGGCGCGATCTCGCCCCGGCGCCGCCGATGGTCTTCGGCATGGAGCACAAGCTGCAGCAGGTCTTCCTCAATCTGTTCATCAACGCGCGGGACGCGATGCCGCGGGGCGGCTGGCTGTCGGTCACGACGCGGGCCGAGGGCGAGTGGGCCTCGGTCGAAGTGGGCGATACCGGCGGCGGCATTCCGGCCGAGCACCTCTCGCGCATCTACGACCCGTTCTTCACCACCAAGGCCCTCGGCCAGGGCACGGGGCTCGGCCTCTCGATCACCTACGGCATTGTCGGGGAGCACGAGGGGCGCATCAGCTGCGACACCCGCCCCGGGGAGGGCACACGGTTCACGCTGGCCCTGCCGCTCATGCCCGCCGCCCAGCGGGCGGCCGCCGGCGGCGCGCAGGTGCGCGGATAGGCCATGGCGCGCCCCGGCACCATCCTCGTCATCGACGACGAAGAGATCATGCGGGAGATCCTCGAGGCGCTTCTGACGCCCGAGGGCTACGACGTGCGGATCGCGCAAAGCGGCGCCGAGGGCCTGGACCTGGCCCGCGCCATGCCCTTCGACGCCGCCATCGTCGACGTGATGATGCCGGGCATGAACGGCCTGGCCGTGCTCGACGAGTTGAAGAGGATCGACGACGACCTGGCTGTCGTGATGGTCACCGCGTACGCGTCGGTCGACACGGCCGTCGACGCGATGAAGCGCGGCGCCCTCGACTACGTCACGAAGCCGTTCAAGAACGACGAAGTCCTGCTCGTCCTGCGGAACGCCGTGGAGCGCCGCCGGCTGGTCACCGAGAACCGCTCGCTCCGCCAGAACCTGCAGGAGCGCTACCATCGCTTCGACAACATCATCGGCAAGAGCCCGCCGATGCGCCGGGTGTTCGACCTGATCATCCAGGCGGCGCCCAGCCGGTCCACGATTCTCATCGAGGGGGAGAGCGGCACGGGGAAGGAGCTCATCGCGCGCGCCATCCACACGCATTCGGCGCGATCCGACCGGGCCTTCGTGACGGTGAACTCCGGCAACCTGCCCCCGGATCTGCTCGAGTCGAACCTGTTCGGCCACGTGAAGGGCGCCTTTACCGGCGCGGTCTACCCGAAGAAGGGGCTCTTCGAGATCGCCGATCGCGGCAGCATCTTCTTCGACGAGATCGGCAACGTGCCGCTGGAGACGCAGCCGAAGCTGCTGCGCGTCATCCAGGAGCGCGAGTTCATGCGGCTGGGCGGTGTCGAGACAATCAAGGTCGACGTGCGCATCGTCGCCGCGACCAACATCGACCTGCAGAAGATGATGCAGGACGGCTTCTTCCGCGAGGACCTGTTCTATCGCCTGCACGTGATCACGATCCCGCTGCCGCCGCTGCGTGAGCGGAAAGACGACATCCCGCTGCTGGTGCAGCACTTCCTGCAGAAGTACGGCGAGGAGAACGGCAAGCCTGGCCTGGAGCTCGCGCCCGACGCGCTCGACATGCTCATGGAGTACGGCTGGCCGGGCAACGTCCGGGAGCTCGAGAATGTCATCGAGCGCGGCGCCGTGCTCACGCAGGGATCGCGGATCGGCACCGCCATGATCCCCGACCAGGTGCGGCGGACGCCTACCTTCCAGATCCCGCACATCACGGTGCCGCCCGACGGCCTCTCGCTCAAGGACGTCGTCACGAACTTCGAAAAGCGGCTGATCGAGTCGACGCTGGAAAGCGCGGGAGGCGTGCAGAAGCGAGCGGCGGAGCTGCTGCGGATCAAGCCGACGACCCTGAACGAGATGATCAAGCGGTACGACATCGCGCCGCGCAGGAAGAAGAACGAGGACGCGGCAGGGGAGAGCGGGGATCAGTAGTAAGAAGTAAGAAGAACACCCACCGATGCAGCTTGTCGCTTCTTGCTTCTGACTATCGTTAGCGGGCCCTTCTGGCTTCTTGCTTCTGACTATCGTTAGCGGGCCCTTCTGGCTTCTTGCTTCTGACTATCGTTAGCGGGCCCTTCTGGCTTCTTGCTCCTGACTATCGTTAGCGGGCCCTTCTGGCTTCTTGCTTCTGCCTGTCGTCAGCGGGCCCTTCTGGCTTCTTGCTTCTGACAGGTGTCTATCTGCCCCTGACCGCCCCCATCAGCTTCTCGTACTTCCCCATGATGAGGTCCCACCGGTAGTGCTCGCGGACGTACGCGCGGCCGTTCCGGCCCATCTGCGCCCGGAGCCGGTCGTCAACGGCGAGCAGCGCCAGGCACTCGACGAACTCGTCCCGGTCGGCGTAGAACAGGCCGGCGTTGCTTCGCAGGCAATGGTCGACGAGCACCTCCGATCGCGCGTTCGCGAGGACGGGCGTGCCGACGGCGAATGCCTCGAGAGCGAGCAGCGAGAGGCTCTCGAACGGCGACGGCACGATGACCACCGTCGCAGCCTCGAGGGCCTGCAGGCGTTCGCGCTCGGAGAGCAGGCCGGCGAACCGGATGTAGGGCTCCTCGGGCAGCGGCATCAGCTTGACGCCCATCAGGGCGAGCGTCAGGTGCCCGCCGCCCTCGTGGTACGTGCGGAAGTACTCGACGAGCTCTTCGCAGCCCTTGCCCTTTTCGATGCGGCCGCCGTACAGCGCGAAGGGGTCGTGGATCTTGTGCCGCCCCCTGAACGCGGCGCCCCTGGACTGGGCCGCCCAGCGCCCGGGCGCTCCGCGTGACGGCGCCGGCGCGTCCCCATCCGCCTGCGGGTCCTCCTCGGGCCCGCTTCGCTCGTGACCGTGCTGGGGCAGGTCGACGCCGCACCCGACCGTCTCTTCGGCCACCGCCCGGATCGGGAACTCGGCCGTCAGAAAGCGGCGCTCGACCTCGGTGTTGTAGGCCATCGCTGCCGGCAGCGCGAACATCTCACGGTAGATGCCGAGGCGGATCGCCGGCTCGTCGTGCGCCGTCGGCACCAGGATGCTCTTCTGCGGCGCCACCGACAGCCCGAGCACGGTTGGCGCGTAGAGATAGGTGAAGAAGATCAGGGCGTCAAACGACTGGTGGTTCCGCTCGAGGTGGTCGACGAGCGCCGGGCACCACGGCCCCTGCTGCTCGAGCCACTGCCGCTCGTCCTCCCGCGAGTGCGGGTGGTTGAAGATCCAGTCGGAGTACCGGTTGAAGGTCTCGATATCCCGCGGGTGCGCGTTCGCGAACCGGCGCACCGTCACGCCCCTGACGCGGTCCGTTCCCTCGGGGTACTCGTTGTTCCAGGTGATGTAGTCGCGGGCGCAGGTGGTCAGCACCTCGACGTCGTGGCGCTCGGCCAGCCGCTCGGCGATGAGGCGGCAGTGGTACTCGGACCCGCCGAGGATCTCGGACCCGTAGCGCTGGATGACAAACGCGATCTTCATGGGAACCGTTCCAGGAGCCGCCGCAGCTCGGTGTCGAGCCGGGAGGCCGAAAAATGCGCGAGCCGCCGGCGCTGGCCCGCGACGACCGACGCCCGGAGGCCGTCGTCGAACGCGAGCATCCCGAGCAGCTCGGCGGCGTGTTCGAAGTCCTTGGGCGCGAACTGCACGCCCGCGCCCCCGAGCGTGTCGGGAATCGCGGTGCAGCTGTACGCGAGCACCGGCAGGTCGGCGGCCATCGCCTCGACCAGCGGCACGCAGAAGCCCTCGTGCTCGCTCATCGAGATGTAGACGCTCGAGTGCCGGTAGTAGGCGGCCAGCTCCCGGTCGGGGACCGCGCCGGTGAACAGAAAACGGTCGGGCAGCCAGCCGAGCTGCGCGATGAGCGCCCGCAGCATGCTCGTGTAGCGCGGCACCCCGTCGTCCCGCCCCACGAAGATGAAGCGGTAGTGGGCGTCGACGTACCGCTTGTAGTGCTCGGCCAGGCGGACGATGTCCTCGACCTTCTTGTTCGGCACCATGCGGCCGACGAACAGGAAGTTCGTGAGGCCGTCGCCAAGCCACTTCTCGAGCGCCGGCGTCGGCGGCGCGTCGACGATGCGGCCGGTGTCGACGGCGACGGGGAAGACCGCCGTCTCGGAGAACCCCAGGTCCGCCAGTTCCCGCCGGTTGTACTCGGAATCCCCGAGCGCCAGGTCGGTGCGGCCGGAGAGCGAGGCGAGCTCGCGCCTGCCGAGCGTGGCCAGACGGAAGATGTTCGCATCGTACGGGGCGTAGAAGCGCGCGGGGGTGATGTTGTGGTACTGCAGCACCCTGCCGCGCGGCAGCCTGGCGAACGCCTCGGTCATCGGCGACGGGATCGCGAAGTGCAGGATGGTGACGTCGCCGGCCGCGGCTGCCGGATCGCCGAAGGGCCGGGCCTCGCCGCGCATGTCCTCGTCGATGGTCAGGGCGAAGAGGTCAGACTCGTGGCCCTGCGCGCGCAGCAGGCCGCGCACCGCCCGTGCGCTGTCGCCGATCGCGTCTCCCCGATGCGCCGACGGGACCCATTGGTTGACGACCATCTCGCGACCCCGGCGCTACCCGTCGATCCCGCTGGCCCGGGCGGCGGCCGGCAGGGCCTTGTACAGGGACGGGCGGAAGAGCCGCTGCGCCTCGAGCCGGTCGATCGTGTCGAACTGCTGCCAGAAGTCCCACGCCACGCGGTGGTCGGGACGGCGAGGCGCGGCGATCACCCGGTCGACAGAGCGCAGGAGCGTCCCGCCGAAGTCGCGGTTGCGCAGGCGCTCGAGGGCCTCGTCCTGGCCGGCCAGGATGCGCTCCTGCAGGCCGACGTCGCCGACGACGGCGTCGATGAGCGCGGAGACGCCAGCCGGATCCGGCTCCCCGTACAGCACGCCTGCGCCGTCCATGGTCGCGGGCACCGCCGTCCGCGCGAGCGCAAGCACGGGGATCCGCTTGTAGAAAGCCTCGACAATCGGCACGCAGAAGCCCTCGTGCTCGCTCGCGCACAGGAACACGTCCGCGACGTCGTAGTACGCCGTCAGCTCCTCGTTCGACACGTGGCCCGTGAAGTGGACGTCGCCGATCCCCAGGCGCGCGACCAGCTGTTGCAGCATCGCGAGGTATCGCTCGAAGCCGCCGTAGGAGCCCACAATCAGCAGCCGGGACCGGTGGTTGTACCGGGACTGGTAGGCGGCGAAGGCCCGGACGACGTTCTCAATCCGCTTGTTCGGGATCACCCGGCCCACGAAGAGCACGTTGGTCCGCTCGTCGTCGAACTGGCCGGCCACCACGCCGTTGGGCGGCCCGTCGAGGTGCGCGAAGCCCGGCACGACGGGCAGCACGTCGGTCGCCGGGAATCCCAGCGCTTCGAGTTCGCGGCGGTTGAACTCGGAGTCGCCCAGGGCCAGGTCGCACCTGTCGACATACGCCGCCAGTTCGCGCCGCCCGTGGTAGCAGAGGCGCACAAGCTGCCGGTGTACGTCGACGAAGTACTCGGGCGGGGTGATGTTGTGATAGACCAGCACCATCCGGTCCGGCAGCGCGTAGGCGACGCGCGAGGCCTTGGACCCGATGGAGAAATGATGAATCAGGATGTTGTCGCGGTGGGACGCCTCGACAAGATCCCGGAAGTCGCGCGTGAGATCCTCGAGGCGCGGATCGGCGGTCTCGACGAAGATATCGGAGACGTAGCCCGCGTCGCGGAGGACCCGCTGGATGCCCAGCACCTCGTGGCCGATGGCGTCGCCGTAGCCCAGGGTGGCCAGCACCTGGTGGACCGCCGGGCGCGAAGCGCCGGCGCTCATCGCCGCCTCCCCGAGCGCCGCACCGGCCCGGCTGGCAGCTCCCGCACGACATCGTTGCCCGCCCGGCAGACAGCCCGCCGGCGCGCGAACCACCCGGGCAGCGGCTCCATCGGCACCCGCGCCGCGCCGCGCTGATCCTCTGCGCGAAGCCGTTCGAACATGTCCAGGTACTTGCCCACGATGACCGGCCACGTGTAGTGGCGCTGGAAGTACTCGCGGCCGTTCCGGCCCAGGGCCGAC
>Ga0209254_10003274_pt1 | contig 14790 bp, 10 predicted proteins | sample FrelakmetDIP11DI_FD_187148 | JGI IMG/M metagenome (GOLD analysis project Ga0209254, IMG submission 187148) | Freshwater lake sediment microbial communities from the University of Notre Dame, USA, for methane emissions studies - DIP11 DI (SPAdes)... | ecosystem: Environmental > Aquatic >...
GGTATCGATTAAGTTTATCTTGTGATGCCTCCACCGGCAGGCAGTCGCCGCTGACGTTATGGTGATGCCTCGTTCCTGTTCTTGAGCCATCCAATCCATGACAGCGTTACCGTCATGCACTTCGCCCATACGATGGGAAACCCCTGTATAATAGAGAATCCTTTCAGTGGTCGTAGTTTTACCCGCATCGATGTGCGCCATAATTCCTATATTTCTCGTTCTTGATAGGGGGCCTCCTGACATGGAAATCAATCTTTCCTGAATCCTTACCACCGGTAATGTGCGAAGGCTTTATTGGCTTCGGCCATCTTATGAGTGTCTTCCTTTTTCTTTACCGAACTCCCCTTATTGGATGCTGCATCAAGAAATTCCGAGGCCAATTTCTCTTTCATGCTCTTCTCGCCTCTCCCCCTAGCGTATTGAATCAACCATCGAATAGCCAACGCCTGACGCCTTTCCGGTCGAATCTCAACGGGTACCTGGTAAGTGCTGCCGCCTACACGCCGCGATCGGACCTCAAGGACGGGCTTTGAATTCTCTATGGCCCTCTCGAAGATTTTGAGTGGGTCTTCCCTGGTCTTGTCCGCAATGATGTCCAGAGCATCGTAGAGGATAATTTCCGCCGTGGACTTCTTGCCTTGCCACATAATCCCGTGAACGAACTTGGAAAGAAGCTTGCTATGGTATTTAGGATCTGGCAAGACGTCCCTTCTCGGCACTTTCCCTTTTCTAGGCATCAGATTTCGCTCCAATATAGCCGCATATACTCATCCTTAAAGCAAAACTCAGAACAGGCTGCTGCGCGCAGCTTTCAGGTTGGAAAGGTCCAGACTAGCGGCGGCGAATTGATTCGCCTCAAGCATATAAGCTCCGGGTCTGCTTCTGAACCTACCCCGTCGTGCCCGACGGTTTACCCGAATCCTTTTATGGTCAATCCTCTATTCGTTAAGTTCGGAAATTCCTCCGGTTCCTGTGTTCCCTTCCGTTTCAAGCCTTTACAGGAAGCCCCCCGGAGGGCAAGAGAGGATTATTTCGGCTTTTTTGTGCCGTATTTGGATCTCCCCTGCTTTCGGTCTTGAACTCCATAAGCGTCCTGAGCACCTCTGATAATGTGGTAACGTACTCCGGGGAGGTCCTTAACGCGCCCCCCTCGAATCAGGACGACTGAATGCTCCTGCAAGTTGTGACCGATACCGGGGATATAGGAGGTGACTTCATATCCATTGGTTAGACGGACCCTGGCGACTTTCCTCAACGCGGAATTCGGTTTCTTAGGAGTAGTCGTGTAAACTCTCACACAAACTCCCCTGCGCTGAGGACAGTTGGTCAGTGCTGGGGCCGAGGTCTTTTTTCTGGCCTGCATACGCCCTTTCCTGACCAGCTGGTTAATTGTCGGCATAAGCCATTACCTCCGTATAGTATCTAAATATTATGATCAACAAGTTGGCACTTTGTCAATGCCTTTTTTCCAGAAAATCAATGACCGGAGAAAAAATCCCCGGCCATTGGCATAAGTTTACAGGAATTCCCTATATATGAAAAGATATAGTGTCATAATTCCGCCAAAGAAAAATTACGCTGGGATCAGGGCCTGCCTAGCTTATTCGCAAACTTTCTTAAACGCTTTCAATATACTGAATTCTCTCGTGACGGGAACGACGGCCTGATTCTTCATCAGCAACATCGTGCTGTAACCGAAGATTTTTGTACCGGCTGAGCCCAGTGCCGGCAGGAATGAGCCTTCCCATAATCACGTTTTCCTTCAATCCTCTCAAGTAGTCAATCTTTCCTGAGATAGAGGCTTCAGTTAATACTTTGGTGGTCTCCTGGAAACTCGCTGCACTGATGAAGGAATCAGTAGAGAGAGATGCCTTGGTGATTCCAAGAAGTAGGGGTTCGCCCACAGCTGGGGTTCCGCTTGCCTGGATAACGCGGTTGTTCTCTTCCTCAAAAATGGAGCGTTCGATATGTTCACCGGCCAAAAAGTCAGTGTCGCCCGATTCCTTGACTCTGACTCGACGAAGCATCTGTCTCACGATTACCTCAATGTGTTTATCATTGATTTTTACACCCTGGAGTCGATAGACTTCTTGGACTTCATCGACGAGATATTTGGCCAGATCTTTTTCACCCTTTATGCCAAGCAGGTCGTGCGGGTTGGTAGAGCCTTCCATAAGGGCTTCGCCGGCTTGCACCCAGTCGCCGGAGTGGACAGAAATGTGTTTGCCTTTTGGTATCAAATACTCTTTAGGTTCCCCCACTTCAGGGGTCACAATCACTTTGCGTTTGCCTTTCGTATCCTTACCGAAGCTCACCAGGCCGTCAATCTCAGAGATTATGGCGAATTCCTTGGGTTTTCTCGCTTCAAAGAGTTCGGCCACCCGAGGGAGGCCTCCAGTAATATCCTTGGTTTTTGTGGTCTCGCGGGGAATCTTCGCTATAACGTCACCAGCGTGAACTTCTTCCGCTTCCTTGATCATGATGTTCGCTCCTACAGGAAGCAGGTACCTGGCCTCGGAATCCCCAATCTTAATAGTCCTTCCATGTTCATCCTTGATGGACACTCTTGGCCGGTTTTCCGTATCTCTTTCTTTGTATTCGACGATAACCTTTCGCGACAGACCCGTAACTTCGTCCAACTGTTCAGTCATAGTGAGACCTTCGATTACATCGCCGAACTTGACCTTGCCTGATACCTCAGTAATAATCGGAATGGTATAGGGATCCCACTCCGCCAAAAGCGTTTCCCGGTTAACTGTTTCACCGTCCGCAACTCTTAATTTTGCACCATAAATTGCCTTGTTACGTTCTCTTTCTCGTCCTTTTTCGTCTGTTATGGCTATCGATCCATTACGGTTCATGACGACCTGTTCACCTTCTCTACTGAAAACCGTTTTCAAGTCTATGAATCGTATTCGACCTTCATTTCGTGAGAAAAGCTGAGACGAACTAGATCCCAGCCATTCCAAGAGGACCTGTCCTTCGGACTCGATCCGGTCTCCATCTTGTACTTTCACGTTCATATAAGCCATGACGGGGTAGCGTTCGTAGAGGCGGAATCTTATTTTCCCTCCCCTTGCCGGACGCAACTGAAAAATCCCTCCACGCTTTTCTGCTTCAGTCATTCGGGATCGTTCTTGGGAGGTTGTTTCGTAGATGAAAGAATTGGGTGAAATGCGATCGCCGTGTTTCACCACGAATCGGTTGCCTTCAGGTATCTGGAACTTGTGTTTAATGCCTTCCTCGTCCACAACGGTAAAAGATTTACGATCAAGCGAAATCTCTATTTTCCCTCCGAGTCTCTCCGCGTCATCCAATTTATGTTCGGGGCTTTCGTAAAGAAAGGAGTTTTCTCTCAAAGTCTGACCATTCTCGGTGAGCCAGCGGGTCAGTTCAGATTCGTCCAGCGTGAAATCCTCCGAGACGATAATGGCTTTCGTCTTGTCTTTCTCTCTTTCGACAGAGACTTTGCCTCTCTTACGAGCAGAAATTATGTTCCTCTTCAGTGAGGCCGTGCCTCCGATATGAAAGGTACGCATGGTGAGTTGTGTTCCTGGCTCGCCGATCGACTGGGCCGCGATGATGCCCACAGCCTCACCGATGTTTATCATTCTGCCATGAGCAAGGTCACGGCCGTAACAAAGGCTGCAGACCCCCCTACGAGATTGACACGTAAGAACCGACCGTATCTTTAAGCGGTCGATACCCGCATCCTGAATTTTCTCTCTATGCTCCTCATTAATTTCCTCGTTAGCTTTAACAATTATCTCACCGGTAAAAGGATGTTCGATATCTTCAAGAGCCACCCGGCCCAAAATACGGTCCGCCACATGTTCAATTATTTCTCCGCCCTCTTCAAGGGAGGTCATCTCGATACCGTCGAGCGTGCCGCAATCGATTTCTAAAATGATGGCATCCTGGGCCACATCCACTAATCGACGTGTCAAGTACCCGGAATTTGCCGTTTTGAGTGCAGTATCTGCCAAGCCTTTCCTGGCCCCATGGGTAGATATAAAGTATTGCAGTACCGTCAGCCCTTCACGGAAGTTAGCCTCTATAGGTGTTTCGATGATCTCGCCTGTAGGCTTGGCCATGAGTCCGCGCATTCCTGCCAGTTGGCGGATTTGTTGGGTGCTTCCCCGCGCTCCGGAATCGGCCATCATATAGATTGGATTAAAACTTTCGACTTTCTTTATAGTTCCATCTTTCATTTGCCTATTATCGAAACGTAGACCGCTCATCATACTCTCAGAAATATCTTCATTTGCCCGAGCCCAGATGTCGATTACCTTATTGTAACGCTCACCGTCAGTAATAAGACCTTCATTATATTGATTCTGAATTTCCAGAACTTCTTTGGTGGCATTATCGATAATGTCCCTTTTGGATTCAGGAATACGCATATCGTCTACGCAAACAGAGAACCCCGCCTTGGTTGCATAGTAAAAGCCCAAATCTTTGAGACGGTCCGCAAGGATAACTGTTTGTTTGTCCCCGCATCCACGGTACGCCTCATCAATTAAATTAGCCAATTCCTTCTTTTTCATAACCTTGTTTATCACGTTGAAAGGGATCTCTTCGGGAACGATCTCTCGCAGAAGGATTCGGCCTACTGTAGTCTGTATCTTTTCGCCGTTGTCACGCACCATTATCCTTTCGTGTAGATCCACAACTCCCGCGTCATAAGCGACTCGAACTTCAGACACATCGAAAACTCTGATTCTTCCATCCGGTTCTGATTCCATTGATTCCCGAGTCAAATAATAGAGACCGAGGACGATATCCTGAGTGGGAACGATGATAGGCTTTCCATGAGCCGGTGAAAGAATATTATTGGTGCTCATCATTAGTACCCGGGCCTCGACTTGAGCCTCAATCGATAGCGGAATATGGACCGCCATCTGGTCTCCGTCGAAGTCCGCGTTGAAGGCTGTGCAGACCAGTGGATGGAGCTGGATAGCCTTACCTTCAATCAGGACAGGCTCAAAGGCTTGAATACCCAGCCGGTGAAGAGTAGGGGCGCGGTTCAGCAGCACAGGATACTCTTTAACAACATCTTCTAGAATATCCCATACTTCCGGGGTTTCCTTTTCCACGAGCTTTTTTGCGCTTTTGATCGTGGTAACGTAACCACGCTCTTCCAATTTGTTGTAGATAAATGGTTTGAAAAGCTCGAGAGCCATTCGCTTAGGAAGCCCGCACTCATGAAGTCGGAGATCGGGTCCCACAACAATCACAGATCGTCCGGAGTAGTCAACACGTTTTCCGAGAAGATTTTGACGAAAACGTCCCTGTTTCCCTTTGAGCATGTCGGAAAGAGACTTGAGGGGTCTCTTATTCGGCCCTGTAATGACGCGTCCCCGCCTACCATTGTCGAAAAGGACATCTACAGCTTCCTGAAGCATCCTCTTCTCATTTCGGAGGATAATTTCGGGAGCGTTGAGTTCTTTGAGTCTCTTGAGTCGGTTATTACGATTAATGACCCGCCGATAAAGATCGTTGAGGTCGCTGGTCGCAAAGCGTCCGCCATCAAGCGGGACGAGAGGTCTCAAATCTGGAGGAATGACAGGAATTGTAGTAAGAATCATCCAGGCAGGGTTCTGCCACTGGCGGAACTTCGAGAGGTCTTCAGGTGAAATAGCTCGTGAACCTGAACGACCAAGTCTATCAATTATGTTACTTATTTCAACGAATGAAAGCTGCTTACGAACTTCCCAATCATCTGTTCCCTCCCATTTGACCTGGATTTCGCGGGCGGTTTGAATTATTTCGTCGAGGAAACGCCCCATCTCACCATCAGGATCGACTTGCTGGTAAATAGCAACAAGTTCATTCACGAGAGCTTCAGGATCGATTCCCTTGAGAGACCCTATAACACGGAGGCGTTTTGCCAATTTTTTTCGCTTGGCCTCTGAAGCTGATTCCTTCATCTCCTCACGCAGCTTGACGCTTTCCGTTACCAAGTTCAGCTTTTCAAGCATGTCTCTGACGGCTTCGCCACCCATCCTTGCCTCAAAGGAACCTATTCCGTATTCTTCTACTGTCTGGCGATACTTTTCCTCATTGATGAGAGTTCCAGCCTCTAGATCCGTTTTCCCCGGTGACAACACGAGGAAAGATTCAAAATACAGGACCCTCTCAACTTCCTTCAGCGTCAGATCAAGAAGGGTTCCGATTCTACTGGGTAGGCTCTTCAGGAACCAGATATGAGCCACCGGAGTTGCTAGTTCGATATGTCCCATACGCTCACGACGCACTTTGGACTGAATCACTTCGACTCCACATTTTTCACAGATGGTGCCGCGGTGCTTCATCCTTTTGTACTTACCGCAATTGCACTCGTAATCCTTTACAGGGCCGAATATTTTTGCGCAGAAAAGGCCGTCCCGCTCCGGTTTGAAAGTTCGATAATTTATCGTTTCAGGCTTCTTGACTTCTCCATGCGACCATGAGCGAATTTTTTCGGGAGATGCCAGAGAGATTTTCACAGCATTAAAATTCAAAGGATCTTTGGGCTTCTCAAAAAAACTATGGTAAACGTCTTCCAAGGTTTCCCTCCTTAACTGGAGTAGGCCGTGGTAGCGAGTTTCTCGATAAAAGGACCACTTATCACCTTAATCGAGACCCTGTATCGGGATCGGTTTTGCCTCACTCAGCTTGGTTTAGGGTGAAAATATCTACCCGATTTCTTTCGTAGGTGAGGAGAACTATGTTCCCCCACACATCCTAGTGAGTCACAGGGTCGATCTTTCGATCCGGCCCATGAAGGAGTATCAATTATCATGCATTTGCCGGCTCGCTCTCTAAGAGTTCCACATCAAGACCGAGGGATTTAATCTCTTTGACGAGGACGTTGAATGACTCTGGGAGGCCTGGTTCGAGCACATTAGTCCCCTTTACAATGCTCTCATACATTCTTGTGCGGCCAGTCACGTCGTCGGATTTGACCGTGAGGAATTCCTGTAGAGAGTAGGCTGCTCCATAAGATTCCATGGCCCAAACTTCCATTTCTCCGAGACGCTGGCCTCCAAATTGAGCCTTGCCTCCGAGCGGCTGCTGTGTGACCAGAGAATAAGGGCCGATAGCCCTAGCGTGGATTTTGTCATCCACTAGATGATGCAACTTCATCATATAAATTTCGCCCACGGTAATCTCGTTATCAAATGGCTCTCCGGTTCTTCCGTCGTAAAGCCGAGTCTGACCTTTGCCGGGCAATCCCCCGTTTTCCAGGAGAGATTTGATCTCGGATTCCCTGGCCCCATCAAAAACTGGCGTGGATATGGGGATTCCTCTAGAAAGGGAGGCGACAAACAGTTTTACCTGGTCTTCATCCATCTCTTGTATGATCTTTTTTACTCGTGACCTTCTGTCAGGTTCATGAGGGTCGAAAATATCAAGTAATCTTTCCCGGAGCTTCTCAACAGAGAAGTCCTCTTTCATCATTTTATTAAGAGCCGCTCCAAGCCCACGTGCTGCCCAACCAAGGTGGGTTTCCAAAACCTGGCCTACATTCATTCTTGACGGGACCCCAAGTGGGTTGAGAACAATCTCTACTGGAGTGCCATCCTCAAAATACGGCATGTCTTCTTCAGGAAGCACTATTGACAAAACGCCTTTATTTCCATGTCGGCCGGCCATCTTGTCACCAACCGAAAGTTTCCGTTTGATAGCTATATAAACTTTGACCAGTTTAATCACGCCTGGCGGGAGTTCGTCACCCTTTTTCAGACGGCTGATCCTTTCATCGAAGTGCATTTTCCAAAAGTGTTTTTGATCGCTAAGGCGCTCAAGAATACGTACCACGTTATCTTCGGTAGTAGTATCGCCTTTCAAAGATATGTCTCGGAGTAACTCCAGCGGCACGTCATCCAATGTAGCGTCACTAATAGTTTGGCTTTTTTTAACATAAGTCTTTCCTGAATCAGGATCTGAGAGAGCTGAGGCTGCCACCTTGCCCACAAGGATGCCTCGAATCCTCTCCCTGGCTGATTCTTCCACAATACGGGTCTCGTCATCACGATCTTTCGACAGTTTTGAGATCTCTTCGTTTTCTATGGAAATCGTTCTGCTATCTTTATCTGTTCCTTTCCGGGAAAATATCCGTGCTCCAATTATTGTTCCCTCGACTCCAGGAGGCACCCTTAGGGAAGAGTCTCTTACATCTCCAGCCTTTTCTCCGAAGATGGCTCGAAGAAGCTTCTCTTCAGGACTAAGCTGGTTTTCTCCTTTTGGGGTTATCTTGCCTACCAGGACATCTCCGGGTTTGACCTCGGCGCCGATTCTAATCACTCCGGATTCGTCCAGATTACGTAGAGCTTCGTCTCCGACATTGGGAATATCCCTAGTAATCTCTTCCTTGCCGAGTTTTGTGTCTCTGGCCATTACCTCAAATTCATCAATATGTATAGAGGTGAAAATGTCTTCTTTGACGATCTTTTCACTGACAAGTATGGAGTCCTCATAGTTGTAGCCGCCCCAAGACATGAAGGCGACCAGCACATTTCTACCCAGGGCAAGCTCTCCTTTGTCTGTTGCTGGTCCGTCAGCTATCACCTGACCTTTCTCAACTCTATCCCACTTCTTCGCTATAGGTCTTTGATTAATACACGTGTTCTGGTTGGAGCGGGTATACTTGACAAGGTTGTAAATGTCCACGCCAGGATCGAGATCTCCTTCGGTGAAATTCGTAGCCCTGATCACTATTCTGGTGGCGTCCACCGAGTCTACTATACCGGACCTTTTTGCAGTAACAGTTACGCCAGAGTCGATGGCAACCACCTCTTCCATCCCAGTGCCAATAATGGGGGCCTCGGTGGTCAATAGAGGCACGGCCTGGCGTTGCATGTTAGAGCCCATAAGAGCTCTGTTGGCGTCGTCGTTCTCAAGAAAAGGAATCAGAGAAGCAGCTACTGAAACGAGTTGGTTGGGCGAAACGTCCATTAAATCGGGCTCGAAACTGCTTACCATTGCAAACTCGCCTCCCTTGTGTCGGACAGAAACGAGGTCCGACGCAAGGCATCCATTTTTATCAAGCAATGCATTAGCCTGGACAATGACGTGATTTTCCTCATCCAAAGCAGTAAGAAAACGGATTTCTTTTCCCACTTGTTTGTCCATAACTGGACGATACGGGGTCTCGATAAAACCGAATTCATTGACCTTGGCATAGGTCGAAAGAGATACGATAAGCCCAATATTTGGCCCTTCCGGGGTTTCTATGGGACAGATCCGTCCGTAGTGGGTCGGGTGTACGTCCCTCACCTCGAATCCAGCCCTTTCACGAGTCAACCCCCCTGGACCAAGTGCCGAAAGCCTTCTCTTGTGAGTAATCTCGCTGAGAGGATTAGTCTGGTCCATAAATTGTGACAACTGAGACGATCCGAAGAATTCTTTCACCACCGCAGTGACAGGTTTAGCATTTATCAAATCATGAGGCATTAGAGTTTCCACATCCTGGAGACTCATCCGCTCTTTTATGGCACGTTCCATTCGTACCAAGCCGATTCTGTACTGGTTCTCCAGCAATTCCCCGACTGACCGGACCCGTCGGTTTCCCATGTGATCGATGTCATCAATTTCACGATCGCTTCTGCCTTCTTTCAATTCCAAGAGGTATTTTACCGAAAGCATAATGTCTTCCGGTCTTAATGTCCTCAAGGAGAGAGGAGCTTCTTCCTCCGAGATTGCCAGCTTGCGGTTGAGCTTCAGGCGTCCTACCCGGGAAAGATCATAATATTCAGTCTTAAAAAATAGATTATTGAAAAAAGTGTTGCTGATCTCGACAGTAGCCGGGTTTGATGGCCTTAGCCGGCGGTAGATCTCGATTTGAGCATTGAGCGTTTCGTTGCTCAGAGGTGAGTCGCGTTGATGTTTACGATAATCGTCGATAAGTTTGTTGGGGCGTTCGTCGATCTTGTCCTCCAGCAAGGTATCCCTCAGCGAGGAAGACACTATTCTCTCCTCAATAAATAATGAATCAAATCTGTAGATGTTTCGGCTTGTTAAATCTTCTATAAACTCGTCCACGTCATCGAGGGTAAGCTCTTTGTTACATTGGGCAATCACTTCACCAGTATTTTCGTCCACGATGTCACGTGCGATAACCTTACCGACAAGATCCTCTTTCTTCATGGACAGATGAGCTATGTTTTGACCCTGCAAACGCTTTATGGCAGCCTGGGTAATTTTCTTGTTCTTTTTTACGAGTATTGCATCTGAGCCTTCGGCATAAATGTCCGTGGGAGCCGCAGTCCCTACCAGGAGCTTGAGATCAACCTTTCGGCTATAACTGCCGTCCTTTATAATTATAGTTTGTAAACTGTAGAAATAATTTAAAATATCTTCACTAGAATAGCCCAGAGCCTTGAGAAAAACAGTAACGGGAAGTTTTCGCCTACGATCGATCCTCACATACAACCGGTCCTTTGGGTCAAACTCGAAATCAATCCATGATCCTCTCAGTGGAATAATACGCGCTGAATAGAGCAGTTTACCGCTGGCATGAGTCTTGCCTTTGTCATGGTCAAAAAATATTCCGGGCGATCGGTGGAGCTGTGAAACGATAACGCGCTCGGTCCCATTAATGATAAAAGTTCCATTCTCAGTCATAATAGGTATTTCACCGAAATAGACTTCCTGCTCCTTCACATCTCGAATGGTACGGGAGTTGGTCTCTGGGTCTACATCCCAAACGATGAGTTGAACTGTTATCTTGAGCGGGACAGCGTAGGTGACGCCTTTTTGCAAGCACTCTTCAACACTATATTTCTCTTCCCCTAGGGAATATTTGAGAAATTCCAAAGAAGCCGTTTCCGAGAAATCCTTTATGGGGAACACGGATCTGAAAACTGCCTCCAAGCCTATGTCTTCACGATTATTTGGAGGGATAGGGAGGTCCGCTTGAAGGAAGCGATCATACGATTGCTTCTGGATCTCGATCAGATTCGGAATTCCCGCTATTTGGGGTATACGGGCAAAATTCTTTCTGAGCCTCTGCGAGTGCACGGAAAAAAAACTCATTATTCTCCCTCTGGTTTTTGTGATCTCAAAAGACAAGTTACTGGAAGGTGTACGTAAGCTTCGAGTACGCAACATCCCATTTAACGTACCCGAAGCTATATTGTTGGCAGGTGTTTATTTGATCTCCACTGTGGCGCCGACCTCTTCTAAAGCTGCCTTGGCTTTTTCAGCTTCTTCTTTGGAGATTCCTTCTTTTACCGGCTTAGGAACACCTTCCACCAAGTCTTTGGCTTCCTTAAGACCCAAATCGGTCAAGGAACGTACGACCTTGATAACTTGGATTTTTTTGTCACCGAAATCCTTCAAGATCACGTCAAATTCGGTTTTTTCCTCAGCCGGGGCTGCATCTCCTCCGGTCGCAGCCGCTCCTAGCGCGGCAACGGCCATGGGCACCGCCGCAGAGACCCCGAACTCCTCTTCCAACTCATGGACGAGTTGGCTAAGTTCTAATACCGACATATTACGAATGAATTCTTTAACTTGTTCTTTAGTGACGTCCGCCATTATGTCCTCCTGGATTCGCTAATCCAAAATACTTGAGAGATGCCTCGCCTTCCCGGTTAACCAGTAGGGGATTCGAGCGAGGCGGTTTTCTGTTCTTCAATTGCCTTGAGAACATTGAGAAAAGACCTGGGCACCGCAGCCAGGGTGCTAACAAAAGCCCGTACAGGTGCTTTCATTGTGCCCAGCAACATACCCAGCAATTCTTCCTTGGAAGGAAGCTTGGACAGTATCTCCACCTCAGGTGGTTGCACTATCTTGCCGTCAAGGATCCCACGAATCAGCTCGAGTTTGGGATGGGCCTTTGCAAAATCAATCAAGATCTTAGCCATCGCCTGGACATTTTCATCCGTGTGAGTCCAGGCTGCAGCACGTGGTCCGACGACATCTGCTCCTATGACAGCCACGTCGGTATCCGAATATGCGAGGCGAACCAAGGTATTCTTGCAGACCTTGAAATTGATCCCCCGATTTCTCAGTTCACTCCTGAGGGTGTTTAATTCCGAAACGGTCAGGCCCTGGAAATCGGTCAAAAAAAGTGCCCTAACCCCTTGAAACTGCTCACGGAGCCAAGCTACCTGTCTCTTTTTTTCTTCTTTGGTCAACCTAAAGTTTCCCCCTTTCAGTCGGAGGAATAACAGCGAATCGAGGAAATTCCGGCATAACTCACCCTGCCTCTATTGCCCGGCCCGTCTAAGCTGGCCTCGATTAAGTGCTACCTGCACGCCTGCTGTCTCCGACTCGGCCTAAAAAACGTTATTGTTCTTCGTTTACTCTCGGTGGAACGCCATTGGGCTATTTTACTAGATTCCTCACCTCCTGAGCGTCAAGTCTCAATCCAGGTCCCATGGTAGTTGATATGGAAACGCCTTTTAAATAGACTCCTTTGGAAGTGGAAGGTTTCAATCGTATGATGCTTTCCATAAGACTCTTAAAATTTTCTGCGAGTTTCTCCGGTCCGAAAGATACCCTTCCTATTGGAATATGGACTATTCCGGCCTTTTCCACTCTAAATTCCACTTTTCCACCCTTAAGTTCCGTCACTGCCCTAGCAACGTCAAAGGTAACAGTCCCCACCTTTGGGTTGGGCATCATGCCCCTGGGACCTAGAATCTTTCCTAGTTTTCCCACCACACCCATCATATCCGGTGTGGCCACTGCCTTGTCGAAGTCCAACCAGCCTTCTTGAATCTTCTTAGCAAGTTCCTCGGCTCCCACGTAATCAGCCCCAGCCTCTCGAGCTTCCTTCTCTTTCTCGCCTTTGACGAAAACAAGCACCCGAACTGTCTTACCGGTTCCATGTGGAAGCACGCAAGTCCCCCGAACCATCTGATCAGCGTGGCGTGGGTCAACCCCGAGGTTCACGGCTAGGTCCACCGACTCGTCAAACTTCGTATAAGCACAAGCTAATATGGTCTGCAACCCTTCTTGAAGGGTGTATCTCTTTAAGCGGTCAATCGTTTGTCTCGCGGCTATCTTTTTCTTGAAGGTAGTAGGCATGTGGCTCCTCTAAATGACCTCGATCCCAAGACTCCGTGCAGAACCCATAATGATCCTGACAGCACCGGGGAGATCTTTGGCATTAAGGTCAGTCATCTTCAACTTGGCTATTTGTTCGATCTGATCCATGGTCAGGCGTGCAACCTTGTTCCTGTTGGGCTCAGCAGAACCTTTTTCAAGCCCGGCAGCCTTTTTTAGCAAGTACGAGGCAGGAGGCGTCTTCAGCACGAAGCTAAAGGAGCGGTCGGCATATATGGTGATCAAAACAGGGATGATCACCCCGGTTTGATTTTGTGTCTGGGCATTAAACGCTTTGCAGAACTCCATGATGTTTACGCCATGCTGGCCAAGAGCTGGGCCAACCGGAGGGGAAGGTTTTGCTTCAGCTCCAACAATTTGGAGTTTCACGTTAGCCATTACTTTCTTCGCCATTAAGCTTCTCCTAAAATTAGGCGCGAAACGCGACACTCAGTGTTATACTCCGCGGGACTATGCCAAATTTCAGATTCAATTCTTGGTGACCTGAATAAAGTCGAGTTCCACAGGGGTGGGTCTGCCAAAAATGCTGACCAGAACTCGCAATTTACCTTTATCCGGTCGTACTTCCGCAACTGTGCCGTTGAAATTTATAAAGGGGCCGTCTACTACACGTACCGAGTCACCTTTATCAAATGAATATCTAGGCTTAGGCTTTTCCTTTCCTTCCGCCATTTGAGTCCTGATAAGTTCGACCTCTTCCTCAGGGATGACGGCAGGTTCTGATCGGGACCCGATGAAACCGGTAACTTTTGGCGTACTCTTCACTATATGCCAAGTCTGGTCATCAAGTTCCATTCGCACGAGAATGTAACCAGGGAAAAACTTACGGTTTGTTGTTTTTTTCTCTCCCTTAACGAGTTCCACTACAGATTCCGAAGGAATCAAAACATCGGTGATCCGGTCAGTCAGACTTAATGCCCTGACTTTCTCCTCAAGTGCTGTCTTTACCCTGTTTTCGTACCCGGAATATGTATGAACCACATACCAGCGTAGCTCCAACGGAGAGCCTCCTTGTGACAGTTCGATCAAGATTAAATCATCATCCTTGAAGAAGCATTTGAACGATTCTGGCCAGGGCCCAGTCGCTGAACCCAAGATAGATCCCGATAATTACCGTGAGGATGAGAACTACGATCGTTGACCCGACAGTTTCCTGACGTGTCGGGAAGGTGACCTTCTGCAGTTCGACTTTTACTTCCCGAAAGAACTGAATTGTGTCCTGTACAAAAGCCGTTACTTTTTCCATTGCGGTCATTTTCAGGAACTCTCCAAGACCTAAAGATCCAAGCCCAAGTGAAGCGAAGTAAGTGGCAGGCCAGAAGGGATTCGAACCCCCAACCCCCGGTTTTGGAGACCGGTGCTCTAGCCGTTGAGCTACTGGCCTGTAATACTGATCGGTCACTCCCTATTTGGTCTCCCGGTGAATGGTGTGGTACCTGCAATATCGGCAATACTTCTTAAACTGAAGCTTGTCGGGAGTACTTTTCTTGTTCTTTGTAGTGGTGTAATTGCGACGTTTGCACTCAGTGCAAGCGAGCGTCACGATGTCCCTCATGGCACCTCTCCGATACAGGTTTCGGATTATTTATAGTCTCAAACTCAAGTAAAAAAACTAATTACTCACTGATGCTGATTATTCTAAGATTTCAGAGACGACACCAGCGCCGACAGTTCGACCGCCTTCCCTGATGGCGAATCGGAGTTCTTTCTCCATGGCTATGGGCGTTATAA
>Ga0209254_10003275_pt1 | contig 14789 bp, 13 predicted proteins | sample FrelakmetDIP11DI_FD_187148 | JGI IMG/M metagenome (GOLD analysis project Ga0209254, IMG submission 187148) | Freshwater lake sediment microbial communities from the University of Notre Dame, USA, for methane emissions studies - DIP11 DI (SPAdes)... | ecosystem: Environmental > Aquatic >...
GGCATCCCAGCCGGCGTCCTGGCGTACCAGCAGGCGCGTCTCGATCAGGCGCACCCGCCGCAGATCAAGGCCTTCGCCGCTGAAGTCGCCGCCGTTGTTGTCGATACGCAGCACCGCATCGTGTGGGGTCGGTGCTCGCGGGTAGTAGAAGGTCTTCGAGATGATCGTGCCCACGGGGAAATCGAATACATCATCTGCGTCATAGCGCGCGTGGGTCCCGGGCGGCATCCAGATTGACCGCAACTTGTGCGCATAGTCGCTGAACAGCGGCGTATTCAGGTCGTACGGAAGGAATCCTTCGCCGAGCGAAAGCACATCATGCGCGACGCTGACCACCCCCCAGTCCGACAGTTGTAGCGGATAGGCGTCTGCGGCGAACTGGCGCACCGGGCGCGGTGCATCGCCGCACGCGACAAGCAGCGACGCCGCACAGGCGAGGAAAAGCCCCCGTATCACGACGCTGCGAGCGGCCCCAGCAGTACGACCGGCGGCAGTTTGTCGATGCTGCACCGGTGTGCGGCGGTATCGATTTTTGGACTGGCGTTGTTGTTCGCGTTGTCGACGTTGACGATGTCGGCTGTGCCGTTGTCGACACAGATCGACAACGCGACCGGCAGGCGCCCCTCAACGAACTTGGCTTGGTCCGTCACGCCGTCCCAGACGACGTCCGGCAGATTGCCGGCATCGCCGAACATCGCCTGACGCAGCGTCTGCAGCGCGGGTCGGTCCGGCGCACCGCCACCTTTGGAAAAGGTGTTTCCGTAGATGAAGATGCCTTCGGGGTAAGGATCGAACGTGGCGGCCGTGGTCCGATCGTTTGAGTAAGTCACGCTGAAATAGCTGGAAATGAGCACGTTCGCCGTGTTGTTGCCGCCGATCGTATTGTCGAAGATCTCGACGTTGTCGTTCGAGTTGACGACGACTCCGGAACCGGCGGGCACGCTCGCTACCGCGCTGCCTTCGGCGCCAAAGTTCGGCGTGTTGTTTGCGACCACCCGATTGCTGAATACGCGCGTGTTGTGCCCCGCCTGCGAAAGGTCGGGCATGTTGAAAACAAGAATGCCACCGGTGTTGTTGGTTGCGAGATTATCGTGGACGTCGGCACCGATGGTGTTCTCGATTTCGATTCCGGCGACGTTGAACTCGGCGCGGCTGTTGCGGATCACGACGTTACGCGACTGCCCGACGTAGATCCCGGCATCAGAGGCACCGATCGCGACCGATCCGTCGATCAGCGTGTTCTCGGTCTGCACCGGATAAATGCCGTAAGCGCCGTTGCCGGTACTCGGGCCGCCGGTCCATTCGGTGCGGACGCGACGAATGGCGATGTTGGAACCTTCATTGATCTTCAGCGCATCGCCTTTGGTGTCTTCGATGGCGAGGTCTTCGATCGTGAAATCGCTGGCATTGACCAGCAGTCCCTCGGCGCCGGCGATCTGGCCCTTGAACGACAGGATGCTTTTATCCATGCCGGCGCCCTTGATCGTGACGCCACTGGTCGACAGCACCAGGCTGCGCGTCATCGCGTGGGTGCCAGCTGGAATGGTGATGACGTCGCCGGGTTTTGCAGTTTCGAGTTGGGTGCGCAGGGTTTTTTCGTAGTCGCCGCTACGGTTCGCCGCATCGGCGGGCGGCGGCGCCTGACCACATCCCGATAGTCCAACCAACAGCGCGCACAGACCTGCGGTCGCCGTTGCCGTAAAAATGACTCGGTAGCTCGATGCCATTTTGAATCCCCTCGGAGTGATCGTGAGCGGCTTTATAGCAGACGCGTACGTTGGGGAACCAGTTGAGCGCCGCGGCGTGACTGGGACGGCTCCGGTGTGTGATGTAGGCTTGAATTGTTATTGGAGTCGAGTGAATCGAAAGTTGCGGCGGCTTTTTCTGACATGCGTTGTGTTGATTGCGACCGGCTCGGGCAGTGCCGCAGTCATGGTCTCGACGTCAGCGGGTCCACTCGCAGGTGATAGCGTCGACGCTGTGCGGGTGTTTAAAGGTATTCCTTATGCGGCGGCACCGGTGGGTGCGTTGCGATGGCGTCCTCCGCAACCGGTTGTGCCGTGGACACAAACGCGAGACGCAAGCCGCCCCGGCGCAGCGTGTCCACAACCGCAGCGGCGCGATCGATCGCCTGACGTCGGTGCAACCTCGGAAGATTGCCTGTATCTCAACGTGTGGACGAAGGCGGTCGACGGCAAACGCCCGGTCATGGTGTGGATCCACGGTGGTGCGTTTCGCGTCGGGTCGGCATCGGTGCCGATCTATGACGGCGCGCGCTTTGCGCAACGCGGAGTAGTGCTGGTGACGCTGAATTACCGGCTTGGTCGCTTCGGCTTCTTCGCGCACCCGGCGCTTGTTACGGCGCATCCGGATGAATCACGCGGCAACTATGGCTTGATGGATCAGGCAGCGGCGCTGAGTTGGGTCAAAGCCAACATCGCGGCGTTCGGCGGCGATCCGGACAACGTCACGGTGTTCGGCGAATCCGCCGGCGGCGCAAGCGTGTTGCATCTGGTGGCTTCGCCCAGAACGAACGGCCTATTTCACAAGGCAATCGTCGAAAGCGGCGGCGGCCACCAACTCGATCGACGGCTCGATGCACCGCGCGGAGCGCGACAATCGTTGACTGATCAGGGGATCGTGTGGGCCGCGAGCCTCGGACTTGCAGCCGACGCCGATGCGGCGGCGCTGCGTGGTGCGTCGACAGCGCAGGTACTCGGCGACGGACGGCTGTCGGGCGGTCTCGGCGAGGTGGCGCCCGTCATCGACGGTGACTGGGTTCCCGATGATCCAGGTCTACGCTTCGCGCGTGGCGAATTTCATCCGGTACCGCTGCTGATCGGCGCGAACAGTTATGAGGCGAGCGTGCTGCAGGCCTTCGGCACCGATTCGTCGCAGATTGTGGCAACGGCCGGTGTCGATCAGGCTGCGTTGCAGCGGTTGTATGCCGGCCTGGCCGATGACAGAACGGCGCTCGCCGATCAGGTGTTCGGCGATGCGTCGTTTGTGGCCGGCGCACGGCATGTGGCGCGCTCGATCGCTGCCCGCGACGCGCCGGTCTACCTGTATCACTTCGACTACGTACTCGAGCGCCGCCGTGGCAAGGTACCGGGGGCCGCTCACGGCGCCGAGGTGCCGTATGTATTCGACGCATTCGACAAATTGCCGGCGATGGTGCGCTTGCTGACGACGCAGAACGACGTCGCGATGGCAGGGGTGGTCAACCGCTACTGGATCAACTTCGCCGTCTCGGGAGATCCCAACGGCGAAGGTCTACCACACTGGCCGAAGTATTCGGCCGATACCGATGAGCTGCTGCTGGTTCGGCCGGAAATCTCGACGGTCGCGCGATTCAAGGCACCCCAGCTCGACTTTTTCCAGCAGCGCTGGGAAGCCGCGGAGGCGTCTCAGGCGCGCTGAACCTCGGCCAGCGTTACGTCACGCTGCTCCCGTGCGCTGCGATAACACGCCTCGACCAGCTCGTGCGCGAGCACGGCATCGGCAAAGCTCGGGTGCGCTGGCCGCTTGGCGATCGCGGCTTCGAGAAACGCCCGGTCGCAGATGCCGCCCAGGCTGCGCAGATCGTAGTCGACCGGATCGAGGCCCTCGAGGGCCATGTAACGCGCCAGTACTTCGTCGGCTGACAGCGTAACCGCAGCGCCTTCGCGGCCCTGAAAAATGACCGATCCGAAATAATCGTGCTCGGTTGCCAGGTAGCCGCGCTCGCAGAAAATCTCGATCCGGCGTGTCGATTGCCGATCGTCCATCGAGTGCCAGACCGAACTGAGCTGGGTGCTGTGGCCGGCGCTGTGTTCAAACGTGACGATCGCGACGTCTTCAACTCCGGCGTGACCGCTGCTGTAACGGGTCCGGCAATGGACGCGCTCGACCTCACCGGCCAGCCGCGTGATCAGATCGATGTCGTGAATCGAGTGTTCGATCAGGGTGCCGCCACCGGCACGTGAAACGTCACCGCGCCAGTTGGATGCGTACTGGCCGCGAACCGGAAAAAACTGGTCGTCGCGTAGTTGAATCGCGAGCAGCGCGCCGAGGTTTTCCTGGCGCAGCAGATCTTCGATGACGCGGAACACCGGCGAAAAACGCAGTACGAGTCCGACCTGATGAGTAACGCCCGCGGCAGCCACGGCCGCGTACATTCGCCGTGCATCGACGAGATTTGTCGCCAGCGGCTTTTCGCAGAACACGTGTTTGCCGGCCTTTGCCGCCGCGATCACCAGTTCGACATGTTCGACGGTCTCGGTGCAGATGTAGACCGCATCGACCTTCGGCGAGTGGATAACCTCAGCGGCGTTGGTGGTTGCGATCGCACAACCCGCCAGTTCGGCAAATGTGGACGCCCGATCCTGATCTCGATCGCAGACCGCGTGATACTCGACGTCGGGAGGCCCGATGTTTGCACCGGATCGGACGATGTCGCGAATGTTGCGCGCGTGAAAACGACCGATGAATCCGCAACCGATCAAGCCAATGCCGAAGGTCATGCTGTTACTCTTATCGACGTTGTACGTCCCGGCGCGGACACTATCTGGAGCGCGGATCGAGTTCAAATCCGGATCCAGGGAATTGGAGGTGACCATGAAGATCGGCATATTTGGTATCGGTTCGGGGATTTGTGCGGATCCGGCGGTCGCTCGGCAGGTAGCGCAGGCGGCCGAGCATGCGGGTCTCGAGTCGGTGTGGACCGGCGAACACGTGGTATTGCCCGATCCGCAGGTGGCGCCGTCGCCGGCACCGCCGCTGTTCCCGATGCTGCATCCGTCGACGGTGTTGGCCTATCTCGCCGCGGTTACCGAACGCGTCAAGCTCGGTACCGGCATCGTGTTGATTGCACAGCGCAATCCGGTGGTTTTGGCGAAAGAGATGGCGAGTCTTGATGTGTTGTCGTCGGGGCGCCTGATTCTTGGCGTGGGTGCGGGTTATCTCGAGCCCGAGTTTCGTGCGCTCGGTATTCCGTTTGCGGATCGTGGTGCGCGTACTGACGAATTCATTGGGGCGATGCGCGTCTTGTGGCGCGACGATGCACCGGTGTTCGACGGACGCTTCGTCGGTTTCGGCGGCATCCAGTCTCGCCCGCGACCGGTGCAGCCGGGTGGCCCGCCGATCGTCGTCGGCGGTGCGAGCAATGCCGCCATCGAACGCGCCGTACGAGTAGGGCAGGGCTGGTATGGATTTGCGATGGATGTCGACGCCGCGCGCGGCTGTATCGAACGGTTGGGCGCTGCGCAGTCGCGCTGGGGACGTGGCGATGAGCTTGGTGATCTCGAAATCAGCATCACGCCGCGTGGTCGGCTGACCGCGGATCTGGTCAATCGATTTGCCGACGCGGGTGTACATCGTCTGATCGCGCTCTTGCCGCAGGACAATGAAGCCAAGGCGCTCGATGCGGTCGCTGAACTGGGAAACTTGACACATCGGCGATGACCGCTCGTCGTTTTGTGTTGACAGATTTGTTGAGGCGCGGCACCATGCGCGCCGTTTTTCGAGTATTTGAATTCATGCGTCTGTGTTTTGAATACAAACTGAATCCGATCACGACCGCCATGTCGGCGCGCGTGATGGTGTCCGTCATTCATGGAGGCGGGCGCTCGAGGTTGTGATGCAATAGTTCGAAAGAACCGTTCAGCCAAAAACCCCGGAGCGCCCCAAGCCTCCGGGGTTTTTCGTTTTGGGGTATCGATTTTTGGGCGAGGAGTGAGAGTGATGAACGCGGTGAGCGCTGTTCAATTGAGGCACAACATCAATCGAACGCTGGCCTTCGGCTTTTTCCAGGTCTTCCTGGTGATCATGCCGGTGGTCGTGCCGTTTTTCGAAAGTCGCGGGCTGTCGATGCAGGAGATTTTTCTGTTGCAGGCGCTGTTCGCGATGGTCGTGCTGGTCATGGAAGTACCGTCCGGATACGCGGCGGACCTGCTTGGCCGCCGCATCACGCTGATCGTGGGTAGTGTTTTCCTCGGACTGGGTCATGCGATGTTGCTGTTCGCAGACGGTTTCGGTGGACTCGCGTTGTTCGAGCTCGGTCTTGGCATCGGGTCGAGTCTGGTATCGGGCGCGGATCTGGCGATTTTGTACGATTCGGAACACGCGCTTGGCAACGATGCGGGTCGGCGGCAGGCGCTGGTTGGACGCCTGTTCACGATGCATACCGCATCCGAGGCGCTGGCCGCGGTGCTGTGCAGTGTGCTGATGGTGTGGTCGCTGCAGACAGCCGTATATGTTCAGGTCGCGGTAGGCTGGATACCGTTGTTGCTTGCGGTCGGGCTAGTGGAACCGCCGGGAGAACGCCTCGACAGCACAGATCACGCGGCGAACATGCGGCTGATCCTGCGACACCTGTTGAAGTCGAGCGCGGTTCTGCGACTGACATTTCTGGCGCTGTCGATCTGGAGTCTGACCACGTTTTATGCGGTGTGGCTGTTGCAGAAGTTGTGGCAACAACAGGGCGTCGAGCTTACGCAGTTCGGTTATCTGTGGGCGATCTACATGCTGGTGTCGGCGGCTGCGGGGCGGTTGGCGCTGAATGCCGAAGACAGGTTCGGCGCGACCACGTTGTTGGCGTTTGTCGGCGTGTTGCCGGTAATCGGTTACGCGGGACTCGTGTTGTTCGGCACGGTCGGAGGGTTCGTCGCTGCGCTGACGTTCTTCATCGCGCGCGGCCTCGGTCTGGTCGTGCTGCGTGATGCGTTCAACAAACGGCTCCCGGGCACCTACCGCGCCACCGCCAACTCGTTGGCGAGTTTCGGTTTCCGCGCCGCGTTTGCGGTAACCGGACCCTTCGTAGGCTGGACGCTCGACCTGTGGGGCATGGATGTGACGCTTATATTGCTGGCGGTCGTTTCGCTGGCGATCTTCGCAGCATTGCTGTTGCCGCTGACATTCGCGGTGCGAACTGCAGCAGCAGCGGTCGCTTAGGGGCGAGCGTGCCGGCTCGACGGATGGGGTCGTTGCGACGGAGCGACTTGGAACGGGGTCAGAGCGTTCGGAACGGGGTAAGAGTGCCTTCCGCGCCATGCGCGGAAGGCACTCTTACCCCGTTCCGATGACCCCGTTCCCGCTAGCCGACCTTGACGATCGGAATTCCTGGCCCTTCGTTGCGGACCAGGTTCGCGCGACCTTTCCGATTGCGCAGCGGCGTGTTGACGATCTCGAGCAGATCGCCGGCACCGAGCCCGGCGGCGATACGATCGGGTGACGCGTCCTGATAGAGCGTCGTGCGTTGCCGCGGATGTCGTCCGGCGGCGCTGATCATCGCGTGCATTTCCTCAGGCGATGTCTCCTGGCCATGCGCGGCACCGGCCGCTCGCGTGATGCTCTCGTTCATCAGGGTGCCGCCGAGGTCATTGCAGCCGGCATTGAGACATGCGGTCACGCCTTCGTGCCCCATCTTCACCCACGACGCCTGAATGTTTGGAATCACCGGGTGCAGCGCGAGCCGCGCCACGGCGTGCATCAGCACCGCCTCTCGGAACGTCGGTCCGCGACGGGCGCGACCTTTTAGGTACATCGGCGCTTCCATGTGTACAAACGGCAGCGGCACGAATTCGGTGAAGCCGCCGGTTTTCTGCTGTTGCGCACGAATCCGCAATAAGTGTCGCGCCCAGTTTGTAGGCGAATCGACGTGACCGTACATGATCGTCGCGGTCGTTTTGAAGCCGACGCGGTGCGCGGTATCCATTACTTCGAACCATTGCGCCGTATTGATCTTGTCGGGGCAGATGATCGCGCGGACTTCATCGTCGAGAATTTCTGCTGCGGTGCCCGGCAGCGTGCCGAGCCCAGCCGCTTTTAATCGAATCAGGAATTCCTGCAACGGAATGCCGAGAGTCGCTGCGCCCTGCCAGACTTCCAGTGGCGAAAATGCATGCACGTGCATGCCCGGCACGGCTTCTTTGACGGCGTTTAAGATTTCGACATACGTGTCGCCGGTGTAGTCCGGATGGATGCCGCCCTGCATACACACTTCGGTGGCACCGCGCTCCCAGCCTTCAAGTGTGCGGCGCTGAATTTCATCGAGCGACAGATCGTACGGACGGCCGCGCAGGTTTTCGGACAATTTGCCTTTGGAGAACGCGCAGAACTGGCATTTGAAATAGCAGACGTTGGTGTAGTTGATATTGCGATTGACGACGTAGCTGACGACGTCGCCGTTGACGAGTTTCCGGATTGCATCAGCAGCGTGAACCACCGCAGTGAAGTCGTCGCCGCGTGCGTTGAAGAGCCGTACAACCTCGGCCTCGGACAAATCGTCGCCGCGACGTGCACGTTCGAGAATCGTGGCGACCTGCGCCGACGCGGCGACATCGGGGCCGCGGATCGCTGCGAGTATGTCGGCCGGAGGACTATTGGTTTCCCCTGGCGACCAGCTGTCCGTGCGCGGCAACCCGGATGCATCGATCAGGTCGAGCACCGCGTGCCGCAGCGGTTCGGCCAGCCACGTGTCCGGACGTTGTGCGTACTTCGGATAAATCGTCAGCCGTTCATGCAGCAACTTGCCGGCGCGCGCAGTCTCTCGTGCGAGTTCTTCGAGGTGCGGCCAGGGCGCTTCGGGATTGACGAAATCCGGCGTCAACGGCGATACCCCGCCCCAGTCGTTGATGCCCGCTGCGATGATCTGCGGCAATACTCCGGGGCTCAGATTCGGCGGCGCCTGAATACTCATGTCGGGTCCGAAGACGATGCGCGTGACCGCGATGGTCCACAACAGTTCGTCGAGATCCGGTTCGGGCGCGCGAGCCATCTTGGTACCGGCCTTGGCGCGAAAGTTCTGAACGATGATTTCCTGAATGTGACCATGCTCGGCGTGTACCGCGCGCAACGCGAGCAACGACTCGATGCGTTCCTGCCGGGTCTCGCCGATGCCGATCAGAATTCCCGACGTAAATGGCACCCTTGCGGCGCCGGCACGGCGCAGAGTATCGAGTCGCACCAGCGGATCCTTGTCGGGCGATCCGTAGTGCGGCATGCCTTTTTCGCCGAGTCGTTTTGATGCTGTCTCCAGCATGATGCCCATGGACGGCGAGACCTGACGCAGCAGCGCGATCTCGGCGTCGGTCATGGTGCCCGGATTGGCGTGCGGCAGCAGTCCGGTTTCGTCGAATACGGCTTTGGCGGCGGCGTGCAGATATTCAAGAGTCGTCGAATAGCCCATCTGATCGAGCGCTTCGCGCGCAGCCTTGTATCGCAGTTCCGGCTTTTCGCCGAGCGTAAACAACGCTTCCTTGCAGCCGAGCGCTTTTCCCTGACGCGCAATTTCGAGCACTTTTTCGATCGACATATAGGCCGCATCGATCCGCTTCGGTGTTTGCGCAAAGGTGCAGTAATGGCACACGTCGCGGCACAAATGCGTCAGCGGGATGAACACCTTGCGGGAATAGGTGACCAGATCCGGAAAGCCACGATCGCGCAGTTGTGCAGCGATGGTTGCCAGCGCGCGGGTGTCGGTCTCGGCGGCGAGCGCCAAGGCTTGGCGGTCGTCCGGTAGCTGACCGTTTAGCACTGCGTCCAACAGTGCGTCGATGGTTTTACCCATGAATTCTCCGTTGTGCCGCGTATAGGGGGGGGCGGCGCGGCCACTTAAATGGCTGAGGAGGCATTATGCGGATGCCTCAGACGAGTTGCTATACCGCCGGTTTCTAAGCAAGTTCGCGTTCGCGAAGGGGCAGCTCGCTCCAGCACGCGCAACAGGTCGCGAGGCAGGTCCACGTCTATGCCGAACGCCTCGTTGCGCACAATGAGTGGCGTGATGCCGATGCCATACGCGGCCTGGGTATGCGGATCGAAGCTATGGCCGTCGAAGCGATAACGAATCAGGTTCGGCGGTGATGAGACGATGCAGTTGGTGCCGTCGCCTTCGCTGTCGGGCACCAGCGTGATGCGCCGATGTTCCGATAGAATCGATGCAACGTCCGCGGCTGTGATCAACGGTACGTCGCCGGGAACAATTATGGTACCGCTGGCATCACGATTCGCCGTCAGATAGCCGCCCGCGGCCTGGACCGATTCCGACAGATCCGCGCCGGCGGCCTCGGCATACAGTTCGCAGCCGTGCTGCTGCGCGAGTTCGACGGCCTCCGGTGCTCTGGACACCAGCAGGATGCCGGCCAAGCCCGGCGTTTTAGTCAATGCGGTGAGCACGTCGCTGATCATTGCTAGCATCAACTGGCTGCGTTCGTCGGGCGTGAGCAGCGGCGCGAGGCGTTGCTTCGCCTGACGAATGTTTTTAAGCGGTACCACCGCCCACACGACGTCTATCCCCTCACTTAAGTCGTTTGATGAAACGCAGCACGTCGGATGCGAGCTGCATTCGATCGGGCAACGTTAGCATGACGGTTTGAGTCACGACAGTATCGATACCCAGAGCCGCGACGGCAGCTTCGAGGGCCGCATCCTGGCTATCGAGGACGAAGCCCCGGAGCAGGTGACGGTAGTGTTGCGCCACCTCGACTGCACTGTTGGGGATTTTCAGCTCCAACATCATTTTTGCGGTGGGTCCTTTGATCGCGGCGCCGGCAACGATTGGGGACACCGCGACAACCGGCACGCGAGCGCTGGCCAGGCGCTCGTGTATGCCTGCGACCGCCAGCACCGGATCGACGCTGACGAACGGATTCGACGGACAGATGATTACCCCGGCGAGCCGCGGATCGTCGAGGTGTCGTGCGATTTCGGGCGTCAGCGTGGCGGCAGCGGCACCGTCGAAGCGGAATCCGGTCACCGCCGGGGCACAGCGATCGCGCACAAAGTAGTGTTGAAATGCGAGTTCGCCGCCGACGGTGGCAATCATCGTGCGGACCGGCGTGTCGCTCATCGGCAGTATCTCGTACTCCACCTTTAGCGCAGCCGCGAGCGCGCGAGTTACGCTCGTCAACCTCGCGCCATCGCGAAGTCGTCTGCTGCGTTCGATGTGCATCGCGAGGTCGAGATCGCCGAGGTTGAACCACGTCTCGCCGCCCAGTTCTCGAAGCGCGTGCATGAACTGCCAGGTTTCGCCGCGGCGTCCCCAGCCGACGTCGGTGTTGGATTGCCCGGCGAGCGTGTAGAGGAGGGTGTCGATATCGGGCGAGATGTGCAGGCCGAGGTGTTCGAAGTCGTCACCCGTATTGACGATGAAGCACAGTTCGTCGGGTGTCAGCAGCTGAGTGAGGCCGAGCGCCAGCTTCGCTCCGCCCACTCCGCCGGTGATCGCGACGTATCGGTCGGCGGCCATATCAGCGGAACATGTCTTCTTCGAGCGGACGGATGATGTCGCGCGCCGTCTGCGTGCTGTCCTCTGTGGCAAAGCCGCGCACCAGCGCAACCGGGGTTTTTTCGGTGGTTTCGCCCATCACCAAGGTCGCCGCAGTCGCGATCGAATCGGCGCGATTGATCATTGTGACCTTCAGTTCGCGACCATAGATATCGTGGCCGCCGCGACGATCGTCGAGCACGGTGATCCCGGCGCTGCCGATGGCGCCGCCGATGGTGCCGAGGCGCCATGGGCGATTCATGCTGTCGCTGATGATGACGCCGGCAGACACGCCGGTTCGCGCGGCAATCTCGTCGCGGATCAATCGCGCCGAGGCGTCCGGATCTTCCGGCAGCAGCAGCGCGTTCTCATCGTCGCCGTGTTCAATGTTCGATTGATCGATGCCTGCTTGCGCGCCGACCAGACCGAGCCGATGACGCACGATCAGTACACCGGGCTTTTTGCGCAGCACGGTGTTCGATTCGCGCAGGATCAGCTCGACGAGGCGCGGGTCTTTGTCGGTTTCCCCGGCGAGCGTGATGGCAGCTGCGGTGGGTGTGATCGATGCCAGTGCGACCTGCCGCCCTTCGGCCTTCGACACGATCTTCTGCGCGACGACCAGGATGTCGCCGGGCGCAAGGGTCAGCTGTTGCGCCGCCAAAGCGCTGAGAATCAGGGCCGGAAGATCGTCTCCGGCGCGAACCATCGGGATTCCGGCGATAGGCGTGAACGTGAGCGCAGGCATGGCGGCTCAGTGATCGCTCTGACCCACGATCTTGATTCCCGAATGCGAGATCGAATGGCGCCGATTGATCTGGATCAGGATCGACGTCAGCGCTTCCGCGGCCGCCGAGTTTTCGATCGGGCCTGCGTGCCAGCCGGACATACCGGCTTCCTCGACGAGTTCCACGACTTTATCGCGTGCTTCCTTGCTGTTGCCGGCGACGAGCACGTCGCACTCGATCTTGACGTCCTGCTGCAACAGATGTGCCGCGACGTTCTGAAACGCGGTGACGACCTTGACGCCGTCGCCGAGGAAGTTCTGCGCGCGTTTACCGGCGGAGCCTTCAGGTGGCAGCTGCACGGTGCCGACTTTTGGTGGAATCAGCGGCACTGTCACATCGATGAGGATTTTGCCTTCGAGGCCGGTGCGCACCGACTCGAGCGTCGATAGCTGGTGTTCGTACGGCACTGTCAGCACGACGATATCGCCGGCCGCGGCGGCCGCTGCGTTTTCCATGGCGCGCGCTGGCGTCTGCGGGCTGACCTTTTTCAGCTCGACAACTGCCGCGTCGGCTTTCTGCTGCGTGCGTGAACCGATGATGATCTGGTGGCCTGCCTTCGACCAGCGAATGGCGAGCCCGGTGCCGAGGTCTCCCGTGCCACCAAGAATTGCGATGACATCTTTTGCCATGAACGTCCTCCGAATGAGCGGCGGATTCTAGCCTGGATCGTCGGCGAGTTGGCGCCGTGACCGCGCGCGCATCAACACATCGATGGCTTGACCCTCCACAGGAATGCTGTTGGTATCCGCCGCCTTACAAACCGGAGATGACTCATGCGCATCGGAACCATGCTCGGCGCCGACGGTGTCAACCGAACGCCGGCCGACCTCGTTAAGATGGCCCAGCGCCTGGAAGCGCTGAACTTCGACAACCTCTGGATGGCTCAGATGATGTCGTACGACGCCATCGGTGCGCTGTCGATCATCGGCCACGCGACGCAGCGCATCGGCCTTGGCACTGCGGTAGTACCCACCTATCCGCGACATCCGACGGCGCTGGCGCAACAGGCGCTCACTGCCGCGGCCGCAAGCAACAATCGGTTTTCGCTCGGTATCGGCGTGTCGCACAAGATCGTCATCGAAAGCATGCTCGGCTTTTCGTATGCGAAGCCGGCGTCGCATATGCGCGAATACCTCGAACTTCTCGGCCCGCTGTTGCGCGGCGATGCGGTACAGCACGACGGCGACGAATACCACGTACATGGCGTTGCCGTTTCGGTACCCGGCGCAAAACGTGTACCCGTGCTCGTGGCGGCGCTCGGTCCGGTGATGCTGAAGCTCACCGGTGAGCTGGCCGATGGCACGATCACCTGGATGGTGGGGCCGAAGACAATGGAGAAGCACATCGTGCCGACGCTGGCAGCGGCCGCAAAAGGGGCGGGCAAACCGGCACCGATCGTGGTCGGCGGTTTTCCGATCGTGCTGACCAACAAGCCGGATGAGGCGCGCGAAATGATCGCCAAACAGCTGACGATCTACGGGCAGCTGCCATCGTATCGAGCGATGCTCGATCGTGAAGGCGTCAAAGGTCCTGCGGACATCGCGTTGGCGGGAGATGAAAATTATCTGCGGGGCGCAATCGATCGGCTGCACAACATCGGCGTGACCGATTTTAATGCGGCAATCGCGGCGAATGATGCCGTGACGACGGATCGGACGCTGGAATTTCTCGCGAGCCTGAAGTAACGCGCAACAACGCGATTCGACGCTGCGATCAACCGCGGGGCAACGGTCCGATGCCCCGCGAGTGAACAGTCTGCTTCAAGCGGCCTTGCGAATCGTCGGCGCAACCGGCATCGCAGGTAATCTCACAACGTTGTCGCCGGGCGGTAGCGGTGCGATGTCGTCATTTTGACGACGCAGGTTCATCGCATCGGTCAAGCCCGACCAGATGTAGAACAGGTCGGCCAGGACCGGGCCGAATACCGGAATCGGATCGATCAGTGCGTCGATGAAGTGGTTGTTGCTGGTGCGCATGAGGGGCTTCCTTGTCATGTTCTTCAACGGTACCCGTCGATTGTTAAACAAAAATTAAGCCAACTCCGAAGCCGAGGGTTCGATGGCTTGATTTTATTGAGCTTTCTCCGCAATGACTCTTCGAGGGTCGTGCGGAAAGTCTGGAAAATCGAACCACGCTTGTGCATGGCCGGATAATCCGCGCAAGATTGGTGCGGACACCATTTTTGCGGCCGCGGAGTATAAGTATGCAAGATCTGAAGGGCAAGGTCGCTTGGATCACCGGAGCGGGAACGGGCATTGGGGCTGCCGCTGCACATGCGCTGGCTCGCGCGGGCATGCAGGTCGTGTTGTCGGGTCGCCGTCGCGAGCCGCTCGAAGCGTTGGCCGCCGAACTCGGCGCGCAGGCATCTGCGCGGCCGCTCGATGTCGCCGATAAAGCAGCAGTTGCGGTCATCGCAGCGGAGATCATCGCGCGCTTCGGTCGCATCGATATTCTCGTCAACAGCGCCGGTCTCAATGCGCGTAACCGCAATTGGCACAACGTTACGCTCGATGACTGGGATCGTGTCATCCGCGTCGACCTCGATGGATCGTTTTACTGCTCGAAAGCGGTGCTGCCGGCGATGGTGGCGCAAGGCGACGGCTTGATCATCAACGTGTCGTCATGGGCAGGAAAATATACCGGCATCCTGACAGGCCCCGCGTATTCGGCGGCCAAACACGCGATGAACGCGATGACCGAGAGCTTGAACATGGAAGCCGGCATTCACGGTGTGCGCGCGTGCGCGCTGTGTCCGGGTGAGG
>Ga0209254_10003277_pt1 | contig 14787 bp, 13 predicted proteins | sample FrelakmetDIP11DI_FD_187148 | JGI IMG/M metagenome (GOLD analysis project Ga0209254, IMG submission 187148) | Freshwater lake sediment microbial communities from the University of Notre Dame, USA, for methane emissions studies - DIP11 DI (SPAdes)... | ecosystem: Environmental > Aquatic >...
GTTCGGCAACGCGGCCAGCGGGTTGAAGCCCTGCATGATGAAGCCGTTGATCTTGCCCTGATGGATGCGCTCGAACGTGTCCATCACGTCGTAGGCACCGTCGCGCTTCGGCAGCCAGTCGTAGGCGAAGTCGTTTTCCTTGGTCGCGGCGTCGCCGTACCAGGCCTTCATCAGGCTGACGTGCCACTTCGGAAAGTTCTGCCCGAAGTTCATCTGGTTCGGCCGCAGCGGTTTCGGTGTTCTGCGCGTCGCGTAGTCGGCGAAGGTCGTGTCGCCTTCCGTCGGCGCCACGAGATAGCCCGGCAGGTTGGCCGAGAACGTGCACATGTCGGTGATGCCCTGCACGTTCGAGTGGCCGCGCAGCGCGTTCACACCGCCGCCCGGACGGCCCATGTTGCCCAGCAGCAGCTGGATCATCGCCATGGTGCGGATGTTCTGCGAGCCGTGCGAGTGCTGCGTCCAGCCGAGCGCGTACATGATGGTCATCACGCGGTCGGGCGTCGAGGTCGAGCCGATCATCTCGGCCACCTTGAGGAACTGGTCCTTCGGCGTGCCGCAGACCTTCTCGACCGCCTCCGGCGTGTAGCGGCTGTAGTGCTTCTTCAGCAGCTGCCAGACGCACTGGGGATTCTCGAGGGTCTCGTCGACCATCGCGTAGCCTTCCTTGTCGAGCTGGTAGGCCCAGGTCGTCTTGTCGTAGCTGCGCTTGGCCTCGTCGTAGCCGGAAAAGATGCCGTCCTTGAAGTCGTAGTCGTCACGGATCAGGAACGAGGCGTTGGTGAACGCCTTGACGTAATCCATGTGGACCTTGTTGTTGTCCAGCAGGTACTTGATGACGCCGCCGAGGAAGGCGATGTCGGTGCCGACGCGGATCGGCGCGTAGTAGTCGGCCACCGCGGCCGAGCGGGTGAAGCGCGGGTCGACGACGACGAGCTTCGCCTTGCGGTGCTCCATCGCCTCGGTGGCCCACTTGAAGCCGCAGGGATGCGCCTCGGCGGCGTTGCCGCCCATGATCAGGATCAGATCGGCGTTCTTGATGTCAACCCAGTGGTTGGTCATCGCGCCGCGCCCAAACGAAGGGGCCAGACTGGCCACCGTCGGGGCGTGTCAGATCCTCGCCTGGGTATCGAGTGCGACCATCCCCCAGGCGCGCGCCGCCTTGATCGACAGGTAGCCGGTCTCGTTCGACGCCGCGCTCGACATCAGCATCGACGTCGTGCTCCAGCGGTTCACCGTGACGCCCTTGTCATTCTTCTCGACGAAGTTGGCGTCGCGGTCGGCCTTCATGTGCTTGACCACGCGGTTGAAGGCCTCGTCCCACGAGATACGCTTCCATTCCTTGGCGCCGGGCTCGCGCACCTCGGGGTGCAGCAGCCGGTTCGGCGAATGCACCATGTCGAGCAGCGCCGCGCCCTTCGGGCACAGCGTGCCGCGGTTGACCGGATTGTCCGGGTCGCCTTCGATGTGGATGATCCGGGTCTTGACGTTCTTCGCGTTGTCGCCGCGCGAATACATCAGCAGACCGCAACTGACCGAGCAGTACGGGCACATGCCGCGCGTCTCGGTCGTGCGAGCCAGCTTGTAGGCCCGCACTTCGGCCAGTGCGGCGCCGGGCGACAGGCCCAGACCGACCACCGAAGACGAGCCCATCCCCGCCGCGCAGATCCGGAAGAACTGGCGGCGACTCATGGGTGCATTCATGAAGTCTCCTTGAACATCGATTTCCGCCAGTTGGGCCCGGCGGTGTCTCCGACAAGGCACCCGCAACCGCCTTCATTGCCGCAATGCCTCGGCCATGGTAAGCCGATGCAGGAATTCAAACAACCGAGACCCGCCGCAAGACCTTGTCCGGCATCAGAGAATGCGGGATCAGCGACCGGCACCCGCCGGATACGCGCCGGGCAACTGCCGTCACCAAGCTGCTAGCCTGATTCAACGGCGGTTGCAGGACTCGCGGGAGGTCTCTATGGCCAACGGACTGAAGAAGTACCGGATCGAGAAAATCGGCGCGGTGCGGCTGCCGAACTTCGACGCCGGCGCCAGGCCGCTCAGTGTCGGCGACAAGGCGGCGGACAAGGCGCGGGTCGCCGATCTGGCGGCGGAACTGGCCACCGTGCAGGACCGCTTCTATTCGTTGCGCCGCAACAAGCTGCTGCTGGTGCTGCAGGGCATGGACACCAGCGGCAAGGACGGCACGATCCGGGCGGTGTTCCAGGCGGTCGATCCGCTCGGCGTACGGGCGGTGTCGTACCGGGCGCCGACCGAGCCGGAGAAGGACCACGACTTCCTGTGGCGGCACCACCGCGACGTCCCGGGCCGGGGCGAGATCGTGATCTTCAACCGCTCGCACTACGAGGCGGTGCTGATCGAGTACGTGCGCGGCTGGATCGACGCGGCCGAGCGCAAGCGCCGCCTCGTGCACATCGTCGAATTCGAGCGGCTGCTGGTGGAAACCGGCACCACGATCGTCAAGTGCTTCCTGCACATCAGCAACGAAGAACAGCGCAAGCGTCTGCAGGAAAGGATCGACGATCCGCAGAAGCACTGGAAATTCAACCCGCAGGACCTCGAGGAGCGCAAGCTGTGGGAGAAGTACCTTGACGCGTACGAGGTGCTGCTCGGCGCCACGGCGTCGGCGCACGCGCCGTGGTACGTCGTCCCGTCCGACAGCAAGACGCACCGCAACCTGATGGTCACCGAGATCCTGCTCGCCGAACTGCGCGGCCTGGCGCCGTCCTACCCACCGGCGCAGACGAAGCTGGCCGGGCTCAAGGTCCAGTAGATCACCCGCGCGCGCCCTGCCGGCGAAGCCACCTCCTTCCGGCCCGGCCGGCCCGCCGGCACAACCCGGGCGGGAACGGCATCGACTGCGCCGCCGGGCGGGCGGCCGTCTGCCCGCGCCGGTCGCGTCTTCACCCGGGTTCGGGCCTGCCGCGCGTCGGCCACTACAATTCCCGGTTCCCGTCGCAAGTGTCGCCATTACGGTCCCAGGAAATCGGTGTCGGGCTCGACTGAAACCGCAGAAGGGCCGGCGCTCGCCGGCAGGACGGCGCTCGTCACCGGCGCGGCGCGCGGCATCGGCTGCGCGATCGCCCGCAAGCTGGCGCGCGCCGGCTGCGACGTCATCGTCAACTACTACAACAGCCACGACGAGGCCGAGAGGCTTTGCGACGAACTGCGCGCGCTCGGCCGGCGCGCGCTGGCGGTCAAGGCCAGCGTTGGCATCCCCGACAGTGTCGAGGAGCTGTTCGCCGAGGTGGGCAGGCAGTTCGCGCGCCTGGACATCGTCGTCAGCAACGCCGCCAGCGGCGTGCTGAGACCGGCCCTCGACATGACTCTCAAGCACTGGCGCTGGTGCATGGAAACCAACGCCTTCGCCCTGAACCTGCTCGCCCGGCACGCCGTGCCGATGATGGGCGAAGGCGGCCGCATCGTCGCCATCACCAGTCTCGGCTCGGTTCGCGCGATGCCGAACTACGCGTTCATCGGCGCCTCGAAGGCGGCGCTCGAGTCGCTGGTGCGCTCGCTGGCGCAGGAACTGGGCCCGCGCGGCATCCGCGTCAACGCGGTCAGTGCCGGGGTCGTCGAGACCGACGCGCTGGCCCACTTTCCCAATCGCGACGAACTGATCGCCTCTTTCCGGGCGCGCACGCCGGCAGGACCGGTGCTGACCGCGCAGGACGTGGCCGGCGCCGTGTACCTGCTGTGCCTGCCGGAAGCCGGCATGATCAACGGCCACACGCTGTTCGTCGACGGCGGCTTCGCGATCTCGGGTTGACCCCGGTGACGGCCGCCGACGCACCTTCCTTCGAGTCCGGACTGGCGGGCAAGGTGGCGCTGGTCACGGGAGGCAGCCGCGGCATCGGCCGTGCGATCGTCGAACTGTTCGCCGGTGACGGCGTGGACGTCGTCTTCTTCTACCGCGCCAATGCCGACGCGGCGCGCGAGGTCGTCGACGCCGTGGCGGCCGCGGGCGGCCGCGCCGAGGCGATGCAGGTCGACGTCGCCGACGCGCCGGCGGTCGCGCGCGCCGTCGAGCAGGTGATCGAGGCGCGCGGGCAAATCGACGTGCTGGTCAACAACGCCGGCGTCGTGCGCGACAACCTGCTCGGCATGCTCGAGGAGGCCGACATCCGCGCCGTGCTGGATACCAACGTCGGCGGCGTGTTCAACGTGACGCGCGCGGTCGTGCCGCACATGATCTCGCGGCGGTCGGGACGCATCGTCAACCTGGGTTCGGTCGCGGGCCAAAAGGGCGGCCGCGGCCAGACCAACTACGCCGCGAGCAAGGGCGCCATCGAGGCCTTCACCCGCTCGCTCGCCGTCGAGCTGGCCTCGCGAAAGATAACGGTAAACTGCGTCGCCCCTGGGGTGATCGAGACCGAGATGTCGCAGCCGGTGCGCGACCTGGCGGGCGACCAGGTGAAGGCGCGCATCCTGTTGCGTCGTTACGGGCAGGCGACGGAAGTCGCCCACGCCGTCTGGTTCCTGGCGTCGCGCTTCGCCGATTACATCACCGGAGAAGTGCTGCACGTCGACGGCGGCTTCAAGATGGAGTAGACGAATGTCGGAGCAGGCAATCAGCCAGGAAGAAATCGACGCGGCCTTTCCCAAGGTGGCGCAGATCGTCGCCGATGCGCTCGGTTGCGAGGTCGAGGACGTCAAGCCGAAGGAGTCCCTGATCGAGGGACTCGATGCCGAGTCGATCGATTTCCTGGATCTCGTGTTCCGGCTCGAGCGCGGCTTCGGCGTCAAGATTCCGCGCGGCAAGATCGTCGAGGATGCCCGCGGACCTCTTGCCGAGGCCGAATTCGAGCAGAAGGGCATCGTGACCGACGCCGGGCTGGCGCGCCTGCGCGACTTCCTGTCCGAGGTGCCTGCCGAGCGCTTCAAAACGCCGCTGAAGGCCGCCGACATCCCGCGCCTGTTCACGCCCGAAACCTTCTGCAAGGTCGTGGTCCGCGCCCAGCGCGCCGCGCGGGCTGTCGCCTGAGCATTGCGTTCGAAGGGTCGCGCAGCGGCTTCTTCCCGGCATTGGCGAGGCATCGAGCAATGGGCGAGCGCTTCAGCGCCTTCTCGTTCGTCGACCGCATCACCCATCGCGCGCCGGGCCGCATCGAAGGCCGGTACACCATCCCGGCACACGCGACACGATTTCCGGCCGCGCTGATGGCCGAAGCCGTCGGCCAGCTGGCGGCTTGGTCGGCGATGTCCAGCCTCGACTTCCGGCTGCGGCCGGTGGCGGGGATTGCAGGGCAGACCCGCTACTACCAGTTGGCCCGTCCCGGACAGACGCTGATGATCGAAGCCGATGTCGAGCAATGTGACGGCGAAGCGGTCGCCTACAGCGGACGAGCCGCAATCGACGGTAGGTGCGCGCTCGAACTCGTCGACTGCATCGGGCCCATGCTGCCGATGGAGGAGTTCGATGCGCCGGATGCGGTGCGGGCCGATTTCGACACCCTGTGCGGCGTCGGCGCCACGCCGGGACGCTTCGGCGGGGTCGCGGCGCCGCAAATCGAGATCGGTGAACACCTAGCCGGCCGGCGGCTGCGCGCGACACTGCAGATTCCCCGGCGCGACGAAGCGCCCTTCTTCGGCGACCACTTTCCGCGCCGGCCGGTGTACCCGGGCACGCTTCTGCTCGACGCCTTGACCGGACTGGCGGTGCAACTGGCGAGCGAGGCCGTGCCGGGAAACGCCGCCCGCGTGCTGACGACCACCCTCGTCACCGACGTCAAGATCAGGGCCTTCACGCCGCCGGGGGCGAGGCTCGAACTCGGCGCCGAGGTGCTCGGCGCCGATGTCGGGGGGGCACGACTGAAGCTCGTGGCGCACAGTGACGGCAAGAGCATCGCCTCGGCAAGAGTCGAAGTCGGCAGCGCAGGCTCCGCATGACACCCGCGCGCCGACGGGTTGCGATCACCGGCCTGGGCCTGGTTACCCCGGCCGGCAACGATGTCGCGTCGACCTGGTCCGCCCTGCTCGGCGCGCGCAGCGGCGTGGCGCCGATCGCCAGCTTCGACGCCGGCGGTTTTCCGGTGCGCATCGCCGCCGAGGTCAAGGACCTGTCGCCGGAGGCGGTGGCGGGCGCCATCGGCGACCGCAAGCTGCTCAAGCATGCCAACCGGGCGCATCGGTTTGCGCTGGTGGCGGCGGCGCAGGCGCTCGACGATGCCGGCATCCGGCCGACACCGCAAACAGCGACCCGCTGGGGCTGCGTCGTCGGCACCGGCATGATGGGGGTCACCTATGAAGAACTGGCCCAGGTGCAGCGCGACGCGGCCCCGAACGGCGACTTTGAACCAGCCCGCCTGATCGCGGCGACCGGGTCGGCTGCCGATCCGATGGTGTTCTGCCGCAGCCAGTCCAGTGCCGGCGCGGCCCTGCTGCTGCGCGTGTTCGGCATCCGCGGCTATGCCAGCTCCGTGCACACGGCCTGCGCCTCGGGCGGCCAGGCGGTGGGGACGGCGCTGAAGCTGATCCGCCGTGGCGTGGTCGATCGCGTGCTGGCCGGCGGCTTCGATTCGATGATCAATCCGGTCGGGCTGGCGGGCTTCTGCCTGCTCAACGCGGTCTCACCCGATAACCATGCGCCGGAGCGCGCCAGCCGCCCGTTCGACGCGACCCGCAACGGATTCGTGCTCGGCGAGGGTGCCGGGTTCCTCGTCCTCGAAGAGTGGGAAGCCGCGCAGCGGCGCGGCGCACGCATCTACGCCGAACTCGCCGGCGACGGAAATTCGCTGTCGAGCTACCGGATCACCGACTCGCACCCGTCGGGCGACGGACCGATCCAGGCGATGCGGCAGGCCATTGCCGACGCCGGCGCGGCGCCGGGCGATGTCGACTACCTGAACGCCCACGGCACTTCGACCCCGATGAACGACCGCAGCGAGTGCGCCGCCGTGAAGGCGGTGTTCGGACCGGGCTGGCGGCAGGTCGCCGTCAGTTCCACCAAGAGCGTCATGGGGCACCTGATTGCCGCGGCCGGCGCCGTCGAGGCGGCGGTGTGCGCACTGGCGATCTCGCACGGCACGCTGCCGGTCAATGCCAACCTGACGGAACTCGATCCGGACTGCGACGTCGACGTCGTGCGCGATGCGCCGCGCGCGCGGCGCGTCCGTGTCGCACTGTCCAACTCCCTCGGCTTCGGCGGCTCGAACAGCTGCCTGGCGTTTCGTCATCCCGACGAAACGGCCGCGCTGATCTCCGCCACGGCCTGAGGCGCCCGCCCTCGCGATGAATCCGCCTCGCATCGTCATCACCGGCACCGGCGCGGTCTGCGGCGGCGGGCGGTCTCCCGAGGAGGCGCTGGCCGAGATCCTCGCCGGCCGCTCGTCGATCCGGCCGATCGCGCAGTGGGATGCCCGCGGCTGGCCGGTCGGCATCGCCGCTGAGGTCCCCGACTACAACCCCGGCGCGCTGACCGGCGACCGCAAGGTGTTGAAGTTCATCCAGCGCACCGACGTCTTCGGCCTGTACGCCGCCGATCGCGCCACCGGGCAGGCCGGCTGGGCGGCATGGCGGGAGACGCTCGATGAGGGCGCCGCGGCCCGGTTCGCCGACTCGACCGGCGTCTTCGTCGGCTCCGGCGGCGGTACGTTCGCCAACCAGTACGACTACCTGCCGCTGATCGCGGCGGGGGGCGGCAGCCTCGCGCACTTCGGCCGCGAGCTGTCGGCGACGGTCAATCCGATGTGGCTGCTGCGCGCGCTGCCCAACAACGTGCTCGGTCACGTCGGCATCCGGCACGGCCTGAAGGGACCGAACGCCTGCATCACGAATCACAGCGTCAGCGGCCTGCTCGCCCTGTCCGAAGCGGCCGAGGCGCTGCGCGCCGGCGAATGCCTGCGCGCCGTGGTCGTCGCGCACGACGCCGAAATCGAACCGCAGTCGCTGCTGTACTACGCGCAGGCCGGCCTGCTGTCGCGCGAGGCGCTGCGGCCGTTCGATCGGCGGCACGACGGCAGCGTGATGGGCGAAGGTGCCGCCGCCATCGTGCTCGAAACCGAGGCCGCTGCACGCGAGCGGGGCGCTGCCGTGCTCGGCGAGTTTCTTGGCGCCGGCAGCGGCAGCGACGGGCTCGGCCTGCTGCCGATAAGCGACGACGGCGACGGCCTGGTGCGCGCCATCGAAGGCGCCCTGGCATCGTCGGGGATCGCGCCGGGCGAGGTCGGCATGATCGTCGCGCACGGCAACGGCACGCCGAACTCCGATGCCTCCGAGGCCCGCGCGCTGGCCGGGGTGTTCGGCGCCGACATGCCCCCGGTCACCGCGTTCAAGTGGGCGTTCGGGCACCTGCTGGCCGCCTCGGGCCTGGTCGAAGCGGCGGTTGCGATCGCCGCGCAGCGCTCCGCAGTGGTCCCCGGCATCGCGACGCTGGGCGAGTGCGATCCGGCCTGCGGCCCGCTCAACGTCACGCGCGAGCACCGCGCGCCGCGCAGCGCGGTCGCCCTGCTGCTTTCCCGCGGCTTCGGCGGAACGAATGTCGCCTGCCTGCTGCGCGCGCCGGCGAAGTGAACGGCCCGCCGCTTGCGCCGACCGTGCCCGACGGGTCGACCCGCTGCGGCGTCGATACGGTCGAGATCGCCCGCATCGAGCGGCTGCTCGCCGAAACGCCCGCCGACGATCTCGGCAAGCTCTTCTCGGCGCAGGAACTGCACGACGCCGGTGACGGCCCGGGCCGCGCGGCCGGCCTCGCCGCGCGTTTCGCGGCCAAGGAAGCCTGCGTGAAGCTGTTTGCGCGCGAAGCCGCGCTCGGCGCCATCGGTCCGGCCGACTTCTCCGTGGTTCGCGACGCCTACGGTGCGCCGGCAGTCGAGCTGAGCGAGGCGGCACAGACCGCGCTCGGCCGCAATCGATTGCGCTCGATCAGCATTTCCCTGAGCCACGACCGGAGCCAGGCGTCGGCGGTCGCGCTGGCGCAGGCCGATCGCGCCACACCGACGCGCGCGGCGCGGCTGCTGTATCGGCTGCTGCCCTTGCGGCGGGACGCGGTGCTGGACAACCTGCGCCGCGTCTACGGCGAGACCACCGACGACGCGGAGATCGAGCGCATCGCGCAGGCGCACTACGGCCACCTTGGCCGGCTGTTCTGGGAATTCGCCTGGTACCCCTGGCTGCCCCGTTCCCGGCGCCTGGCGTTGGTGCGTGTCGACAACCTCGATGCGCTGCTTGCCGCGCATGCGCAGGGCAAGGGCGTCCTGATCCTGACCGGCCACTTCGGCAACTTCGAGGTGGCCACGGCGGCGGGGCTCGCCCAGTTTCCGCAGGCGCGGGGCCGTTTCTACTTCGTTCGACGGCCGATCCGACCGCAGTGGCTCGATGCGCTGGTCACCCGCCGTTTCCGCCGGGCGGGCTTCGGCGTGCTGCCAAAGCGCGGCAGCCTGGAGGCGATCCTCGACCGTCTGGCTGCCGGCGATCTCGTCGTCTTTCCTTTCGATCAGCACGCCGGCCGCAAGGAAGGCGTGCTCGCCGAGTTCTTCGGCCATCCGGCCGGCACCTTCCGCAGCCTGGCCGTGATCGCGCTGACGACCGGCGCGCCGGTCGTGCCGGCGTGCAGCTGGCGTGAGGCCGATGGTCGGCACGTGCTGCGTTTCGAGGCCGAGATCCGGCCGCTCGAGCACGCCGATGCCAACGAGGCCATCCTGCTGAACACGCGCGCCTACAACCGGGCGCTGGAAAGGATGATCGTCCGGCGGCCGGAGCAGTGGTGGTGGACGCACCGCCGGTGGCGACCGTGGGCGCCGCGCCGCTGAAAGCGACTCGGCAGAAGGTGGGGCGTGCCCGGCTCGATAGAATCGAGGCGGAATACCCGGGACGACGGCGGAATCAAGGGCGTGAGCCGAACAACAATCGAGTCGCGGAACCCGGTTCCGGGTGATCCGGCGCGAAGCCGCCGCCCGGGGGCAGGGATGCGGACGCTCTGGCGCCGACTGCAGGCGACAAAGCCGTCGTTGCTGGCAGTGCGCGTCCTGGCGGCGCTGTTTCTCGCGCATGCCGTGCCGGCGTCGGCCCATGAATCGGAGCAGTACACGCTGCCGGCCGGGCGCGAGTTCGCCGATCTGGGCCCGTATTTTTCGCGCATCGTGTACGACGCCCTCGTGTCGGCGATCGCCGACACCAATGGAGGGATCGCGGAAGCGGTCGGGACGGGCGAGGCCGCGGCGATCGAGGAGCGGCAGTCGGCGGGTTTCGTCGCCGGCAAGGTCTGGGGGTACCTCTTCAGCGCCATTCCGGCCAATGAACTGCTCGACCTGCAGCTCTCCTCGACGCCGGTGCTCGAGCGGTTTCCCGGCCTCGTCACGATCCATCAGCCGGCGCGCGCGATCTACAACGATCCGCTGCTGGTGATCGATCTGACCAAGGCGGTGCGCACTTTCTTTCGTTCCGGGACAGTGAGTGCCGCGGGAACGGAGTTCGGCACCGACAAGCTCGTCCATTTCATCAACATCGGCCGCGTCTACCACGCCAAGTTCGAGACGCGGCGCGCTCGGGGGATGCCCGCGGATCACGCCGCCCGCTCGGCAGTCGAGTCGACCGCGCGCAACCTGCTGCTTTCCGAGGACGGCGTGCTGGGCATGCTGACGACCGGCATCCGCTCCAACGGCGACCTGGCCGCCGACTATGCCGGCCTGAAGTTCTATCGCAACCTGACCGAGGAAGTGCGCATCGGGCGCAGGGTCATGCCGCCGATGCTCGTGCGGGACGGACCGTACTGGCGGGTCCGGGTCGAACCGGACTCCGACTTCTTCACCGCGTTCATCACGCCGCACTGGAACGAGGTGCTGAATCCGAACAAGTACATGGGCTACACGAGCGGCCGCATTCGGGAGCTGGTCCGCGAGCGCTGCGCGGAAACGCTCGACTGGTATCGGGACGAGCGCGGGCAGCCCTTGGATCGGGAGCGCTACGAGGCGATCGAAAAGGAACTGGCCACCTACTACGGCGAGAACTACGGCCATCAGCGCGGCAGCAAGCACCCGGTCAGCGTGGCCAGCGTGTGTTTTCCGCCCCCGGAGCCGCCGGCCATGGGCGGCGACGAGTCGCCGGCCCGGTCGGGCACCGACCCGGACGCACTCGGACGATCCGTGCTGTGGTGGGCGGCCAGGAGCGGCGAACTCGCGCGGGTGCAGGCGCTGCCGATTCAACCGGCGTTCATCGACGCACCGGATGCCGACGGCGAGACGCCCTTGCATGCCGCCATACGGGCCGGCAGCGAGGACGTTGTCCGGGAGTTGCTCGCCCGAGGCGCGAATCCGAACATTGCCGCCCGCTACGGCGTGACGCCGCTGATGCTGGCCAGCACAAGCGGCAAGCTGGTCATCGCCGAAATGCTGCTGCGGGCTGGCGCCCGGCCGAACCAGCGCGACCTGTTCGGCAAGACCGCCCTGTTCGATGCTTTGCTGAGCGGGAATGCCCGGGCGGTTGCCCTGCTGCTCGACCACGATGCCGACCCGGAACTGGCCGACGACGCCGGCAACACCGCTGTTGATATCGCCGCGCGCAGCGGCAACCCGGCGGCCGTTGCCGCTTTGCTGTCGCGCGGCGCCGACGCGGGGGCCGGCAACAAGACGAGGTCGACGAGGGAGGCCGCAGCCACAGGCGACGGTCGCGCACATCTCGCGCTCCCATCGCAAACGCAGTCTGCGACCCCGGCCGTCGCGCACGAGACGCCGGCGGGGACGCATTAGCCCGAGAGGCACGGCGCAGTGACGAACGAGCCCCCCGCATCCGCCCGCCGGGAGCGCGCCGCTGCCCTGCGCCGCCGTTCGCGGGCGCAGCGGTTGCGCCGCATCGGCGCGTTGCTGCTGCTGGCGAGCGTGCTCGCCGGATGCGCGACGCCGACCTATCGTCCCGGTGCGGTCGCCCCGGGACACGCCGTTGCGGCGGGCAGCGCGAGGACACCGATCGAGCAGTGGCAGCAACAACTCGCCGAGCACGTGATGCGCAGCGGCGGCGACCCGGCGGTGCTGTCGCGACTGCCGATGCTGCGCGCGCCCGGCACATTGCGGCCCGGCCGGATCGTCTTCGCCGCCCTGGATGTCGATGCCTCCGTTTCGGAACGCGACGGCTACGACGTCTTTGGCCTGCTGCTCGGCAAAGCGCAGGACCCGACCGGACCGTGGTACGTCTTCGTCGTCGGCTCGATCGAGCGTCGCGAGTACCGGCCCGTCGAGGTCGACGACGTTCGCCTCGCCGCCGTGTCGATCCGCGACGGTGTGGCGACGTGGAAGACCGGGCCGGCCGGACCGCAGGCGCTGGCGCGCTACCGGCAGCGGGTCGACGCGTCCACGGTGTTGCGTTTCCCGGCCGATCGGGATCAATTCCGCCTCGCCCCGTGCAGCGAAGGGGTGTGCGCGGAAGAGGCCCGCTCCGGCGCGCGGTGGTCGATCGGGCTGAACGCGCCGCTGATGCCCGCGGACGAGGTCGGCCGGCCGACGACAGCCGGCCGGCCGGCCGGGACCTGAACCGGCCCGGCACGGACGTGCCAACGAAAACTGCCGCGCTGAACGGAAATTGAACCGCCAGACCTACGGCGCGGGGGGACGCACGGCCCGCAGCTGTTGATCGACCACCAGGCCCTCGTCGTTGGCATAACGCACGCGCACCGGCAGCGAGCACAGCTTCGGCGCCAACCAGACTTCAACCCTGTCCTTGCCGTCCGCGCCCTCCCGCTCGAATTTCACCGTATCGAAACGACCGGCCGGCAGATCGACAACCTCGCTGTCCCGGGCAACGAAGTGGTATTCCGAGATCCGTGTGCGGCCGGCCACCGGAAAAGCGAAACCGCGCACGCGCGGGTCGGCACGCTGGATCCAGGGCAGTTGCACCAGCAGACTCAAACGGTCCTGGAGTTGCGGCCGGGTCGGCTCCTCAGTGCCGGCCGGGCCGAAGGTCACCCGCTGCGCTGCCCAGTCGATATCGACCGAGCGCATCGGCCGGCGGCCCGCCTGATGCGTAAAAGAGCGCGGCACCAGGCCCTGCGGTCCGATCGTGCCCACGGAGTTCTGCCGCGCCTCGAGCACGCCCAGGGCAGTCACCGACGACTGCAGGTTGTAGCTGTTGCCGCTGCGTCGGTAGACGACCAGGCCATCTCCGGAAAGCGAAATCGGCCCGCGGCTCGCCGTCACGGAAAACTCAAGCCGGAACGGCGGGATCGCCGAAGCCTCCGTACCGCACGCCAGCTCGTTGCCGGCGGCGACTGACGATACGGCGGCCAGGCCGGCCGCGAAGGCGGTCAGGCTTCGCCTCATGACTTCGGGATCGATTCGAGCACGCTCTCGGTCACCCGCCCGAGACGGTCGGTGAAGCGCAGCCGGACCGGCAGCCAGCCCAGCTGCGGAACCACCCAGATATCGATCCGGGCATCGTTCTCGCGCGAGACGATTCTTTCGAGTCGAACCGCGTCGAGCACACCAATCCCGGTGGCCGTCGACTCACGGCCGGCGACACGGAACCGGTAGTCCGCCAGGTCGTCGCGGCCGGCCATCCACATCACCAGTTGCGCGCCGGGCCGAAAGAGTTCCGGCTGTGCCTGACCGAGCAGCATGAGTTGGATCTGGAACGAGACTCGGTCCTGCGTGCCGTCGGCGAGCGGCCGCTCGTGCGCGCGGGCGCTGAACGTGATGCGGCGGCCGTCCCAGTCGAAATTGGCGGCTTCGGCCGCGCGTCGCGCGCGTGTTTCGGTGTAGCGCTTCGGCGCCAGCCCGAAATCGCCCAGGTTGCCCTGCGACAGCAGTTCGAGCACGGTGACGCCGACCGCCGTCGTCGTCAGACGAAGCTCGTAGCGTCCGTCGTCGGCGAGCGTCCAGTCGACCACCGTGGTGCCGGCTGCAATCCGGATTTCGGAGTTGGTCGTGCGGTACACGTAACGAGCCGCCGCCGGCATGGCCGCGCGCATTTCCGGCAGGTTGGCCAGCGCGAACATCAGCACCTCGCCGGTGGCCTCGAACGGCGCGGGTTCGACGGCCGCCTCGCCTTTCTCCGCGGTCGCCGCGGGGACCTCCGGCTCGGGCTGCGCCATGGCTGCCCCAGCCGGCGCATCCGACAGTGCCGGCGACCCATCGACGGCCACCGGGACCTGCGCCGGCTCCGCGGCCGGTGCCGGAACGGGCGGCGGGGGTTTCGGCCGCATCACCTTCGGCGGGCGCGGCTTCGGCGGCGGAGGTGCAGGCAGCGGCGCGGCCTCGGGCGCCGGCGGTGGCAGCAGCCGGGCACGGACCATTGCCACCTCTTCCGGCCCGGTCGACGCAACAAGCAGCATCCGGTTCACCCGCTGCAGGACGAACGCGTGCGCCAGCAGCGTGGTGAGCAGCACCAGCGACGCGCGCCAGAGCAGGGAACGGGATGGGTCGTCGACGCGCGCGGTGAACATAAGGCCTGCGGCAGTCGTCCGACGCGCTGCCGCGGCGACGCGCGACTGCCGGCAAGACACCGCCCGCCGCTAAGATACCCGCGATCCTGGATGCACACTCGCCGATGAAGCTTGCAACCCTGCGCGACGGCTCCCGTGACGGCCAGCTCGCCGTCGTCTCGCGCGACCTGACGACGGCCCACCTGGTCAGCGGCATCGCCGGCCGGCTGCAGCAGCTGCTGGACGACTGGAACTTCATCGCGCCGCAGTTGAACGATCTTTACCAGACGCTCAACGAGGGACGCGCCCGCCATGCGTTCGCCTTCGATCCGCGCCAGTGCATGGCGCCGCTGCCGCGCGCCTACCAGTGGGCCGACGGCTCGGCCTACGTCAACCACGTCGAACTGGTGCGCAAGGCGCGCGGCGCCGAG
>Ga0209254_10003278_pt1 | contig 14782 bp, 10 predicted proteins | sample FrelakmetDIP11DI_FD_187148 | JGI IMG/M metagenome (GOLD analysis project Ga0209254, IMG submission 187148) | Freshwater lake sediment microbial communities from the University of Notre Dame, USA, for methane emissions studies - DIP11 DI (SPAdes)... | ecosystem: Environmental > Aquatic >...
GCGGAGCATTACGCGCTGTACCTGCGCTACCAGCGCCATCGCCACCCGGGCGGCGGCATGGACCAGGACAGCCGCGAGCAGTACCAGCACTTCCTGCTCCACAGCAACGTCGCCACCGACATGTTCGAATTCCGCCAGGGCGGCGCGCTGCGCATGGTGAGCCTGGTCGACCAGCTGGCCGACGGGCTGTCGTCGGTGTACACGTTCTACGAGCCGGACCTGCCCGGCGCTAGCTTCGGGACGTTCAACATCCTCTGGCAGATCGAGCGCTGCAGGCACCTCGGTTTGCCCTACCTCTACCTCGGCTACTGGATCGCCGAAAGCCGCAAGATGGCCTACAAGGCCACGTTCCGGCCGATCGAAGGCCTGGTGGGCGGCCGTTGGCAGCGACTGTGAACGCGGAGGGAGCCATGGACGGCGGGAGCGCGGGCGGAGCGATGGACATCCAGGCGATCATGCGCATCCTGCCGCACCGCTTTCCGCTGCTGTTCGTGGACCGCGTGACGGAGTGCGTCCCCGGCAAGCACATTGGCGGCCTCAAGAATGTCACGCGCGGGGAGCCGTTCCTCGCCCGTGCCGGGCCCTCGCGCGCGCCATCGGGCATGCCGCACCTGCTCGTCGTGGAAGCGCTGGCGCAGATCGCCGTCATCCTGACGTACAGGTCGCTCGCGCGCGAGCCCGCGGACGACGACCTGATGTTCTTCGCCGGCATCGACACGGCGCGCTTCGGCGTCCCGGTCGGCTGCGGCGACACGCTGGTGTTGCGCGTGGAGATCGCGCGCCTGCGCAAGAGCGCGGGCTGGTACGCCGGCCGCGCGGAGGTCGACGGCCGGGTGGCCTGCGAGGTCCGCATGATGGCCGCCTGGCAGGCCGGGTAGCGAAGGCGCAAGGGACCGCGCCGGCCGCTCACCGCTGCCGTCGAGCGTCACTTTTGCGGCGCAACAAGCCCTTGGGCATCGCGACGGACCGCCGCGCCTTCTGACCGGGCAGGAATATTCCATTGGCATGACCCTTGCGTAACTGACTCGGTCCCTTTCGACCGGGTGGTCCGTTGGGCAGCGCCAATCCAGCAGAGGCAGTCGCGTGGCTGCAGGCCCGCCTGAGGGCCCGCCCCGACAGCGAGCACGAGCAGGCCATCCTGCGCATCGTGATCGTCACGGTCGTGCTGGCCGTGATGGCGTTCGTCTACGAAGACGACGCCCGCCACGGCGCGCTGCTGCTCCACGGACTTGCCGCCGCGCTCGTGTTCGCGTTGTGCCTGTTCGTCGCGATCTGCGTCTCGCCGGACGCCAACATCTGGCGCCGCCTCATCGGCTCCGTCGCCGACAACGGCGCTGCGACATTCGTGATGTTCATGACCGGGCAGGCCGGATTCTCGATGCTGGGCGTCTACCTGTTCGTCGCCTTCGGCAACGGCTTCCGCTACGGGCGCAAGTACCTGTTCATCTCGCAGGCGCTCGCGCTGGCCGGCTTCTGCGCCGTCCTGCTGTTCCACCCCTACTGGGAGGCGTTCCAGGCGGCGGGGTGGTCGCTGCTCGTGGCGCTCGTCGTGCTGCCGGTCTACGTGTCGACGCTGCTCGAGCGCATCCACGAAGCGCAGCGCCGGGCCGAGGAGGCGAACCTCGCGAAGTCGAGCTTCCTCGCCAACATGAGCCACGAGATGCGCACGCCGCTCAACGGCATCGTCGGCGTCGCGGACCTCATCAAGGCCACGTCGCTCGATGCCCAGCAGTCCGAGCTCGTGCGCCTGCTTTCGCACTCGACGCTGCTGCTGCGCTCGCTGGTCGACGACGTGCTCGACATCTCCAAGATCGAGGCCGGGCGGCTGGCCATCGAGATCAGCGACTTCGACCTGCACGCCACGCTGAACGGCGTCGTCCACCTGCTGCGCCCGCACGCCGAGTCCAAGGGCCTCGCGCTTCGCGCGATGATCGACCCCGCGATCGACTACACGCTGCGCGGCGACCAGCACCACCTCCGGCAGGTGCTGCTGAACCTGATATCCAACGCCGTGAAGTTTACGCACCGCGGCGAGATCAACGTCGACGTGATGCTGACCGGCGAGACGAACGACGGCATGGGCGTGCGCTTCGAGGTGCGCGACACCGGCATCGGCATCGCGCCCGAGGTGCAGGCGCGCATCTTCGAGGCGTTCGTCCAGGCCGACGCCTCCACCACGCGCCGCTTCGGCGGCACGGGGCTCGGCACCACCATCGCCAAGCAGCTCGTCGAGCTGATGGGCGGGACCATCGGTGTCGAGTCGACGGTCGGCGAGGGCTCGCTGTTCTGGTTCGAGCTGCCGCTGCTCAGGGCGAAGCAGGCGCCGGCGGTCATGGCCGCGGAAGGCGCCGCGCGATCAGCCGGGCTGGTGGTCGGGGAGCTGAAGGCGGCGGGCGGGGTCGCCGGCATGATGGCCAAGGCGGTCGGGGCGGTCGAGTCGGTGTCCACGATGCGCGACGCGGTCGCGCACCTGAACGAGCTCAAGTCGAAGGGCATCAGCGTGTCCGCCATCGTCGTCTCGGGCGGCGTCGACGAAGCCGTGCGTGCGTTCGAGGAGCTCGGCAGCGCTCGCAAGGACCCCGGGGTCGCGCTGATCTACTGCGCCGCCGACCCGGCGTCCGCGCGCAAGGAGCCGGCGCTGCGCCGTATCGCCGGCCTGCAAGTGGTGGGCAGGGAGCCGACTCAGCGCCACCTGCGCAACGCGATCCACGCGGCCACGACGCGCGACCTCGGCGAGAGCGGGGAGGTGATCGACCTCGCCTCGGTGCTGCAGCAGCAGCGCCAGCCGGTGCGCATCCTCGTCGCCGAGGACAACGGGACGAACCTCGCGATCCTGCGCCAGCTGCTCGAGAGCGCCGGCCACACGGTGTACGCCGCCATGGACGGCGAGGAGGCGCTCGACCTCTACGAAGCCAAGTCCCCCGAGCTCGCCATCCTCGACTTCAACATGCCGGAACGCAACGGCGTGGAGGTCGCCGCGGCGATCAGGACCATGGAGCCCGCGGGCGTGCGCCTGCCGGTGATCATCCTGTCCGCGGCGGTGACGGTGGAGGCGCGCGAGCGCGCGCGGCTCTGCGGAGCGGACGAATTCGTCGGCAAGCCGTTCAACGCCTCCACGCTGCTGCAGGTCGTCGACCGGCTCGCGCGGCGGGCGGGACGGACGGGCACGGCGGCCGTCGCGCCCGCGTCCGCGCCGCCACGGCCGCAGCCTGCGCTCGACGCCGTCGCGCTGATGGACGCCAATCGCTTCGGCGAGGTGGAGCGCATCGCCAGCACGCCGGATTTCCTGAACCAGCTGCTGCGCGGTTTCCAGGACGACGTCGAGCTGCTGCTGCGCAAGCTCGACGCGGCCATCGGCAGCGGGCAGGTCGGCGCGGTGCGCGACACGCTGCACGCGCTCAAGGGCGCGGCGGTCAGCATCGGCGCGAGCCAGCTCGCGGCGCGCTGCAAGGCGATGGAGGAGCTGGCGGAATCCGGGCAGATCGGCCACGTGCTCGCCGCATCGCCCGCGCTGCGCCAGTGCTTCGACGGCACGCTGCGCGCGATCGCCGCGCTGACGGAGCGCCGGCACCGCGCCTCGCTGTAGCGCGGGGCGCCGCGTCAGGCGGCGTGCAGCTTCGTGGGAGGCGGCGAGTACATCTGCTCGATCGCCTGGTCTTCCGGCGACATCTTCGTGAGCTTGTCCTGCGCGCGCACCAGCCGCGTCATCATCTTGAGGTCGCGCGACTCGAGGCGCAGCGCGCCCTCGACCCAGACGTCGACGATCCGCTCGAGCTCCTCGCGGGTCACCGTGTGATAGGCGAGCTTGGCTTCAGCGAGGCTGCGGAACGTGTTCTGCCGCTTGTGCCGCTGCTGCAGCAGCGTCTTGACCGACTCCACGCCCATGCCGTCCTCGACGACCTCGTCGATCACGCCCAGGTCGTGCAAGTCGCTGGCGGTGAAGGTCGCGCCGGAGACGATCAGCTGCTCTGCCTTGCGCAGCCCGATCCTGCGGCCGAGGAACGACAGCGCTCCCATGCCCGGGAACAGATTGAACAGCGTCTCGGGCAGCGCCATGGTCGCCGAGCGCTCGGCGACGATCGTGTGGCAGGCGAGCGCGCACTCGAAGCCGCCGCCGAGCGCCTTGCCCTGCACCAGCGCGACGGTCGCGATCCCGCATTCGAAGCCGCGGTGGCGGCGCATCTGGTTGTCGACGCACAGGTGCGCGTAGTAGGAGAGCAGCTGGCGGTCCTGGCGCAGGATCGCCTGGACGAACATGCCGAGGTCGCCGCCGAGGTTGAACACGCCGCTCACGCGCGAGCCGCAGACGACGTGGGCCACGTCGCGCGGCTGCCCCTCGTGGTTGACGCGCCCGCGGTGCAACTGCAGCAGCGTTTCGCTTTCCCGGATCTGCTCGAGGAGCGTCGCGGAGAAGCACGCGCGCGGCGTGGGCTTCATCCACGAGAAGAGCGTCTTCTGCTCCGGAACGTACTCGAACTCGAGCATCGAGTAGCCGCTCGATGTCGAAAGAACCGGAAGGTTGGCGACGGCATTCATGCGTTGCTCCCGTTGCAACGGATAGGTCAGTCAGCGATGCGGCCCGGCCGTGCCGTCGCTACGGCCGAATGTGGAGGACAATGTTCAAGCATCCCTATTGTGGCAGACAGCATGCGTTCAATATACGCCCGGAAGTTGATCCGGTGTGCACGAAGTGCGGCCGTTCTGTCCAGTACAAGGAGACCCGCATCGCTGTGTGTGCGCGCGCGCGGAAGCGCTTGTGCCGGCCCAGCCCCCCGATACCCATATAATGTGGTGTTTCGTATAACACACTGCAGGCATGAAGATCCTCGTCCCGGTCAAGCGCGTCGTCGATTACAACGTCAAGGTCCGCGTGAAGCCGGACGGCAGCGGGGTCGACACGGCCAACGTGAAGATGTCGATGAACCCCTTCGACGAGATCGCCGTCGAGGAGGCGGTGCGGCTCAAGGAGAAGGGTGTGGCGAGCGAGATCGTCGCCGTGTCCTGCGGCGTGGCGGGCTGCCAGGAGACGCTGCGCACCGCGCTGGCCATCGGCGCGGACCGCGCGATCCTCGTGGAGAGCGACGCCGAGTTGCAGCCGCTGGCGGTGGCGAAGCTGCTGGCCGCGGTGGTCGCGCGCGAGCAGCCGCAGCTGGTGATTCTCGGCAAGCAGGCGATCGACGACGACAGCAACCAGGTCGGCCAGATGCTCGCCGCGCTGCTCGACTGGCCGCAAGGGACGTTTGCGTCGAAGGTCGAGGTGAGCGGCGGCGCGCTGACGGTCAAGCGCGAGGTCGACGGCGGCCTCGAGACGGTGGAGATGGCGCTGCCCGCGGTGGTGACGGCGGATCTGCGCCTCAACGAGCCGCGCTACGCGACGCTGCCGAACATCATGAAGGCGAAGAAGAAGCCGCTCGACACGGTCAAGCCCGAGGCGCTGGGCGTGGACGTGTCGCCGCGCGTGATCACGCTGAACGTGGCCGAGCCGCCGAAGCGCAAGGGCGGCGGCCGCGTGGCCGACGTCAAGGAGCTGGTCGCGAAGCTGCGCGACGAGGCCAAGGTGCTGTCCTGAGCGCGGCGTCCCGTCCGTCCCGAAACCCCGAGCGCGCCGGCGGTCCACGCGGCGCGCCTGCTACCACGACGCCATGACCATCCTCGTCATCGCCGAGCACGACAATGTCGCGCTCAAGTCCGCGACGCTGCACACCGTCGGCGCGGCGACGCAGCTGGGCGGCGCGATCCACGTCCTCGTCGCCGGCAGCGGCGCCCACGCTGCAGCATCGGCGGCGGCGCAGGCCGTCGGTGTCGCCAAGGCGATCCTCGTCGACGCGCCGCACCTCGCGCAGCCGACGGCCGAGAACCTCGCCGCGCAGGTGCTCGCGGTAGTCGAAGGCGGCGGTTACACGCACATCCTCGCCCCGGCGACCGGCTACGGTCGCAACGTGGCCCCGCGCGTCGCTGCGAAGCTCGACGTCGCGCAGGTCTCCGACGTCACCGCGGTCGTTTCGCCCGACACGTTCGTGCGCCCGATCTACGCCGGCAGCGTATTCGCCACGGTGCAGGCCAAGGACGCGGTGAAGGTGATCACGGTGCGCGCGACGTCGTTCGAGGCGGTCGCCGCGAGCGGCGGCGCGGGCGCCGTGGAGTCGCGGCCGGCGGCGGCGGATGTCGGCAAGAGCCGCGTCACCGGGCAGGAGATCGCCCGCTCGGAGCGTCCCGAGCTTGCCTCGGCGCGCGTGGTGGTGTCGGGTGGCCGGGCGCTCGCCAGCGCGGAGAACTTCAAGCTGCTCGAAGCGCTTGCCGATCGCCTGGGCGCGGCGGTGGGCGCCTCGCGCGCAGCGGTGGACGCGGGCTACGTGCCCAACGACTACCAGGTGGGGCAGACGGGCAAGATCGTCGCCCCGGACCTGTACATCGCGGTGGGCATCTCGGGCGCGATCCAGCACCTGGCCGGCATGAAGGACAGCAAGGTGATCGTGGCGATCAACAAGGACTCCGAGGCGCCGATCTTCCAGGTCGCGGACTACGGGCTGGTCGGCGACCTCTTCGAGCTTGTCCCGCAGCTCACTGCCGAGCTCGGTCCCCGGTAGGGGGATTCGCAACCTCGCGGCGCGCGGGGCCGCCGGTGCTTGTGCCCCTTGTTTAGTGTTCCCGCTCTAGGCCCCCCGGGGTAGCCTCGATCGTCCCAACCCGCACCCACGCAACCACGATGAGCACCTATCGCGCCCCGCTTGCCGAAATGCATTTCGTGTTGCACGAGCTCGCCGGCCTCGCGCAGGTCGCGCAGCTGCCCGGTTTCGAAGAGGCGGCGCCCGACGTCGTCACGGCGATCCTCGACGAGGCGGCGAAGTTCGCCGCCGAGGTGCTGGATCCGCTGAACCGTCCCGGCGACCGCGAGGGCGCGCGGCGGCTCGAGGACGGTACGGTCCGCACGCCGGCCGGGTTCAAGGAGGCTTACGCGCGTTTCTGCGAGAACGGCTGGAACGGGCTCACCAAGAACCCGGAGTTCGGCGGGCAGGGTCTGCCGCACGTCGTGTCCGCCGCCGTCGAGGAAATGTGGCACGCGTCGAACCTCGCCTTCGATCTCTGCCCGCTGCTGACCCAGGGCGCGATCGAGGCGATCGAGCTCGTGGGCACCGACGAGCAGAAGCAGCGCTTCCTGCCCAAGCTCGTCTCCGGCGAGTGGACGGGGACGATGAACCTGACCGAACCGCAGGCGGGCTCGGACCTCGCGGCGGTGCGCACGCGCGCGGTCCGGCAGCCGGACGGCAGCTACAGGCTGGCCGGCAGCAAGATCTACATCACTTACGGCGAGCACGACTACACCGACAACATCATCCACCTCGTGCTCGCGCGCACGCCCGACGCGCCGGAAGGCGTGCGGGGCATCTCGCTGTTCATCGTTCCCAAGCACCTCGTCGGCCCGGACGGCAAGCCGGGAGCGCGCAACGACGTGCACTGCGCCTCGATCGAGCACAAGCTGGGCATCCACGCGAGCCCCACCTGCGTGATGGTCTACGGCGAGAAGGACGGCGCGACCGGTTACCTGGTCGGCGAGGAAAACCGCGGCCTCGAGTACATGTTCATCATGATGAACGCCGCGCGCTTCTCGGTGGGTCTCGAGGGCGTGGGCCTCGGCGAGCGCGCCTGCCAGCGCGCGGTCGCCTACGCGCGCGAGCGCGTGCAGGGCAAGGCCGTCGGCCTCGACAAGGCCGCGAAGGCTGGCCCGATCATCGATCACCCGGACGTGCGCCGGATGCTGATGACGATGCGCGCGCACGTCGAAGGCACGCGCGCAGTCGCCTACGTCACGGCCGCGGCGATCGACAATGCGCGTCGCCATCCCGATCCCGCCGCGCGCAGGGCGCACCAGGCGTTCGTCGACCTGATGATTCCCATCGTCAAGGGGCACGCCACCGAGGTCGGCCAGGAGGTGGCCTCGCTCGGCCTGCAGGTGCACGGCGGCATGGGGTACATCGAGGACACCGGCGCGGCGCAGTACGTGCGCGACGCCCGCATCACCACGATCTACGAAGGAACCACCGGCATCCAGGCCAACGATCTCATCGGCCGCAAGACGGTGCGCGACGGCGGGGCCGCGGCGCGCGCGGTGATCGTCGAGATCGAGAAGACCGCGGCGCAACTGACCGGGCACGCCGACGCCGCGCTGCACCCGGTCGGCGCTGCGCTGGCGGAGGCCGCGGTGGCGCTCGAGGATGCGGTGGCGTGGGTGCTGAGGTGCTCGGCATCGCACAGCCGCGCCGTCCACGCCGGCGCGGTGCACTACCTGCGGCTGTGGGGGCTTGCGGCGTCCGGCTGGCAGTTGGGGCGCAGCGCGCTCGTCGCGGCGCGCAAGCTCGCCGCCGACGAAGGCGACGCGGGGTTCCTGCGCGCCAAGATCGCCACGGCGCGGTTCTTCGCAGCCACCCTGCTGCCGCAGGCGAGCGCGCTTGCCCGCACGCTGATGCACGGCGGCGAGACGGCGCTCGAAGTTCCGGCCGAGCAGCTTTGATCGGCACACTGCGCTGGGCTCGCGCGTTCGCGGCTGCGGCGCTGGCGCTTGGCGCCGCAGCGTCGCACGCCGACCCGCTCGCCGAAGTCGCGCCGCGCCCGCTCGCCGGACCGCACCCGATCGCCTGCAGCAACGTCGAGCAGGACTTCGCCCGGCTGCCCGCGGGCGAGCCGCCCGAGCTCACCTGGGAGGGCTTCCCGCGCGCCGACGGCAGCCAGCGCTATGCCACCGACCTCCTCTCCGATCCGGCCAACGCGCTGATCGCGCGTTTCCGCGCGCCCGACGATCGCACGCTGTTCGGTCCGTGGCGCGACACGACCCTGACCTACGTCGTGCTCGTTTGCTATCCGACGTCCTCGGCCAATGCGCGCGCGGACTACCCGCTCCCGAACGGCAGCCGCGTTCCGCGCATGCAGCGCGGCGGCGAGGCGCCGATCCTGCCGGACGGCGATGGTCGCTGGCCCGTCGTGCTGTTCTCGCACGGCTACGCCGGCAGCCCGCTGTCGACCGGCTACCTCGAGGCGATGGCGGTGTTCGCCTCGCATGGCTACGTCGTCGTCGCGCCGTTCCACGGCGATCCCCGTTATGCGCTGCTGTCGTTCGACGACCTGGGCTCGGTGCTGTTCTCGATCGCCAACTTCGAGCGCTACACGGCGATGCAGTCCACGCGGCCGCTCTCGCTGTCGGCGACGCTCGACCTGCTGCTCGCGCATCTGCACTGGCGCGAACGGGTCGATCCGGCGCGCGTCGGCGGCTTCGGCGCGAGCCAGGGTGGCGAAACGGTGATGCTGATGGGCGGTGCAGCGCTCACGACTTCGATCGCGGGGGCCACGCGACCCGTCGGGTTCGACGCGCGGCTCAAGGGCGCGGTTGGCTACGTGCCGTACTTCGGCCAGCGCATCCTGCCCGCATTCGGCCGCGACAACCAGGGCACCGCCGGCGTGCGACTGCCCTACCTCGCCATCAGCGGCACCGCCGACACGACGGCGCCGATCGGGCCGGTGGAGCAGGGCATGGAGCGGCTCGCGGGGTCGCGCGCGCTGGTGGCGCTCGCAGGCGTGACGCACGGCTTCGATGCGGCGTCGGCCGGCGACATCTTCACCTGGTCACTCGCCTGGCTCGACGCGTTCGCCCGCGACGACCGCGAGGCGCGCGCGCGGCTCGACCGCATGACGCGCGTCACGGGCGGAGGCACGGACGTGCTGCGCATCGACTACGTTGCGCCGGCCGCGCCCCTCGGCGACGAGCGTGTGGCCGTCGAGTACTTCAACGAAGCGCTGGGCCACTACTTCGTGACCGCCGACCCCGGCGAGATCGCGATCGTCGACGCGGGTGTTGCGATCCGCGGCTGGCGCCGCACCGGCTACGAGTTCAAGAGCTGGGCGCCGGGGTCCGCCGCCGGCATGCCCGCGTGCCGCTTCTGGGGGCCGGCGCAGGCCTCGCACTTCTACACGGTCGACGCGCGCGAGTGCGCGCTGGTGCAGGGGAGCGCGGACTGGACCTTCGAGGGGGTCGTGTTCCGCGCGCAGGCGACCGGGCCGGGCACCTGTCCGCCCGATCGCGCCGTCGTGCAGCGCCTCTACAACGGGGGCATGGGCGGGCAGGCGAACCACCGCTACCTGACCAGCGCCACCGCGATCGCCGACATGGCCGGGCGCGGCTGGACGCTCGAGGGGCCCGTGTTCTGCACGCCGCCCTGAGCGGCGGGAGCGGTCACTGGCCTGTCGCGGCACAGGAGCCGCGACGGCGCAAGACGCTGGGTCCCCGCTTGCGCGGGGACCACGGGTGAGGTTGAGGCTGCCGTTCGGGCAGCCTGCCGTCCGCTTCCTGCTAGCTAGCTCTTCTTCGCGGCCTTTTTCGCGGTCTTGCGTGCGGTCTTCTTCGCCGGACGCTTCGTCGCCGACTTCTTCACGGCCTTCTTCGCGCTCTTCTTGGCTGCCTTCACCACACCGGCGACCGCCTTCTTCGCCCGCGCGAGCAGCCCGCCGGCTTTCGCCGCGACCTTCTTCGCGGCCTTCTTGACAGTCTTCTTCGCCGCAGTCACCGTCGACGTCGCCGATTTCTCTTCCTTCGAGCTGCGGCGCAGGTCCGCGGCGTGCGCGCGTTTGTAGGTCTGGATGTCGGCGAAGGTGCCGTCGGCCTTGCGGACCGCGTAGAGCTTCTTGCCCGAACTGCTGCGATGCGTGGTGCGGCGTTGTGCCATTGTCGTTCTCCGTGGTTTCCTGTCAGGGTCGCGGGGCGGTGTGCGGCGCGCACGCCCTGCGGACGCGATTATGCGCAATGGCGCGGCCGTCTGTCACGCGCGGGTGTGATGCGGCCGTCCGCGTTCCGGCGGGACCACCACTACGCCGTGTGCTGCGAACGTTACTCCGACCGCCGTCCCCGGCGCGAGCGGGGTGTCGACGGCCGGCGAGATCGCGAACAGCTCGCCGGCCGGAGTTTCGAGCGTGTACTCCATCGTGCCGCCGAGATAGGCCGCCTTGCGCACCGTCGCGGCGAGCCCGTCGCCCGGGCTGCCGAGGCGGATCGATTCCGGCCGGATCGCGACGTCCACCTCGCCGTCGGCGACGCCACGGTGCGCGACGCGCACGGCCAGCGTGCCGATGCGCACCTCCGCGAGTCGGTTGTCGAGACGTGAGAGCGTCCCGCGCACGCGATTCGCGTCGCCCATGAAGCCCGCGACGAACGCGTCCACGGGCGCCTCGTACAGGTCGCGCGGCGCGCCCTCCTGCGCGATCACGGCGCGGTCCATGACGATGATGCGGTCGGACACGGCCATCGCCTCGGACTGGTCGTGCGTCACGTAGACGACGGTGAGCCCGAGGCGCTGCTGCAACTCGCGGATCTCGTCGCGCATCTGCCGGCGCAGCCGTGCGTCGAGGTTGGACAGCGGCTCGTCGAACAACAGCACCGAGGGCTCGAGCACCAGCGCGCGCGCCACCGCAACGCGCTGCTGCTGGCCGCCCGACAGTTCGGAGGGCAGGCGCTCGTCGTAGCCGGACAGTCCGACGGTGGCCAGCGCGGCGCGCGCGCGCTCGTCGGCCCGGCCTCTCGGGGTCCCCGACACGACCAGCCCGTAGCGCACGTTCTCGAGCACGCTCATGTGCGGGAACAGCGCGTAGCTCTGGAAGACCATCGAGACGTCGCGCTCGGCGGCCGAGCGCTCGGTGACGTCCTCGCCGCCGATCACGATCCGGCCCGCCGTGGGCAGCTCGAGGCCGGCGATCATGCGCAGGATCGTCGTCTTGCCGCAGCCCGAGGGGCCGAGCAGCGTGACCAGCGTGGAGGCGGCGACGGTGAACGAGACGGCGTTCACCGCCACCACGTCGCCGTAGCGCTTCGTGACCTCGCGGAACTCGATCGACGCGGCCTTCATGTCTGCCTCACGCGGTGCTGCCGCCCAGCGCGCCGAGGTCGCGGCCTGCGCCCGCCGCGCCGCGCCGGCCGAGCCGACGCTCGCCGACCAGCCACTGGATTGCCAGGATGACCACCACCATCAGCACGATCAGCACGGAGCTGTACGCGATGGCCACCCCGTAGTCGCCGTTGATCACGCGGTTGATGATGTAGGTGGTCGCCCACTCGTATTCGGCGGAGACGAGAAAGATGACCGCCGACAGCGTGGTCATCGCGCGCACGAAGCTGTAGACCAGCGCGGCGACGACCGCCGGCTTGAGCAGCGGCAGGAGGATCGTCCGCAGCGTCGTCCAGCCGCGCGCCCGCAGCGTGGTGGCCGCTTCGTCGAGGCTGCGATCGACCTGCGCCATCGCTGCCATCCCTGCGCGCACGCCCACCGGCATGTTGCGGAACACGTTGCACGCGACCAGGATCAGCGCGGTGCCGGTGAGTTCGATCGGCGGCACGTTGAAGGCGAGGATGTACGAGACGCCGATCACGGTACCGGGGATCGCGAATGAGAGCATGGTGCCGAACTCGAACGTCGCCTGGCCGACGAACGTCTGCCGCGTCAGCAGCCATGCGGCGACGATGCCGGTGGCCGCCGTGATCGGGGCGGCGACGGCAGAGAGCTTCACCGTGGTCCAGAACGAGTCCCACGCCGCGCCGGCCCACAGGATGCCGTGCGGCCCCCGCTCGACGCCGAACGCCTTGACGTAGTGCTTGAGCGTGAACGTGTAGTCGCGCCCCCAGGTCTCGACGAAGCCGCCGGTGAGCGCCATCGCGTAGATCACGACGGTCAGCAGCGCCCAGGGCAGCGCGATCGCGTAGCAAGCGCCCCGCACGCCGCCGGGCAGCTGCGTGGGAAGCCCCGCGTCGCCCTTGCCGGCCATCGACGTGTAGACCTTGCGGCCGAGCGCGCGCCGCTGCAGGAAGAAGGCGGCGAGTGCGAAGACGAGCAGGATGAGGCCGAGCGTGGCGGCCCGGCCCTGGTCGAGCTGCGCGCCCACGACCGAGAAGAAGATCTCGGTGGAGAGCACGCCGAAGTTGCCGCCGAGCAGGATCGGGTTGCCGAAATCGGCGATCGACTCGATGAAGCTGATGAGGAACGCGTTGGCGAGCCCGGGGCGCATCAGCGGCAGCGACACCGTCGTAAACGTCTGCCAGCGGTCGGCCCGAAGCGTCTGCGCGGCCTCCTCGAGCGTGGGCGAGACGCCCTCGACCACGCCGATCAGCACGAGGAAGGCGATCGGTGTGAACGCGAACACCTGCGCGACGAGCACCCCCTGGAAGCCGTAGATCCACCGCGTCGGCTCGACACCGAAGGCGAACTCGAGGAACTGGTTGACCAGGCCCGAGCGGCCGAACAGCAGGATGAGCCCCAGGCCGATCACGAAGGGCGGCGTGATGATCGGCAGCACGGAGAGCACGCGCAGCAGCCTGCGGTAGCGGAACGACGTGCGCGTGACGATCAGCGCGAACGCGAGCCCGAGCGCGGTGCAGCAGGCAGCGCAGGCGATCGCCAGCACCAGCGTGTTCCACGCGACGCCGCAGCGCGTGCCGCCACCGAGACAGCCAAGCCCCCATATCTTGGGAGCGGCGACCCGCTGCAGGAGCGTCGCCGGCGAGAAGGCGCCGTCAGCGCCCTCGAAGGCCGACATGAGGATCTTCACGACGGGGAAAAACGTGAACATCGCCACGAGCGCGGCCACGGCCACCAGCGAGCCCGCGACGAAGGCGTCGCCCTTGAAGTAGCCGCGCAGCGCGAGACCGATCGCGAACAGCATCGCGAACGCGGCGAGCGCCAGCGCGGCACCGAGCCCCATGCCGTACTGGCCGCGGGCGACGGCAGGAAGCGCGGCGGCGAGAATCTCGAAGGAGTAGCCGCGCGGTCCGATCGCAAAGCCCTGCGCCAGCGTCCAGGCGAAGCCGCCGGCGCCCCCGACGATCAGGACGTGCGCGCGATGGCGGCGGCCGCGCGCGAGCAGGGCCGCGCCGGCCACGAGCAGGAGCAGCAGCACGGGCCACAGCCACGGCCGGCCGTGCTTCAGCGCCTGCAGCAGCGCGCTCGCGTTCTCGCGCGAGGCGAAGCTCGCGATCCAGCCAGGCGAGAAGACCGAGCCCTGCAGCGCATACCAGGGCAGGACAAGCACGCCGAGTGCGCCCAGCGCGAGCCAGGCGGCGATCGCGCGCTGAGCCGGCGGGCGGCTGGCCTCCACGACGCGGACGGCGTCAGCGGGCCAGCGAGTTGATCTCCTTCTCCCAGCGGTCGAGCAAGCGCTTGCGCTCGGACGAACTGCCGTACTTCGCGAAGTCGTAGTCGATCACTTTGATGTCGGCGAGACTCGGCACCTGCGGCGGCAGCGCGACGGTGCGGTTGGTCGGGATCGCGTACTCCTTCACGTCCAGGCCGATCTTCTGCCCCTCGGCGGAGAGCGCGTAGTCGACGAACTTGCGCGCGGTATCGAGGTTGCGCGCGCCCTTGATGATCGCCGTGGAGCCGATCTCGTAGCCAACCCCCTCGCAGGGCAGCACCGGCTCGACCGGGAAGCCGCGCACGATCTCGTTGATGACGCCGTGCAGGACCGTGCTGCCGATCGCGGTCTCGCCACGCGTCACTGCCGTCATCGGGCCGATACCCGAGCGAGCGTACTGGTTGACGTTGGGATGCACGTCGCGCAGGTACCTGAACGCCGCGTCCTCGCCGAACACCTGCACCAGCGTGGCGAGCATCAGGTAGGCGGTGCCGGAGGAGTTCGGGTTGCCGAACATGATCTCGCCCTTGTACGCGGGGTTGGCGAGGTCCTTCCAGCAGCGCGGCACGGCGAGCTTCTTCTTCGCCATCAGCTCGGTGTTGTACCCGAGCGCGATGATGCC
>Ga0209254_10003279_pt1 | contig 14776 bp, 13 predicted proteins | sample FrelakmetDIP11DI_FD_187148 | JGI IMG/M metagenome (GOLD analysis project Ga0209254, IMG submission 187148) | Freshwater lake sediment microbial communities from the University of Notre Dame, USA, for methane emissions studies - DIP11 DI (SPAdes)... | ecosystem: Environmental > Aquatic >...
CCGTCGACTTGGCCTTGGCCAACGCCCGCGCGTCGATCAGGTGGTGGGTCTCGGCGGTCAGCGGCACGTGCAGGCTGATAAAGTCGGCCTCGGCCAGCAGCTCGTCCAGTGTCTTCCGTTCCTCCGCGCCGGCCGCCGCTCCAGTGACCGCGTCGAAATAGGGATCGTAGTAGGTAACCTTCATCGCAAAGCCGGCCGCCCGCTGGGCCATCGCCTGCCCGATCCGGCCCATGCCCACCAACCCCAGCGTCGCGCCGTGTACGTCATGGCCGAGCAGGATCATCGGCCCCCAGGTCCGCCAATTGCCGGCCCGCACATAGTCGGCGCCCTCCACCACGCGCCGCGCGGCCGCCATCAGCAGCGCAAAAGCAAAATCGGCCGTCGTCTCGGTCAGGATGCCGGGCGTGTTGCCCACCGGGACGCCCCGCGCCGTCGCCGCCGCCACGTCGACGTTGTCATAGCCGACGGCGTGGTTGCTGATGACCCGCAACCCCGGCCCGGCGGCGTCCATCACCTCCCCGTCGATCTGGTCGGTGAGCAGGCACAACAGCCCGTCGATGCCGCGCACCTTTTCCAGTAATACCGGGCGCGCCGGCGGCAGCTCCTCAGTCCACACCTCAGCGTCGCACGCAGTGCGGATCAAGGCCAGCCCGCCATCAGGTATCATTCGTGTCACAAACACCCGCGGTTTGCTCATCAGCTATCTCCCTGGCATTATTAGTGTAGCCCACACCGGGTGGTGATCCGATTCGCCGTGCTCGGGGATCACCCGGCTTTCGACGGCCTGCAAACCGGACGAATAGAGGATCATGTCGATGCGTACCGTTCGGGGCAGGATGGGTATGCCATGAAAGCTGCCGCGGTAGGCCGGAAAGGTGTGGCCAAAGCCGCTGCCTGCCTGGCGATGGGCATCGTCGAGCTGCCCGGTGAGCACGGCATAGGCCCTGCTCTGATCGGTAGCGTTCATGTCGCCGGCGACGACGACCGGCCCCGCACGGGCGGCGATGTCGCGTGCCAGGGCGGCCGCCTGCTCCTCGCGCGCGGCCGCCCCACCTGCCAGGCCATCGGCCAGGGAGCGCCCGGCTGCCAGGTCCGACAGCACGGTCGTCGCGTACAGGTGCACGTTGTACACCGTCAGGCGCCGGCCGCCGACGTCGACTTTGGCTGCCTGGGTGAACCACCGGACGTCTGGCGGCAGCGAGCTGTTGGCGTTGGTCAGTGGATAGCGACTCAGGATGCCTTTCCGGTTGGCCGGCTCCATCAGGCGATAGGGATAGGTGCCGGCCAGATCCCGGTCGATCACAGCCGCAAGGCCGCCCGATAGCTCCTGGAGCGCGACGATATCCGGCGTGCCCGAGGCGACGATCGCCTGCGCCGTCTCGGGCGATTCGCTGTAGCCCCAGGTGTTGAAGGACAGGATGGTAATCGGCTCGCCTTCCGCCGGACGGGGGCCGAGCAGCCCAAAATCAAACAGCGCGCCATACTCGACGGCAAATACCAGCACGGCGACCAACGTCGGCGCCCAAGCACGGCGCCCGGCCGCCAGGCTCACGGCCAGCACAAAGGGCAGCGGCAAGAACAGGTAAGGGGCAAAGGTGCTGACGAGCGCCAGCCACCCGAGCCGGTCGCCGATGGTTAGGTGCAGCAGGAACCACAGCACGATCCCAACGCCGTACAGCCAGACGGCCAGCGTCCCGAGCCGGACAATCCAGCTCGGGCGCCTGGCCCGGCGGGTGCGTGCTGTTCTAGGGCGTGGTCTATGCCCTGTAGGTGAGGGCAATGGGCGTTTCCTCCTGTCGTGTTCCGGTGCGTGGCATCATTCTCTAGCGAAAGGCGAACAGGAACAGTAGATCGTTCACGTTCGTCCCGGTTGGACCCGTTCGAAGCAGGTCGTCGAGGGCGTCGAAAAAAGGATAGGCGTCGTTGTTCGCCAGGTGCGCTGCCGGATCCAGGTCCAACGCCCGGGCGCGGGCGGCCGTCTCGCCCGTGACCACCGCGCCGGCGGCGTCGGTAGGACCGTCGGTCCCGTCTGTGCCCAACGCCGCCAGCAGCACGTTCGGGACGCCGTCCAGCGCTGGCGCGGCGGCCAGCGCCAGCTCCTGGTTGCGCCCACCCCGGCCCGTGCCGCGCACCGTCACCGTCGTCTCGCCGCCCCACACCAGGCAGGCGGGCCGGGTCACGGGCCGGTCAAAGCTTGCCATTTCACGAGCCAACGCGGCGGCAACGCGTGCCACCTGGCGGGCTTCGCCTTCGATAAAGGTTGATAGCAGCAGGGCGTTCAACCCCCAGGCCCGCGCTTCCTGCACCGCGGCCTCGGCAGCCAGCCGGTTGCTGCCGACGATGACATTGTGCACCTGCTCGAACAGCGGATCGCCTGGCTTGGGCGTCTCTGGCAGCTCGCCGCGCCGCCCCGCCTGGAGCCGGTCGCGGACCGGTGTGGGTACCCGCCCTGTCAGGCTGTACTGCTCCAGCGCTGCCCAGGCGTCGGCAAAGGTCGTGGGGTCGGGCGCCGTCGGGCCCGAAGCGATCGCGTCGGGCGGATCGCCCACCACGTCCGACAGGATCAGGCCGATCACCGGGTTGGGCGCCGCCAGCCGGGCCAGGCCTCCCCCTTTGACCTGTGACAGGTGCTTGCGCACGGCGTTCATCTCGCCGATCGTCGCGCCGCAGCGGAGCAACAGGTCGGTCGTCGCCTGGAGGTCGGCCAGGCCAATCCCCTCCGCCGGCAGCGCCAACAGCGCCGATCCGCCCCCCGAAATGATGGCCAGCACCAGGTCTCGCCCTGTGCCTCCGGCCAGCAGGCCGGCCATCCGCCGCGCCGCCGCCACCCCGGCCTCGTCCGGCAGCGGATGCCCCGCCTCGACCAGCTCGATCGGGCCGGTGCCAGGGGAGGTGTGGCCATACTTGGTGACGGCCAGCCCTCCGCTCAGCCGGTCGCCGAGGATGGCATGCAAAGCGGCGGCCATTGCCGCCGCCGCTTTTCCTGCTCCAACAACCCACACCCGTTCCACCGCTGCCAGGTCGTAGCTCCGCCCGGCCGCGATCAGCTGCTCTCCCTGGCGCTCCACCAACCGGCGCACCGCCGCCCCCGGCTCGACCGCCGCCAGCGCCTCCCGCTGTATGGCTTGGATCGCCTCTCTATACGGCGAGCTCCGGATCGAATAGGGTTCCACGGGTCAGGCGCGGTTCTGACCCAGATACGCCTCGACCCCGGCCAGGAACGCCTCGACATACTCGGGAGAAGCGGCCTTGCCGATGTGCCCCACCCGGAAGATCTTGCCGAACAGGTCATCCAGGCCGCCCGAAATCAGGATCTGGTGCTCGCGCAACAGATACTTTTGGAAATCGGACAGATCCATCCCCGGCAATGCGTACACCGCCGTGATCAGCGGGGAAGCGCAGTCGTCGGCAGCGAACATCTCAAACCCCAGGTGCCTCAAACCCTCGCGCACCCGGTTGGCTGCCTGGGCGAACCGCGCGTAATAGGCCTTCAGACCACCCTCCGTGATCTGTCGCAGGCTGGTCAGCAGCGCGACGATGTTGTTGGTCGGCAGCGTCACCGGCGTGGGGTGCCATGGCCAGTTCGCGGCGTACCACCGCCACGTCTCCAGATTGAGATACCAGCCGTGCGCCCGCTTGCCCTTGCGCTCGATCTGCTCCCAGGCTCGCCGGCTGACCGAGATCGGCGCCACTCCGGGCGGGCAGGCGAGGCATTTGTTGATCACGGTCACGCACACGTCGATGCCCCATTCGTCCACCAACAGGGGCACGCCGCCCAGCGAGGACACGGCATCGACGATGATCGGCACGCCAAGCTCGTTGGTCACTGCTGCAATCTCCCGGAGAGGGTTGAGTATGCCGGTGGAGGTCTCCAGGTGGACCACCACCACGGCCTGGACATCTGGCTCGGCCGCAAGGCGGCGCCGGATCGCGTCCGGATCGAGCGGTTGGCCGGTCGGCGCCTCCACGGGAATGACCTCCAGGCCCCAGCCCTGGGCGACCGTGCCCATCCGCCGGCCAAAGAAGCCGTTGTGGGGCACCAGGACCCTGTCGCCGCTGCGCATCAGGCTGCTCATGCCAGCCTCCAGCGCCGCTGTGCCCGCCCCTGGGATCATGAACAGGTCGTTCCGCGTCCCAAACACCTGCCTGAGGCGCTCCAACGCTTCCTGGTAGATCGGCAGCCAGGTCTGGCCGTAATGGGGCAGCGTCGGCTCGGCCAGCGCGGCCAGTATGTCCTCTTCTACATCCACCGGGCCCGGGATCATCAATCGCACCCGCTTATCCGTTGTCATCTGGCCCCCTCCTCGCCAACGCCGATTCTCCCACAGCCCGCAGCCGGGCCGCGCCCATCTCTGGCGTCAGATCGCGCTGGGGCATGCCCAGCATCTCGAATCCAACCATGAACTTGCGCACGCTGGCCGACCGCAGCAGCGGCGGGTAAAAGTGGGCGTGCAGGTGCCACGCTGCTTCGGCGCGCCGATCTGCCTTGGCCGGCTGCTGGTGAAAGCCCATCGAATAGGGAAAAGATACCTGGAATAGGTTGTCATAGCGGGCCGTCAACCGGCGCAAAACGTCGGCCAGTGCGTCCCGCTCAGCGCTGTCCAACGCCGGCAGTGTCCCCGTGTGATGGCGGCTGGCAACCATCGTCTCGAAAGGCCAGATCGCCCAAAATGGCACCAGCGCCACGAAATGGTCGTTGGCGCACACGATCCGCTCTTCGCAAGCCATTTCCACCGCCACATAGTCGCACAACAGGCACGATCCGCGCTCGGCCCGGTAGGCAAGCTGGCGCGCGTCCTCCTTGGCCGGCTCGTTGGGCAGGTGTTCCGTGGCCCAGATCTGGCCGTGGGGATGGGGGTTGCTGGCCCCCATTATCGCTCCCTTGTTTTCGAACACCTGCACGTACCGGATCTCCGGCTGGGCGCCCAGCGCTTTTGTCTGCTCGGCCCAGGTGTCTACCACCTGGCGCAGCATGGCCGGATCGAGCTCCGGCAGGGTCAGGTCGTGCCGCGGTGAAAAGCACACCACCCTGCAGATGCCCCGCTCTGCTTGGGCTACCAGCAGCCCTCCGGCGCCTATTCCGGAGGAACCCGGCGGCGTATCGGCCAGCAGCGCCGGAAAGTCGTTGTCAAAGACAAAGGTGCCGGTGTACGCCGGATTGGGCACCCCACCGGCCCGCTCGTTGCCCGGACACAGGTAACAGGTCGGGTCGTATGCCAGCCTGTGCTCGGCCGGCTGGGGCTCCACCTGGCCCAGCCACGGCCGGCGCGCCCGGTGGGGCGAAACCAGGATCCACTCGCCTGTTAGCCGGTTGTAGCGCCGGTGAGGATGCTCTCCCAGGCTAAAGCCTGTCACCGTCATTCCTTGCCATCCTGCATCTGTCATTCACAAGGATCCCCTTCAGAGGATGGGCGAAGCGAAGAATCTTCTTCCTTCACCCACGCGAATTTCCGCCGCAGCGCCGTGGGGTAATACTCCTCCAACACATCGTAATCCACCTGCCGCCCCCACTGGTAATAGACGCGGGGATCGATGTACGACTTGAGGCTCGTGCCCAGGTTCCAGGTACGCTTCTTGGCTGCGATTTCAGCCTGGGCCTTGATCTTGCCCAGGGCCAACTGGGCCTTGTGCAGCTTTTCCTTAGCCGCCTCCAGCCGCCGCCTGGCCTGCCCGGTTTTCTTGTCGTACTGGGCCTTGACCTTCTGGCGCCGGTCGCCGGCGGCTGCTTCCTTTTTGTCGCGCGCCTGCTGGCGCAGCGTGTCGAGTGTCTCGGAGGCTGCCCTGACCTCAGCCCGGCACTTCTCCACCCGCTTTTCGGCGCTCTGCTGCCGCTCCTTAAACCGCCGGCGGCCGGCCGACCAGCCGGCTGGCTCCTTCTTGGTGTGGTTGCACAGCGTGGCGGCCGCCAGGTTGGCCAGGTTGGCCGCCGCCCATTTCTCATACTCTGGATCGTCCGCTTCGACCCCCGAAGCTTCCAGGCTGTCGCGGACCGTCATCGTCGCATGGTGGGTGCGGAACACCTTGGCCGTCAGCCCGGGCAGAATGCCAGACAGGTAGGCATTCACGCTGCGGCTGGTAGTGTCGGGAAAGATCTGCGGTTTGTCGGCTGCGGCGCGGCCCCTGGTGCCGTTCTTGCCCGTGCCCGATGGCCGTGCGGCCTCTTTCAGCTCCCTGAGACTGCTCTGTACTGCTTCAGGCAGCTCCAGCTTTTTGTGCCACAGCACCGAATCCTTGCCCAGGAACCGGAACTCGGCCACGCCGTCATCGTGCAGCTTGACATGCTCTGGTCGCAGCGTCGTCGCGCCAACCGTATCGGCTTCGTCCTCGTCCTTTTCATCTCCCACCCGCAGGCCCAGTGCGTCGATCAGGTAACAGGCTGTGGCCAGCATCCGCTGTTTGCCGTCGGCGCTCAACAGGTCCGACTGGATCCGGTTCCGGACCGTCTCTAGTTCGGCGTGCAACAGGTGCGCCTTGTCGAACTTGGCTGCTTCACGCGCCTGCTTGATCGAGGCCGTGTCGCTCAGCCACACATACTTGATCTTGCCCGACAGCTTGTCCGGCCAGCGGGCCACCCACAGCGATTCCGGCTGCCAGACGATCTCGGCCCAGTCGCCTGGAGGGTGGGGCGCGTCTGGGCTCAGATTGAGCGTAATGTCCGACTGCCGCGCGCCCTCTTTCCACCGCCCGCGCAGCGGATGTTGGCCGCGCCCCATAAAGATGCCGCTCGGCTCGGCCATGTAATTGCCCAGCTCCACCTGCTCGCCGTTGACCTGGGCATATCCGTGTTGGGCGCGGAGGGCTTCGCGCTGGGCTTTGCGGGCCGCAGCTTGAGCCTTGCGCTCCTCCGGCGCCAGCCTTGCCCTGGCCTCGCGCTCGGCCTGCACGATCTGCAGGGCCGGACCGAAATTTACCTGGTCCAGCTTCAGATCTGGCTTGATGCCCAGCTCACGGCTCAGGTCGCCCAGGAAGTTCTGGGCAAAGGTCCTGTCCTCGACGTACGGCGTGCCCTCTTTCCTGGCCCAGGCCAGCGCCATCTCTTCCTGTTTGGGCGTCAGCGCCACCGGCTTGCCCCGGATGTCGATGACCAGCCCGCGTGGCGCCGGCGGCTCGGGCGCCAGCACGCCGTTGTGGATGAGCTGTGTGAGCATTACCTGCCGAATATCGCCCGCAGCGTCTTGGCAAACTGCCAGATAAACAGCGCCCCGACCAGGATGCCTGCCATCGCGATCTTGCTCTCGTCGGCCGTCTCTTCGAAATAGACCTCCTCAGGCGTTACGACGATCACACCCAGCGGCTTGGCCGCCGCGGTGCCGCCGCCGCCGCCTTCTCCTCCCGGGGCCTGCTTCCCTTCCTCTTCCGGCTCGCCGGTCCCCTGTCCAAACCCCAGACCATAGCCATAGCCAACCTTGGCCACCGGGATCAGCGTCTTGTCGCCCACCACCTGCGGCTCTCCAAAAGCCGCCCGCCAATGGGCCGCATCCTTGAACCCTTCTACTGCGACAAACAGCCTTTCCAAAGACATCTTGCGCTCCTTTCCTTATTCTGCTGCATCATCGCCCATGTGGGCATCTGCACCCGTGTGCCCCACCAGCCACCGGATCAGCCCGAAACCCAGGACGATCGCTACGGCTGCCAGGGCCAGGCTCCACACGGCTTGTGACGTCCTGTCGGCAATAGCGATCCGGCGCTCGCCCTCCGGCGTTTCCTCCACTACGGCCAGGGGGGTTACCTGGACAAAACCGCCGCCCCGGCCGCTCACCTGCCTGGCTCCGATCGTCGCCCTGGCCTTGCCGAAAGAGGCGATCCGGGCCACCGGGATCAACCGCCGCCCGCCCACCTCGTACGGCTCGCCGTGCACCGTCTCAACCCGAAGGCGCCCGTCCCGTTCCGCTTCGCTTCCGTCCTCTTCCTCAGAAGGGAGGGATCTGCGTGGATTATCATCGCTTTCAGCCATCGTGCCACCTCTCGCTGCGTCAGAATACTGGGTCGGGATCGCCACCAAGCTGGTTCATCTATCGCCGACCCACCCAGTATAACACAACAATCACTCCCAAACAACCTCCGCAACTGCGCGTGCTGACAGATAAGCACTGGCTGCGCTGGTTGACATATCGCGAGAAATGCGCTATAATGGAGATGGTTGAAGCTTGGCTGAAGAAGGGAAAAGGACCAATGGGGCGCTTTGACTCAATTTGGCTGGCCTTTGAAAAGTTTGCCATCTTTTTCTCGTTCGTCGTCACCTTTGTGCTGGTTCTGATGCTGCTGCTCCTGGGACTTGGCGTGTGGCAGATAGCGCCATCCCTGCCTGGACTGCGCGACGGCACCCTCTGCCCGTTGATCGCCCGGATCGACGGCCTGGTGAACGACTTTGATAGCGCCGTCATCAACAAGACGATCTACATCAGCCAGACGATCCCCGTCAAGTTCACTCTGCCCCTGAACCAGAACACACAAGTGGAGCTGACCCAGGCTGTGCCGCTGAACCGGCCGGCGAGCTACACCTTTCCCGGCGGCGGCGGCCGGATCAACGGCACAGTCAGCTTGACCCTGCCCGATGGCCAGGTCCTGCCGGTACATCTCGACCTGACGGTGCCGGTCAGCCAAAGCCTGCCGATCGCAATGGAGGTGCCGGTGTCGATCCCGCTGAAAGAGACAGATCTTGGCTCGGTCACGGGCGAGCTCAAAGACATCTTGACTCCCTACACCAAACTGCTGAGCGACCTGCTGCGCTGCCCCAAACCCTCCCCCTAAAGGGGACCTATGCGACAATCGAGGAGCCTATGCCGCCTCTAGTTCGACTCTATATCAGAACCTCATTTGTCTATTTCATCGCCGGCTTTTTGCTGCTGGCCTTGATGGCCCTCGACGGCTGGCTGCAGATCGGCCGCTGGTTCAGAGTCGTCTATATCAGCCAGTTGCACCTGCTGGTCGTGGGCTGGATCACCCAGCTCGCCATCGGCGTGGCCTACTGGATGTTTCCCCGCTTTCTCAAGGCGGATAACCCCCGCCCGCGCGGCTCCGACAGCCTGGCCTGGGCCGTCTACATCTGCCTGAACGCCGGCCTGGTGCTGCGCCTGGCCGCCGAGCCGTTCCACCTGATGACCGGCCAGAGCTGGCTGGCGGCGCTGGTGGCCTTGTCGGGCGTGTTGCAGGCTGCCGCGGCCGTCGGCTTTGGCCTGCTGATCTGGGCCCGCATCCGGCCCCTGGAGTAGCGTCGGGCCATGCCTGCCACCACCCGTGTCTTTGTCAAAGCGTCGATCGTCTACCTGATCCTGGGCGCCCTCCTGGGCGCGCTGTTGCTGTTCAGCCGCTGGCTTCCCCTGGGGTCGGCCATCTACTATGTCAGGCCCGCCCACGTCCAGTTTCTGATCGTCGGTTGGCTGACCCAGCTTATCCTGGGCGTTGCCTGGTGGCTCTTTCCGCCGCTGGCCTTCCGCCTCCGCGGCCGGGGTTACCCGCACGGCCAGGCCCAACGTGGCAGCGAGCCCCTATTCTGGCTGACCTTTGCCCTGCTCAACACCGGCATTCTGCTCTACGCCATCGGCGAGCCGCTCCATATCCGGACCGGCTCCGGCCTCTTTGGCGCGCTGGTTGCCCTATCGAGCCTGTGCCTGCTCGCCGCTGCCCTCACCTTCGTCGTCAACATGTGGGCTCGCGTCCGTGAGCTGGGGACGGGCTAGGCTTGAATACCAACGCGGACAACCCTGGCGTATGCATCCTCGATCTGTGCCTGTACTGGCCCAAAACGCCCAGCCAGGCATGACGAATGACGAACACGCCCTCGCCCCGTGGGAGACTGTCACGCAGTCCCGACCGGGGGGAGGGCAGGTGAGGAAAAGGTTGTTCTATAGGGAGGGAGAACTATGAGAACCCACACATCGCTCTATGCTTCGTTTATGCTGCTTGCACTGCTTGCATCCGCCTGTGGGTCCAAGGCGCCCACCCCGACGCCCCAGCCCAGCCCCGTGCCTACTGCCCATCCCGCCGCAGACCTGGTGGTGACCAACGGCACCCTGTACACGGTCGATGCCGGGCGGAGCGTCGCCCAGGCCATGGCGGTGAAGGATGGCGTCATCGTCTACGTTGGCGATGGCGCCGGCGCCCAAGCGTGGATAGGCAGCGGCACGCGCGTTCTTGACCTGAAGGGGCGGCTGGTCCTGCCTGGCCTGGTTGACAGCCACGCCCACGCGCCCGATGCTGTGTCTGCGATCTATGAGGTGTCCCTTTACGGTATGGGCACCGTCGACGAGATCAAGCAGGCGATTGCCGACTTCTTGGTGGCCGACCCCAATCTCACCGCGCTCCGGGGCGCCGGCTGGATCAACGCTGTCTTTGGCCCCCGTGGCCCCACCCGTGACATCCTGGACGCCATTGCGCCCGACATCCCGGTGGTGCTCAGTTCGGAAGACTATCATAGTGTGTGGGTGAACTCCAAGGTGCTCGACATGGCCGGCATCACCGCGGCCACCGCCGACCCCGCGGGCGGCATTATCGAGCGCGCCGCCGATGGCAGCCCATCCGGCACCCTCCGCGAGTCGGCGGCCGAGCTGGTGGCGGGCGTCATCCCCGACTATACGGTGGAGCAGTACGTGGAGGGGCTGAGAAGCCTCCAGCAGATGGCTCACTCCTATGGCATCACCACTGTCTATGTCCCTTCCTCCGATGAGACCACCCGGCAGGCGCTGCATACCCTTGAGGCATCGGGCGAGATGAGCGTGCGCTTCCCGACCGCCATTGTTGTCGACCCTGAGGGTGACCTGTCGGTGGTTGACCGGCTGGGGCAGATCCGCGACCAGGAGAAAGGCGGTAACTACTGGATCGCTGGTGCCAAGATCTTCATGGATGGCGTGCTTGAAGGTGGCACCGCCTACCTGGAAGAGCCTTACCTGTACAAGCCCGGCGACCGCGGGGAGTTGCTGTGGGATCCCCAGAAGTACAACCAGATGTGCGCCGCGCTGGACAAGGCCGGCTTTGCGATCCACGTCCACTCCATCGGCGACGCTGCCACTCGCCTCACCCTCGACGGCTTTGCCTATGCCCGCCAGCAGAACGGAGAGCGCGATGCACGTCCTGCCGTCACCCACCTTCAATTGGTCAATCCCGCCGATATCGCCCGCTTTGCCGCGCTGAAGGTGGTTGCCGTCCCACAGCCCTACTGGTTCGTGGTCGACGCCTACTATACCCAGGCGGTGGAGTATGTTGGTCAAGAGCGCGCCGATCGACAATACCCGATGAAGACCTTCTTCGATCAGGGCGTGGTCGTCGCCTCGGCCAGCGACTATCCCGTCACCGTGCCGCCCGACCCCATGCTCGCCATTGAGCTGGGCGTGACGCGCACCGTGCCCCAGGGCAGCGAGATTTATGCCGATCCCAACTTTGCCCAGGCACTTGTCCCTTCGGAGGACGTGACGGTGAAGCAGATGATCGACTCGTTTACCATCAGCGGCGCCTACGCCGCCTTCCTGGAGAGCATGCTCGGCTCGCTCGAGGTGGGCAAACGGGCCGACTTTATCGTGCTGGACCAGGACATCCTGCATATCGCGCCCACTGACATCCACAAAACGACGGTGCTGCTGACCTTCTTCGAGGGCCGCGAGGTCTATCGCAGCCAGGTGTACAGCGACTAGCCCCGACAGCCCGGCACAGCGCATAGACCGTGGTGGAGAAAGGAGCCGAGAGGAAATGTTGGATGCGATTCTGACCGGCGAGCAGAGAAAGCTGCGCGACGAGGTGCGCGACTTTGTCAAGGGCGTCCCCCGCCAGCTCATCCTGGACATGGATGCCGACAAGGTGCGCTACCCCCGCGAGTACGTGGCCGAAGCGGCCCGGCGCCACCTGCTTGGCCTGCGCTTCCCGGTCGAATATGGCGGGCGCGGCCTGGGCTGGGCCGACGAGATTGTCGCCCTGGAGGAGGTCGGCGTGCTGGGCACCTCACTGGCGTGCCTGTACTCGCTGCCCAGTATCGTCGGCGAGGCGATCTACCGCTTTGGCACGCCCGAGCAGCGGGCCCGCTGGCTACCGCCGATCGTCGACGGCCGGCTGACCGTCGCCGAGGCGCTCACCGAGCCGCGCGGTGGCTCGGACTTTTTCGGCACCACGACCCAGGCTCGCCGCGACGGCGACGGCTACCTCCTCGACGGACAGAAGCGGTTCGTCGTCGGCGCCGAGGGGGCCGACCTGTTCCTGGTCTATGCCCGCACCAACCCCCTGGCCAAGCCCCGTGAAGGCCTGAGTGCCTTTGTCGTCGAGCGGGGGGAGGGGGTAAGAACCGAGCATGTCTATGGGCTGATGGGCACCCGGGGCGGCGGCACGGGACGGCTCACCTTCCGCGGCGCGCGCGTGCCGGCCGAGAATCTAATCGGCCCCGAGAACGGCGCTGCCGCCGTCTTTTACCAGATGATGATCCCCGAGCGGATGACCAGCGCTGCCGGCGCCCTGGGCATGGCCCGCGCCGCGCTCGAAGTAGCGGCGCGCTATTCTGACAAGCGCAAGGCCTTCGGCCAAAAGATCCGCAACTTTGAGGGCGTGAGCTTCAAAGTGGCCGACAGCATCACCCAGCTCGACGCGGCGCGGATGCTGGTCTATGGCGCTGCGCGGGCGGTGGACGCCGGCGATGACCCACGTCGCTGTCGGCGGCTGGTGTCAGAGGCCAAGAAATTCGCCACCGACACAGCCTGGCAGGTGGTCAACCATGCCATGCAGATCCTGGGCGGCATCGGCTACACCAACATCTATCCCATCGAGCGCCTGCTGCGCGACACGCGGCTGATCATGATCTGGACGGGCACCAACGAGGTGATGTCGCTCATAATCGAGCATGAGTACTATCGCGAGTTTCTGGCAGCGCAGGGCGCCACGCGCGACGTGGAAGGGGATGCGGCGGAGGCGGAGCGGGTCGACGAAAAGGTGTACGAATAGGCCGGTTCAGCTTGACGGAAAGCGCCATTCCTCCGCGCCAGGTGCCGCGCGGAGGAATAGCGCCCCACTTTCGCCGGCACGGGTGGCAGGTCCCACCCCTTGCCAGCTCTAGATCCGGTTGTCGTACGGCTCAAGCGTCCAGGCGCGGCTTGCCCTGTACTGCACGAATACACCGGCCGCCACCAGGACCAGAAACAGGATGGCCAGGAGCGGCCGATTGTCTAGTATCAGCCGGATCGGGCTCTCAAGGTACTTAGCTATCGCCACGCCACCGAGGCCGGTAAACAGAGTGCCAACGCAAAGCCCGGCGCCTCCGACAGCGGTAGCGATGATGATCGCCCACTTTTGGAGATTAAAGTAGAACGTGGCCACAACTGCCGCGACCGCAACGACGATGCCTACCGCCCACATCAGAAAGCCCCAGTCGACGCCAATGAGGTCCATGAAAGCGATCCCCACTAGGTACCCCAGCGCTCCGGCAATCAGCGCTACTGCCACCGCGTAGAACAGGTAAGACAGCACGCCAAAAATCGCGCCCACGACAAAGCCGACGACCCAGCTTGTCACCGTGGCCAGGAAGGCCTCCCCAAAGATGATCTGCAGGGTCTCAGCACCCAGGACAAAGCCGAAAAAGAACCCCCAGATCGGCAGCAGAATTAGGAACAGGCGGTAGCCGCCAAAGCAGATGAACAGGCCCAGCACGAAGGCAATCATAGTAGCGCAAAACCCTTCGAGTAACATTTCCTTCCCCTTTCTCTTTTTTTGGTGTCCGGCTTCTCATGCCGGCCCGGATCTACAGCGATGGTTCCGTTGGAAATGCAGGCTCAAAATCCGATCCGATTCACAACCTCCTTTCTGACCTCCCATGGCCGTGCCACGGCCAACTTGGCCATACTGTTAAAACACAGCCGCGCCCAGTTCGTTGCGCAGTCTTTTCAGTTCTCCTCCGCCTGCCGCATCCGGGCGCTTCGCCGCAAAAACCACTTGTTGACCTCTGCCGCAACCGACGGCAGCAGGATCAGCGGCAGCATCTTTATCCAGTCGGCTGCCGTCAGGAAGGTCGTCTCGAACACCGGGTCCAGCGCCGGCACATAGATGATCGCCAGCAGAATAACCAGCGACACCATCACCGCCACCTGCATCCACTTGTTCGTAAAGATGCCGATGGCAAACACCGAATAGCGCTCCGAGCGAGAGGTGTACGCCCGCAATAGCTCCGAGATCGACAGCGTGGCAAAGGCCATCGTCCGGGCGTGGTCTTGGTTCGTCTGTGGGTCCCCCAGCCAAAACGCCGTCAACACCGCCGCCGTGATCGCCACCATCTGCACGGCGATGCCGACAAGCATGTCGCGGTTGATGATCGGCTCGCTCACCGGCCGGGGGGGCAGCTCCATCGTGTCGGGATCGCCCTTTTCCATGCCCAGCGCCAGGGCAGGCGCCCCGTCGGTGATCAGGTTCAGCACCAGCAGTTGGATGGCCGCCAGCGGCAGCGGCCAGTTCAAGACCATCGCCAGGAACAGGATGCCGATCTCGGCCATGTTGCACGACAGCAGATAGTAGACAAACTTGCGGATGTTCGAATAGATGATCCGCCCCTGCTCGATGGCCGCCACGATGCTGGCATAATTGTCGTCGGTCAGCACCATGTCGGCCGTCTCTTTCGACACGTCGGTGCCGGTGATGCCCATCGCCACGCCGATGTTTGACCGTTTCAGCGCCGGGGCGTCGTTCACCCCGTCGCCGGTCATGGCCACGATCTCCCCCTTGGCCTTGAGCGCTTCGACGATCTTGACCTTGTGCTGTGGCGACACCCGAGCGTACACGTCTACGTCTTCGACGATGGCGCGCAGCGCCTCCT
>Ga0209254_10003281_pt1 | contig 14771 bp, 13 predicted proteins | sample FrelakmetDIP11DI_FD_187148 | JGI IMG/M metagenome (GOLD analysis project Ga0209254, IMG submission 187148) | Freshwater lake sediment microbial communities from the University of Notre Dame, USA, for methane emissions studies - DIP11 DI (SPAdes)... | ecosystem: Environmental > Aquatic >...
GCTCGACCGCGGCAACCGCGCTGTGCGCGAGTTCCTCGACTATCTCGTCGGCCTCGTCGCCGATCGTCGCCGTCGCCCGGGCGATCCCGAGCGCGATGTCCTCACGGGTCTCATCCAGGGCGAGGCCGACGGCGAGCGTCTCGCCGCGCACGAGCTGCTCCACAACTGCATCTTCATCCTCAACGCCGGCCACGAGACGACGACCAACCTCATCGGCAACGGGCTCGTGACGTTGTGCGAATGGCCGGGGGAGCGCGCTCGTCTGCTCGCCGCGCCGGAGCTGATGCGCAGCGGCGTCGAGGAAATGCTGCGCTTCGAGAGCTCGAACCAGCTCGGCAACCGCATGACCACGTGCGAGACAGAGGTCGGCGGCGTGCGCCTGGCCGCAGGCACGTCGGTGACGATCGGGATCGGTGCGGCGAACCGCGACCCGGCGCAGTTCCCCGACCCCGACCGTTTCGACGTCGCCCGGCAGCCGAATCGTCATCTCGCGTTCGCGCTCGGCATCCACCAGTGCGCGGGTCTTTCGCTTGCGCGCCTCGAGGGTCGCGTCGCGATCGGGCGCTTCCTCGCGCGCTTCCCCCGCTACGCGGTCGACGGCGAGCCGCAGCGCAGCCGGCGAGCACGTTTCCGCGGGTTCGTCTCGGTGCCCTGCGTGCTGCACGCCTAGCCGCGGCCATCATTGCGGCCGCGCCGCGGCAGCGACGTCGGGCGTAGCGTCGCCGCGGCAGCGGCCATAATCCGCGCATGTCCTCCTCCGCGCCCGCAGGCGCAGGCGCGCAGCCGGCCTCCCCTGCAGTGTCGTGCCGGCAACTCGCGCTCGGCTTCGCGCGCGTCGGCATCTCGGGTTTCGGCGGCGTGCTGCCGTTCGCGCGTTACGTACTGGTCGAGCGCGAGCGCTGGCTCGACGACGCGGAGTTCACCGCGCTGCTCGCGGCCGGGCAGATGCTTCCCGGCCCGAACATCATCAACATGTCGGTGATGGTGGGCAGGCGCTTCGCCGGCGCGCGCGGCGCGGTCGCCGCGTTCTGCGGCCTGGTCGTCCCGCCGGCGCTGCTCTTCCTCCTGGTCGCCGTGATGTACCAGCGGGTGGCGGACATCGACGCAGTGCGCCGCGTATCGCTCGGCATCGGCGCGGCGGCAGCCGGACTCATCTTCGCTGCAGGCGTCTCACTCGCCCGCGCCCTCCCGCGTGGTGCCTGGGTCTGGCCGATCGTGGTCGCCGCGTTCGTCGCCGTCGCGCTGCTGCGCTGGCCGCTGCCGTGGGTGCTCGGCGTGCTCGGCGGCCTCGGCATCGCGTTCGCCTGGCGGGAGACGCAATGAGCGGCGCGTCGCCGGGCGAGATGGCGTTTTTCGCAGCACAGCTCGCGCTGCTCGGGCTGCTCTCCATCGGTGGCATCCAGACGGTGCTGCCGGAGCTGCAGCGCCTCGTCGTCGACATCCACGGATGGATGGGCGGCGGAGAGTTCGCCGCGCTCGTTGCCCTCGCGCAGGCGCTGCCGGGCCCGAACGCGCTCTTCACGGTGCTCGTCGGCTACCGCATCGCGGGCGTGGCGGGCGCGGTCGTCGCGCCGCTCGCCTTCGTCGTGCCGACGTCGCTGCTCACCTACGCGCTGAGCGGCTACGCAGCGCGCGACGCGAACCGCCGACTGGGTGCCGTACTGCGCGCGGGACTTTCGCCGATGACCGTCGGGCTCGTGCTCGCCGGCGGCTACGTGCTCGCCGAGGACGGCGGGCTCGGCCACGCCGGTCTCGCCATCGCGATCGTCACCGCGCTGCTGGCGGTGGCGACGCGCTGGCACCCGCTGGTGTTCATCGCCATGGGCGCGATCGCCGGATATCTGCTGCCGGTGAGCTGAGCCCGTCGCGGACGTCGCGCGAGTCCCATCGGGGCTCACGCCGTCGCCGGAGACCGAAGCCGCGTATCGCAACGCGCGGGACGCCTGCGGCGGGGATGCGCGCCGCGCCTGACTGCGGCCGTCACTGCCGCCGGCGAGCGGGCGGGCGCGACGCCCCGGAAAGCTAGCGCGGCTTCGCGGACGCGGTTCCGCGTGATGCTCCGTCCCCACCGGGAATCGGCAGACTCGCCACCTGCATGACGCGCTCGACGGGGATCGCGAAATTGAGGTTCTGCGCGTCCTCGACGGTGAACGTGGTGATGCCGATCAGGCGCCCCTCCCGGTCGAAGAGTCCGCCGCCGCTCGACCCCTTCGAGATCGCCGCGTCGGTCTGCACGTAGAGCTCGCCCTTCACGCGGCGGAGCGACGATACGAGCCCGCCGGAGAGCGAGAGCTCGAGACCCTGCGGCGCGCCGATCGCATAGACCGACTCGCCGACGCGCACCGTCGACGCCGCGCGCATCGCGGCCGGCGGCCGCCCGAGGCGCCGCGCGTGCAGGATGCAGACGTCGGCGCTCGCCGAGCCGCGTTCGAGCGTCGCCGCGCGGAAGCTGAGCGCGCCGCCGACGAGCAGCACGCGCGTCGTCGGCAGCTGCTGCGAGCGCACGACGTGGCAGTTGGTGGCGACGCGGTCGGTGGCGATGACGACGCCGCTGCCGGTCGCGAGGAGCTGGCCGCGGCTGTCGAGCACGTGGATCACCACCACGCTCGGCGAGGCGACGCGGAACACCTCGTCCGGCGTCGCCGCTCGTGCCGGCGACCATGCGATCGGTAACGCGAGAGCCAGCGCGGCGATCGCCCGGCGCGCCGGCACGCGCAGGCGACGAACGCCGCGCGACTTCGCCCACGCGGCCCGCGGTCGTTGCGGCCGAGTCATTCCTTCACCGCACCGGTGAGTCCCGCGACGTAGTGCTCGACGAAGAACGAGTACAGGATGGCGACCGGCAGCGAGCCGAAGAGCGCGCCCGCCATCAGCGAGCCCCAGTGGTAGACGTCGCCCTCGACGAGCTCGGTGAGCACGCCGACGGGCACGGTCTTCACCTCCGACGACGAGATGAACGTGAGCGCGTAGATGAACTCGTTCCACGAAAGCGTGAACGCGAAGATGCCCGCGGAGATCAGTCCGGGCACGGCGAGCGGCAGGATGATCTTGGTGAGGATCTGCCAACGCGTGGCCCCGTCGATGAGCGCGCACTCCTCCAGCTCGTACGGGATCGAGCGGAAGTAGCCCATCAGCAGCCAGGTGCAGAACGGGATGAGGAACGTCGGGTAGGTGAGGATCAGCGCCCAGCGCGTGTCGAACAGGCCGAGCTTGAAGACCATCGTCGCGAGCGGGATGAAGAGGATGGACGGCGGGATGAGGTAGGCGAAGAAGATCGCCATGCCGATGCCCTTCGCGCCGCGGTAGCGCAGCCGCTCGATCGCGTAGGCGGCGAGCACCGACGCGAGCAGCGAGAGGAACGTCGCGATCACCGCGACGAGCATCGTGTTCCAGAGCCAGGACGGGTAGCTCGTGTCGAAGAGCAGCTTCCTGACGTTGGCGAGCGTCGGGTTCGACACCCAGAACGGGCTGAAGCGCTCGTAGTCGTACAGCTCGTCCTTGCCTTTGAAGGTCGTGACGCCCATCCAGTAAAAGGGGAAGAGCAGCACGAAGAGGAACACGCCGAGCGGCAGCCAGAGCGTGACCGCGCGGGTCTTCCAGGACTCGAGGTAGGCCATGCCGCCTTCGTCGGCGGGCTTGTCTTTCGTGCTCATCCGGGCGTCATCCCCCTGCGACGGCAGGTCTTCACCGCAAAGGCGCGAAGGAAGCGAAGGACCGCAAAGGGTGTAGAAGCAACGTAATGTGGGTTGCTGGCGAAGAGCAGCTCCGTGCGAAACGCGTCCCGGACGGGTGCTTGCGCGGCCCGCTCGGACTCTTCTTTGCGAACCTTTGCGCTCTTCGCGTCTTTGCGGTGAACGCTTCTCACGCATCCCCCCCGCCCTGCTGCCACTTCCGCCGCTGCAGCCCGAAGAACGAGATCAGGACCGCCGCCACCAGGAACGGGATCATGGCCGTCGCGATCGCCGCACCTTCCGCGAGCTGGCCGCCCGGGATCGCCCGCTGGAACGAGAGCGTCGCCATGAGGTGCGTCGCGTTCACCGGCCCGCCGCGCGTGATGGCGTAGATGAGCTGGAAGTCGGTGAAGGTGAAGAGCACCGAGAAGGTCATCACGACGGCGATGATCGGCGTGAGCAGCGGGTAGGTGACGTAGCGGAACATCTGCCAGCGCGACGCGCCGTCGAGCGTCGCCGCTTCGTAGAGCGACGGCGGGATGGTCTGCAGGCCGGCGAGCAGCGAGATCGCGACGAACGGGATGCCGCGCCAGACGTTCGCGGCGATCACCGACCAGCGCGCGTTCCACGGATCGCCGAGGAAATTGACGTTCTCGGTGATGAGTCCGAGCTTGATCAGCACCCAGGAGACGATCGAGAACTGCGCATCGAAGATCCACCAGAACGCGATCGCCGAGAGCACGGTCGGCACGATGAACGGCAGCAGCATGATCGCGCGGATGAACGAGCGGAAGAGCCGCACGCGGTTCAGCAGCAGCGCGAGCCACAACCCGAGCGCGAACTTGAGCACGCTCGCCATGGCCGTGTAGAAGAGCGTGTTGAACACCGACAGCCAGAAGACCGCGTCGCCCCACAGCGAGCGGAAGTTCTCGAGGCCGACGAACTCCCCGGGGCGGCCGATCTTCTGGTCGGTGAGGCTGAGCCACACGCCCAGCGCGAGCGGGTAGGTGAGGAAGAGGAGCAGGATCGCCGCGGCCGGCAGCATGAAGAGCGCGCCGAGCCAGTTGCGATCGTCGAGCCGCTTCACGTGCGTGCTCCTCCGCGACGATGCCGTCCCATTCCTCCCTGCCGCCTGTGCCTCACACCTTGTAGTAGCGCATCGCGCGCTTCTCGGCGCGCTCCATCGCTTCCTTCACCGGACGCTGTCCGGAGGCGGCTTCCGCAACCATGTTCACGACCACGAAGTCCGCCATCGTGCCCGCCGACGCGTAGCCCATCTTCCCCGAGTAGCCGTTCCAGAGCATGACCTTCATCGCGTCGCGATAGGGCGTGTGCCGCGGGTCCGCGGTCCAGATCGGGTTCGACTCGTAGGCCCGCAGCGGCTGCGTGACGTAGCCGATCGAGGCCTGCTGCCACGGCGCGTACTGGTCCTGCTCCATCATGAAGGTCAGGTACGCCTTGGCCGCCTGCGGGAACTTGGTGTACTTGAAGATCATCTGGTTGAAGAACAGGTTCAGCTCCGTCGGTCGCCCGCCCGGCCCGATGGGCATGTTGTAGTGCTGGATGTCGGCGGCCATCTCCTTCATCTTCGGGTCGGTCGAGTTCTTTGCCGCGTAGAAGATGGAGATGCCGTTCAAGGTCAGGCTCACCTGCCCATCGAGGAACGCCTTGTTGTTGTTCGGGTCGAGCCACGAGAGCGTGCCCGGCACGAAGGTCTGATAGAGCTCCTTCGCGTGCTCGAGCGCGGCCTCGGTCTGCGGGCTGTTGACCACGACGTCGTTGTTATCGTCGATCACCTTCGCGCCGTGCGACCAGAGCAGCCAGTGCGTCCAGGTGTTGCCGTCGCCGGTCGCGTTCCCGAGCGTGAACCCCGGCGGCGTGCCCTTCGCCTTGAGCGCCTGGCAGAGCTTGAGGAAGCCGGCGTGATCCTTGGGGAAGGTGTCGAAGCCGGCCGCCTTCATGTGGCTGTCGCGCATGACCAGCGCGTTGCCGGCGCAGCCGAGCGGCAGCGCCACCCAGCGTCCGTTGTGCTTGAGGTACTTCTCGCACACGTCGTACCAGCCGCCGTACTTGGCGCCGAGGTAGTCGGCGACGTCGGTCACATCGAGGAGCTTCTCGGGGTAGAGCAGGGCGTCGTCGAACGTCGAGAGGATGATGTCGGGGCCGGAGCTCACGTTCGCGGCCACGGCCGCCTTCGGGCGCACGTCCTCCCAGCTCTCGCTGTCGACGCGCACCGGGACGCCGGTCGCCTGCGTGAACTTCTCGGTGTTCTTCATCCACATCTCCTCGTCGCCCGCGACGAAGCGCTTCCAGCGCAGCACGCGCAAGCTGGCGCCCTTCTCGGGCACGAGCTTCGGGGCGTTCGCCTGCGCGCCCGCCTCGCGGGCGACAGTCGCGCCCGCGGCGGCGCCCGCGGTGAGCTTGAGGAAATCGCGGCGGTTGATGCTCGACATCTGTCCTCCTCCTGTTGAAGATCACGAAAGCGGCTGACAGCCGCTTTCGTCGCGACGCTTCCCTATCCCGCTCGCGCGGGAGAGGGGTTGGGGGTGAGGGCTGCCGATCACGCACTCACGTGAAGCTCAACAAGTTGTCGTGGCGACTCGAAGGGCCGGTGAGGCGTGCACGTGCTCTTGGTTTCCTCCTAACGGATGCGCTCGCCGCTGCCGGGGTCGAAGAGATAGGTGACGCTCGGCGCGAGCCGGATCGGTTCGCCGGGCCGGAAGCTGTGGCGCTCGCGCACCACCGCGGCGACCTCCGTCCCCGCAAGCTTGCAGTAGATCTGCGTGTCCATGCCCGTGGGCTCGACGACGACGACCTCGGCCGGCACGCCTTTCGCACCGACCGCGAGATGCTCCGGCCGCACGCCGACGATGACTTCGCGCGTCTCGCTTGCGATCGCGGCGTGCGGCGCGGGCAGGACCGAGCCGTCGGCGAGCCGCACGCCGGCACCGCCCGCGGAGCGCTCGATGGTGCCGTGGATGAAGTTCATCGCCGGCGAGCCGATGAAGCCCGCGACGAAGAGGTTCGCCGGATCGTCGTAGAGCTTGAGCGGCGCGCCGATCTGCTCGACGCGTCCCGCGTTCATCACCACGATCTTGTCGGCCATGGTCATCGCCTCGATCTGGTCGTGGGTCACGTAGATCGAGGTCGTCTTCAGGCGCTGGTGCAGCTCCTTGATCTCGGTGCGCATCTGCACGCGCAGCTTGGCGTCGAGGTTGGAGAGCGGCTCGTCGAAGAGGAACACCTGCGGGTCGCGCACGATGGCGCGGCCCATCGCGACGCGCTGCCGCTGGCCGCCGGAAAGCTGGCGCGGATAGCGCTGCAGGTACTCGCCGAGGCCGAGGATCTTCGCCGCCGCCTCCACCCGCTTCGTCATCTCGTCCCTCGACCGGCCGGCGAGCCTCAGGCTGAAGGCCATGTTGTCGAAGACCGTCATGTGCGGGTAGAGCGCGTAGTTCTGGAACACCATGGCGATGTCCCGCTCCTTCGGCGGCACGCGGTTCACCACGCGGCCGGCGATCGCGATCTCGCCGCCGGTGATCTCCTCGAGCCCGGCGATCATGCGCAGCAGCGTCGACTTGCCGCAGCCGGAGGGCCCGACCAGGACGCAGAACTCGCCGTCGGCGATGTCCACGTCGACGCCGTGCACGACAGGGGTGCTGCCGAACGCCTTGCGCACGTCCCGTAGGCTGACCGACGCCATCTGCGACCGCGCGCGGCGCGCTGCGCCGTCGCGGGCCCTCCTCCTCCGTGGTCGTGCTGTCCTGACCGGCGGGCCGCGCGCGAAGGATCGTGTCCTCGCCGCCCGCCCGGGCGCTGCCGCGGCTCCCTCGCCACCGTTGGCCCGGTTCTTCTCTTGCTTGCGCGGCTAGCCTAGCGAAGCCGCGGCTTGCCCGCAACGCGAGCCGCGACGGGCGGTCCCGCACGGCGGCGGCGCGATCGGCGCTGCGCACTGTACGAGACGCGTCACCGGATCGTCGTTCGTCCACGACGAAGTAGCCTCGCCCGAGGGGTGGTGGCTATAATCCGCCGCGCCGCCGAACAGAACGACTACAAGCGGGAGGAGAGGGTGAGCGAAAGACTGCACGGCAAGGTCGCGTTCATCACCGCGGCCGGCCAGGGCATGGGTCGCGCCGCCGCCCTCGCCTTCGCGCGCGAGGGCGCGATCGTCTGGGCGACCGACCGCGATCCGGCGCTGCTCGCGCCGCTTTCGGCGGTGGACCGGGTGCAGACGCGGGTGCTCGACGTCACCGACAGCGCCGCGGTGGCGCGGGTGACGGCCGAGGCCGGCGCCGCAGACATTCTGTTCAACTGCGCGGGCTGGGTGCACCAGGGCACCCTGCTCGAATGCGAGGAGCGCGACTGGGACCGCTCCTTCGACATCAACGTGAAATCGATGTACCGGGTGACGCGTGCGCTGCTGCCGGGGATGCTGGCCAGGCGCCGCGGGTCGATCATCAACATGGCCTCGGTGGCCTCCTCCATCCGCGGGCTCCCGAACCGTCTTGCGTACGGGGCCACCAAGGCCGCGGTGATCGGCCTCACCAAGGCGCTCGCCGCAGACTGCGTCCGGCACGGCGTGCGTGCCAACGCGGTGTGCCCGGGCACCGTCGACACGCCGAGCCTGCAGGAACGCATCAACGCGTTCCCCGACCCGGTGCGGGCGCGCGCGGACTTCGTCGCGCGCCAGCCGATGGGGCGGCTCGGCACCGTGGACGACGTCACGCCGCTGCTCGTCTACCTGGCGTCGGACGAGTCGTCGTTCGCGACCGGCGTGGCGTTCTCGGTCGACGGGGGCATGTCCATCTAGGGCCTTGTGCGGGCGCAGGCGGTCGCAGCCGCGGCGTCCAGTAAGCGGAGAAGAGCCAAATGAAGCTTTGTCGCTGGGGAAAGAACGGCTACGAAAAGCCCGGCGTGATCGACTCGCAGGGCATGCTGCGCGACCTGTCCGGCGTGCTCGCCCAGATCGACCAGGAGGCCATCTCCCCGAAGGGCCTCGCGAAGCTCAAGCGCATCCGTCCCGAGTCCCTGCCGCTCATCAAGACCGAGCCGCGCATGGGCGTGCCCTACATCGGCATCAGCAAATTCGTCGCCATTGGCCTCAACTACTCCGACCACGCGGCCGAGGCCGGCATGCCGGTGCCCTCCGAGCCGATCGTGTTCCTCAAGGCGACCACCTGCATCAGCGGACCGTTCGACGACATCATCCAGCCGCGCAACTCCACCAAGCTCGACTGGGAGGTGGAGCTCGGCGTCGTCATCGGCACGACCGCGCGCTACGTGGGCGTGGAGAAGGCGCTCGAGCACGTCGCCGGCTACACCATCGTGAACGACGTCTCCGAACGCAGCTTCCAGCTCGCCACGAGCCAGTGGGACAAGGGCAAGGGCTTCGACACCTTCGGCCCGATCGGGCCGTGGCTCGTCACCACCGACGAGATCAAGGACCCGCAGAACCTCGAGCTGTGGCTCGACGTGAACAGCGACCGCATGCAGACGGGCAACACGAAGACGATGATCTTCAGCGTCGCGCAGCTCGTCTCCCACGTCTCGCACTACATGACGCTGCTCCCGGGCGACATCATCACCACCGGCACGCCGCCGGGCGTCGGCATGGGCTTGAAGCCGCAGCGTTTCCTGCAGCCCGGCGACGTCGTGACGCTCGGCATCCAGGGGCTGGGCGAGCAGCGGCAGAAGGTCGTCGAGTATCCGGTCAAGCAGTGATCAGGGATCAGGAATCAGAGGACAGGGATCAGGCAAGAGGGCCCGCCGATGCTTCTGATCCCTGACTTCTGACCTCTGAGTCCTGCGCTCCCCCGCTGAACGAGCCGCGTTGCGGGCGGTCCAAAGGCCGTCGGCTGTCCCCGCTGGCGGCCTCCCGGAGGGAGCGCACATGAAAGTCGTCGTCCTCGGTGCCGGCGTCGTCGGCACCGCTTCCGCCTGGTATCTCGCGCAGGCCGGCCACGAGGTCGTGGTCGTCGACCGGCAGCCGGATGCAGGGCTGGAAACGAGCTTCGCGAACGGCGGGCAGATCTCGGTGAGCCACGCCGAGCCGTGGGCCAACCCCGGCGCACCGGCGAAGATCGTCAAGTGGCTCGGCCGCGAGGACGCGCCGCTGCTCTTCCGCCTGCGCGCCGACCCGCGGCAGTGGGCGTGGGGACTGCGCTTCCTGCTCGAATGCCTGCCGTCGCGCACGCGCCGGAACACGCGCGAGATCCTCAGCCTCGCGCTCTACAGCCGCGGCGAGCTGCAGCGACTGAGAAGCGACACCGGGATCGAGTACGACCAGCTCGCGAAGGGCATCCTCCACTACTACACCGACGCGAAGGAGCTCGGGCGCGCGATCGAGCAGGCGTCGGCGATGGCCGAGCTTGGCTGCGAGCGCGAGCTGAAGAGCGCCGCCGAATGCGTCGCCATCGAGCCGGCGCTCGCACGCTCGTCGGTGCGCATTCTCGGCGGCACGTACACCGGGAGCGACGAGTCCGGGGACGCGCGCAAGTTCACCCAGGCGCTCGCCGCGCTCGCCCGCACGCGCGGCACCACCTTCCGCTTCGACACCACGGTGCAGCGGCTGGAGACCGAGAACGGCAAGGTCACGCGCATCCACGTCACGAGCGGCGGCCGCGAGGACGTGCTTGGCGGCGATGCGTGCGTCGTCGCGCTCGGAAGCTACAGCCCGCTCGTGCTCGCGCCGCTCGGCATCCGCATTCCCGTGTACCCGCTCAAGGGCTATTCGATCACGATTCCGCTCGCCGCGGGCGATCTCGCGCCGACGGTGTGCCTCACCGACGAGGCGGCGAAGCTCGCCATGTCGCGCCTCGGCGACCGGCTGCGCGTGGCGGGCACGGCGGAGCTCGCCGACTACTCCACCGCAGTGAACGCGGTGCGCTGCGAAGCGATCGCGACGCGCATCCGCGCGATCTTCCCCGGCATCGCGGGCACGGCGCGCGCAGAGCGCTGGGCAGGCTTGAGGCCGGCGACGCCGTCGAACGTGCCGCTCATCGGCCGCACGCACATCCCGAACCTGTACCTCAACACCGGCCACGGGACGCTCGGCTGGACGATGGCGTGCGGCTCGGGTGGTGCCATCGCGGACATCGTGTCAGGCCGTGCGCCGGAGGTCGACTTCGGTTTCCTCGGCGTCGAGCGGCGGCGGGCGCTGCTGGCCGCTGCGAAAAGCTTCAACACCGAGGCACAGAGGACACAGAGGGCCACGGAGGGTTGAAAGAGGTTGATGCGCCGGCGTGCCTGCCGATGCCTTAAGGCACGCGACTGCGCTTGAGAAGTGAAGCGATCGAAGCCACGAGGCGGTTCGACCATCCCGCTTCCTCCGTGATCTGCGTGTCCTTCGCGCCTCTGTGTTGAACGCTTCTCCAAACAAAAAGCCCGGCCGGAGCCGGGCTTTGCACGTTGTTGCTCTTCTGGTGGCGGAGCCGCGCGTGTACGTTTTCTTGTTGTAACCCTTCCTCCTTCGGATTCCTTCCGCGGCCTCAGCCCACCTTGCGCAGCGCCGGTTTCTGCGCCGCGCCGACCGTGAGGTCGCGCACGAAGTTCGGCAGCGCGAACACCGCGGCATGGGTGCCGCCGTTGTAGTACTGCAGGTGCTCCAGCCGTCGCGTCGCGATGCGCTTCTCGACCTCGGCGGGCGTGAGCAGCGTCGGATCGAGCGTGTCCGAGCACACCGCCATCGCCCACAGGTTGCCGTAGAGCGGGATGAACATGGTGTACGGGCGCACGACGCGGAAGAGCTTCGCGAGCCGGCCGTGGATCGCACGCACGCGGTCCGGCTGTCCCCAGGGGGAGCCCATGTGCAGCGTGAGCGCGCCGCCCGGGCTCAGCACCCGCTTGCAGTCGGCGAAGAACGGCTCCTCGTAGAGCATCTCGGCCGGTCCGACGGGGTCGGGCAGGTCGAGCAGCACGAGGTCGAACTTCCGGTCGGTCTGCTTGAGGTATTCGAGCCCGTCGCCGACGATCACCTCGAGCTTCGGGTTCGCGAAGACGCCGCGATGCACTGCCGCGAAGTGCTCCTTCGCGATCTCGATCACCTTGCCGTCGAGCTCCACCATGACGACCCGCTCGATCGACGGGTGCTTGAGCACCTCTTCAGCGAGTCCACCGTCGCCGCCGCCGATGATGAGCGCGCGCTTCGGCGCCGCGTGCGCGATCGCCGCCGGGTGCGCCATGTTCTCGTGGTAGACGAACTCTTCCTTCTCGGAGGTCATGTTGAACCCGTCGAGGCGGAAGAGCTTGCCGAACTGCGGCGTCTCGTGGATCTCGAGCGACTGGAACCCGGTGTGCCCCTGCTCCAGGTGCTTCGACGAGCGAATGAAGAACCCGTAGTTCTCGTTCAGGTGCTCGTACAGGTACTGCCGGTCGCGCGGGACGTCGTGACGCACGAAGTCCTCGGGGCCGAACAGCCGGTGCAGGTCGTCGACCACCGCGCGGGCGCGCTCGGTGTTGTCCCGCGTGTAGTTGCACACGTAGACGTCGAGCGTGACCGAGCCGAGCTCCGGCCAGGTGTGGATGGCGAGATGGGACTCCGCCAGCACCACGCAGCCGGTGACGCCGCCCGACGCGTCGCTCGAGCCCTCGCCGGCCGGGAACGCGTGGAAGATCTCGCCGACGACGGTGAGCCCGTGCTTCTCTACGGAATCGACGCAGAACCGACGCAGCGCGTCGGCATCGACCATGTACCGGTGATCACCCTGACAGCGGTACAGGTTCGCGACAACATGAATGCCGTCCAATTGGCATAAACTCCCCAAGCGAAGCTCGGGGATCTGTCCTATGCAAGTTCGCTACATCCTTCGAAGAGGGCGAACTCACATAGGACAAACCCCCCGAACAGAGCCGTCGACACTCTCCGCCGCGCCATTGCGGCAGACGACTCCCCCGGGTTTTACCGCCTGCTGCCGGACGCTGCCGTTTCCAGCTCCGGCGAGCCGCCCTCTAGTCGCTGCCCCCATCAGCCATCGCACCCTCCATGTCGGCGATGGTCCAGTCGATGAGGCGCCGGGCGATCGAGATCGGCTGCGGCAGTTGCGGTAAGCCGACTAGTGTACACCATTTGGCGTCCTCGATCTCGTTCGGGTCGACGCGGATCCGGCCGCCCGCCCAGTCCGCCACGAACGCGATCATGAGGGAGTGCGGAAACGGCCACGGCTGGCTCGCGAAGTAGCGGATGTTGGTGATCCGCAGGCCGACCTCTTCCTCGACCTCGCGCTCGAGGCACTGCTCGAGCGTCTCGCCGGGTTCGACGAAGCCGGCGAGCGCGCTGTACATGCCGGGCGGGAAGCGGTGGCTGCGCGCGAGCAGGAGCTCGTTCGGCAGGCGGCGCACGAGCGCCATGACCGCGGGCGCGAGCCGCGGATAGGCGACGAGGCCGCATGCCGGGCATTCACGCCCGCGCTCGTGGTCGCGCGCCAGCGTCGCGGTGCCGCATCTGCCGCAGAAGCGGTGCGTGCGGTCGAAGTCGACGACCTGCAGCGCCCGGCCGGCGAGGGCGTAGCGCGTGTCGTCGAGGCGCGAGAACAGCGAGCGCAGGTCGCTGTACCGGTAGCCCGCCGGTGCGCGCGCCTCGCCGGTCTCTGCCGCATACACCTCGCGACCGCCGAGCACGCCCAGGAAGTGGTGCGGCCCACGCGCGAGGGCGAGCGCGTCCTCGCTCCCGGGAAGCTGCATCGTGCCGTCGCCGACCAGCACGCGCGATTCGCGGAACAGGAACCAGAGCGCGTCGGCGGCGGGCGTCGCGGGGCCCGCCACGCCGGGCACGAACGCCTCGGGCGCCGCGAACGCCATCTCCGCCGGGCCGCGCACGCGCGCCGTCACGCGCGGCGCAGCCGGCGCAGCAGCGACGAGGTGTCCCAGCGGCCGCCGCCCATGGCGGAAATCTCGTCGTAGAAGCGGGCGATCGCGCGCGTCGTCGGCAGCGGCGCGCCGACGGCGTCCGCCTGCTCGGCGACGATGCGCAGGTCCTTGCGCATCCAGTCGACGGCGAAGCCGAAGTCGTACTTGTCGTCCACCATGGTCTTGCCGCGGTTCTCCATTTGCCACGACTGCGCGGCGCCCTTGGAGAGGACGTCGATCACGAGCTTCGCGTCGAGGCCGGATCGGAGCGCGAGGTCGAGGCCCTCCGCAAGCCCTTCGACCACGCCCGCGACGCATACCTGGTTCACCATCTTGGTGAGCTGCCCGGCGCCGGAACCGCCCATGAGGGTGACGGCGCGCGCGTAGGCCGAGATCACGGGCTGCGCGCGCTCGAACGCCGCGGCATCGCCGCCGCACATGATGGTGAGCACGCCGTTCTCGGCGCCCGACTGGCCGCCGGACACCGGCGCATCGACGAACGCGAAGCTGCGCCGCGCCGCCTCACCCGCAAGCCGCTGCGCGATGCGCGCCGAGGCGGTGGTGTGGTCGACGAAGACGCTGCCCGGCGCCATCGCGCCGAAGGCGCCGTCGGTGCCGAGCGTGAGCGCATCGAGATCCGGGTCGTCGCCCACGCACGCGCACACGATCTCGCAGCCTGCGGCGGCCGCGGCCGGCGTCGGTGCCGCGCGCCCGCCGTGCTTCGCGACCCACGCCTCGGCCTTTGCAGCGGTGCGGTTGTAGACGGTCACGTCATGGCCCTTGGCGCGCAGGTGTCCCGCCATCGGGAAACCCATGACACCGAGGCCGAGGAAAGCCACCTTCGCCATTCGGGATACTCTGCGGGGAGTTGAGGGAGAGACGGCGCCGGTGCTCGCGGGTGCGGCGCCGCCGTGCCGGCAGGATTATAGGGAAGCGGATGTGCAGAGGCCCCGGCCACCGGCCGGATCTTTCCGCGACTCCGACACGACGCATCTGCAGCACGGAGAAGCCGCGCAGGACAGGCGCGGCGCTGGCATCATCCCCGCCGGGAGAGCGCCCGCGCTCTCGGCGGCGAACCCGCGCAGCCGCGGCCGACGGCGAGGAGCCGGGCTCGGCGGCGGCGCTCGACAGCCTGCGCAGCGCGCGGAGGGCGCGCTCGACCGATCGTGCACTAGGGCCGGTCGCGGCCGCGCGATGCACGAACCGCCGACGCCGGCGGCGATCACAATCGAAGCGGGGGCCACGACGCGCGGGGCG
>Ga0209254_10003282_pt1 | contig 14768 bp, 15 predicted proteins | sample FrelakmetDIP11DI_FD_187148 | JGI IMG/M metagenome (GOLD analysis project Ga0209254, IMG submission 187148) | Freshwater lake sediment microbial communities from the University of Notre Dame, USA, for methane emissions studies - DIP11 DI (SPAdes)... | ecosystem: Environmental > Aquatic >...
CTGAAGTGGTCGGCGCTGATCGGCCACGGCGCCGGCTACGGCCAGTTCGACAAGCTCTATGCGACCTTCAAGGACGACGCCAACCTGATCTACAACGTCGACCCGGTCGCCGCCCAACTGCTCGACGCGAAGACGCTGGCGCCGGGCATCGGCGACCTGACCAAGGAGATGGTCAAGCGCTACAAGGCCGACGTCAAGGGCGACGAGGTGCCGCCGCACCTGTCGATGGGCTTCAACCAGTCGTGGATCTTCTTTTCCGACGTGCTGCCGCGCGCGATCAAGAAGTACGGCGGCATCGATCCCGAGGCGCTGCGCAAGGCGTCGCTCGACACCGACATCCCGGTGGGCGGCACGATCCAGGGTTACGGCGTCAAGTTCTTCCCGCCCGGCCACCCGATGGCGGGCCAGAACGAGCGGTCTTCGCCGGTGGTCATGCAATACAGCGGCAACGACACCTTCATCGTCTGGCCGTCCGCAATCAAGACCAAGGATGCGGTGCTGCCGCTGCCCAAGGGCCACGCCTTCGCGAACTGAGCCCCCGGGCCCCTGACCCCGTCGAGCCCGCGCACGCGGTCCGAGCCTTGCTGCGCGTCCAGGGACTGACGAAGCGCTTCGGCGGCTTCACCGCCGTCGACGCGATCTCGTTCGAGCTGCGCCAGGGCGAGATCCTGGGGCTGATCGGTCCCAACGGCTCGGGCAAGAGCACGACCTTCAACGTGATCGCGGGGCTGTACCCGCCCTCGGGCGGCTCGATCGACTTCATGGGCCGCGAGATCGGCGGCCTGCCGCCGAACCGGATCTGCAAGCTCGGGCTGGCCCGCACGTTCCAGATCCCGCGGCCGTTCCGCAAGCTGTCGATCCTGGAAAACGCGACGCTGGCGGCGTTCTACGGTGCGCCCGATCCGGTGACGCGCATCGAGGCCGAACGCCGCGCGCACGATGCGCTCGAGCTGATCGGCTTGCCGCGCGACCCCGCGGCGCGCGTCGACGGGCTGGGTGCGGCCGGCCTGAAGAAGCTCGAGATGGCGCGCGCGCTGGCCACGCAGCCGAAGCTGCTGCTGGCCGACGAGAGCCTGGGCGGGCTCGACGAGACCGAGATGGAGCAGGCCGCGCAGATGCTCAAACGCATCCGCGACGAGCGCGGCGTGACCATCATCTGGGTCGAGCACATCATGGGCGTGCTGATGAAGGTGATCGACCGCTGCCTGGTGCTGGACCACGGCGAGCTGATCGCCGAAGGCAGCCCGGCGGCGGTCACGCAGGACGTCAAGGTGATCGAGGTCTACCTCGGCACCGACGCCGAGCAGGTGCAGCGCCAGGTGGCGGCGCGCGACGCGGGCGGGGCGGGCTGATGCTGCGCGTGGCGGGTGTCAGCGCGGGCTACGGCAGCTTCCAGGCGCTGTTCGACGTGTCGCTCGAGGTCAACGCCGGCGAGGCGGTGGCGGTGATCGGCCCGAACGGTGCGGGCAAGACGACGCTGCTGCGGGTGATCTCGCGGCTGATCGAGCCGCGCAGCGGCGACCTGCAGATGGAAGGCCGTCGCTACAACGACGCGGCCGCGCACGAGGTGATCGGGCTGGGCATCGCGCAGGTGCCCGAAGGCCGGCGCCTGTTCCCGCGGCTGACGGTCGAGGACAACCTGCGCATGGGCGCGTTCACGCCGGCCGCGCGCGCGCAGTACGGGCAGCGGCTCGAGTTCGTCTACGACCTGTTCCCCAAGATGAAGGAGCGCCGCGGCCAGCTGGCCGGCACGATGTCGGGCGGCGAGCAGCAGATGTGCGCGATCGGGCGCGCGCTGATGAGCGGCCCCAAGCTGCTGCTGCTCGACGAGCCGTCGGCCGGCCTGGCGCCGGTCATCGTCCAGTCGATCTTCGCGCTGATGAAGCGGATCCGCGCGCAGGGCTTCACGGTGCTGATCGTCGAGCAGAACATCCAGCAGGTGCTGAAGGTCGTCGACCGTGCCTACCTGCTCGAGACCGGGCGCATCCGCCAGAGCGGGCCGGCCGCCGAACTGCTGGCCAGCGACGAGATCCGTCGCGCCTACCTGGGGGTCTGATGGACCAGATCTTCGACGTGTTCCTGCTCGAGGCCGTGCTCAACGGGATCCTGCTGGGCGGGCTGCTGGCGCTGCTGGCGCTGGGGCTGAACCTGATCTTCGGCGTCATCGACGTGGTGTGGATCTGCTACGCCGAGCTGATCATGGTCGGCATGTACATGATCTGGTGGATGCACTCGGGACTGGGCCTGCCGCTGGCGCTGGCCTTCGTGCTGTCGATCGCCTTCGTCGCGGCGCTGGGCGCGGCGATGCACCACTTCATCGTGCGCCCGGTGCTGACCGCCGAGCCGATCAACCAGCTGCTGGTGACGGGCGGCGTGCTGTTCTTCCTGCAGGCGGCGGCCACCGTCGTGTTCGGCGTGGAATTCCGCAACATCGGCGTGCGCCTGCCGGGCATCAGCATCGGCGATATGAACCTGTCGCTGGCGCGGCTGATCGCATTCGCGGTGGCGATCGCCGCGATCGCCGCGACCTACCTGTTCCTGACCCGCACCTACGTGGGCACGGCAATCCGCGCGATCAGCCAGGACCGCGCGATCATGCCGCTGATGGGCGTGAACCCGTCGCGCATCTACCTGGTCACCTCGGCGCTGGGCGGCGCGCTGGCCGGGCTGGCGGGGTGCCTGCTGGTGCTGCAGTACGACATCCACCCGGCGATCGGCCTGTCGTTCGGACCGATCACGTTCCTGATCTGCGTGATGGGGGGGTTGGGCAACCTGATCGGCGGCTTCCTGGCCGCGTTCGTGTTCGCGCAGTTCATCTCGGTCGGCGGCTTCATGCTGCAGCTCGAATGGGGCTACGTGCTCGCATTCCTGTTCTTCATCGGCGTGATGTTCTGGAAGCCCGAGGGGCTGTTCGCGAGGCGCCGGTAGCGACCGGGCGATGAGGAGCCGCGCGACATGGTGAAGAACGTCGGCTGGGCCGTGCTGGCGGCACTGGTGGTGGCGCCCTGGCTGGGCGTCGGCGCCTACCCGCTGCACCTGATGATCATGGCGCTGCTGTGGGGCTACATCTACACCAGCTGGTCGATCATGGGCCGCCTGGGCATGGTCAGCTTCGGCCACGGCGCGTTCCTGGGCATCGGCGCCTATGGCGTCGTGCTGCTGTGGAACACGCTGGGCTGGTCGCCCTGGATCGGCGCGATCGTCGCGGTGGCGGTGACGCTGGTGGTGGCCACGCTGATCGGCTGGCCGTGCTTCCGGTTCAAGATCGTCGGCCACTACTTCGCGCTGGTGACGCTGGCGCTGTCCGAGGTCGCGCGACTGCTCATCGTGGCGCTGCGCGACACCACCGGCGGCTCGCTGGGCATCACCCCGAAGTCGGCGCTGACCGGCGACGCGACCGGCTCGCTGGCGGCGCTGCAGTTCTCCAACAAGCTGGTCTGGTTCTACATCGTGCTGGGCTGCTGGCTGGCTGCCCTCTACGTGTGGCATCGGGTCGACCGCAGCATGAGCCGGCTCGCGCTCGAGGCGATCAGCGAGGAGGAGGACGCCGCGGCCTCGGTCGGCATCGACGTGTCGCGCACCAAGCTCAAGGTCACGCTGCTGTCGGCGGCGATGACCTGCATCGGCGGCGTGCTGTACGCGCAGTACCAGCTGTACGTGAACCCCGAGACCGTCTCCGGGATCGGCATCTCGCTGCAGATGGTGTTCGGCGTGATCGCGGGCGGGCTGTTCGTGATGCTGGGCCCGACCGTCGGCGCGGTGCTGCTGCTGGTGCTGTCCGAGACGCTGCGCGTGCTGGTCGGCAACCAGGTCCACGGCCTGGACCTGCTGATCTACGGCGCGCTGCTGATCTTCTTCATCATCTACATGCCGCGCGGCATCCTCGGCGAGGTGCTGCACCGGCTGCGGCGCTGAGCCGTCGGCGTGTGCAGCACTGAGCGGTCCGCGAGTGCGCGGGGCTGCTGCGCAGGCTGCGCACCCGCGGACCGCTCAGCAGCCCCGCGCTCCGTCAGCGGCGCGGCCGCGGCCGGTCTTCCCAGATCATCGGCTGGCCGGGCGCCCCGCCGAGCAGCTCGATCGGGTCGTGGTTGGCGATGTGCCCGTACTGTCCCTGCCAGACCGAGTAGCCGCACAGTTCCTGCAGGCGCCGGGGCATGCGCGCGACCGCCTCGCGCGGCACGCCCAGCTGCTGGTTTTCCTGCTGGCGCATCCAGCCCACGCAGTAGTAGCAGGCGATCGCCCAACGCCGCTGGGCGGTGTGGTTGGCGCCGCCGCCGTGCCACAGCGCGCTGTCGAACAGCAGGATGCTGCCGGCCTTCATCTCGGCGGCGACGGTGTCGTAGTCGCCGCCGTATTTCGGCGCTGCGTCGAACCGGTGACTGCCCGGCACGATCCGGGTCGCGCCGTTGGCCTCGGTGAAGTCCGACAGCGCCCAGACGGCGTTCAGCGCGATCGGCGCGCGCGGCCGCGGCAGCGGGATGCGCTGGGTGTCCTCGTGGATCGGCTGCGCCTCCTGGCCGGGCGCCAGCGTGATCGCCGACAGCGACGACAGCAGCAGCTCGGGGTCCAGCACCCGCTCGGCGATCGCCAGCACGCGCGGGTGCAGCGGCACCGCCCAGAACGCTTCGTCCAGCGCCAGCAGGTTGTAGATCCGCACGGTGCGGGTGCCCTCGAAGCGCGTGCGCGCGAAGCCGTGCCCGCGTTCGGTCTCCAGGCGCGCCAGTGCGTCCTTCAGCGCGGCGACCGTGTCGGACGGAATCGCGTCGGCGAGCACGCAGTAGCCGTTCGCAGCGATCGCGGCCGTGCAGCGGTCCACCTGTTCGTCGGTGGCCGTCATCGCGTGAGCCGCATCGTCGCCGTCGGTCGGGCCGCCGTGCCCCGGCGCTCAGCGCGCAAGCACGCGCTCGACGGCCACCGCGCGGACGTCCATCTCGAACTCGAGCTCGACGATCGGCGGCCGGCAGACCTGCCAGGTCAGCCCGATGCGCGTCAGCCCCGTGCGCGCGAAGTGCGGCGCCAGGCTCGCGTGGAAGTCGTGCACCGTGTACACGTGGCATGCGGTCAGCGACGCCCAGTCGGCACCCAGCCCGCGCGTGCGATCCTGCATCGTGGCCAGCACGTAGCCGGCCTTGGCATCGAGCCCGAGTGCCGAAACGTCGCCCCGGGCCACGATGTCCTGCGGAAACCGGCCACCCTCGGGCCACTCGCCGGAACCCGCCACCACGAAGCCGGCGGGCGCCGCGGGCTCGCTGCGCTCGACGGTGTAGCTGAACGCGAAGAACGACGGCTCGGCGGGCGCATCGAAGAGCGGACAGACGTTGCTGCGCGCAACCGGGTTCAGGCCGTTGCGAACGAGCCCCCACTGCGAGAGGACGTCGACGTAGCCGACGTTGAATGCGTGGAACCCGTCGAAGCTGAACGGCTGCGGCGACCGCAGCTCGGCGGCGGCCAGCGCGGTCGGCGGCCGGCCCAGCGATCGCAGGTGCGCGGCGATCGCCGCGAAGCCTTCGGCCATCGGCAGCGGCTGCGCAAAACGCGCCCGCTGCAGCGCGAAGCCGGGCTGCGCGATCACGCCCGCCGAATACGGAAAGCCGCCTTCGAGGAACGCGTAACCGCCGGGTGCGAATTGATGTAAGGTTGGCACGATGAAGCAGTATGGCATGGCCGTGATCGGATTGGGCGTGGTCGGTCGCCGCATGCTCGAGCAGGCCGGCCGGCACCGCGGCTTCCGGGTCGTGGCCGCCTTCGACAACGCGTCGGCGGCCCGCAGCGAGGCGGCCGCGTCGTTCCCCGGACTGCCGGTCGTGGCCCGCGCACGCGACGCGATCGAGCGGCTCGACGTCGACGTGGTGTACGTCGCGGTGCCGCCGCTGGCGCACGCCGAATACGTGCGCGCCGCGCACGCGGCGGGCAAGGCGGTGTTCTGCGAGAAGCCGCTGGGCATCGACCTGGCCGAAGGCGCGGCGCTGGTCGAGCTGGCGTCGGGTGGCGCTGCTGCGGGCGGCGTCGCGCCCCGCTCCCGCCACGCGGTCAATTTCGTGTTCGCGTCGTCGGCGGCGGTCGAGACGCTGCGCCGGGTCGTCACCACGCGGGCCTTCGGCCTGCGCGCGGTCGAGATCGAGATGCGCTTCTTCGAGTGGCCGCGCGCGTGGCAGGCGGGCGCGACCTGGCTGCGGCGCGCCGACCAGGGCGGCTTCACGCGCGAGGTGCTGTCGCACTACGTGTACCTGCTGTTGCGGGTGTTCGGCGACGCGACGCTGCTGGGCGCGTGCACGCAGCGCCCGTCCGCCGGTGCCGCCGAGACGGCCAGCGTCGCGACGCTGCGTTGCGCCGGCGTGCCGGTGGCGATGCAGGGCTCGGTGGGCGGACAGCCCCCGGACGTCGTCGAGGCACGGTTCGTCGGCGCGTCGCGCGAGCTGCGGCTGCGCAACTGGTACGAGCTGGTCGAGCACGTTGCCGAGGCGCCCGGTGGACGGCCCGTGGCCGGCCTGCCCGAGGACCCGCGCGGCGCCAGCTACCAGGCGCAGCTCACCCAGCTGCACGCAATGGTCGCGGGCAAGGCCCACGGCTTGCCCGACTTCGAAACCGCCTGGCGGGTGCAGCAGATCATCGAGGAGATCCTGACATGAGCGACCAGACCCAGACCCTTCGCGAGCAGCTGTGGGGCTCGTTCAAGAACCGCGCGATGATCTACTGGGAGGTCTATCGCGTGCTCGAGCGCGAGTACGGGGCGGGCCAGGCCGAGAAGCTGATGAAGGAGGCCCTCTACAACCGCGGCTGTGCGATCGGCGAGCGCTTCAAGGCGTTTGCGCCAGCCGACATCGACGGGTTGCGCCAGGCCTTCCTCGAGTTCATCCCCGACCAGGGCCGCGTGTTCGAGCCCGAGGTGCTCGCCTGCGACGCCGGCCGGCTCGAGATCCAGCTGCACCGCTGCCCGCTCAAGGAGGCCTGGCACGAAGCGGGGCTCACGGACGGGCAGGTCGAGTCGATGTGCCGCATCGCGGGCGTCGTCGACAACGGCACCTTCGAGGGCGCCGGCTTCGGCTTTCGCGCCGAGACCTGGGCGCCGGGGCGCGCCGGCTGCTGCCACCTGTTCATCCACAAGAAGTAGGGTTCCGATGACCATTCCTGCAACGATGCAATACGTCGATCACGGCGCCGGCGGCCCGCCCGAGGTGCTGACCCTCAAGTCGGGTGCGGTGCCCGAGCTGGGCGCGGGCGAGGTGCTGATCCGCGTCGCGGTGGCCGGCGTCAATCGCCCCGATTGCCTGCAGCGCAGCGGCCGCTACCCGCCGCCATCGGACGCGTCGCCGCACATCGGGCTCGAGGTGGCGGGCGAGGTGGCTGCCGTGGGCCAGGGCGTGACCGAGTGGCGCGTCGGCGACCCCGTGTGCGCGCTGACCAACGGCGGCGGCTACGCCGAGTACGTCACCGCGCCCTCTGGCCAGGTGCTGCCCGTTCCGAAGGGGCTGTCGATGCTGCAGGCGGCCGCGCTGCCGGAGACGTACTTCACGGTCTGGGCCAACCTGATCGAGCGCGGCCGGCTGCAGCAGGGCGAGCGGGTGCTGGTTCACGGCGGCTCGTCGGGCATCGGCATCACGGCGATCCAGATGGGCAAGGCCTGGGGTGCGACGGTCTACTGCACCGTCGGCAACGAGGACAAGGCGGGCGCCTGCCGTGCGCTGGGCGCCGACGCGGCGATCAACTACCGCACGCGGGACTTCGTCGCCGAGACGCTGCGCCTGACCGGCAATCGTGGCGTGGACGTGGTGCTCGACATGGTCGGCGGTCCGTACATCGAGAAGAACCTGAAGCTGCTGGCCCTCGAGGGTCGGCTGGTGCAGATCGCCTTCCTGCAGCCGTCGCGGGTCGAGGTCGACTGGATGCCGCTGATGCTCAAGCGGCTGACTTTCACCGGCTCGACGCTGCGCGCCCGGCCGGCCGCCGAAAAGGCCCGCCTGGCTCAGCAGCTGCGCGAGCACATCTGGCCGCACCTGGAGGCGGGCCGCATGCTGCCGGTGATCCACAAGGTGTTCCCGCTGGCGCAGGCCGGCGCAGCCCACGCGCTGATGGAGTCCTCGGAGCACATCGGCAAGATCATGCTGCAGGTGGCGGCGCAGTAGCGACCGCGCAGCGGGCGGCCCAGGCGGGCGGCCCGGGCGGGCGGCGCTAGGTCTGCACCAGCGTGCGGTGGCGGTGGATGCTCATCAGCATCCCCGCGCCCAGGCCCAGCGTGACCATCGCCGTGCCGCCGTAGCTCATCCACGGCAGCGGCACGCCCACGACCGGCAGCACGCCGATCACCATGCCCATGTTCACGAAGCAGTAGGTGAAGAAGCTCAGCGTGATCGAGCCGGCCAGCAGCCGGCTGAACATGCTGCCGCCGCCGGCTGCGATGACCAGCCCGCGCGAGATCACCGCCAGGTACAGCAGCATCAGCACGCCGACACCGAGCAGCCCGAACTCCTCGGAATAGACGGCCAGGATGAAGTCGGTGGTCCGCTCGGGAATGAACTCCAGGTGGGTCTGCGTGCCTTCCATCCACCCCTTGCCGGTCACGCCGCCCGAGCCCACGGCGATCGTCGACTGGATGATGTGGAAGCCCTTGCCCAGCGGGTCGGACGTGGGGTCCAGCAGCGTCATCACGCGTTGCTTCTGGTAGTCCTTCATCACCGACCACAGCAGCGGCAGCGCGGCCAGGCCCGCCGCGAGCAGCCCGAAGATCAGCTTCCAGCTCAGCCCCGCAAAGAAGATCACATAGGCGCCGGCGGCCAGCACCAGGATCGAGGTGCCCAGGTCCGGCTGCTTGGCGATCAGCCCGACCGGAACGGCCAGCAGCACGGCGGCCACCAGGAAGTCGAACCACCGGATCACGCCCTCGCGCCGCTGGAAGTACCACGCGAGCATCAGCGGCATCGCGATCTTCAGGACCTCGGACGGCTGGATCCGCGTGAACCCCAGGTTCAGCCATCGTCGCGCGCCCTTGGACACCTCGCCGAACAGGGCGACCGCCACCAGCAGCGCCACGCCCACCACGAACAGCGGCACGGCGACGCGCATCAGCAGCATCGGCGACACGTTGGCCGCGACCCACATGACGACGAACGCCACGAGCAGGTTGCGCACGTGCCCGTCGAAGCGACCCGGGAAGCCCGCCGCGGCCGAGTACTGCGCCACGAGGCTGATCAGCACGATCAGCCCCAGCGCCGTCATCATCGTCCCGTCGAAGACCATCACGTACGGGCGGATCAGCTGCCACGGCGAGCGGCGGTTCATGCTGGCGGCGCTGATGGCCATGCGAGCCCCCGTTCAGCGGCGCGCGGCCTCGGCCGGCGACAGCGGCTCGGGCTCGACGCTTTCGGGCACGTCGCGCAGGTCGGCGTCGGCGTCACCGTCGTTGCGCCCGCGCAGCGGCGGCGGGGTGTCCTTGGGCAGCTTGCCCAGCAGGTGGTAGTCGAACACCTTGCGCGCGATCGGCGCGGCCGCCTGCGCGCCGAATCCGCCGTTCTCGACGATCACCGCCAGCGCCAGCCGCGGCTTGTCGGCGGGCGCGAACGCCATGAACAGCGAGTGGTCGCGGAAGCGCTCGTCGATCTTGCGGGCGTCGTACTTCTCGCCCTGCTTGATGCCGATGACCTGCGCGGTGCCGGTCTTGCCGGCCGCCACGTACTCGGCCCCGGCAAACGCGATGCGCCCGGTGCCGACCTTGTTGACCTCGACCATCGCGGCCTTGACCAGCTCGAGGTGCTCGGGCTTGAGCGGAATGCGGTAGCTCTCCGACGGGACGGTCGGCGTGCGCGTGCCCTCGACCGGGTTGTGGATGGACTTGACGACGTGCGGCCTCATCACGACGCCGTTGTTGGCGAGGATTGCGGTGGCCTGCGCCAGCTGCAGGATCGTGAACGCGTTGGCGCCCTGGCCGATGCCGATCGACGGCGTTTCGCCCGGCAGCCACTTCTGCTTGTAGCGCTTCATCTTCCAGTCCGACGACGGCAGGATGCCGGTGGTCTCGTTCTGGATGTCGATGCCGGTCAGCTGGCCGAATCCCCACGGCTTCATGAAGTCGTGGATTCGATCGACGCCCATCTCGTACGCGGCGCCGTAGTAGTAGGTGTCCGACGACACGACGATCGACTTCTTCAGGTCGACCGTGCCGTTGCCGCCGGGCTTCGAGTCGCGGAACCGGTGGCCGCCGAGCAGGAAGTAGCCGGGGTCGCTGATCGTGAAGCTGGGCGAGCGGGTGCCGGACTGCAGCACGGCCAGCGCCATGAACGGCTTGTAGGTCGATCCCGGCGGGTACGTGCCGCGCAGCGGCCGGTTCAGCAGGGGCTTGTCGGGGTCGTCGTTCAGGGCCGCCCAGCTGGTCGGGTCGATCCCATCGATGAACAGGTTCGGGTCGTACGTGGGCTTGGACACGAAGGCCAGGATGTCGCCGGTGGCGGGCTCGATCGCGACCAGCGCCCCGCGCCGGTCGCCGAACCACTCCTCGACCAGCTTCTGCAGCCGCACGTCGATCGACAGGATCAGGTTGTTGCCGGGGATCGCCGGGTTGGTCGACAGCGAACGGATGCCGCGGCCGCCGGCGGACACCTCGACCTCGTCGAACCCGGCCTGGCCGTGCAGCACGCTTTCGTAGCTGAGCTCGACGCCGACCTTGCCGATGTGGGTCGTCCCCGCGTACTCGGACGAATCGTCCGCGTCCGCGATGCGTTCCTTCTCCTCGGGCGAGATCCGCCCGATGTAGCCGATCACGTGCGAAGCGGTCTCGCCCAGCGGGTAGTTGCGGAACAGCCGCGCCCGCACGTCGACGCCCTTGAACCGGAACCGGTGCGCGGCGATGCGCGCGACCTCCTCGTCGGACAGGCGCGTCTTGAGCGGCAGCCAGTCGGAGTTCTTCGTCTCCTCCATCAGCCGCTTGAACCGCCGGCGGTCGCGCGGGCCGATCTCGATCAGCTCGGCCAGCTCGTCGAGCGTCTGCTCGAGGTTCTTGATCTCGCGCGGGGCCAGTTCCAGCGTGTAGGCCGACACGTTCTCGGCCATCAGCACGCCGTTGCGGTCGAAGATCAGGCCGCGCGACGGCGGCACCGGCACCACGGCGATCCGGTTGTCCTCGGCCAGCGCGTGGAAGTCCGCGTACTTGTAGACCTGCAGGTACACGAATCGCGCCAGCAGCAGCCCGAAGCAGGCGATCACGAACACGATCGCGAACACCAGCCGCCAGCGCAGCCGGTGCAGCTCGAGCTCGGAGTTTCGGACTTCGACCATCGTCGTCGCGGCTCGGCGGGTGGCTCAGATCGGTCGGTTCTCGTCGCGGTCGACGGCGCGCCGCTGCGGCACCATCAACAGCACGTCGGCCAGCGGCCACAGCAGCGTGCACGACACGCTCTGCAGGAAGTACCCCAGCCCCGGGAACGGGCCGCCCACGGCCATGCGCACGGCCACGACGACCAGCTGCGCGGCCAGGAACAGCGGGAACACGTGCAGCATCTGGCCGCCCAGGCGGAACCAGGGCACGCGTCGGTGCATCGCCATCGCGCCGTGCGACAGCAGCGCGTAGGCCAGCGCCCGCTCGCCCAGCAGCGCCGACGCGTGCACGTCCATCAGCAGGCCCACCAGGAAGGAGATGCCGATGCCGACCTTGCGCGGCTGGTGGATGTTCCAGAACACCAGCACCAGCGCCAGGAAGTCGGGCACGCCGTAGACGCGGCCCCACGGCAGGATGTTCAGCACGAACGCGATCAGGATCGAGAACGCGATGAACGCCCGGCTGGCGGGCAGCAGCAGGTATTCGGGGCGCATCTGCATGGCGGGGTGCTCGGGTTCGGGCGCGCGGGACCGGTCAGTCCTTGCGCGCGCGCTTGCGGCCCGACTCCGAGGCCTCCGGCGCGGGGATCGCGGGGATGCCGGTCTTGTCGAGCAGCAGCACGAGCAGCATCCGGCTGCGCTCGGCGCCGGCGATCGGCTCGGCGACCACCCGCGCGAAGTTGCCGGTCTTGCTGCGATCGACGCTGACGATCCGCCCCACCGGCAAGCCGGGCGGATACAGCGTGTCCAGACCCGACGTGACCAGCTGATCGCCCTCCTTCAGGTCGGCGTTGACCGACATGTAGCGCAGCTCCATGCGGCCCGGGTCCGGGCCGCCGAAAGCGATCGAGCGCAGCCCGGTGCGCTGCACCTGGACCGGGATCGACATGTTGCGGTCGGTCACCAGCGTGAGCTCGGCCGACAGCGGGAACACCCGCGTGATCTGGCCGACCACGCCCTGCGCGTCGATCACGGGCTGGCCGATCGCCAGGCCCTGCTGCACGCCCTTGTCGAGCACCAGCTTGCGCGAGAACGGGTCGCGCGTGTCGTACAGCACCTCGGCGACGACCGAGCGCAGCGCCGCGCGCTCGCGGGTCCCGAGCAGCTCGCGCAGCTGCCGGTTCTCCTGGGCCAGCTGCTCGACCTGCAGCAGCGTGCGGGCGTTGACCGTCTCGACGCGGCGCATCTCGGCGTTCTCGGCGCGCAGCCGCGTGACCTCGGACAGGTAGTCGGTGCCCATCGACAGCACGTCGCGCGGCACGAGCAGCGTTCGTTGCAGCGGGTACAGCACGGTGCCGATGCCCTGGCGCATCGCGTTGAGCATGCCGGTGCGCGAATCGATGATCAGCAGCGCGATGCCCAGCAGCGCGAAGAACGCGAGTCTGGCGTTGGCGGACGGGCCCTGCTTGAAGAATGGCGGCGGGCTTCGGTCCATCGCCCGCGCTTATTCGCTCGTGAAGATCGTCCCGAGTTTGTCCATGCGCTCGAGGGCCAGACCGCACCCGCGCACCACGCAGGTCAGGGGATCGTCGGCCACCAGCACCGGCAGCCCGGTTTCTTCCATCAGCAGCCGGTCGAGGTCGCGCAGCAGCGCGCCCCCGCCGGTCAGCATCATGCCGCGCTCGGCGATGTCGGCGCCCAGTTCGGGCGGCGTCTGCTCCAGCGCGATCTTGACCGCCGAGACGATCTGGTTCAGCGGATCGGTCAGTGCCTCGAGGATCTCGTTGGACGACACGGTGAACGCCCGCGGGATGCCTTCCGACAGGTTGCGGCCCTTGACTTCCATCTCCTTGACTTCGGAGCCGGGGAACGCCGAGCCGATCTCCTTCTTGATGCCCTCGGCGGTGGACTCGCCGATCAGCATCCCGTAGTTGCGGCGGATGTAATTGATGATCGCTTCGTCGAACTTGTCGCCGCCGACCCGCACCGAGCCGGAATAGACCATGCCGCCCAGCGAGATCACGCCGACCTCGGTCGTGCCGCCGCCGATGTCGACGACCATCGAGCCGGTGGCTTCCGACACCGGCAGCCCCGCGCCGATCGCCGCGGCCATCGGTTCCTCGATCAGGAACACCTGCGATGCACCGGCGCCCAGCGCCGACTCGCGGATCGCCCGTCGCTCGACCTGCGTCGAGCCGCAGGGCACGCAGATGATGATCCGCGGGTTCGGGGCGAACAGCGATCCGGGATGCACCATCCGGATGAACTGCTTGAGCATCTGCTCGGTCACGGTGAAGTCGGCGATCACGCCGTCCTTCATCGGCCGGATCGCCTCGATGTTGCCGGGCACCTTGCCCAGCATCAGCTTGGCCTCCTTGCCCACCGCGGCGATCGTCTTCTTGCCGTTGGGCCCGCCTTCCTGGCGGATGGCGACCACCGAGGGCTCGTTCAGCACGATGCCCTTGCCCCGAACGTAGATCAGGGTGTTGGCAGTGCCGAGGTCGATCGCCAGGTCGTTCGAGAAGTACTTGCGAAAGATTCCGAACATGCCGGTCCCGAATTATTGGTGTGGACGACCCTTTCGGCCCCGAAATGGGGTCGAAATCTCCTCATAAACGACGCGAATCATACCTTATAATTCCTTCAGTTCACTAGGAAAAACGGGGCCTTACACTGTCTCTTACTGCCGCCGACGTTGCACGGATCGCCACTCTGGCCCGCCTCGAACTCACACCTGCCGAGGCCGGGCAGGCCCTCGCACAACTGAACCGCGTGTTCGCGCTGATCGAACAGCTGCAGTCGGTCGACACCGACGGCGTCGAACCGATGACGCACGCGCAGGACCTGGCGCTGCGGCTGCGACCCGACGAGGTCACCGAGCCGAACCGTCGCGACGACTACCAGCAGGGCGCCCCGTCGGTCGAACACGGCTTGTATCTTGTGCCCCGGGTCATCGAATGAGCAGCGCCATCCGATGAGCGTCACCTCGGGGCGGTCGGGCGACTGGCATCTGTGCAGCGTTGCGCAACTGCATCAGTCGCTGCAGGCGCGCCAGGTGTCCGCAGAGGCGCTGGCGCAACACTTCCTGGCCCGCATCGAGGCCAGCGGCCTGAACGCGTTCATCGACGTGCGCCCGGAACTGACGCTGGCGCAGGCGAGGGGCGCGGACCAGCGGCTCGCGAGCGGCGAACGGGGGCCGCTGCTGGGCGTGCCGATCGCGCACAAGGACATCTTCGTCACCCGTGGCTGGCGCTCGACGGCCGGCTCCCGGATGCTGGCCGACTACGTGAGCCCGTTCGACGCAGCCGTCGTCGATCGGCTGGCTGCGGCCGGCGCGGTCTGCCTGGGCAAGACCAACTGCGACGAGTTCGCGATGGGCTCGTCCAGCGAGCACTCGCACTTTGGTGCGGTGCGCAACCCCTGGGATCCGGCGGCGATTCCGGGCGGCTCGTCCGGAGGCTCGGCGGCCGCGGTCGCCGCGGGCCTCGCGCCGCTGGCCACCGGAACCGACACCGGCGGCTCGG
>Ga0209254_10003283_pt1 | contig 14768 bp, 17 predicted proteins | sample FrelakmetDIP11DI_FD_187148 | JGI IMG/M metagenome (GOLD analysis project Ga0209254, IMG submission 187148) | Freshwater lake sediment microbial communities from the University of Notre Dame, USA, for methane emissions studies - DIP11 DI (SPAdes)... | ecosystem: Environmental > Aquatic >...
CTTTTCGTTGTTGGACGTGATGAACACCAGCGGGCGATGCTTGGCGCGGATCAGCTCGCGCGTCTCGTAGCAGTAGAACTCCATGCGGTCGATCTCGCGTAGCAGGTCGTTCGGGAACTCGATGTCGGCCTTGTCGATCTCGTCGATCAGCAGCGCCACCGGCTGCTCGGCCGTGAAGGCCTGCCACAGCACGCCCTTGAGGATGTAGTTGTGGATGTTTTTCACCCGCTCGCCGCCGTCCACGTCGGCCAGTTGCGAGTCGCGCAGGCGGCTCACGGCATCGTATTCATACAGGCCCTGCTGTGCCTTGGTGGTCGACTTGATGTGCCACTGCAGCAAAGGCAGGTCGAGCGCCTGCGCCACCTCCTCGGCCAGCATGGTCTTACCGGTGCCTGGCTCGCCCTTGACCAGCAGCGGGCGTTTCAGGGTGATGGCGGCGTTGACGGCCAGCATGAGGTCCTGGGTGGCGACGTAATTCTGGGTGCCTTGAAATTTCATGGGGGAGGGGGATGAATAATGGAAAACGAGAAACCGGAGCGTACCCTAGGGCCGATATAATCCAAGGTTGATATTTATCAATCTTTGATCGATTGTGCGCGCAAAATGAACAAGTTGTTGACCACGGTATTTGCTTTTGCTGTCGCTTGCGTGACCGCCATTTCCGCTCAGGCCCAGGAGGTCAAGGGCGACGCCAAGGCCGGTGCCAGCAAGGTCGCCATGTGCATTGGCTGCCATGGCATCAGCGGCTATCAGTCCTCTTTCCCCGAAGTCTATCGGGTGCCGATGATTTCGGGCCAGGGCGCAAAGTACATCACGTCGGCGCTTGTCGCCTACAAGAAGGGGGATCGCAAACACCCCACGATGCGCGGCATTTCGGACAGCCTGAACGACCAGGATATGGCCGACGTGGCGGCTTACTATGAGCAGAACGGCAAGACCGATGCTGCACTGGCCGCCAAGCCCGCAAAAGAACCCAGCCCCCAAGTGGCCGAATTGCTGAAGAAGGGCGCCTGCGTTTCCTGCCATGGGGAGAATTTCTCCAAGCCCATTGATCCCAGCTACCCCAAGATCGCCGGTCAATACAAGGACTACCTGTACGTTGCGCTCAAGGCCTACAAGAACGATACCCACAGCACCTGGGGTCGCAACAACGGCGTGATGGCGGGTATCGCCAAGCAGTTTTCCCAGGCTGAGCTCAAGGCGCTGGCCACTTACATGGCCTCGCTGGACACTGAACTCAAGACGGTTGCGCAGCCGAAGTTCAAGTAAGCCGCACGGCGAAGGGCGCTCACGGCGCCATCGGCAGCAACAGCCCGCCCTGGCGGGCTTTTTTGCGAGTAAATTTGAAAAAATTGACCTTTTCCCAGCATGGATCGGTCACTTTATGCTATCAACAAGATAGCAGTTGGATGCTGGCCAAGCGCTCAATCCCGCGTGGCGTGGCGCTGTACACAGTCGATGTAGGCGGCGCCGTCGGGTGGGCGGCCAGCGCGCTGGCTCTCCCACACCATGCGGCCCAGGCACTCCATGGTCTCGTGGTGCGCGTCGTGCAGCGAATCGCGCCGGTGCGTCAGCAACTCCACCGCCTGGCGGATGCCGCGCGGCTGGTCGATGCTGCACTGCTCGCTGATCGACAGGTGCATCGACAGGTGGAGAAACGGGTTCGCGTTGGTCTCGTCCGGCACCGCCATGGTTTTCAGCGCCGCGTCCACATCGGACAGGGCCGCATGGTACTCGGGGTGTTCGGCGATCCACAGGCTGGCGAGGGTCTCGAGGGCTTCCAGCCGCTCGCCGGCGCAGGCCTTGGCGTAGACAGAGCAGAAAAAGCGCCGCACGTCGGCTTGGCTGGGCTGGATCAACATGCTGTGGATTGTCGCCCAAGGCGGGCGCTCCGGCCGCTGCTTGGGTACAGTGTAGGCCTTCGGGCATTGATGCTGCGGTGCCGCCGCAGGCGCAACGTCGCCGCGCTTGCCCTGAACCGACAACTCTGTGGAGATCCCCCATGAACCAGGCTTTCATCTGCGACGCCATCCGCACCCCCTTCGGCCGCTACGGCGGCGCCCTCAGCAGCGTGCGCACCGACGACCTCGGCGCCATCCCCCTGCGCGCGCTGATGGCCCGCAATCCCAATGTGGACTGGGCTGCCGTCACCGATGTGCTCTACGGCTGCGCCAACCAGGCCGGCGAGGACAACCGCAACGTCGCGCACATGGCCAGCCTGCTGGCGGGCCTGCCTATCGAGGTGCCCGGCGCCACCATCAACCGCCTGTGCGGCTCGGGCCTGGACGCCGTCGGCACCGCAGCGCGCGCCATCCGCGCCGGTGAAGCCGGGCTGATGATCGCCGGCGGCGTGGAGAGCATGAGCCGCGCCCCGTTCGTGATGCCGAAAGCCGAGAGCGCGTTCAGCCGCGCCAACGCGGTGTATGACACCACCATCGGCTGGCGCTTCGTCAACAAGCTGATGAAAGCGCAGTACGGCGTCGATTCCATGCCCGAGACCGCCGAGAACGTCGCCACCGAGTTCGGCATCCAGCGCGAAGCCCAGGACCTGATGGCGCTGAACAGCCAGATGAAGGCGGTGGCTGCGCAAAAGGCCGGCCACCTGGCCCGTGAAATCACCCCCGTGAGCATTGCCCAGAAAAAGGGCGATGACGTCGTCGTGGACCAGGACGAGCATCCGCGCGAAACCAGTCTCGAAGCGCTGGCCAGGCTCAAGCCCATCGTTCGGCCTGATGGCACCGTGACTGCGGGCAACGCCAGCGGCGTGAACGACGGCGCCTGTGCGTTGCTGCTGGCCGACGAAGCCAGCGCCGCCAGAAACGGCCTGGTGCCCAGGGCCCGGGTGGTCGGCATGGCCAGTGCCGGCGTGCCGCCGCGCATCATGGGGATCGGACCGGCGCCCGCCACGCAGAAGGTGCTGGCGCTGACCGGGCTGACGCTGGCCCAGCTCGATGTGATCGAACTCAACGAAGCCTTCGCCGCGCAAGGCCTGGCCGTGCTGCGCCAGCTTGGTTTGCCCGATGACGACGCCCGCGTGAATGCCTGGGGTGGCGCGATTGCACTGGGCCATCCACTGGGCGCCTCCGGTGCGCGCCTGGCCACCACGGCGGTCAACCGCTTGCATGCCACAGGCGGGCGCTACGCGCTGTGCACCATGTGCATCGGCGTGGGGCAGGGCATTGCGCTGATCCTGGAACGGGTCTGAGTTGCAGACGATCCGCCTGCTGCTGCCCACGGATGCGGCCAGCTACCGCGCGCTGCGGCTGAGGGCGTTGCGCGAGCATCCCGAGGCCTTTACCTCCAGTTTCGAGGAGGAGACGGTGCGTCCGCTGAGCTGGTCGGCGCAGCGGCTGAGCGCCGATCCCGCGCGCCCGCACGATGTCTTCCTGGGCGCATTTCTGGAAGGCGCCCTGGTCGGCATGGTGGGCTTGCAGGGCCGCTACCGGACCAAGGAGCGGCACAACGCCAGTGTGGTTGGCATGTTCGTGGCCCCCGAGGCGGGCGGCCGCGGCCTGGCGAAGGCCTTGATGGACGACCTGCTGGCCCGCGCGCGCACTCTGCCGGCGCTGGAACAGCTGGACCTGACGGTGACCCAGGGTAACGACCGGGCGCAGGGCCTTTACGAGCAAGCCGGATTTGCGGTGGTTGGCGTTCTGCCGCACGCCATCAAGGTCGATGGACGTGATTTCGCCAAGGTCCACATGGCGCTGCACCTGCGCGGAAATCAAGGGGCCGCGCCAGGCGGTTGACCCCGTGAACTTTCCCCTCATCACCGATCCGTTTTTTTACGCCGTCGCCATCCCCGCCGTGCTGTTGATGGGCATCAGCAAGAGTGGGTTCGGCGCGGGCTTGGGCGCGCTGGCCGTGCCGATGATGGCGCTGGCTGTCACGGTGCCGCAGGCGGCGGCCATCCTGATGCCGGTGCTGCTGGTGATGGATCTGCTGGGCATGGCGGCGTTTCGCAACGACTTCGACAAAAGGCTGCTGAAGTTTCTGTTGCCCTTCGGGCTGCTGGGCATCGGGTTGGGCGCGCTGCTCTTCAAGCTGCTGGAGCCCCGGCTGGTGGCCGGCATCGTGGGTGGTTTCACGCTGCTGTTCCTGGCGCAGCGCCTGCTGTTTCCCCCCAGGGCCGACAGCGCACCGCCGCCGCGCTGGATCGGCGCCATGCTGACCGCCACGTCGGGCTTCACCAGCTTCGTTGCCCACGCCGGCGGCCCGCCGATCAACGCCTACGTGATCCCGCTCAAGCTCAGGCCAATGGTGTTTACCGGCACCATGGCGTTCTTCTTCTTTTTCATCAACATGGCCAAGTGGATTCCCTACGCCTGGCTCGGCCTGCTGGACATGCGCAATTTCGCCACTTCCCTGGTGCTTCTGCCCCTGGCGCCGGTGGGCGTCTGGGTCGGCGTGCGCATCGCGCGGCGCATCAATCAAGTGCTGTTCTACCGGTTGATCTACGCCGGCATGTTTCTCACAGGCATCAAGCTGCTGTCGGACGCCTTTCGCTGAAGGGTCCTGAATCAATAGCACGGAATGACCAATCAACGATGGGATACGGCCAGTTTTATCCAGGAAATTAGTTGGAACGCGCCGCGGTCCCCCCGGGCATCGCCTCGCGGGCAGCCCGTTCCCGTTCCGCGCGCTCCTGCGCCATCTGGGCCTCCAGCTGTTCGCGTCCCTGCCGGGCCACCGCAATCAGCTTGGCGCGGTCCTTGTGGTGCGGGTACATCTGCTCCAGCAGCGCCAGGTTGTGGGCGCGAAACCGAGCAACGGTAAGCTGCGCCGCCTCCGGCGTCTGGCCCATCAGTTCGAGCACGCAGGCCGCGCTGCCCAGGCTGGACTCGAACACTTCGCGCTGCACCCGCGTCACGCCCCGTTCGCGCAAGCCGTTCCAGTGCGTCACGTCGCGCGCCCGGGCCACCAGCTGCAGCTGGGGGAAGTGCTCGCGCGCCAGGTCCACGATGGCCAGCGACTGCGCCACGTCGTCCACCGCCACCACCAGGATGCGCGCGGTCGCTGCGCCCGCGGTGCGCAACAGGTCGAGCCGCGTCGCGTCGCCGTAGAACACGCGGTAGCCGAAGGCGCGCGCGGCCTCGATCATTTCGGCATCATGGTCCAGAACGGTGGCCGGGATGCCTTGCGCCGACAGCATGCGGCCAATGATCTGGCCGTAGCGACCGAAGCCGGCGATGATGATGGGCGCGTCCTGCGGCTCCGAGATCTCTTCGAGCACCGGCACATTGCAGTTCGCGTAGCGCGGCAGCAGCAGGCGGTCCACGGCCAGCAGCAAGAGCGGGCTGAGCAGCATCGACAGTGCGACCGCGCCGATCAGCAGCGACGCGACCTCGGGCGAAAACACCTTGGCGCCAGCGGCGGCCTGGAACACGACGAAGGCGAACTCGCCCCCCTGCGCCAGCAGCAGCGTGAACACCGGGCGTTCCTGAAACGGCAGTGGCATGGCGCGCGCCAGCACATAGATCACCACCAGCTTGACCGCCATGAAGCCCAGCAGGATCGCGGCCATGGCGCCCGGTTGCGCGACCAGCACGCCGAAGTCGATGCTCATGCCCACCGCGATGAAAAAGAGCCCGAGCAGCAGGCCCTTGAAGGGCTCGATGTCGGTCTCCAGTTCACGCCGGTACTCGCTGTCGGCCAGCAGCACGCCGGCCAGGAAGGCGCCCAGCGCCATCGACAACCCCAGCCACTGCATCAGCATCGCAATGCCCACCACCAGCAGCAGCGCGGCGGCCGTGAAGACCTCCGACGTTTTGCTTTTGGCGATCCAGCGCAGCGCCGGGCGCAGCAGCAGGCGGCCGCCCAGGACGACTCCGCCCACGATCCCGATCACGGTGATCGCCTGGAGCCACACATTGGCGCCTGGAGCCGCGTGATCGGATCCGGAAGTCCCGGCCACCAGGCCGCCCAGCAACGGCAGCAGGGCCAGGATCGGAATGGCGGCGACGTCCTGAAACAGCAAGATCGAAAAGCTGGCCTGCCCGCTGGAGGTGCGCAGCAAATTGCGCTCCTGCATCACCTGCAGCGCGATGGCAGTGGACGACAGCGCCAGACCCAGCGCCGCGACCACGGCCGTGGGCCAGGCCACGCCGAGTATCACGGCCACGGCCGCCAGCGCGCCCGTGCAAGCCAGCACCTGCGCGCTGCCCCAGCCGAAGATCGGCCGGCGCAGGCTCCACAGGCGACGCGGCTCCAGCTCCAGCCCGACCAGGAACAGCATCAGCACCACGCCGAACTCGGCAAAGTGCAGGATGTCCTCGACGTTGCTCACCAGCCCTAGCCCCCACGGGCCGATGGCCATGCCGGCCGCCAGGTAGCCGATGATGGCGCCCAGGCCCAGCGCGCGCGACAAGGGCACTGCAATCACCGCGGCGGCCAGGTAGATGAAGCTGTTGACCAGCCAGGCGGGGGTGTGTTCCATGCCGTTAACATACCTCAAGCCCGGATCGTGCGCACCGGGCAGACCGCCCGGTCGATTTTTTGTTTGCAGGAGTCTCACATGCCGGTCATCGTCGTTGCCAATCCCAAGGGAGGGGCGGGCAAATCCACACTGGCCACCAACGTGGCGGGTTACCTGGCCGCCCAAGGCCACGCCGTGATGCTGGGCGACGCCGATCGCCAGCAATCCAGCCGCCTGTGGCTGGGTCTGCGCCCCGCCACGGCGCGGCGCATCACCAGCTGGGACGTGACGCCCGACATGACCGCCCGCCCACCCAAGGGCACCAGCCATGTCGTGCTCGACACGCCGGGCGGCCTGCATGGCAAGCGTTTCAAGGAAATGGTGCGCGTGGCCGACAAGGTGATCGTGCCCCTGCAACCGAGCATCTTTGACATCTTCGCGACCCGCGCCTTCCTCGACGAGCTGGCCGAGCAGCGCCACGCCGGGCGCCTGAAGGTCGGCCTGGTCGGCATGCGCGTGGACGCGCGCACCATTGCCGCGGAGCAGCTGCGCGAGTTCGTTGACGGCCTGGGCCTGCCGGTACTGGGTTTCCTGCGCGACACGCAGAATTACGTTCACCTCGCCGCGCGCGGGCTCACGCTGTTCGATGTCGCGCCGGGCCGCGTCGAGAAAGATCTGGCGCAATGGCAGGACATCTGTCGCTGGCTGGACACACCCTGAACGCCCGCGCGGCTAAAGTGACTTCATGAAAACCTTCCGGACCCTCAAGGAACTGGCGGCTTGCGCCGGCCAGGACGTCGCCACCAGCGACTGGATCACCATCACCCAGGAGCAGGTCAACCGGTTCGCCGAGGCCACGGGGGATCACCAGTGGATTCATGTCGACGTCGAGAAGGCCAGAAAGGGCCCGTTCGGCGGCCCGATCGCGCACGGCTTCCTCACGCTTTCGCTGCTGCCGCGCTTTTTCGAATCCACCATCGAGGTGGTCGAATCGGCCATGGGCGTCAACTACGGGCTGAACAAGGTGCGCTTCATCGCCCCGGTGCCTGTGGGCAGCAAGCTGCGTGCGCGCATGAAGCTGCTGTCGGCCGAGCCGATCGACAACAACGGCTACCAGATGACCTGGGAAATCACCGTGGAGCGCGAAGGCGCGTCCAAGCCGGTGTGCATCGCCGAGTCCCTGTCGCGGCGCTATTGAGGCCGGATCTCAGGCTTTTTTGACAAGAAACCAGCGTCGAATGGCGCTTTGATGCTATCAATAATGTAGTCATTCGCCGGCCGGCCGGCGGCTTCTAGCTGAAACCGATCTGGCGCCAGGCCTCGAACACTGTCACCGCCACCGCGTTCGACAGGTTCAGGCTGCGCTGGCCAGCACGCATCGGCAGGCGCAGTTGCCGGTCGCCGGCAAAGGACTCCCGCACATGGGGCGACAGGCCGCGTGTTTCGGCGCCGAACACCAGCCAATCGCCAGCCTGGAAAGCCACCTCATGCACCCGGCGTGTGCCGCGCGTCGTCAGCGCGAACAGGCGCGCCGGGTCGGGCGCTTGTGTATCGAGGAACGCCTGCCAGCTGGCGTGGCGCCGCAGTTCGGCGTACTCGTGGTAGTCCAGCCCGGCGCGGCGCATGTGCTTGTCGTCCATCGAAAACCCCAGCGGCTCGATCAGGTGCAGCGTGCAACCGGTGTTGGCTGCCAGGCGGATCACATTGCCCGTGTTGGGCGGAATCTCGGGCTCGACCAGGACGATGTGGAACATGGAGAAAATTTACTCTGTCCGGGCGAAAACCAGTGCCGTGACATGCGCGGCACCCGCCTGGCGCACGGTCAGTGCCGCAGCGTGCAGCGAGGCGCCGCTGGTCATCACATCATCGACCAGCACCACGCGCTGTCCACGCAGTTCCCGGGCGCGCAAGGGCGCCACCGCGAAGGCGCCCTGCACGTTGCGCAGGCGCTCGGCCCGTTTGAGCGCGCTTTGCGCCGGCGTATGGCGGGTGCGCAGCAGCAGGCTCGCATCGGTCTGCCCGGGCGCCAGGCGTTGCGCCAGCAGCAGGGCCTGGTTGAAACCGCGCTCCGCCAGCCGCTCTCGGGCCAGCGGCATCGGCAGCACCCGGTCGGCCTGGTCCAGCGCGGGCTCGACCCAGGGCGTGCTGCGCATCACCGTTGCCAGCGCGGCTGCCCAGCCGGGTTGGCCGCCGAACTTGAACTGCGCGATGCAATGCGACCACGGCCATGCGTAGGCCACGGCGGCCAGACAGCCGTCCAGCGGGGGCGGTGTGGTCAGGCACGCGCCGCACTGGCCCACGCCGGCGGGAACCGGCAATGCGCAGGTGCGGCAACGCGGCACGGGCTGGGCAAAACGCGCCACGCAGGCGTCGCACACCACGCGCGACGGCCAGGCATGGCATACCGCGCAACGCGCCGGTATTTGCTGGGATGCCCTGCGGATCAACTGGCGAAACATGGAATCAATATACTTCGACGCCTGAAACGGCTCCCGCGCCGCGATTGCACATGCCCCACGAACTTCCCCCCACCATCGACCCTGTGGCCGCCGCGCGCTGGGCCGCGCTGGCCGTGCCAAACCCGGTGCAAGGGCGGGCGGATGCGGGTGGATCGCCCTGGCTGCACGAAGAAGTGGCGCGGCGCATGGAAGAGCGGCTCGGCTGGATCAAGCTGCAGCCGCAGCGCTGGGCGCACTGGGAAGCGGTGCGCGGCGGCCTGCAGGCGCACGGCTTGCTGGCGCGTCGCTATCCGGGGGCTGAATGCTATGTGGTCGATTCCAGCGTCGCAAGATCACGCGCTGCCATCCGAACACTGAGCAAGCCTTGGTGGAGTCCGGCGCGCTGGACGGCCGCACCCACCCGCTTCGAGACACCGCCCGAGGGCACGGTGCAGATGCTCTGGTCCAACATGCTGCTGCACCATGCGGCCGACCCGCAGGCGCTGATGGCGCAGTGGCACAGCGCTTTGGCGGTCGATGGGTTCCTGATGTTCTCCTGCTTCGGCCCGGACACCCTGCGCGAGCTGCGCGGGCTCTACCAGACCCTGGGCTGGCCGGCGCCGGCGCACGAGTTCACCGACATGCATGACTGGGGCGACATGCTGGCCCAGGCCGGTTTCGCCGAGCCCGTCATGGACATGGAACGCATCACCCTGACCTTCGAGACGCCGCAGCGGCTGCTACAGGAACTTCGCGAACTCGGCCGCAACCTGCACCCGGGCCGTTTCCAGGGCCTGCGCGGACGCGCCTGGCTGGGGCAACTGCATCAGGCGCTGGCAACGGGAATGGCGGGTGCCGCCGCCGGCGGTCCGCTGAGCCTCACGTTCGAGATCAACTATGGCCATGCCTTCAAGCCGGCACCGCGCCTGCGGCTTCAGGCCGAGAGCCAGGTGAGCCTGGAAGAGATGCGTGTCGCGTTGCGCCAGCGCAAAAAGAATCAGCCGATTCATTGAGAAATATCAAAGACCTGTCTGGAGTCGGGTAAAATCAGTCGCTGTTGATTTATCTGCAGGGGGTCTTTTTGGGTCCCTGTCTTCCCGAGCTTGACGAGTGTCAAATCCAGTGTTTCGTTTTGCCAGGGTGTCCGGTCAGAACATCGACTGGATGCTCAAGCGCAATTGTTCCGTGACGCCGACCCAACTGGGCTGGGCCTACGGGATGCTGTGCGTGGTGTCGCTGGGCATCGGGGTTGGGTTCTGGCTGTTGGGCGCCCCATTCGTGCTCGGGTTTGCGTGGTTGGAGCTGATCGCCGTGGGGCTGGCATTCTTCATGTATGCCCGGCATGCGAGCGACGGCGAAATGATTTCCCTGCGGGGCAGTCAGCTGGTGGTTGAAACGGAGTCGGCGGGGCGTCGCGAGCGGGCCGAGTTCAACCGGGACTGGGTCCGGGTCGAGCCCCGGGCCTCGGACACTTCGCTGATCGAGGTGTCGGGGCAGGGCCGTAGTGTTCAGGTGGGGCGTTATGTGCGCCCGGAGTTGCGTCCGGTGCTGGCGCACGAAATTCGAAGGGCATTGCGCCGGGCGTGATGTCGGAGCGGTGGCCCCGCAGGGGCGCCGTGTGGGATGAACGGTTTATTTGAGGCAAGAGAAGTGAACACGATGAAGAACATTCCCAACAAGCTGGCTTCAATGCTGTGTCATGCGGGCGTGTGGGCCGGCGCCTGGGTTGCAACGGCGGCGCATGCCGTCAACGACCTGCCCGGTGGCCCCGCTGTCAACCAGCTCAACCTGCCGGAGCCGGCGACCAAGATCGCCGCCGAGCAGAATTCGCTGCACTGGATGATGCTGATCCTGTGCACCGTGATCTTCGTGGCGGTGTTTTCGGTGATGTTCTATTCCGTCTGGAAGCACCGCAAGTCCAAAGGCCACAAGGCCGCCAATTTCCATGAGTCCGTGACGGTCGAGATCGTCTGGACGGTCATTCCCTTCATCATCGTGATTCTCATGGCCTTGCCGGCGACCAAGCTGGTCGTCGCCCAGAAGGACACCACCAATGCCGACCTGACCATCAAGGTCACTGGCTATCAGTGGAAGTGGGGGTATGACTACCTCAAGGGCGAAGGCGAAGGCATCGGCTTCATTTCCACGCTGGACAACGCGCAGCGCGTCATGTCCGCCGAGGGCAAGCCCGCAGGCGACAATTACCTGCTGAAGGTGGACAACCCGCTGGTGGTGCCGGTCGGCAAGAAAATCCGCATCATCACCACGGCCAACGACGTGATCCACGCCTTTGCCGTGCCGCAGTTCGGCATCAAGCAGGACGCTATTCCCGGTTTCGTGCGCGACACCTGGTTCCGCGCCGAAAAAACCGGCGACTTTTATGGCCAGTGCCAGGAGCTTTGCGGCAAAGAGCACGCCTACATGCCCATCCACGTCAAGGTGGTTTCGGCCGAAGACTATTCGAAATGGGTTGATGGCGAGAAGAAGAAACTGGCTGCCAAGGCCGATGATCCTGCCAAGGTCTGGACGCAAGCCGACCTGGTGGCGCGTGGCGAGAAAGTCTACGCTGCGAACTGCGCCGCCTGCCACCAGGCCAGCGGCAAGGGCGCCGGCCCGATCAAGGCGCTGGACGGTGCCGCGGTCGTGCTCGACGCGGACAAGGCCAAGCAGATCGCTGTGCTCCTCAATGGCCAGAACAATGGCGCCATGCCGGGCTGGAAACAGTTGTCCGACACTGAAATTGCCGCCGTGATCACTTACACCAAGAACAACTGGTCCAACAAGACCGGGCAGATCGTGCAGCCCGCCGACGTCAAGACGGCCCGCAACTAAGCAAGCAATTCAGTACCGCAGTTTGAAAGTATTGAGAAGGAAACCGACATGAGTGCAGTTCTCGACCACCACGGCGACCATGCCCACGACGACCACCACCACGCGCCCACGGGCTGGCGCCGCTGGGTGTACGCCACCAACCACAAGGACATCGGGACGCTGTACCTGCTGTTTGCGTTCACCATGCTGATGATCGGCGGCGTCCTGGCGCTGCTGATCCGGGCCGAGCTGTTTCAGCCGGGCCTGCAGGTGGTCAATCCTGAGCTCTTCAACCAGTTCACCACCATGCACGGCCTGATCATGGTGTTCGGCGCCATCATGCCGGCCTTCGTGGGCTTTGCAAACTGGATGATTCCGTTGCAGATCGGCGCGGCCGACATGGCTTTCGCCCGCATGAACAACTTCAGCTTCTGGCTGATGATCCCCGCTGGCCTGATGCTGGCCGGATCGTTCTTCATGCCCGGTGGCGCACCCGCCGCCGGCTGGACGCTTTACGCGCCGCTGACGCTGCAGATGGGCCCGTCGATGGACGCCGGCATCTTTGCCATGCACATCCTGGGCGCATCGTCCATCATGGGTTCGATCAACATCATCGTCACCATCCTCAACATGCGCGCCCCCGGCATGACGCTGATGAAGATGCCCATGTTCGCCTGGACCTGGCTCATCACCGCCTACCTGCTGATCGCCGTCATGCCCGTGCTGGCCGGCGCCATCACCATGACGCTGACCGATCGCCACTTCGGCACCAGCTTCTTCAATCCCGCGGGCGGTGGCGACCCGGTGATGTACCAGCACATCTTCTGGTTCTTCGGCCACCCCGAGGTCTACATCATGATCCTGCCGGCCTTCGGCATCATCAGCCAGGTCGTGCCGGCATTTGCCCGCAAGAAGCTGTTCGGCTACGCCTCCATGGTGTACGCCACTTCATCCATCGCCATCCTGTCGTTCATCGTCTGGGCGCACCACATGTTCACGACTGGCATGCCGGTGACCGGCCAGCTCTTCTTCATGTACGCCACGATGCTGATCGCCGTGCCCACCGCCGTGAAAATTTTCAACTGGATTGCCACCATGTGGCGCGGCTCCATGACCTTCGAGACGCCGATGCTCTTTGCCGTGGGGTTCATCTTCGTGTTCACCATGGGGGGCTTCACCGGCCTGATACCGGCTATCGCACCCATCGACACCCAGTTGCAGGACACCTACTACATCGTCGCCCACTTTCACTATGTGCTGGTGGCAGGCTCGCTGTTCGCGATGTTCTCGGGTTTCTATTACTGGGTCCCCAAGTGGACCGGGGTCATGTACAACGAAACCCGCGGCAAGATCCACTTCTGGTGGTCGCTGATTTCCTTCAACATCACCTTCTTCCCGATGCACTTCCTGGGCCTGGCCGGCATGCCGCGCCGCTACGCCGACTACCCGATGCAGTTTGCCGACTTCAACGCGATTGCTTCCGTGGGCGGCTTCTTCTTCGGCTTTGCCCAGGTCTACTTCTTCCTGTTCATCGTGGTCCCTGCCATGCGTGGCAAGGGCGAGAAGGCGCCGCAGAAACCCTGGGAGGGTGCCGAGGGCCTGGAATGGGAAGTGCCTTCACCCGCACCCTTCCATACCTTTGAGAACCCGCCCAAGCTCGACGCCACGGCCACCCGGGTGATCGGCTGAGGACACGCGCCATGACGACGCCTGAGCAAAAGAAAAGCAACCTGCGCCTGGGCCTGATCCTGGCGTCCGTTGCGCTGGTCTTCTTCCTGGGCTTCATGACCAAGATGGTCCTGCTGAGCCGTTAAGCACCGGTCACCACCATGGGCATTCGCAGCGAAAACATCCGGATGGTGGGCAAACTGGCCGTTGTGACGGCCGGCATGTTTGCCTTTGGCTACGCGCTGATCCCCATCTACAAGCACATCTGCGAAGCGACCGGCATCAACATCCTGTCGCTGTCCGAGCGCAACGTGCCAGGCAATGGCACCGCCGGCAAGGACGTCCGCGTGCCGAGCAATTCGCAGGTCGACCGGTCGCGCACCATCACCGTCGAGTTCGACGCCAACGCGCGCGGCCCGTGGGATTTCAAGCCCGCCACGCGCTATGTGCAGGTCCATCCCGGTGAACTCACCACGGTGATGTACGAGTTCCAGAACACCCAGAACCGGACCATGGCCGCCCAGGCCATCCCCAGCTACGCGCCGCACCAGGCCGCTGCGCATTTCAACAAGCTCGAGTGCTTCTGCTTCAACCAGTACACGCTGGCGCCCGGGGAAAAAAAGCAGTGGCCGGTGTCGTTCGTGATCGACCCGAAGCTGTCGAAGGACGTGACCACCATCACGCTGTCCTACACGTTTTTTGAAGTCGGCGGCAAGACCCCGCCTGCGCCCTCGTCGCCTACCGCTGCCGCCACGCAGGCCCCGCCGGGAGTCGGTTCTTGAATGCCCCGCATGCCGCATCCGCGCCCGCGAAGACCTCGTTCTTGCGAACCGTCAAGTCGGTGGCATGGGCTTTCCTGGGCATCCGCAAGAAGAGTGAATCCACCGAAGACATGGCGCGGATCAACCCGTTTCACGTCATCATCGTCGGCATCTTGGGTGCCATGATTTTTGTGCTGGGGCTGGTGGCCCTGGTGAACTGGGTGGTGGCGAAATAAGCCGATCATCCGAACCGATTGAGACCGACAAGCATTTGAGAGAGCAGGAGAAGCAATGAGTTCAACCACGCACGGCAGCACGCCCTATTACTTTGTTCCGGGACCTTCCCGTCACCCGGCCATGGCGGCCTTTGGATTGTTCTTCGTGATCCTGGGCGCCGGCCAGTGGATCAACGGCGTCGAGTGGGGCAAATACTCGCTTTTCTTCGGCCTGGCCTGGTGGTTGGGCGTGCTTTACCAATGGTTCCGCGACGCGGTGACCGAGAGCGAAGGGGGTCTTTACGGGTACAAGGTTGACCTGTCCTTCCGCTGGAGCATGAGCTGGTTCATCTTCTCCGAGGTGATGTTCTTCGGCGCCTTCTTCACCGCCCTGTGGTGGACCCGCACCCACTCCGTGCCGGCCCTTGGCAGCCTGGACAACGCGCTGCTCTGGCCCAAC
>Ga0209254_10003284_pt1 | contig 14768 bp, 18 predicted proteins | sample FrelakmetDIP11DI_FD_187148 | JGI IMG/M metagenome (GOLD analysis project Ga0209254, IMG submission 187148) | Freshwater lake sediment microbial communities from the University of Notre Dame, USA, for methane emissions studies - DIP11 DI (SPAdes)... | ecosystem: Environmental > Aquatic >...
GTCGTCGCGGGAGTGGCCTACGGCTGGGGGGAGCTGCTGCTGGCGTGGCGCCCGGACGGCACGGTCGGGTACGCCCGGGTCGTCATCGGCCGGCTCCTGCTGACAGGCGTCCTGCTCGTGCTGAGCGTGACCGGCCTCGCCCCCGGCTTCCTCGTCGTCCTCGCCCTGGTGATGCTCGTGGTGCTGCCGTGGCTCGGCGCGTACGCAGTGCGCGTGGCGCGCCTCACCGGCTCGCCGCTGGCCGGGGCGCTGAGCCAGGCGCTGCCGCTGGCCCTGCTGGTGTCAGTGACCACGCCGTTGGCGTAGGGCAGACTCTGCCCCGTGCGGCGGGCGACGATCATCGGCCTCGTGGTCGCGGCCGCCCTGGCGGGGGTGGTGGCGTTCCTGCTGCTGCGGGGCCAGGACGGGGACGACACGGCCACCCCGACTCCCGCGACCACCCCCAGCCCCACCGCGCAACCCTTGGCCCAGTGGCCGCTGACCGGGCTGCCCACCGACGAGGAGGTGGTCGGACCGGTGGTCGCGGTCAAGGTCGACAACACGGCCAACGCCTTCCCCCAGCGCGGTCTCGACCTCGCCGACATCGTGGTGGAGGAGCCGGTGGAGGGTGGGGTGACCCGGCTGGCCGTGCTCATGCACTCCGCGCTGCCCTCCGCCGGCGAAGGGGTGACCGGGCCGGTCCGCTCCGTCCGCAGCAGCGACATCGGCGTGGTGGCCCCGGCCGATGCCGTGCTGCTGGCCTCCGGAGGGGCGGCCCCACCGGTGGCCGACATCGAGGCCGCCGGCATCGAGACGAGGTTCGAGGGCACCGAGGGGTTCTTCCGCGACCCCAGCCGACGGGCTCCGTACAACCTGTTCGTCGACGTGGTGCAGGCCCGTGCCGCTCTCACCGAGTCCGCAGCGCCGCCGCCGTACTTCACCTGGGCCTCGCCCGGTGACGTCTTCCCCGCCGGGACGCCCGCCCAGAGTGTCGTGCTTCGCTTCTCCCCGGCGCAGTCCACCGCGCTGGCCTTCGACGGCACCTCGTGGACTCGCACCCTGGACACCCCGGACGGGTTCACCGCGACCACGGTCATCGCGCTGCTCGTGCAGCAGCAGGTCGCCGGGTACCTCGACCCAGGAGGGAACCCCGTCCCGATCACCATCACCGAGGGCACCGGCCAGGGCTGGATGGCCTCGTCGGGGTCGGTCGTCGACATCGAGTGGTCCAAGCCCACCGCGGCGAGCCCGTGGTCGTTCCGCACTGCCGACGGGCAGAACCTGCCCGTGCCGCCTGGACGGACCTACCTGGCCCTGCTGCCCGCCGGCACCGGGTCGCTGCAGGGAGTAGACTCCTCAGGTTGACAACTCCACAGGGGCCGAACGGTTTCGACCACTGGTGTCGGATCCGGTGAAGCGTGCCGAGGATCCGTGGCTGACCTCGTTAACCATGCCGCGGAACCAATATCTGCCGAAAAACCCGCAGAAGAGTTCACCCTCGCCGCCTGAGCGAGGCCAGAACTCCGTCAGCCCGGGGCGTCCCCGACCCGGTGCCTGGCGTCATCCAGGGGACTCACCACCCGTCCCGGCCGCGGGGACGGGTGGAACACCTCACAGCGGCTGGGCTGTGTTCCTCGTTGTGTCACACGACGCGAGGTAGCTGAGACCACGACAGCGTGACTGCGCACGGAGAAGACCGGTGACGGCTCAGCGGGACCCGGGTTCGATTCCCGGCGGCTCCACCACAGGCGTGGCGACCAGCTCAAGGCCACCGAGAGTGATGCTGGTGTCCACCGACAGCAGGGGGTGTCGACCGTCCACACCGGCCTGCGTCCAGTACGAGTCCTCCCAGGTCTGGAACCCGTCGCGAACGGTCAGACCGGCGAGCACCGACACCACGCCGATGCGTGCCGCCGTGGTCTCGGGAATGCGCAGCACCACCGCTGCACCGGCCGTGGTGACCCTGGCGTTCACGTCCCGCCGCAGCGTCCCCTCGAAACCGATGTCGTAGCTGGCCGCGCCCCCGACGATCGTCGCCTGCTCGGGACTGGCGTGCCCGAGCCCGGAGATGGACACGCTGGCCGCCCCCGCCTCGCAGTCGAGCCGATCGAGGTCACCCACCGGGGCGTCGAAGGAGATCGCCGCGGTGCCGGCGCCGAGGCGCACCGACACCCGGCGCAGCGTGAGGCCACCGAGCCGGAGGGTCACGTCGGACGCGCCGGTCGCCACGTGAAGCGACACCGGCCGTCCCCGGCCCACTGCGAGGTCCAGCGTCGGGACGGCGGCCCTGAACCCGCGCACGTCGGTGAGCCGGGTGTGCTGGGCCACCCGCACCGTCCCGTAGTCCTGGGTGACTGTGAGGGGCAACGCGGCCGTGGGGTCCTGGTAGGTCCCACTCACCATCGTCGCGGGGTCGCCTGGACGGATGGTCAGCCGGCACGCCCCCACGCTCACCCTCAACGCCGCGTCGTCGGTGTCCGGCCACCCGGCGCTCACCGGCACCGTCGTAGGTTCGCGGTCCTGGATGCTGCTCGTCTCGTCGGTCATCTCTGCCCGTCCTTGCCTAGAATCCGCTGCCGCCGTGCCCATCGTGGCACGTAGGGTGGCCGGATGAGGCTGGGAGTGCTGGGAAGCGGGACGGTAGGCACCACGCTGGCGGCGGCCTTCGCCGGCGCCGGGCACGATGTCGTCCTCGGTACCGGTCACCCCGACCGGGCCGAGACCACGGCGTGGTCCGAGCAGACCGGCGTCCCAGTGCAGTCCTTCGCCTCGGCGGCCGAGCATGGCGAGGCGGTCGTCAACGCCACCGCGGGGGTGGCTTCCGTGGCGCTGCTCACCTCGGTGGCCCACTCCCTGGACGGGACCGTCGTGGTCGACGTGGCCAACCCGCTGGACTTCTCCGCCGGGTTCCCGCCGTCGCTGACGGTGGGCAACACCGACAGCCTGGCCGAGCAGATCCAGCAGGCGCTGCCTCGGGCCCGGGTCGTCAAGGCTCTCAACACCGTCACCGCTGCGGTCATGGTGGCGCCGGGACAGCTGCCGCAGGTGCACCACCTGCCCATCGCCGGGAACGATCCGCAGGCCAAGGCCACGGTGGTCGGGCTCCTGGGCGACCTCGGGTGGCCAAGCGAGGCGGTGCTCGACCTCGGCGAGATTCAGGCTGCCCGGGGGACCGAGGCCTATCTGCTGCTCTGGGTGCGCCTGCTCGGGGCGGTCGGGTCCCCGATGTTCAACATCAGGGTCGTCCGGGCCGACGGTTCCGGCTAGCCGTCGTGGACAGCCTTGCCGGCCGACTGCTGGTCGCGACCCCGCTGCTCGGCGACCCCAACTTCGAGCGCACCGTGGTGCTCATGCTCGAGCACTCCGACGACGGCGCCCTGGGCGTGGTGCTCAACCGGCCCTCCACGCTCGAGGTGACCGAGATCCTGCCGTCCTGGGCTGACCTGGCGACCGTGCCCCCGGTCATCTTCCAGGGCGGGCCGGTGTCCACCGACAGCGCGCTCGGGCTGGTGCGCATCGCCCACGACGAGGAGATCATCGGCGTGCGTCCGCTGCGCGGCGGTGTGGCGCTGGTCGACCTCGACACCCCGTCCGAGCTGGTCTCTGACGCGCTGGTGGGTATGCGGGTGTTCGCCGGGTATGCCGGCTGGGGTGCCGGCCAGCTCGACGGGGAGATCGGGGAGGGCGCCTGGTTCACCGTGGACGCCCTGCCCGACGACGCCTTCAGCGCTGACCCTGCGCAGCTGTGGCGTCGGGTGCTGCGACGCCAGCCGCACCCGCTCTCGCTGATCGCCTCGTTCCCGCAGGACCCCGCCTGGAACTGAGGGCCTAGAATCCCCGGATGGCTACCGAGCTCAGTCCCGGCACCGAGACCGTCGTCGACGAACGGACCAGGCCCGTCACCGACGACGGGGACCACGAGCGGTTCTCGCACTTCGTCCCGAAGAAGACGCTCACCGAGGCCATCGTGACGGGAACGCCGGTGCGCGCCCTGTGCGGCAAGGTCTGGGTGCCCAGCCGCGACCCGCAGAAGTACCCCGTGTGCCCGACGTGCAAGGAGATCTGGGAGAAGCTGCCGAAAGGTCGGGAGCCGGGCGAGGACCGCTGATGGCCGTCCCCTCCGCGATGGTGCCGCTGGGCACGCCTGCACCGGACTTCGCGCTGCCCGACACCTCAGGACGGCTGCACAGCAGCGCGGACATCACCGGCCCGGCGCTCCTGGTCGCCTTCCTGTGCAACCACTGCCCCTACGTCAGACACATCGAGGGCGCCTTGGGGCGGGTGCTGGCCGGCTTCCCGGACCTGCCGGTGGTGGGGATCTGCACCAACGACGCCGCGGCCTACCCCGACGATGCCCCCGACCGGCTGGCCGAGCAGGCCGAGAGGGCAGGCTGGGCCTTCCCGTACCTGGTGGACGCCTCTCAGGATGTGGGGCGAGAGTTCCAGGCCGCGTGCACGCCGGACTTCTTCCTCTACGACGCCGACCGGCGGTTGGCCTACCGGGGTGCGTTCGACACCTCGACACCGGGCAACGACCAGCCGGTGACCGGTGCGCTGCTCGCCGACGCCATCGCTGCGGTCCTGGCCGGCCAGCCCGTCACCGAACCGCACCGACCCAGCATGGGCTGCTCGATCAAGTGGCGGGACTGACCACCGCGCGGGGACCAGCGGGAATCCGCGACGCCGGCGCCGGCGTTGTCGGCGCATGGCCACCCTCACGCTGACCACCGACAACCACGACGAGACGATCAAGGACGGCATCGTCCTCATCGACTTCTGGGCGCAGTGGTGCGGCCCGTGCCGGATGTTCGCGCCGGTCTACGAGCAGGCGTCGGACCAGCACGCCGACATCACCTTCGCCAAGGTCGACACCGAGCAGGAGCGCGAGCTCGCTGGACGGTACGGCATCCGATCGATCCCGACGCTGGTCATCTACCGCGACGGGATCCCGGTGTTCGGGCAGCCCGGAGCCGTGCCCGCCAACGTCCTGGAGGACCTGATCTCCCAGGTCCGGGACCTTGACATGGACACCGTCCGCAGCCAGTACGACGAGCAGCTGCGCGCCGCGGGACGCTGAGCGTCCTCCAGGTCACCTGGTGGGGCCACTCCACCGTCTCGGTGCGCGACGGTGACGCCCACCTGCTCACCGACCCTCTGCTCACCGACCGGGTGGCGCACCTCACCCGCCGCCGCGGGACCGCCCCGGAGGACCTGAGCGGCATCGACGCGGTCCTGGTCTCCCACCTGCACCACGACCACTGCCACCTGCCGTCGCTGCGACGGCTGCCGCCGGGAACCCTGGTCGTGCTGCCGCGCGGTGGCGGGGGACTGCTGCGCACCCTGCCCCTGGACCTCCACGAGGTCGTCGCAGGGGACCGGGTCGGCGTGTCGGGGGTGCAGGTCGAGGTGGTGCACGCCGTCCACGACGGTCGGCGGCACCCCGGGTCGTCGTGGCGTGGACCCGCCCTGGGCTTCGTCGTCGCGGGAGCCGCCCGCACCTGGTTCGCCGGAGACACCGGACCAGCCGACCTGCTGGGCCGGGACGCCGGCTCGGTCGACCTGGCGCTGCTGCCTGTCGGCGGATGGGGCCCGGTGTCGCGGGCGGGCACGCACGGCCAGCACCTCGACCCCAGGCAGGCAGCCGAGGTGGCCCGACGGGTGCACGCACGGGTCGCGATACCGGTCCACTACGGGACGATGTGGCCGACCGGGCTGCGTGCTCACCGGCACCCCGCCTTCCTCACCCCCGGCCGCCACTTCGCCGAGGAGGCCGCCCGGATCGCCCCGCTCCTGGACGTGCGGGTGCTCGACCCCGGGACGTCGCTGCGTTGGGAGCCGCCGCAGCGGCGGTCAGGTGACGGTGATGACGACCGCGGGTGAGACCACCTGCCGTCCGGCCACCTCGGTCACGGTACGGAACTGGTTCTGCCCGACCCGGCCGGTGCGCACCCACACCCCGTAGGAGCCGTCGCCGCGGGTCTGGGCCGTCACCGGGAAGTCGACGAAGTCGAGCCCGTCGACCGACTGCTGAACCTGCAGCACGACCTCGCCCGCCGCGGGGGTCAGCACCCCCTCGAGCCGGATCAGCTCCTCGACGGCCGCCTGCGACCGGTCGGCGGTGAGGGTGAGCGAGGCCTGCGCCGACGACTCCGGCGCGGGGGTCGGGGTCGCCGGGACGGTGGCGGGTGCGCTGGATGTGGGTCCTGCGGACGGTTCGGCCCCACCGTCCCTGCCCAGCACCGCCGCCAGGGCGCCGCCGAGGAAGCCGATCACTGCGGCCGCGAGCAGCGCCAGCAGCACCGGGGTGCGGCTGGGGCCGGGTCGCGGGGCAGGCGGGGACATGTCGGTCCCATTGAACCCGAGGGCACGCCGCCAGCGATGCGCGCCGCTACCGCAGGGGCACCGAGGCCTTCGGTAGCGCGAACCAGCGCAGCGCCTCGAAGTCCTCGCTGAGCAGGCCATCCTCATCAGCAGGGTCCTCGGCGCGCTCCCGGGCGAGGCTGTGGGCGAACTCCAGGTACTCCCCGAGGGCACTCACCGGTGCCCGGTCGTCATGGCGCGGGTAGCGCAGCCGTCCCTGCTCGTCGTAGCCCACGTCGGTCAGGCGCAGCGGCGGCTCCACCGGCCCAGCGCGGTGACGCCAGATGCCTGAGGTGGGGTCGAAGGCGTAGTCGGGCAGGAACAGGTGGCCGTGGCGGGCGACGAAGGCGACGGCCGCCACGATGAACTCGAAGACCTCCTCGGCGATGAAGTAGTTGAAGTTGACCCGCACCCAGCCCGGCTTGATCCCTTCGCAGCCGTGCGCGATCTCGCGCTCGTAGGCGTGCGACTGCTCGATGTCGATGCCCAGCAGAGCGTGACCGTAGGGCCCGGCGCATGAGCACCCGCCACGTGCCTGGATGCCGAAGAGGTCGTTGAGCAGGGCGACCACGGCGTTGTGGTGCAGGTACCGCCCGTCCGGTCGACGCACGACGAACGACACGATGGACAGTCGTTCGGCCTGGGGGTTGCCGAGGATCTCGATGCCTGGCTCGGCAGACCAGGCCTGCACGGCGCGCCGAAGGAAGTCGTCCTCGTGGGCGCGGATCACGTCGGTGCCGACGGCCTGCTTGAGCCCGAAGACCATGCCGGCCCGGATGGATTCCACGATCGCCGGGGTACCGCCCTCCTCGCGGTGCACCGGGTCGTCGAGGTAGACGTGCTCGGCGGGGTTGACGTAGGCGACGGTCCCCCCGCCGACGACGTCGGGTACCCGGTTCGTGAGCAGCTCGCGCCGCACCACGAGCACCCCCGGCGTGCCGGGACCGCCGATGAACTTGTGCGGGGAGAGGAACACCGCGTCCTTGTAGGCCAGCGGGTTCCCGGGCACCTGCATGTCGATGTCGACGTACGGCCCGGCGGCCGCGAAGTCCCACAGCGCCAGCGCGCCGTGCTCGTGGAGCAGGACGGAGATGCCGGTCGTGTCGGAGATGATCCCGGTGACGTTGCTGGCCGCGGAGAACGCCCCGATGCGCAGCGGCCGATCGGCGTGGGCGACCAGCTCGCGGAGCAGGGTGGCCTGGCAGATGTGCCCGTCGCTGTCCTCAGGGATCCGCACGACGTCGGCGATGGACTCGCGCCAGGGCAGCTCGTTCGAGTGGTGCTCGAAGGGTCCCACGAACACCGCCGGGCGGTCCTGCGCGGCGATGGCGTCGCTGAGGTGGTGCCGGTCATCCAGGGCGGACGGGATGCGCAGCCCCAGGATCCCGATCAGCCGGTCGATGGCGCCCGTCGACCCCGACCCGGCGAAGATCACCGCTGTCGAGTCGTCCCCGTTGACAGCGGCGTGGATGACCGCGCGTGCGTCCTCCCGCAGGCGAGTGGTCTGCAGGCCGGTGCCGCTGGACTCGGTGTGCGTGTTGGCGTAGCGGGGCAGTACCTCCTCGAGGATGAAGCGCTCGATGAACGACAACGCGCGACCACTGGCGGTGTAGTCGGCGTAGGTGACCCGGCGCGGACCGTAGGGGCCGGGCATCACCTGGTCGTCCCCGATGACCGACTCGCGGATTCGGCTCAGCAGCGCAGGCTCGGGCAGGGCCGCGTTGCGGGGCGGGAGGTCGATCACGTCGCTCCCCTCGGGTGTCCGGTCAGGACCACCCCGGACTGCTCCATCTCCTCGATCGCCGCCGCGGTCGTGGGTGCTGCGACGCCTGCGGTCAGGTCGAGCAGCACCCGGGTGCGCAGGCCGGCGCGTCGCGCGTCGAGCGCGGTCGCCCGGACACAGTGGTCGGTGGCCAGCCCGACGATGTCGACCTCGCTGACCTCGTGCTCGGACAGCCACTCGGCCAGACTCCGACCGTCGCGGTCGTGGCCCTCGAACCCCGAGTATGCGGCCGCGTAGGACCCCTTGTCGAAGACCGCGTCGAACGGCTGAGGGTCCAGGTTGGCGTGGAAGGCCGCGCCGTCGGTGCCGGCCACGCAGTGCGCCGGCCACGAGTCGACGAAGTCGGGATGGTTGGAGAAGTGCTCACCGGGGTCGATGTGGTGGTCGCGGGTGGCCAGGACGTAGTCGTACTCGCGCGAGCCCGGGTCGGCCTGCGACAGCCGGTGCAGCGTCTCACCGATGAGCAGCGCCACCTCGGCGCCGCCGCTCACCGGCAGCGAGCCACCCTCGCAGAAGTCGTTCTGGACGTCGACAACGATCAGCGCGCAGGTCACAGCGGCTCTCCTTCCATGATCGTGGGTAGTGCCGGTTCTCCTCGGGACAGCTTGCGGGCGTGGTCGGGGAGCTCGTCCAGGCAGCGCCGGTGCCGCTCGCGGGCGGCCTCGAGCGGCTCGCGCCCGACGACCTCGCCGTCGCGGATGAGGTCGACCTGCAGCGGGCGGTCCTGCGCACCGGCGGACTCGGCGCCGGCGAGCGTGAGCACCTCGGCGGTGGCGACACCGTCCACGCGGCGCCGCAGCGCGGTCTTGCGTCCGCCGCGACCGGCCTTGCCCAGGCTGTGCTTCTCCACGGCCTGCATCTGTCCGTGCGCGTCCTGCCTGGCGACCATCTTGTAGACCAGCCTGGCCGTCGGAGCGCCGGACCCGGTCACCAGCTGCGTGCCGACCCCGTAGGAGTCGGCCGGGGCCGCTGCCAATGCCGCGATGGCGAACTCGTCCAGGTCGCTGGTCACCACGATGCGGGTGTCCGTCGCCCCCAGCTGGTCGAGCTGGCGCCGCACCCGGTGGGTCAGCGCGATGAGGTCGCCGGAGTCCAGCCGGACGCCTCCCAGCCCGGTCCCGGCGACCCGTACCGCGGTCTGGACGGCGGTCTCGACGTCGAAGGTGTCCACGAGCAGCGTGGTCGACGCTCCGAGCGCGTCGACCTGCGCCCGAAACGCCTCCGGCTCGGAGTCATGAAGAAGAGTGAAGGCGTGGGCACTCGTCCCCCTGGTGGGGATGCCGTAGCGGTGTCCCGCCGCGAGGTTGCTGGTGCTGGCGAACCCGGCCACGTAGGCCGCGCGTGCGGCGGCGACAGCGGCGGCCTCGTGGGTGCGCCGCGACCCCATCTCGATGCAGGGACGTGACCCGGCTGCTGTGGTGATGCGGGAGGCGGCCGACGCCACCGCGCAGTCGTGGTTGAGGATCGAGAGCACGATCGTCTCCAGCACGACCGCCTCGGCGAACGTCCCCTCGACCGAGATCAACGGGGAGAACGGCAGGTAGCACTCGCCTTCGGCGTACCCGCGGACGTCACCGCGGAAGGAGAACCCGGCAAGCCAGTCCAGCGTCGGCGCGTCCACCACGTCGGCAGCAGCCAGCCACTCGAGCTGGTCGTCGGTGAACGTGAACGCCTCGATCGCGTCCAGGACCCGTCCGACCCCGGCAACGACCCCGTAGCGACGGCCGTGCGGCAGGCTTCGGGCGAACACCTCGAAGGTGCTCCGGCGGCCCGCGATGCCGTGCGCCAGCGCGGCCTGGACCATGGTGAGCTCGTAGTGGTCGGTGAGCAGCGCACTCGACCCGCTGGGCGCCATCGGGTCGAACCTGTCGGCCGGGGGCTGCGGGAGGCTCACACCGTCAGGAGCGTAGTGCTGGCCGCACGTGTCACGATGGACCCGTGACCGCACCCGTCGAGCTGGAGGAACCCGACCTCCACGAGGTCACCGAGACGAAGTCACCGTGGGTGACGATCGTGTGGAACGATCCGATCAACCTGATGTCCTACGTCAGCTACGTCTTCCAGAGCTATTTCGGCTACCCCAAGCCGAAGGCGGAGAAGCTCATGCTCGACGTCCACCACAAGGGGAAGGCGGTCGTGTCCAGCGGCAGCCGAGAGGAGATGGAGCGCGACGTCGAGGCGATGCACTCCTACGGGCTGTGGGCCACGCTTCGCCGGTCTGGCGACTGAGCAGATGGGCACCGCCTTCCGCCGACGCCGAGACGGCACCCTCACCGCCACCCTGCACCCAGCCGAGATCGACCTGCTGCGCAGCCTGACCGGCCAGCTGCTCGAGCTGCTCGCCGACGGGGAGCCGCAGGTGACCTCCGTCGGCGACCCGTTGGAGCAGGTCCTCGACCTGGCCTCGCCGGAGCCCCCGTCCGACCCGGTGCTGAGAAGGCTGTTCCCCGACGCCTACTCCGACGAGGCGGCCGCCTCCGACTTCCGTCGCTACACCGAGCGGGGCATTCGGGAGACCAAGCGGCGCAACGCTCTGGTGGTCCTGACCGACTTGGACCGAGCCGAGCCTGCCGGACGCGAGCCCGACGACCGCCGGGTCGTCCGGGTGGACGCGCGCGACGGCGAGGCGTGGATGCGATCGCTGACCGACCTGCGGCTGGCCCTAGGCACCCGGCTCGGTCTCGAGCAGGACGTGGAGCCGGAGTGGCTGCATGGAGCAGGCGACGACCCGCGCCGCTACGTCTACGGCGTGTACGAGTGGCTGGGGTGGCTCCAGGACACCCTCGTCCGGGCCGTGATGCGTTGAGGGCTGGTCCCTGCGCCCCGGCCGGCCCCTCTGTCTGCCGCTGCCGGGCCCTGGGTCCAACCATGACGACGCGCGCCTGGTCCTCTGCCGCTCCCAGGCGGGGGAGCGCCCTGGTCGTCGGGTCGACGACCGGGGCGCTCCTGCCGGTGCTTGGCCGACAGCTCGCCGATGGCGATCGGGCGGTGAGGCCGTTACGCGTCCGCGGGGGCCACCTGCTTGTTCGTCGCCGCCGCTCCTGGATGGTCGGCCTTGCCGAGCTCCGCCATCGCGAACACCGGGTCGTCGTGGAAGGACTTCAGCCGGGCGATCTTGTAGACGACCAGGGCGAAGACCGCCTTGGCGACCACGTCCGCGATGGTGTAGCCGACTTGGCGCAGCACGAACGCATCCGCGCCCTCGAAGCCGAACATCGGGAACATGTAGGCGATCGGGTAGAAGCCCCACGAGGCCAGCAGCAGCCAGCGAAGGTTCTTGATCGAGGCCTGGACCTCGACCGGCTGCCGGTCGATCGACTTGGTGAGCTCGACGAACAGCACGTAGAGGATGAAGATGAACGGGATGGTGGACAGCGCGCCCCACAGCGCTCGCGTCCCGTTGTCCATCGCCACCTCGCCCGGATACCCCAGCGCGATCATGAGCGCCGAGGCGGGGACGAGCCGAATCAGCAACCGCCGGCTCTCGCTGCGCGCGAGCGCCAGCACGGCGACCGCCTCGACCAGCAGCAGCGGAACGGTGAGCAGCCAGTCGACGTATCGATAGGCCTCGTTGAACCCTGCGCCCTCGGTCAGCGTGTAGGTGCCCGCGCCACCGACGGCGTCGGTGACGTACGCCGCGTCGAAGCTCTCGATGATGCGGAAGTAGTGGTAGGTCGCGATACCCAACACCGTGGCCGAGACCACCAGCGCTGTGCGGTACCGCGGGAGCACCCTGGCTTGCGAGACCAGCAGGAAGACGGCCGCGAACAGCATCGATGCGATGGCGAAGGAGAAGAAGTTGTAGACCGTCTCGAACTGACCCTGCGTCAGCTCTTCGACCCCAGTCATGACGTACCTCCGATCGTTGAGTGTCACGTGCGACTGTCACCCTTTCCCGGAGCCGGGGCAATCTGAACAACGTCTGAATCGATCGTGGCGCGACACGGCGGGGATGGTGCTCGGTAGGCCCGGTGGACGGTGGGTTCGGTGCGCTGCCGGCTGGCCCCAGGCTGCTGACCCCGGGGGCGGCTCAGCGAGGTGGCGGACCACCCTGGTCGTCACGGGTTCCGGGGCTGCGCACCATGGACCACACCTGCACCGAGGGAGCGGCACCACCATCGGTGTCATCGACGACGCATCGTGAGACCCCGCAAGTACCCTGGCGAGGTGCTGGTGATCAGCAAGCCGGTGCTGGACGCGATGGTGGCGCATGCGCGCGCGGACCACCCGGACGAGGCGTGCGGGATCGTGGCGGGACCGGTCGAGGGTGACGACCCTGTCCGGCACGTGCCGATGACCAACGCCGAGCGCTCGCCGACCTTCTACCGGTTCGACTCGACCGAGCAGCTGCGCGTCTGGCGGGACATGGACGATCGCGACGAGCGTCCGGTCGTGATCTACCACTCGCACACCGCGACCGAGCCGTACCCGTCGCGCACCGACATCGCTCTCGCGACCGACCCGGACGCGCACTACGTACTGATCTCCACCCGCGACCCGGTCGTCGTGGAGGTCCGGTCCTTCCGGATCGTCGACGCCGAGGTCAGCGAGGAGCCGGTGCAGGTGCTCGAGTAGTCCAGCGCTCGGGAATGCCGGGTGAGTCGGCGTCGTTCCCGACACCATGCCGGTCGAGGTCCGAATCCCCACCATCCTGCGCACCTACACCGACGGCGCGAAGACTGTGCAGGTCGACGGCACCACGCTGGCCGAGGTGATCGACAGCCTCGAGTCGAGCCACGTCGGGCTGAAGGACCGCCTGGTGGACGACGGGTCGCTGCGGCGGTTCGTCAACATCTACGTCAACGACGAGGACGTGAGGTTCCTGGGTGGGCTGGCCGCAGTCGTGTCCGACGGTGACTGCGTGACGGTGCTGCCCGCGGTCGCCGGCGGCTGAGGACGACGCCGCCGGGCGCATGCGCTACGACTCGTTCCTCGACTCCGTCGGCGCTACGCCGCTCGTCGGGCTGCCACGGCTCTCCCCGACGCCTGCGGTGCGGCTGTGGGCCAAGCTGGAGGACCGCAACCCCACCGGATCGGTGAAGGACCGACCGGCCATCGCGATGATCCGCGCCGCCGAGAGCGACGGTCGGCTGCGCCCCGGGGCGACCATCCTCGAGCCGACGAGCGGGAACACCGGCATCTCGTTGGCGATGGCGTCCCGCGTGCTGGGGTACCACCTGGTGTGCGTGATGCCGGAGAACACCTCGGTCGAACGGCGCCAGCTGCTCACGATGTACGGCGCGGAGATTGTGCTGTCCCCGGCGGCAGGAGGGTCGAACGAGGCGGTGCGGGTCGCCCAGCGGATGGCGCAGGCCAATCCGGACTGGGTCATGCTCTACCAGTACGGCAACCCCGCGAACGCACAGGCCCACTACCTCACCACCGGCCCCGAGATCCTGGCTGACCTGCCCACCGTCACCCACTTCGTGGCCGGGCTCGGGACCACCGGCACGCTGATGGGCGCAGGCCGGTTCCTGCGCGAGAAGGTGCCGGGCGTGCAGGTGGTCGCAGCCGAGCCCCGCTACGGCGAGCTGGTCTACGGCCTGCGCAACCTCGACGAGGGATTCGTCCCCGAGCTCTACGACCCTGACGTCCTGACCAGCCGCTTCTCCGTCGGTCCGCGCGACGCCGTCCGCCGGGTCCGCCAGCTGCTGGACAGCGAGGGCATCTTCGCGGGTATCTCGACCGGCGCGATCCTGCACGCTGCGCTCGGGCTGGCAGCCAGGGCCGTCCGTGACGGCCAGTCCGCCGACATCGCCTTCATCGTCTGCGACGGAGGGTGGAAGTACCTGTCCACCGGCGTCTACACCGGCTCGCTGGACGATGCGGAGGACGCCCTGGACGGACAGCTGTGGGCGTAGTGACCGCGGACACGTCGCCAGGGCCTTCTCCTGGGCCGCGGCGTCCGCCTAGGGTCGCGGCCGTGGCGGATGCGCCCATCGGCATCGTCGACAGCGGCGTCGGCGGCCTGACCGTGGCACGCGCCGTCCTCGACCTGCTGCCACACGAGCCGTTGCTGTACCTCGGAGACACCGCTCGCGGCCCCTACGGCCCGCTGCCGATCGCGACCGTGCGTGGCTACGCCCTCGAGGTCATGGACCTGCTCGTCGAGCGCGGGGTGAAGATGCTGGTCATCGCCTGCAACTCGGCCAGCAGCGCGATGCTCAGGGACGCCCGGGAGCGCTACACCCGCGAGCGTGGCGTCCCGGTCGTCGAGGTCATCGCACCGGCCGTCCGGCGGTCGGTGGCCACCACCCGCGCAGGCCGCATCGGCGTGATCGGCACCGAGGCGACCATCAGCAGCCGGGCCTACGAGGACTCCTTCGCCGCGGCCCCCCACCTGCAGGTGACCTCGGCCGCCTGCCCCGCCTTCGTGGAGTTCGTCGAAGCCGGCGTCACGCACGGCCCCGAGCTCGAGTCCGCCGCGCAGGCGTACCTGGCGCCGCTGCGGGAGCAGCAGGTCGACACCCTGATCCTCGGCTGCACGCACTACCCGCTGCTCGCCGGCGTGATCTCATACGTGATGGGCGAGGACGTGGCCCTGGTGTCCAGCGCGGACGAGACCGCGCGCGAGGTCTTCCGAGCGTTGCGCGAGCACGACCTGCTGCGCCGCGACGACCTACCACCGCCGACCCACCAGTTCCTG
>Ga0209254_10003285_pt1 | contig 14766 bp, 12 predicted proteins | sample FrelakmetDIP11DI_FD_187148 | JGI IMG/M metagenome (GOLD analysis project Ga0209254, IMG submission 187148) | Freshwater lake sediment microbial communities from the University of Notre Dame, USA, for methane emissions studies - DIP11 DI (SPAdes)... | ecosystem: Environmental > Aquatic >...
GGAGACATCCCCTTCAGGGGTTTAGCCTCTATGGTCTTCAACGGGAATTTCCCTTCAGGTAACACCCTGGCCTCGATCCCTCTCTCTGTACCGATGAACAGGACTTCGTTCCCTTGCTCCTTATCCATGAACGCTTCCGCTATGGCGATGCCAGGGAAAAGGTGCCCTCCTGTCCCGCCCCCGGCGATCACACACCGCATGGAATGACCCAATTCAAAATCCAAAATCCAAAGATCAATCTATTGAAGCTCCTCGCCCTGAAGGACGGGGCTTCCCGGTAAGGTGTTTTCTTTAAATTGTGCCCCTCGGCCCCGCCCTCAAGGGTGGGGCTTGCGGGGCACGTGCCGGTCAAAAAGACCTCTTCTGTTGTTATTCTCAAATTTTTCATTTTGCATTTTTTATTTTGCATAGATCTCTTGTCATCTCCGTTCCACATGGGAGGAAAGCTGAAGAAGAATTCCAACCGCCACGAGGTTCGTCACCAGCGACGTTCCTCCATAGCTGATGAAGGGAAGGGTGAGCCCCTTCGTGGGAAGCAGCCCTAAAACCACTCCCATGTTAATCACGGCTTGAAGGGAGATCATGAGGGTAATCCCCATGGCCAAATATGCTCCGAAACGGTCTTCTAGGGAGGTGGCGATATGAATCCCCCTCATCATGATAATGAAGAAGAGCAGAAGGACCACCATCGCACCGACGAGCCCGAGTTCCTCCCCAACCAGAGAAAAAATAAAGTCCGTATGGGGCGCAGGAAGGAAGAAGAGCTTCTGTTTCCCTTCGCCCAATCCCACTCCAAAAAGACCGCCGGAACCAAAGGAGAGGAAAGATTGAACAATCTGGAAACTGCTTCCGCTGGGGTCCTCCCAGGGTCGAATAAAGCTGAGCAGTCTCCGGTAACGATAGGCGGCACTGGTCAGAAAATAGTAGACGATCGGAACGGCGAGCAGACACGAGCCCGCCAGGTAGATGACCCTGGCGCCGCTGACAAAGAGGAGGAGAAATACCAAGACCGTCAAGAACGTCGCTGCCCCAAAATCGGGTTCTTTCAGTACCAGAGCAATGACCCCACCGGAAAGGACAATCGTCGGAAGAAACGCAAACGAGAAGCTCCGAATCTTTTCCTCCTTCTTGGTCAGAAAATAGGCCAAGAAGATGACGAGGCCTAGCTTAGCGAACTCTGAGGGTTGAAAGGAGAACCCCTCTATCTTAAGCCATCGCATCGACCCTCCTGCGCGATGGCCAATCCCGGGGATGAGAACGGCGATCAGCAACAGGATGCAGATTCCGAAAACCGGATAGGCCCACCGTTTCAATCTTCCGTAAGGGAAAAACATCATGAAGACCATCAGGAGAAGCCCGACACCCGCATAAACGGCCTGTCTGATCAAGAAGTAGTACGGATTCTGGAAACGGTCACCTGCGATAATCGCTGTCGTGCTATACACCATGACAATCCCAAAACCCACAAGGGCAAGGACCAGGGTCAATAGAATGTAGTCGACTTTCCCCTTCCTTCTCATGAAGAGTCTCCGATCCGTCTGACCGTTTCCTTGAAGATCTTGCCCCTCTCTTTGTAGTCCCTGAACATGTCATAACTGGAACAGGCGGGGGACAGAAGAACCACGTCCCCCTTCTTAGCTGTTTGATGGGCCATGAGGACGGCTTCCTCGAGGGTCGGCGCCATGACCGTATCCGTCAACGTCTCAAGTTCTCGCGCCATCCGCTCCTTGGCCTCTCCGATCAGGATCAATTGTTTGACATGGTTTCGAATCAGCTCTTTCAGAGGGCTGAGGTTTCCCTGTTTGTCCTTTCCTCCTGCAATCAACACCACAGGTTCGGAGAAACTCTGGAGTGATTTTACCACGGACCCAACGTTCGTCCCTTTAGAGTCGTTGTAGTAGCGAACGCCTTCGATCTCCTGTACGAATTCGAGACGATGTTCCAGACCTTCAAACCGACCGAGCACCGCTTCGACCGCTCTCCGGGAGCAACCGAAAACTCGCGCAGCCGTAAGGGCGGCCATCATATTTTCTACGTTGTGGATTCCCTTGAGACGCGCCTGGGTCAACGGGTAGTCCTCCTCCGCCCCGTGGAGCCGGAGTGTCATCTGCTTCCCGTCTGAGAAGGCCCCCTCGGCCAGCCTCTCGTTCAGGCTGAAAAAGATCTTTTTCGGCAAAATCTGTTTTGACAACATCATCACCGTTGGATCGTCTCGGTTAAGAACAGCGGTGTCTTCGCTGATTTGATTGGCAAAGATTCTTTTCTTTGCGTTCACGTAATCTTGGACCTTCGCGTATCGGTCCAGATGATCCTCTGTCACGTTCAGGAGCACGGACATCCTGGGTCGAAATTCTTCGATCGCCTCGAGTTGGAAGCTCGAGATTTCAACCACGAGCACGTCCCAGGTCGTCTCCGCCTCGGCAAAAAGGATGAGAGGTTCTCCCACGTTTCCCCCCACGCCCGCTCTCTTCCCGTCTTCTTTTAACATCTCGCCGATCAGGAGCGTCGTGGTGGTCTTGCCATTGGTCCCTGTCACCGCAATCATGGGAGCGTGAATGAAATGCGCGGCCAGTTCAATCTCGCTGATCATTCGCGCACCCTTCTTCAGGGCCCTTTGAATCGGTTCGGTGGCGAAATCCACTCCTGGACTCATCACGATCAAATCTTGCTTGAGAAAAGTTTCTTCTCGGTGGCCACCCCACTCCACTGGAATCGCGAGTTCCTCCATGACTCGAGCCGCTTGCGTCATCTCACCTTTTGGTCTGAACTCTGTGGCGCTCACGATCGAGCCCTTTTGCTTTAAGAACCTCGCCGTCGCCAATCCGGTCTGAGCCAGGCCCACGACCAAAACCCTTCTTCCGTTCAAATCCATGTGCGCCATGTTTTTTCGCTATGCGCAAAGCGCCTGCCTGCGGCAGGCAGGCTAAGCGCTTGGCGTTTCATCTCAGCTTCAGTGTACTGATCGCCACAAGCCCCAAGATAATGCCAATGATCCAAAATCGGACGATAATCTTTGGCTCGGCCCAACCCTTCAATTCAAAATGGTGATGGATGGGTGCCATCCGAAACACCCTCTTCCCTCTCAACCGGTAAGAGATCACCTGAATCATCACGGAGAGAACCTCCATGACAAAGATGCCGCCCACGATGACGAGGAGAAATTCCTGTTTCGTGACCACGGCAATCGTCCCGAGCGCCGCGCCTAGCGACAAGGAACCCACATCTCCCATAAAGACCTGAGCAGGATAGGTGTTGTACCAGAGAAATCCGAGGCTCGAACCGACCAACGCTCCACACAGGATGGTGAGCTCCGCACTCCCTTTCACAAAGGGAATCTGGAGGTAGGCAGCAAAGCGGAAGTTTCCAACAAGATAACAGAAGAGCATAAAGGTGGCGCTGGCAATGAGAAAGGGTCCAATGGCCAATCCGTCCAGTCCGTCCGTGAGATTGACTGCGTTTGCTGACCCCACGATGACCAGGGCAGAGAAAAGAATGTACCAGTTTCCCAGATCCGGCGTGATCTTCTTGAAGAAGGGGAAGATCAACCTCGAATCATGGTCAATCGTGCTGAACAGGATGAGGCTGGCCACCAAGCCCATGGCCATCTGAATGGGAAACTTGTGTCGGGCTCTGATGCCGATACCGTTCTTGTCTCTGATCTTCTTGGTGTCGTCCAGAAAACCCAAGAACCCAAACCCTAAGGTGGTTAGCAAAACGATCCAGATATATCCATTCGTTAAGTCGGACCAGAAGAGAGTCGGAATGAGAACGGCCGCAAGGATGAGACTTCCTCCCATGGTGGGGGTTCCGTTTTTCACCAGATGGCTCGGCGGAACGTCTTCCCGAATGACCTGCTGGATCTGATAGGTCCTCAATTTCTCAATCAGCCATGGCCCAATGACAAAACTGATCAGAAGAGCGGTCAGAATCGCGTAGATCGTCCTGAACGTGATGTATCGAAAAACATTGAAGACGGAGTAGAGAGTGTGGAGAGGATAAAGCAGATGGTAAAGCATGCGTTAGGCCCTCCCCTCTTGCAACCGCTCTGCGATCTTTTCCATGGCCATGCCTCTTGACCCTTTGATCAAAATCCAATCCCCTTCCCGGGCCACCTCGTTCAGTGCGAGAAGGGCCTCTGAATGATCTTTCACACGTCTCACTCTCCCGATCGGAAATCCGTGATGAACCGCAGAGTCAACGACGAGTGCCCCTTTTTCTCCCAACAGCATGAGAAAATCGATCGGCAGTTCACTGATCTTTTCCCCAAGTTGCCGATGGGCCTCTTCCGAAAAACTTCCAAGTTCAAGCATATCTCCCAGCAGCGCAATGGCTCTGCCCTTCCCTTTCATCGCCACCAGCACCTCCAAGGCCAGGCCCATCGAAACGGGATTCGCATTGTAAGTGTCGTTAATCAGTGTTTTCTCTCCAGGCAGAGGAATCATTTCCATTCTCATTGCATAAGGCCGAAACTGCTCCAGGGCCGTCTTCACGTCTTTCAAATCGATTTTGAAAAGGGAGGCCACGGCCACCGCCGACAAGGCATTCATGACGAAATGTCTGCCAAAGGCTGTAAGGACGACCTCGGTTTCTTCATCGCCTGCGACCAATCTGAAAGAGGTTCCCGTCCGTGTGAGTTCTATCTTCTGGGCCCCCACATCGGCTCGACCTTCCACCCCAAAGGTGATCTTTCGGCCAGGAAATTCCTTCGCCAGCCCCACGACCCTCGGATCATCTCGGTTCACGACGATCGTGCCATCTCTTTTCACTCCCCGAAAAAGCTCTCCCTTCTCTTCCGTCAATCTCTCCAGGCTTCCCATCCCCTCCAGATGAACCCTCTGGATATTGGTGATCAGTCCGATGTCAGGCTCGGCGATCTCCGTGAGCCGTCGAATCTCACCCACCACATTCATTCCCAACTCAAGGACGACGACCTTTTCTCTTTCAGTCAGATTCAATAGGGTCAGCGGGAGACCGATCAGGTTGTTGAAGTTTCCTTTCGTTTTGAGAATGGGCAAGCGAGTCCCGAGACACCCAGCAATCATCTCCTTGGTCGTTGTTTTCCCATTGCTTCCAGTGATAGCCACGAGAGGAGTTCCATAGTTCCGTCTCCTTGCCCGAGCCAGATCACCTAGAGCCTGAAGGCTATCCTTCACGGCAATGACCGCTTGGCTGCGATAACCATTCCAACGGAAATCGCCGACCCTGGTTTCCTCGACCAGGACCCCCGCCGCCCTTTTATCGAGAGCCTGCAAAGCATAGGCATGGCCATCGAAGCGGATGCCTCTCAGAGCGATGAAGAGTTCCTTCTCCCGGATCGTCCTCGAATCCGTCGAGACTCCCTCAAAGAAGACTCCTCTCTTTCCTTGAACGAGCCTGCCTTCGGTTGCTTTCAAAATCTCCTCAACAGAAAGACTCACGCTTCCTCCAGCGCCTTTCTCGCTTCGACCCGATCATCGAAAGGAAACTTCTTCCTACCGAGGACCTGGTAATCCTCATGGCCCTTCCCTGCGATCAGCACCGTATCGGAGGGCTGAGCCAACCGTATCGCCGTCCGAATAGCCTCTCTCCGATCGGCGATGGAGAGATATCCCTTAGCTGACCGCCAGAGGGTGATCTCGTCAGGTCGCCATTTTTTCAGATTCAGTGTCTGAAGACCTTTTTCAGCCTCTTCCATGATGGCCACGGGATCCTCTGTTCGCGGATTGTCCGACGTCAGAATGCAGAGGTCACTGTACTTGCCGGCCACCTCACCCATCAACGGTCGTTTTGTTCGGTCGCGATCGCCGCCACATCCGAAGACGGTGATGACCTTTCCGATCACGGAAGAACCTTGAAACGGTTCAGAAAGCACACTTCGTAATCCCAAGAGAACCCGCTCCAGGGCATCCTGGGTGTGGGCATAATCCACAATGACGTTGATCCCTTTTTGATTTTCGACCTTCTCGAACCTTCCCGCAACCCGTTCTACGGCTTCGATCCCTTCCTTCAGCACCGAATGGGGAAGGCCCATGGCGACCCCAGCGGAAACTGCAGCCAGGATGTTGTAGAGATTGTATCCGCCAATCAGCTTGGAGTGGACATCGAATTCGCCCTGAGGCGTTCGAATGCGGCATGTGAGACCCTCGAAGGTCGATTCTATCGGGCCCGCACTCACCTCGCCGGGTGACTTCAAACCGTAGCGGACGATAGGAACGTTACCTCCTCTCACGATGGCTTCTCCCTTAGGATCGTCACCATTCGTTATGGCAAACCGCTTGGGCTTCGGGCTTGTCGCCAGATAATGGGCAAAGAGTTTCCTCTTGCTCTGAAAGTAATGTTCAAGAGTCTGATGGTAGTCGAGATGATCCGAAGTAAAATTCGTGAACACGGCGAGATCAAATTGACACCCGAGCACTCGATCCAAATCGAGGCCATGGGAGGAGACTTCCATGATCACGTGTGAGACACCGCTCTTTGCCATCTCTGAGAGCACCCTCTGAAGGTCCAGGGACTCGGGAGTGGTGTTCACGGCTTGAATCATCGTCTCTCCATAACGGGTGTTGATGGTTCCGACAACCCCGACTCGGAATCCAGCCTTTTTCAACATTGACTCCAGGAGAAACGTGGTCGTTGTTTTTCCATTCGTTCCAGTCACACCGATCAGTGTCATTTTCGACGAAGGGTTGCCATAAAAGTTTGTCGCTACCTGTGCCAGCGCTTGGCGGCTATGGGCCACCCAGACGACCGTCGCTCGGTGAGACCCTGAAAGCCCTTCCATCCTCTCCACAACCACGGTCTCTGCGCCGCGCTCGAGGGCATCGGGGATGAATCGGTGACCATCCACCTCTTGTCCGCGAAGAGCAACAAAAAGAAATCCGGGTTTGACATGGCCCGAGTGATACGCAATGCCTTCGATCTCTCTTTGCGTCTCTCCGATCACTTCTCTGATCTCAACCCCTTCCAATATCGTGTTCAGTTTCATGCATCGATCACGGGCAAGTGAAGCTCAACGCCCTAAAGGGCGTGGCTTCCCGGTAAGGTACTTTCCTTATTATATTGTACCCCGTGACCCCGCCCCCAAGGGCGGGGCTTACGGGGCACTTGCCGGCCGGTTGGATGCCCCGCCTGCCTGCGCGAAGCCGCTTCGGCGAAGGCAGGCCTTCCTGCCGGTAAGGCAGGGGCGGGCAGGAAAGCCGACCCTGTAATCATATCTACATTTCCCGGAAGCCCCGCCCGCGGTCGGGACCGGGGTCGGCAGGCAGGGGCGGAGAGCTTCATCAGGACGGGGATTGGAACTTGAGATAACACAGGTCCCCTTTCTCGATAATGGCTCCTGCCCTCGGAGCCTGTTCGACTAATCGCCCTGTCCCTGAAACCTTAATGATGAGACCTTTCCCTTCAATCTGACTGAGGGCCACACGCATGGGCAGTCCGGCGAGATCCGGCATCATTTCTCTCCCGGTCCCTTTCCTCACTTGGAGATCTTCCACGAATGAGCGGGTTCCTACCTGCTCGAGCTCCATTGAAAGGTCGGTCTCGTTCTTCACAATGACGGTCCCCTTCGGATGAGCATGAAGATAAGGCAGCACATTTTCCATGATGGCCTTAAATACCGGTGCAGCAACCACTCCCCCGTAGTTCGTTCCCTGGGGCTCATCGATGACCACCAGGAGGACCATCCTTGGATCCTGGACAGGCGCAAACCCCATGAAGCCACTGACGTACCGATCCTCTGCATATCCTCCCAATTGACTATCCACCTTTTGGGCGGTTCCTGTCTTTCCGGCCACCTCGTATCCGGCAGGAATAGCTCCCTCTCCCGTTCCTCCCTTCTCAGTGGTTCCTTTGAGCAAGGCGGCCACTTGTCTTGCGACTCCTTGGGAGACCACTTTTCTTACCATCTCGGCTTGGGAGACTTGAAGGGTTTCCCCTTTTTCGTTCGTCACTCGTTCGACGATGAGAGGCTTCATCAGGGATCCGCCATTGGCAATTGCTGATAAGGCCGTGACGAGCTGAATCCCCGTGACGGAGATCCCTTGGCCGAAGGAAATGGTGTCCACAGCCACAGGGGACCAGTATCTCGGGTGGTGCACGATGCCTCGGCTCTCTCCGGGCAGACTAATCTTCGTTTTTTCCCCAAATCCGAAAGCGGTGACATACTTGAATAGACGGTCTTTCCCCAGCTTCTCCCCCACCTTGGAGGCTCCGATATTGCTCGAAACCTTGATGATCTGTCGAAAGGTGAGCCATCCATGTTTGTGGACATCGTGGACCGTTCGATCGTAGACCTTATAAGAACCGTTTTCGCAATAAAAGGCGTCTGAGGGCTTCACCATTTGTTCGTCGATCGCTGCCGCCGCCAAAAAAACCTTGAACAGAGAACCCGGTTCAAAAGCATCGGAAATGGCTCGGTTCCGCCAGACCCCTGAGCGATATTGGAGAAACTGGTTGGGATTGAAGAAGGGATAGGTGACGATGGCCAGAATCTTGCCGGTGGAGGGTTCCATGGCAATCGCCATCCCTCCCTTAGCCCCCCATTTTTGGACGGCACGGCCTAACTCAGTCTCGACCACATACTGGACCTGTTTGTCGATGGTGAGGACCACATTCCGATAATGCTCTTCCTGTTTCGAAGGGAGGGGCTCGTCCATCGCTATTCCTCTACCCAGGGCATCGCGGTTCATGTTCCAGACTTCCCCTTTCCCATTGAGCGAGGTGTCGTACTGGAACTCGATGCCTTCCAGGCCCCTTGAATCAAGGCCGACGAAGCCAACCACGTGTGCGGCCATTTGGGCGTTTGGATAAAACCGCTTATTCTCTTTCATGAGGTAGATTCCAGGAAGACGAAGCGCTTTAATCTGTTCCGACTCTCTAAGAGAAATCTTTCTCTGGACCCATTCAAAGGAACTCCCGCTCTTCAATCTCCGCTTGACCTCTTCCCGATCCATCTGGAGGATCGGGGTAAGTCCACTCACGGTTTTTCCCAGATCCTTGATCTTTCGTGGGTCTGCGTAGACTGAATCGACTTCGATGCTCACCGCCAGCTCGTTGCCTTGCCGGTCATAGATGGTTCCTCGCTTGGGAACCAGAGGAATCTGCACATGCTGCTGTTGCGAAGCCAGCTTGTAGAGCTCCTCCTTCTGGAGAACTTGGAGTTGAAACATCCTCGCCCCCACGAGGATGAACCCGAGAAAGAGCACACAGGCGATGATGAACATTCGGAGTTTGAGCCAGTTGATCGACTTCTTTTTCATCGAATCACAACCACCTGGTCCGGTTTGGGTTTAGACATCCCCAGCTCCTCAACGGCTACCTTTTCAATCCGTCCATAGGACTTGAGCGTAGCCACTTCGATCGTGAGTCTCTTGTTCATTGCAGCAAGTGATCGTCCTTCCTTTAAGGCCTTGGAGATTTCATATCCCAGTTGGATCACCTGGATTCTCGACCACACAAAAAAGAGGGCGCTCAGGATGAAGAAGAGCAAGGGGAGCATGAAGAGGAGGAGGTTTCTCTTTCGGAAGCTTCGCTTTTTCTTCCCCTTCGGTTGCTGATCCATCCAAAGCACTCGATGGGCAGCCTTGTTCGTCGCTTTCGCCATCTTTTCCTCACACCCGCTCCGCACACCTCATCTTTGCGCTTCGAGAGCGGGGATTTCTCTTTCGTTCGTCTTCGGAGGGTGTGATCGGCTTCTTAGTCATCACGCGGAGCACGGCTTCAGAGTCTCCTTTCCCCTCTCTTCCCCTTCCCAGATTCCGGAAGGCTTCCTTCACCATCCGATCTTCTAATGAGTGAAACGAGATCACACACATCCGGCCCCCTCGTTTCAGCAACGTCCATCCCGTCTCTAACATCTCTCTCAAGTTCTCTAACTCACGATTGGTGGTGATGCGAAGAGCCTGGAAGGTCTTGGTGGCTGGATCAATTCGTCTGGAATGAAAACGTGAAGGGATCGCCCGGGCAACGATCCTTCGGAGCACGGCGGTGGTTCGTATGGGCATCTTTCGTCTCTCCTCAACGATCGCTCTCGCTATTTTCCTTGCCCATCGCTCCTCACCGTATTCCCAGAGGACCTTGGACAACTCCTCCTGGGAGAGACGATTCATCCAATCTGCTGCCGTGTCCTCGAGACGCTGATCCATGCGCATATCCAAAGGACCATCACTCTTCAAGCTAAAACCCCGCTGAGCATCCTCCAATTGAATGGAAGAGAGACCGAGGTCAACCAGAATTCCATCCACACCCTCCATCCTCAATGATCGCAGGACCTCGGGCAGGTGGACAAAATTCTGTCGGACGAATGTTACCCGATTTCCAAAAGGTCTCAAGGTTTCCTTGGCCACACGGATGGCTTCTTCATCCCATTCCATCCCAATCACCATTCCGTCAGGCTCTGTCCGCCTCAAGATCTCCAACGCGTGTCCCCCTCCGCCTAACGTCGCATCGACAAAGGTTTGGTGAGGGCCACATCTCAGAAGTGAAACCACCTCCTCCACGAGAACAGGGATGTGTCGAGAATCCATCGACCGAGTGCCCGCTTCCCTAGAGACCGAGGTCGGCTAGAGTGTTTCTGATTTTGTCAAAATCTTCTTCAGCCTTTCGGGCCTCTTCCAGCCAACGCTCCTTGGCAAAGATCTCGATTCGCTTCCCCTCACCCACAAGCACAACATCCTTTTGCAGCTTTGCATAATCCCTGAGTGTCTGAGGAATGAGAAGCCTTCCCTGTTTGTCAATGACACAATCGACGGCACTGGAATAGAAGAATCTGAAGAAGGCGCTTGTTTCCTTGCTAATGAGAGAGAAAGAACCGGCCTTTTGCTCTAGAGCCGTCCATTCACCCGCAGGAAAGGCGATGAGGCAGTGATCAAAATTGGTGATGACTAATTGTTCATTATATCGAGTGGTGAGGGTCTCCCTGAATCTTGCTGGGATACTGATGCGGCCTTTACTGTCAATGGTGTGTTCGTATCTACCACGAAACACGGCTTACACCCCCTAATTGAACCAAACTATACCACCTTATCCCACTTTTCCCCACTTGAGCAATATATTTATAATAAAAAGCCCAGCTTTGTCAAGTAAAATTTTATAGTCAATTCAAAATACTTCAGTCGTTTGGCAGTCAGTGCCACATATATGGTTTAGGGAAAATAAAGAGGCTATATCTTGGGGGTTCTCCCACAGGTTATCCACAATAATTTGTTCTCTTTGCCAATAATTGCAGCAGACACTGACGATGGGCTGTAAAGGGAGGCGATGGCAGAAGAACGGAACAGGATGTAGGCGCAAAGGGCAAGTTGCCAAACCCGAGCCGATTCAATTTGACACGGTCTCTCATCCTGTCTAAAATGTCATTGATAAACAACCCTCTGTCATAAAAAGGAATGAACCATGGTTTCAGAAGTCCCAAGGAAAAAGGTCGAGAGACTCCGAGAGGAGATTGAGTACCATAACTATCGCTACTACGTCCTCGATCAGCCGGAGATGAGCGATTCAGAATACGACCGTCTCATGAGGGAACTGGAGAAACTCGAGAACCAGTACCCTGAGCTTCAGTCGTCTAACTCTCCTACCCAGAGAGTTGGAGCCTCTCCATTGAGTTCTTTTGAAATCGTCAAACATACGATCCCGATGCTCAGTCTCGCCAACGCCTTTGAAGAATCAGAGGCTCGTGACTTCGACAAACGGGTTAGGAAATTCCTGGCAACCTCAGCAGACGTGGTTTACATAGCAGAGCCGAAGCTCGATGGTCTGGCCATTGAACTCGTGTATGAACGGGGACAGTTCGCGGTGGGCTCGACACGGGGCGACGGGATCCATGGGGAGAACATTACGCAGAATCTGCGAACCCTCCGAACCCTTCCGCTTCAACTCATTCGGAAAGGCATCTCGATCCCCGATCGGCTGGAGGTCCGGGGGGAAGTCATCATGCAGTTGAGTAAATTCAAAGCCCTGAATCAGAAGCGCGGGGAGCAGGGGGAACCCCTCTTTGCCAACCCGCGAAATGCCGCAGCGGGGTCGCTTCGACAACTCGATCCCAAGATCACAGCAGAGCGCCCTCTTGAGATCTACTGCTACGGCCTCGGGGAAGTGCGAGGCTGGACGTTTAAGACTCATTGGGAGGTCCTACAAACATTGCCCAAGTGGGGCCTGAGAGCCAATCCTTATGCTCGACGGTGTCGAAACATCGATGAGGTTCTTGAGTATTACCGCCACATGAACGAGAAACGCGAATCACTCCCCTATGAGATTGACGGAATTGTCATCAAGGTTGATGGTCTCGATCTGCAAGTCACCTTAGGGGAAATTTCCCGAAGCCCCCGATGGGCTTTAGCCTTCAAGTTCCAACCCAAACAGGAAACCACAAAGATCCTCGACATCATCGTCCAGGTAGGAAGGACGGGAGCGCTCACGCCGGTGGCCGTTATGAATCCGGTCAAGGTAGGGGGTGTGGAGGTAAGCCGAGCCACGCTTCACAATCAGGACGACGTTGACAAGAAGGACGTAAGAATCGGAGATACCGTGATCATCCAGAGGGCCGGGGATGTGATTCCTGAAGTGGTGGAGGCGATCAAATCCCGACGAACGGGTCACGAGAAGCCGTTTAAGATGCCGACCCAGTGTCCAGTGTGTGGATCTGAAGTGGTCAGAGAGGAAGCGATCTCCCGATGTATTGGCTTAGACTGCCCGGCCCAACTCAAAGGAAGGATCCGTCATTTTGCCTCCAAACGCGCCATGGACATTGATGGCCTCGGCGTGAAATTGATTGACCAGCTCGTCGATCAGGGGTTGGTGAAAGACGTTGCGGACCTCTACGAGGTCACGAAAGAGGACCTTGTTGCTCTCGAGCGGATGGCCGACAAATCCGCGCAAAACATCATCGATGCGATTGAGGGAAGTAAAGAGAAACCTCTTGCCAAGTTCCTCTATGCCCTTGGAATCCGCCACGTGGGCGAACATATCTCAGACGTGTTGGCCCATCGTTTTTCTCGTCTCGGAGATTTCTTCCATCTCTCCGAAGATGAGCTCATGGAGGTGGAAGAGGTGGGCCCAGAGGTCGCAGCAAGCGTGGTTCAGTTCTTCAGGGACAAGAAGAACCGGGAGTCCATCGACCGACTGAAAAAAGCAGGAGTCAAGGTTATCGAACCTCGCGTGAAGGAGCGAGGAACGTTGGCCGGAAAGGTTTTCGTCTTCACGGGAATCCTGAAGGACTACGGAAGAGACGAAGCTCGAACGCTCGTGGAGGCTCGTGGAGGAAAAACGGCTTCCAGCATTTCAAGAAAAGTGGATTTTGTCGTGACGGGCGAGGATCCTGGTTCCAAATTCGACAAGGCCAAGGAGTTGGGCGTTATGATTCTGACTGAAGAAGAATTCAAGAAAATGATTGAAAAGTAATTTCGTGTACGCCGCAACGACAAAGAGTGACATTGCGACGAATAAGGAGCAACTCTTTGTCACGCCGCCGAGAAGGTGAGGCGGCCGGATAACGGAGTAGATGCTTGCCTGCGGTAGGCAGGGCCGTTTTTCAGCAACCTGCTACAGCTGGCGAACCTTCTTAACCGAAGGGGTAACAGCAAACACTCGAAGATTGTTACACTTCGGATCAGCCGGGAATACGAAGAACCCTGGACGATTTGGGTCATAACCTAAGGTCGACCCGACCACGACTTCACCGTCTGCAAACGTTACCTCCACCTGCTTCCCTGTCGGGTGTTCTCCCTCGATGTATTTCTTTCGCTCGATGTGTTGCGCGTTCCCAACAAAGTCCCGGACAAAAAACAGGGCCTTGAGGTCCTTCACTAGAATCTCCACCGGGGGTCCTTCACCGCCTGTCTTCAATGCTGGCCGGAGATGAAAACGATCTTTATTAGGCAGGAAATCTTGCGTAAACCCTTTCACGATCTTGCCGCTAGAATAATGAACAACCACCTTTACAGGTTCCATCCTGTGCTCTCCTCTCCCTCTCGCCTATCAGGGAACCTCTTGGCAACTGGAAAATTGTAGCCCCAATGGAAGAAAAAATAAAGAGCATTTTTCGCATTCCTCTAGAGACCCGCCGTGCAGGGCGCGGAGAAGGCCACACGGGTCGGGTCGCCACACAATACTGAATGCTTCGTTATGCTAACCCTTACGGCCGCACATACTTTAGGCGCAGAGGGTGATTGAGGTCCCGTATCATGGTCCCGAAACCTGCATGATGCAAAATGATCAGAGAAGACTCTCAATTTTTGTCACTTACCCTATCCTACCAGATTTTCTTCGAATCATCAAAAGCTTAAGAGTCCAATAAGTTAGGACCGGAGACGCCCGCCGGCATAGAAATTGCTCAGTTAGCCATAAGTATCCTTGTAGCATTGGTAGCAAAGGACTTACCCAATGGTTTCCCCGTGAGGAGGTCAACGATGAAAGAGATCTTCAAGAGACTTTTTCTGCCCTTTTTCATTTTCGCTTTGGTGGCGCTTTTCTTATCTCATGCGGCTCAGGCAACCCACTGCGGGTCATCCGAGCTATGGGTCAAAAGCATTTGGCCTGCTCTTGTCGAACTTGATCCGCTCACCCTCAAAGTCAAAGACTCCAGTAGTTACTGGATCATCAATAAGTCGAATGCCAGCCCCTATGGCAACTATGCCTGGGGACTGAGTGGCGTCGGTCCGGGGGCAACGCCTTCGATCTACTATCTACACACCATCTACAATTACGACGGAACGACCACCATTTACCAACTCGATCTCGAAAGCGGAATCTCCTCGCTCTCCTATGATCTCTCTTCTCTTGGAACCAGGGCCTATG